>Ga0209515_10002069_pt1 | contig 31744 bp, 36 predicted proteins | sample Subgroupgradi54m_FD_187454 | JGI IMG/M metagenome (GOLD analysis project Ga0209515, IMG submission 187454) | Subsurface groundwater microbial communities from S. Glens Falls, New York, USA - GMW60B uncontaminated upgradient, 5.4 m (SPAdes)... ... | reverse complement strand
TCCTGACCGCCGACTCGTGGTATCATGGAACCGATATTGCGGCGGCAGAGAGCGCGCTCTCAGAGCTTTTAGACAGTGTCTTATCTGGTTCCGTTGTTTCCACAGACGCGATAAAGCTCGCCGCACAAAAAATTGGGCAGACGTTATGAAAATCCTTTTTGCGTTTTTCGCTCTGTCTTCCCTTTTCGCCCCACTTGCTGTTCACGCTGCGGATGATGTATTTGCAACAGGCATTGTTTTCACGGGAATTGGTAGCACATGCAAAGACACGGGCGATTGCACGCTCACCGACGTGATGCAAGTGTTCGTCAATGTCTCCAATTTTGTTCTTGGAGTCGTTGGCTCGCTTGTCCTGGTCATGTTCGTCTATGGCGGGCTACGATTTCTCACAAGCCAAGGAAATCCGGATGGCATCAAGGCAGGCAAACAGGCCATGACAGGATCGGCCATTGGACTGCTCATCGTCTTTGGCGCATTCACACTCATCACGGTTGCCACAGGCGTGCTGCGAGGGGGAACACTCGGTCAACAAAACAAGTGTGAGCTTGTGAGCCCTGACTTGGGTGGCAAAGCCGGACTTGGCTACGCCTGTTTGAAACAGACAAGCGATGACAACTGGGACTGCATTGCCAATCTGTGTCCTGGTGGAAGCGACATTCAATGTTGTGCCGCCAAAACAACAACAACCACACAATAATTATGAGATTTATTGAAATCGCCCACGCAGAAGGAGTCACCCTTGTCAATCCACTCGGCACAACAGATATTCGCGTCATCCTTGGCTATCTTATCCAGGCCGCGCTCGGGGTGAGCGGCTCGATTGCACTCGTGTTTTTCGTGTGGGGTGGATTTCTTTGGTTGACGTCGCAGGGAAATACTGAGAAAATTAAGCAAGGTCGCCAAACACTTGTGTGGGCAACGATCGGACTTGCAGTAATTTTCTCTGCGTATTCACTCACCAATGCCGTGCTTTCAAGTTTACTTACAACTTCCTAAACAAAAATTAAGTCCACTTTTTTCTTATGTCTCAATCACTCGCCGTTCGTTATAGCATCGGGATTGCGCTCATGTTCTCTGCTGTTTTTGGCACCATGGCGCTCACGCTGCCAGCCCACGCCGCCACTATCACCACCGATGAGCTGTTGCCTTCAGATTTTGGATCGGCCACAGGACTGGGAACCGGTAACCTGCAGGACACCATCGGCTACATCATTCGCGCCGCGCTTGGATTCCTTGGCATCATTGCCGTGGTCATTATCCTTATTGGTGGATTTAAGTGGATGACTGCTGGTGGCACGGAAGAAAAAGTGGAAGAAGCCAAGAAGCTCATCATCGCTGGCATCATCGGTCTTGCGATTATCTTGTCTGCCTACGCGATTGCAAGCTTCGTGATTGATCAGCTCGTAACGGCCACGACATCAACGTAATTTGAAAACTTCGTATGGGACTTATTTCTCAGGTCCTTGCTCAAGGGATTTCAATTGATGACACAGGACTTGGCACTACTGCAAGCCAGGCTGGCTATGGAACGGCACAGGATCCGCAGGTGATTATCGGAAGCATCATACAAATCGTCCTTGGCTTCATGGGGTTCATCTTCTTTGTCTACGCGCTGTATGCTGGTATTCTGTGGATGACCGCGGCAGGCAATCCTGAACAGATCAAGAAGGCCAAAGCAATGATCACAAACGGCGTGATTGGACTCATCATTGTTTCTGCCGCTTACTCGATTGCGTACTATGTGGTCTTACAGCTAGCTTCTTAATGCCTTTATGCTTCGTCACCTCCTTGCAACAACAACAGACCTTGGCAGTTTTCTTGGCGACGTTGGTGATCAGGCAGGAATTGCAAGTAGTGGTGGAACACCAAATACAGAGCTTCTTCCGTTTATCGCCAACCTCATCTCAACCGCTCTGGGACTTTTAGGCGTTGTCTTTCTTCTGTATGCTGTTTACGCTGGTTTCCTATGGACAACCGCCCAAGGAAGTGAAGAAAAAATTAAAAAGGCAAAACAGATTTTGAGTAACTGTGTGATTGGCCTTGTGATCACGCTCGCCGCGTATTCCATTTCCTACTTCGTTGTCACAAACATTCAAAGCGCGGCAGGGCTTTAACCTAAATTAAGTTAGTATGAAAACTATGTTCAAAAAAATCCTTACGTACGGCGCGATCTTGGCGCTTCCATTTGCCGGACCGCTCGTTGCGCACGCCATTAGTGTGACGGATATCTCAACAGAACTGCAGACGGTAGGAGACTCTGGCTATGGGACAAGCGGCGGACCACAGAGTCTAACAACAACGATCGGAACGATCATCAGCACGATCCTCGGCTTGCTTGGTATCATCTTCCTTGTCCTTGCTGTGTATGCGGGATTCTTGTGGATGACGTCCCAGGGCAGCGAAGATAAAGTGAAAAAAGCAAAACAAATTTTAAGCTCTTCGATTATCGGCCTCATCATTACACTGGCCGCTTATGCAATCGCTGACTTTGTGGTGACAGAGGCGTTGAGTGCCACAGGAACAACGTAAAAAGTTTTTCACCTGAAATGCTGAACCCTCCACCGTATGTGGAGGGTTCATGTTTTTTCTAGAGAGTGAGGATCAGCCGCCGTAGCCGAATCCTTCGCCGAGATTCTCGTGCCAGGCGACACGACTGCCGTGCTGGTCGAACGGCCTTGTGCCAAAGGCCTCGTCGAGCTCGTAGGTGCCGGTCACCGGATCCCGAAGGAAGCGATACAGACGCCACGTGCCGGAGAGGCTCGGACTGGAGCCGTACAGAATCTCACCCGGCGGGAGCATCGGGAGCCAGCCGATCCCTGCCGCATCGATCTGCGCTTTGAGTTCGCGCGGCACGCCACTTGTCGGCAACAGCGTGGGCGCTCCAGCAGTCTGCGGCACAACCACGAAGCCATTCAACACGACGACGTAGCCGTAGTCCTTGCTCTTGTTATCGAACTTGATCGACTTGGCGTTCGTGTCCGAGTAGCACTTGAAGGCACCACCCAGGCCATAACCGTTGGGATCATTGAGCGTCCCCACGATCCACGCATGGCCCATGCACGGATTCTGCGGCACGACCGGCTGTTGCGGGGCCTGCTCCTTGGCGGGTGCGGCGTCGCCCATCAGCTCCGTGGCGACAGCGGCGTCCATCTTGTCGGCAACGCCTTCTGCCGCGAGCTTGGCCTCTTCCTGCGCGATCTGCTCCTGCAGTGCCGACACTTCGGACGTCGGGCCTGCCTTGGTCGCTTCTGGCGCCACCTTTGCCGCGGCAAGCTGGGCCTGGAGCATCTTGATCTTCGCCTGCTGTTGCTGGATGACACCAGCCGCCTTCTCTGGCTCGGCCGCGACTTCATGCGCGAGCTGTTGATCAACTTCGGCCGCAAAGGCCATGCTCATGAGGGTAAGAAACATGTTGACTCCTTGCTCTCCTATTCAGAGAGCTTGTCGATGATGGCCGAGTTGTTGTTGGTCTCGACCTGAAGGCCTGAAACCGAGAGGGTGAGCCGACGAAGCATCTCCGCCGACGGATCGTACGTGTTGTACTGGCCGCTGTACGCGATATTCTGGTAGAACCCGGGGGCAAACTGGTAGCCTCCGTAGCCGAACCCATTGTAGTGGTTCGCGCTGACGGCGACCGACGCTCCACGCGCCTTGAAATCGATCGGCTGGCCATTGCGGATCGCCTCTGCCGAAGCAAATGCGATGTCGCACTTGCTAGCGATCGCTGAGCCGAACACGTAACCCGTTGCTCCGACCTTGCAGGTCTGCAGAAGTTCCATCTGCTGTTCGTGCTCACGCTTGTCGATTTCATCGGCACGCTTCGCCGCTTCTTCAGCGGCCTGCTTCTTGGCAACGATCGCCACGGCCACGTCGTGACGCGAGACCGCTTCCCCAGCAGATGCCGTGGGTTCCTCGGCATTGGCGGCGAGGATGAGGGTGAGGAAAAACATGGAATACCTCGGGGGTTTGAGTTGGTGGAAACGAAAAACGATGGGTATTGCTCCGAAATAATGATTTTTCGGACTCAAAAAGCTACCACAAAAAAGCAATTTTGTCAAGCGAAATCGCATCGCGGACAGTTGACAAAATCGCATTTTTGTGATAGAAATGGCAGTCCCTCGTTCTCTCACAATTCATGTCTATAACCCTGAAACAAAAACAGGAGGTGCCGCGTGGCAACCTTTGACCCATTGGCCTTGGCCCGAGAAATCGGAGCCATCGGCCTGGATACCGTCTCGGAAAGCTTCAGCGATCCGCTGGGAAAAGCGCTGGCAGATACGGCGGGTGGGATTGCCGAAACGGAACGCGTCAAGCGTTTCCTCGTCGGCATCCTCTCGTCTCGCACGCCCGAACAGCTAGCCCACCTTCAAACGGCGGTGCGGTGGGGTGGACGCCTTGCCGAGGCCGTCCTGAAACCGCTCGTACGACGCATCATGAACAAACATCATGTGCCAACAGGCCTCGCGGAAACAGTCGTCGATGTGATCGACGACGTGTGTGAAGTTCTTGGACGCCGCACCGAAGCAACGCTCACCCCAGATCAGGTCACGGCCTACATCAACTCGGCCGTGGATACCGCGGTCGCCAATCCTTCCACCCACATGGCGGCGAGAGCCGTCCAGGGAGCGCACTTGACTACCATCAATCCTACAGACAGGGAGCTCTCCCCGGAAATCGTGACGGAAATCAGCGTGCTCAGCACGCTCGGTTTTCAGCGATGGGGGCGACTCTGGCACATTCGTCACGAGTCGTTCTGGGCAGACCCGGAACAGGAACTGGACGGATCGGCCACCATCGGAGAAGCAATCCGGGCTCTGCTGGCCGCCAAACCTCGAGCGCTCCACATCCTGGAGCGAGCCGACGCGGTGGAGGATGCCCTGGACGTACGGAATGATGAAGCCATCCGAGCGTTCCTCGGCGCGGCCGAAGTCTTCCTGCTCGAACCCAGCTTCAAGGCTACGGCTCACGACGAAGCCGATCGGATGATGAGCGGCAGTGCCCGTCGGGCGATCAAAGAAAACGCCATCGCCGCCGGCAACATCATCAAGGTAAACAGCCTGCGGGTGATCAAAGGGATGGCCTGGTGCGCCCTCATCGGCGCCCTGCTGGTGATCATCGGGCTCTTGGTGAGCGTCTGGGGAATCTTCGCCACCTACAACGTGCAAGGAGAACACGACGTGAGCCTTGGTCACGTTGGTGTTGGAGCGGTTGTTTCCTTGATTGGATTCGGCTCGATCGGGATTTCGGTCATGATCTGGGAAACCGGAAAAGCCGGAATCAAGTGGGCCTACGACACGGCCGGCGCGCCTGTCGGCTACCTCAAGGCGGTCGTGAAAGCGGTCGCACGCACCTTCAACATCAACATCGAAACCGAGGCTGCGTAAGCGGCCTCAAGGGGAAATCATGCCTCAAACACCTCGTGAATGGTCAGATGGAGAGGCCGCTGCTCGATACGGCGCGGCCCTCCTCGTCTGGACGCTCGGAACTGTCGCTGTTCTGACGGCAGTTCACACTCCGTGGGGCTGGATCATCGGCCTGGAAGCCGCCTTCCTGGCCTCGGCCATCATCCTCATCGCCACCAGCAAGGACCTGGAAACCGGTCGCCAGATTGCCTCGTGGGGAGCGCTGGTCGGAACCATCATCATCCCGATCGCCATGGGATGGATGGCCTATCAGTCGCAACAAGAGGCGGCCGTCGCTGAAATCGTGGCCCATGACAGCGAGATCGCCGCGCTGCATGCCCAGCAGGTGGCCTCCGAGAACAAGAAGACTGTGCTTGGCGCGGACGACGCCGCCCTCACCGTCGAAGCGGCAAAGCAGGAGGCCGCATCGGTCGCGGCCGCCAAACTCGCCGATGACATCCGCGCCAGCAACGGAACGGATGTACAGGCATGGAATCAGAGTCAACGCCAGGCGATGCTAGCGCCCGAACCGAAGGGGCTCATCGGCTGGGCAAAGCAGAAGATCGGGATCGAGGATGGTGCGCCAACCGATGGCGCGCACAGAAGCTTCGTCGAAGATCTGGACTCGGTGGCGTGGTGGCAGGCTGGGTTCTTCCTTGTCTTCATCGTCCTCGGGTTCGGCGGCATCGCGACCTGGCTCGTGGTCACGAGCTTCATCAACACCATCTTCGGCAAAGGAGTCGAGAGGCCAGAAAAAGGACTCAAAGGATGGGCCTTCGTCGGAGCCTGGAGCTGGTATGTCTTCGAACGTTTCCTGGTGCGCTGGGTCGGCAAGTTTGCGGCGGTGGCTCTCGTGATCTACGCCATCGTCGGCACGAGGGGATGGTACTTCCCAGATCATCCGATGCCCAACTCCGTGCTGTTCGTTGCGGCCGCAAGCCACAACAACGCGTCGGACAACACGACGGTTCACGTTGTCGGCAAGGTCACGGTGACGGACAACCGCACCGCGACCACGCACGGCGGCAACAGGAGCCTGCACGACTTCAAGTGTAGCCTGCCTGGCGCCAAGCAGCAGTACGCGAGCTGCCGCTAGTCCCTGTCAGTTCATTCAACCGGAAACCCCCGATGCATACGGCATCGGGGGTTTTCAATTTGGAATCTCTGAAAAAAGCGATCTACTTACTCATCTCTCTCTTAAACCAATCCACCCACGGCTGAGGCACAGGATCAATCCCTCGTTTTGTCGCAAGCGCATAGGCAAGAAAGCCGCCGATGCCAATGAGCTCAAACGCTTGTTCAAGCGCTGTTTTTCCAGAAAGCAAAAACCGTGAGCTTCGCGCCCCATTTTTTTTCACAACCGTTTGTGTAAGGGCGAAACGTTTTTTTATACGAACTCCATACAAGGCAGAGTCCACAAATAAAAAGTGTAATTTTTTTACAACCTCTTTTGGAGCACCCAAGCCTTCCATCAAATGATGGTTGAGCTCTGGAATTGAAAACTGCACAGCAAACTGCTTTCCTGTTTCATGCAATTGATTTTGCATGATGTGAAGAGCGCCTTGCAAATGCTCGGCCGCAACAAGTACCGGCACTGAACCCTGCATGGCTTTTGCAAATCGAAGAGCCGTCTTTTCTAACTGCTTGTCTTTAAGACGTTGAATGATCTTTTCCACTTCTGCTGAAGAGATGCGTACCAGACCGAGCCCACGTAAAACTCCGAGCGTCGCCATCACAGAAAATCCAACGCCGTAACGCGGCTGTGGCGCCAAATCGCTTGGGTCAAACTCGTACAATCCAACGCTATCTTTTTTTGCCAATCGCGCAAGCTCTCCACCTGCACAAATGACAAACCGAGGCAGATTTTTTTTTGTCGCTTGTTTGTACGCGGCAAGGACTTCCTCCGTCCCTCCAGAGAAACTTGAAAAAACAACAAGTGATTTTTTTGACGCATAGCCGGGCAACTCATATCCATTCACGATCTGAAACGGAATGGTGAGCTCTCCTGCAAAGACGGACTGCACTAAATGTGGTCCAATCGCCGAGCCGCCCATACCCATGAGAATAATATTTTCGGGCTTTACCCTGTTGCATCGCTTCAGCTCTTTTGCGATCACGCTCCAGCCCTGAAGCCCAATCGTCACCTGCTCATGAAGCCGACGGATAGAATCTAATGCACTGTTTGTTTGGTTCATAGTGTTGCTCTTTCCTTGATCAATTTCGTTATTTCAGCACGCTCGTGATTGCGATTCACAAGCGTGGCCCCAACCATTCTACCACCGCGCACAAAATACTGCGCCACGCCCCTTTCCTCTTTAGAGCCCACGATACGAATTTCCTCTGCGGCCATCCGGCTCACGTCTCCAATAAAAATCACTTCCACCCCTCGACAATGCGTCGCATACGAACTCACCAATTCAAACGCTGTTTTTTCTCCTGCCATCGTACGTGCAACCGTGCGACCTTGCGTCTGTGCGTTCATCCAATTCCCAACCACCACGTGACGCTCTGCAATCACATCATAAAATTCCGTGATGTCCCCGGCGCTGTATACGTCCGGCACATTCGTCTGCAGAAACGCATTTGTTTTAACGCCCGTCTGCACCTCAACACCCGCCTCGCGAACCCAGGAAAGATCCGGAGTGATCCCGATTCCGACTGCGGTGAGTCCATCCCCGAGCGTGACCGTTGATTTTGGATGAAAACGAATCCCTTCTGTTTCCGCTGCCTTTTGAATGAGTGCGGCTGATTGTGAGTCAAGCACCGAGGCAAACAGCTGCTCCCCTCGTAAATGAAGGCCTGCTGTAATCTTTCGATCTGAAAAAATATTGATGTACTCAAGCGCAATAAATCCCCCACCAATAATCGTGGCATGGCCGACGCCTTCGCCGAGCAATTGCAACAAATGATCCGCGTCATCCAGTGTACGAAAATAGCAGGTGCGGCGATCGTGCTCGCTGAGCGTTTTCACTTCGCCGCCCGTGGCGATCAGAAGCTTATCGTAAGCACGCTCTCGTCCATCACTTGTTGCCACACATTTATTTTTTGTGTCAAGTTTCACCACCGAAACGCCGAAGGACACCTCTATTCCCTTTTCGCCATACCACGTTTCCTTTTTTAAAAAGCAGCGTTCACGCTCTACTTTCCCCTTCACATAATGTGGCAACAACACGCGTGAGTACAGACGATGCATCTCTTCAGAAATCAAAACGATCGATCCGTTCGGGTCGATCTTTCGCAACTCTTCTGCGGCAGTCGTGCCGGCGATGCCACCGCCTACGATGACGTAGCGCATAATTTACAATTCCGGAAACAGCTGCTTTCCGTCCTCATCAAAAATAAAAATGGCAAGCGTTGGACACGACTGCGCCGCGAGCAAAATATTTTCTTTTTCGTTTTCATTCACCTCGATCACGCGTTCATACGTTCGCGGCGTTGGCTCGGCTCCATGATCAAGCACGTACGCCTTATTTTCGTCGTTGAGCTGAAACGTTTCTGGTGCAATCGTGACACACGACGCAGCCCCAATGCAGAGGTCTGGGTCAACTTTTATCGTGAGTTTCATAATTTATCCAAAATACTTTTCCTTGTAAAAACGGATAAGCTCTTCGACAGCTGGCAGGACGCTTGGATTGCCAATGCCCACTTTTGTTTTTGTCTGCACTTGCTCGAGCGTTTGAGCACCATCAAGCACCGCCTCTTCAATATCATGATCCGTAACTTTAGCAACAGGATCAATCACACGAGCAGACTCAACCTGTATCTTATCAAATTTTTCTGCACGACGATAAAAATCATTGATCGCATCGCGTAGAGCTTTATCACATAACACTGAGCAGTGAAACTTCCGTGTTGGCAATCCACCAAGACGATCCATAATATCCATGGGCTTCAGCGCACGTGCCTGTTCAAGCGTCATGCCACCATTTTCCGTCACCATGACAGAGGCGATGGATGTCGAAGCAATCGCAGAGCCGCACCCAAAGGTTTTCCAACGAAACGACTGGATTTTTTCGCTCAGAGGATCAACCATCATCCACACGCGTAACTCATCGCCACACGCCGGTGAGCCAATTTTCCCCATGGCATTATACTCACTCGGCTCTGGATCATGATCCATGAAATTTTTTGGATGAAAAAAATGCTCCTTGACCATGTCAGAGTAAAACCAGGACTGTTTTTTGTCGCGCGATAGGACATCAGACATAAGTCGAATAGGTCTTATTGGACCTAGGTAAAATATTTGGAATCTACATTCACCGGACTCATCGAACGCAGGAGTTGAACAATCGGCGGCAAGACTTGCAGGACATAATCAATATCTTCTTCCGTGGTTGATCGCCCAAGGGTAAAACGCATACTCCCATGCGCCACCTCATAAGGCAACCCAAGCGCCAAAATGACATGACTCGGATCAAGCGAGGCGCTCGTGCAGGCTGAACCTGTCGAAGCATACACCCACTTGGCATCAAGGTACAAAATCGTCGCTTCACCTTCAATGTCGAGAATGGATACGTTAACATTATTAGGCAAGCGCTCTGTTGGGTGGCCATTGAGCCGCGTTTTTGGCAGTTTCAAAATGCCTTCAATGAGTTTATCGCGCAGTGGAATTAACCGCGCGTTTTCTTTTTCTTTTTCCACCTGCGCAATCTGCAGTGCCTTTGCAAGTCCGATAATCCCCGCGACATTTTCTGTCCCTGGACGTAGCGCCTTTTCTTGCGAACCGCCAAATTGCAGCGGCTGAAGTTTGATCCCGCGCTTCACATACAACAGGCCACTTCCTTTTGGACCGTACATTTTTGAGCCGTTGAGCGTAAGCATGTCGACGTGCAGTTTTTCGATGTTGAGGTCGAGCGCTCCTGAAGCTTGACACGCGTCGGTGTGAAAAATAGGGAGCTGGCAGTTGCTCATCGGTAAACTCGCACGAAATTTTTTGATGATGTTGCCGAGCTCGGCGATGGGTTGAACCGTGCCGATCTCATTGTTTGCGTACATGATGCTCACAAACACGGTTTGCGGCGTCAGCGCCGCCTCTAACTGCTTTGGTTGCACGCGACCGAACCCATCAACAGGCAAGTGTGTCACACGAAAACCTTCCTTGGCTTCAAGATGTCTCAAGGCCTCAAGCACAGATGGGTGCTCGATCGTTGTGGTGATGATATGTGGATGGGCAATGGACGGCTTGATCGCGCGACAAAATCCTAAAATCGCCAAGTTATTTGATTCCGTGCCACCAGAGGTAAAAATGATTTCGTCAGGTCGACAGTTCAATTGTTTTGCGATCGAAGCGCGTGCCTCATCAATTTCGTCTTTCACTATTTTTCCAGCTGAGTTGAAACTCGATGGGTTGCCGTAGAGCTCATTTTCAAACGGCAACATGGCCTCGCGCACACGAGGATCAAGCGGAGTTGTGGCAGCGTGATCTAAATAAATAGATCTCATAAAGTCTGTTTAGCGTAGGTCAAAACAGTCGCCGCGTCAACTCTAGGCGCTCGCAAAAAAACGGCCAAGAAGGGCGCCGACGATGTAGCCGAGCCCAGCAGCAAGCGCACAGACGATGACCATCTCCACGCCGCTCTTCCACCAGGAACGTTGTGTGTAACGCGATTTCCATGCGCCAAGCAAAAACAGAGCAGCGACCGTGAGCGCGACCGATGGCCATAAGGCAGCGGTGACGGAGAGAAAAAAATACGGGACAAGCGGAACGGCTCCGCCGATCAGGTAAGAAAAAAACATGATGAGTCCTGCAAGAAACGGATGTTCGCGGAAGGTGTGGGCACCACGGCGATGATGGGTTGCTTCGACTTCCACTTGCGTTTTTGCTGAAATGTAGCTTCCTGCGCCCATGGAGATGGCCTCAACCAGAATAAGCACAACGCCAGAAAGCACAACAATGTGGCTGTTGCCCGTGCCAACCGCAATGCCCGTGATCGTCCCAAGTGTGGAGACAAAACTATCCTCAAACCCGAACACAATTTCGCGTAAATAAATGGCGATCATAGTGAACGTATTGTAGCTTTGAATCAAAGAACGATACAATAGCCTCCTATGGCCATTACCAAACCAACCCTTATCATCGTGTGCAACGCAGGATCGGAAGCGAAGCTCTTTTACGCCGACAACGATGAGTTTCGTCACGTTGGCGACGTGGTTTTCGACGCGAGCTTCGAGCAAAGCGGAGCGCATGCTGACCTGCACAGCAAGCCTTATGAGCAGGCAAACCACCTCAAGTTCTATCATCAGCTGAATGAAGAGCTCCAGACGCACCTACAAAAAAATGAGGTGCAAGAGTTGATTTTGTGCGTGCCCCACGAAGAAAAAAATGAACTTGTCGAACACCTCACCACGGACGTAGAAACGCGCATCGTCAAAGTCGTACCTAAAAATTTGCACAATCTTTCAACCACAGAATTGCGCGAGCATGTTGAGAATGCTTGATCTGAAGGGTTTGCTCTGCTATCTTGGCCCCACGGCCAGGTAGACAAGTGGTAAGTCGAGGGTCTGCAAAACCCTTACGCAGGGGTTCGATTCCCCTCCTGGCCTCCAACAAAACACCGCTCGAGGACATCGAGCGGTGTTTTGTTTTTACTGATAGATTTCAATCTGAACTTTCTGCACACCGAACTCACGAGCTTCCCCAATATCCTCCATCCAAATGTCGACGCGGTTCGTGTAGCGAGCATTCATACGATCCTCGACGGTAAAAATCTGATCACCATAGACGTTCGGAATCTTCACTTTGGTGCCGATTGGCAAAAAGTTTGCGGCAATAACACCGTCGCGCACCGTTGTGCCTGAGGCGGTCGTAAATGGTGTTGAGTCGGTTTGAGCGACCTCTGACGTATAAGCCGTTGCCATGACCGTGATCGTTTTTGGTGCCACACGCTGCGCAGAGGTTGGCAGTGAGCCATATGGCACATAGCTATTTTCAATTTCAGCAACCATCAAATGAACGGCGCGTTGCTCTGCAGAAGTTGGGTGGTCAATGTCGTCTGCTTTCACACCAGCCGGAAAAATACCCATCACGCCAACGAGAAAAATCATGAGGGCGCTTGTAAGCTCCACCCAGTGCTTTTTGAGGATCTTTTTGATTTTCTTGTGCTTCTTATTGTGCTTCATAAAACAAAAATCCCCTTGATGGGGACGGCAAGAGCTTACCATATTTAGACCAATTTGTCAACCCTAAGCGGGCTGTTTTGCCCCTTGACAAGCGCTGAACACAGCCAAAAAGTAAGCCTCCCTGTCCACGGGCGGCCTTTTGAGATAAACTCTCTTTGCTATGTCGAGCCCTTGGCGACGAAAACAGCTGTTGCGCCGTTTTTACAAGAATCTATTTTTGCTTTTTTTGATTCTACTCGTTGGCGGATCGCTGTTTAGTCTTTCTGCGTTTGCCTGGGTGAGCCGCGATCTTCCAGACCCGAACGCTCTGTCCAATCGTGAGGTGGCCCAGAGCACAAAAATCTACGACCGCACGGGCGAGCATCTGCTTTACGAAATTCATGGCGGGGAAAATCGTACATTGGTGAAACTTGAAGAAATTCCAGACGCAGTGAAATGGGCAACGATCTCTGTAGAAGATCAACAGTTCTACAAACATAACGGCTTCAATCCTGTCAGAATCGTCGAAGGGCTTGTGCTTGGAACTCTGCTACACGGAAGACCACAAGGCGGCTCGACGATCACCCAACAGCTTGTCAAAAACGCTATCCTTACAGGGGAACGCACATTCACCAGAAAAATAAAGGAGCTGTTGCTCGCTGTGGCGATTGAACAGCACTTCACCAAGGATCAAATCTTACAGCTCTATTTGAATGAGATCCCCTACGGCTCAACAAACTATGGCGTTGAGGCGGCCTCGCAGGCGTACTTTGGAAAGTCTGTGCGTGATCTTGATTTGGCGCAGGCGGCGACACTCGCGGCGCTGCCAAAAGCACCAACGCGCTATCTGAACGATCCTCAGGCCCTTGATAATCGCCGTGACACCGTGCTTGAGCTTATGTTTGGCCAGGGCTACATAACGCGCCAACAGGCCGACGCGGCGCAAGCCGAAGACGTAACCCTTGTGGATGCGCCGGATTCTGGAATCGTTGCTCCACATTTTGTGTTTTATGTGAAAGAGCAGCTTGTAGATGATTTTACCGAGCGCACCGTTGAGCAAGGGGGGCTCAAAGTTATTACCACGCTCGATTATGATAAGCAGATGGCAGCTGAAGAGGCGGTGAAGGCTGGGGTTGAGGCAAAAGGGACGGCTTATGGGTTCAACAACGCGGCGCTTGTTTCGCTTGATCCAAGGAGCGGTGAAATTCTCGCCATGGTGGGCTCAAAAGATTATTTCGACAAAGATATTGATGGGGCCGTGAACGTCACATTGCGCCCGCGCCAGCCGGGCTCGTCCATAAAGCCCGTCGTGTACACCGCCGGCTTTTTAAAGGGCTACACACCCAACACGATTTTGTACGACGTGGTGACAACGTTCAAAACAGAAATTGCGGACTACACGCCGCATGACTACCACGCCGATGTGGAGTTTGGTCCTGTGACGGTGCGCAAAGCTCTGCAAGGTTCGCTCAACATTCCAGCGGTGCAGATGCTGTATCTGGTGGGCGTGCAAAATTTTGTCACGTTCGCGCAAAGCCTGGGCTATTCCACATTTGCAGACCGCAGCCGTTTTGGCCTTTCGCTTGTGCTCGGTGGGGGGGAAGTTACTCTGCTTGAACACACCGCGGCGTATGGCGAGTTCGCAACGGAGGGGATGAAGCATGATCTGTTTTCGATTCAAAGCGTTGAAGGACCAACCGGTGAAAAACTCTATGAGCACACGGCAAGTGAGGGAACGCGGGTGGTCGACGAAAATACGGCTCGTATGACAAGCAATGTGCTGTCAGACAATGCTTCGCGCGCCTACATTTTTGGCGAAGTAAATCATCTCACCTTACCGGACCGAGCCGTTGCAGTGAAAACAGGAACGACCAACAACTACCATGATGCGTGGACGGTTGGCTACACGCCGTCCTTGGTGGCGGGCGTTTGGGTCGGCAACAACAATAATGACAGCATGACGCGCGGCGCCGATGGTTCGGTTGTCGCAGCGCCTATTTGGAATGCCTACATGCAAAAAGCGCTTGTGGGAACGGCACCCGAAGCGTTCACGGCTCCAGAAATTCCTGTGCGCGGTAAGGCGATTCTGGACGGACAGCTCCCCTCAACAACCGTCGTAATCGATCGTGCCTCCGGAAAGCTCGCCACTGACCGAACGCCAGACACGTATCGACAAGAAGTTGCGTGCGGTGAGTATCATTCCATTTTGCATTATGTCGATGTGAACGATCCGCTTGGCGATCCACCAAGCGACCCCTCCACAAATCCACAATATACAAATTGGGAAGCGGCCATCACCGCATGGATGGAGCGTGAAAACATAAAAGCGACCGACGGCGCAAAACTCGCCCGGTGCAACGTCCCTACAGAATCAGACGATGTGCACGTCGCGGCAAACGAGCCGAGCATCACGATCACCTCACCAGAAAATCACGCGAGTATTGATGGGCGCACCGCGACCGTCCTCATCAACGCGAGTGCTCCTCGTGGCGTCTCTTCCGTTGAGTATGCGATCGACGGAAAATTCGTTGCCTCAAGCACTTCTTCAACAGGGACAACGATGGCGCTGCCGTCTTGGGTCGATGCCGGATCTCACACACTCACCGCAACGGCGTTTGATGACGTGGACAATTCGAGCTTCGATGAAATCACGATGAACGTAACAACCGCTCCAAATTATGTCGCTGTCTCTGTTACCAATCCCTTGAACGGCCAGACCATTAAAAAATCCCAAAATCATTTCACGGTTGTGGTTGAGCTCGACGACGTGACAACCGCACAGAGCGTTACGCTTACCATTACGAACGTTAAAAATGGATCTGTGACATTTCAACAAACAAACGCCTTGATGAGCTCTCCCTTCGTGACGTTTGATTGGATACTTCCCGCACAAGGCGACTACAGCTTGCGGGCACAGCTTACGCAAAAGGACGCCACACAAGCGTCCAGTGATGAAATCGGCGTGTTTGTAAAAGATGTAGCCGACACAAGCGGGCTCAATCTGACCCTCTAGAGACCTCTAAGCTTTTACGCCTTAATCGGCATCACGACGTACAAAAACTTTTCTGTTGAGCTCGTTGCCGGCAGAAGAAGACACGGATTGTTTGCATCAATCATTTGGAAGAGCGCTTCGGATTCATTAAGCGCCTGCAAACCATCCAAGACATAACGATAGTTCAAGGTAACGCGATTGGCGCCACCGGTAAGATCGGCGTCGCATACCGACATGTTCTCTCCGCGGACCGCGTCTGTTCCCGTAATGCGCACTTGTTTGCTTGCGGGATCAAGCTCTACTTGAACGTCATACAGACCGGTGCGAGCAAAAAGACTCGCGGCTTTCATGGCACGAGCAAGAGCGTCAGAATCAAGTCGTGCTTGAGTCTCAAAACGATTTGGAATAATTTGTCGATAGTTTGGGTATGTCCCTTCAATGGTGCGGCTTGTGAGTTCGACAGAACCATAACGAACAACGATCTGGTTCTCCGCCAGCACAAACTCAACGTTCTCTGGTACCTCAACATCATCTCGAAACACAGAAAGGATCCGGCTGACTTCGGCGAGAGCTCGGGCCGGAACAATCACGGACCGTGGCTCGTGTGACCCCGCGCAAACAATAACAACTTCTGCCAAGCGGTAGCTGTCTGTCGCGGCAAAAATGGCCTTTCCCGCACCTTCAGCTTCCCCGTTGAACTGAATATTCACACCCGTAAGCTCTGGCCGCGACTCGTTGGTTGCAACGGCAAAAAGCACACACGAAAGAGCGCGTCGCAGTGCCCCAGCGGTCAGGCTGTAACTTACTCCGTCCTGCACGATTGGCACGAGCGGAAACTCTGAGGCGGAAAGTCCGCTCACTTTGGTCGCGTGACCTCCACATTTTACATACAAAGTTTCTCCTTTCACCTCAAGATCAACCGGGCCGTCGGGCAACAAGGCAACAAAATCCGAAAAGAGTTTTGCGGGAACCGTAAACTCGCCAGGCTCTTCAATCTTTCCTCGAACCAGACAACTGATCGCCATTTCGAGGTTGGTTGCTGTTAATTTCAGTGATCCTCCCTCCGCCTTCATGAGGACGTTTCCAAGAATTGGTAAATTTATATTCTTTCCCCCAACATGGCTTGTAATGGAAAGCCCTCGATACAAGTTGTCCCGCGTGCAAGAAAGTTTCACAGACTGTCGGTTATTAGAATTAAATTCAATACGGAATCAGTAGTAACAGTAAGGGGGTGGAAAGAGTGGATAACGGGAGAAGTTGCACGGCGGACGTTGTGTGAAATGCAGCTTGCGTCTGTGGAGAGCTTCGTGCAAAAACCCACGAACAACCTGTGAAGAAAATTTTTCCGTCGGAGGTGTGTTCGTTTTTTCCCCTCCTCACACACGGCTTTGCGCAGGGTCTTCCACAGGCTTATCCCTCGTTAGATTGCCATGAGGCGCTGCTTGATGAGTTCTACGTCGCGCTGCAGTTTTTCGTCAGACTTGAGGTTGGTCTGGATTTTTCCATACGCATGCATCGCCGTGGTGTGATCGCGACCACCAAGCTCGTTGCCGATAGACGGATAGGACGTCTTCATCTCTTCTCGCATGATGAACATGACAATTTGGCGCGGCAGAGCTAGGCGTTTTTCACGGCTCTTTCCAAGAAGATCTGGAATTTGTAAGTCGTAGTAGGAAGCGACGGCCTGGATGAGCTGGCGCGGGGTGATGGTTTTTTTGAGTTGTGTTGGCTGGAAGCTTGTAAGCAAGGACGCAATCGTTTCAAGCGAGGGCTGTACATTTTTGAATTGATGGTAAGCGATAATTTTGGTGAGGGCCCCTTCGAGCTCGCGAATATTGCTCTGAATCGCTCCAGCAATATGATGCAAAATGTCCTTTTCAAGAAAATACGTTCGTTCTTTGCACTTTGCCTCAAGAATGGCCACGCGGGTTTCAAGGTCGGGTGTCCCAACGTCGGCCATCATGCCGGACTCAAAGCGGGAAAGGAGGCGGTTCTCCAGGCCGGGGATTGCTTTTGGGGGCCGGTCAGAAGAAAGAACGATCTGCTTATTGCGTTGGTGTAGGGCGTTAAATGTGTGGAAGAATTCTTCCTGGGTCCGCTCTTTACTTGTAATGAATTGGATGTCGTCGATAAGAAGTAAGTCCACGTTTCGGTAGCAATCCTTAAACTCGTGGCCCTTTCCTGTTCTAATGGCATCAATAAATTCGTTGGTGAACCGTTCACATGTGACGTACATGATCCGGGTGGTCTTGTTGCGTCGCAACAGCTCGTTGCCAATGGCTTGGAGTAAATGAGTCTTGCCAAGACCCACGCCCCCGTAGATGAAAAGCGGGTTATAGGTCGTCCCGGGTTGGGTGGCAACCGCTTGAGAGGCGGCGTGAGCAAGCTCGTTCGTTTTTCCGACAACGAAATTGGTAAAATTGTAGCGCGGGTTCAAAGTGAGGTCCCCGGTCGTCCGTTCCCCTGAAGAGGTTTGTGCCGCTTCTTCTGTGCGAAACGGTTGTTCATCAACAAAGGGCTCTGGTTCGAGCGGTTCATTAGGCATGCGAACGTGGATCGGGCTTGGTTGGCGCGTTTCAACACGGTAGATGATGGTGCGCACACCGTTTGCGGTAATCGTTTGCAAAGAATTCAGAATATCGCGGTGGTATTTTTTCTCGAGCCAGGCCTTGGTAAAGGTATTTGGAACCGCAACATTGATCTGCCCGTTTTCGAACGAAGCGATAAACGTATTTTTGAACCAGGTCGTAAAATTCGCTTTGGAGAGCTTCAGTTCAAGCTCGCCAAGAGCCGATTGCCACAGTTCATTGGTATTCATAAAGCATGGAAAATGCTCGTCGACAGGCACTTGAGCAGGAGCATCATAACGCACCTGTGGACAGCTCCGCAATAGGGCCAAAAGTGCCCAAGAAGCGTCTAGCGCTGTTGATGAAAAGTGGATGAGTTGTGTATACTGTTCCTGTATGCCAAAACGAACTTACCAACCGAAGAAACGTCGTCGCGCAAAAGTCCACGGATTTCGTTCTCGCGTGAAAACGAAAGCCGGAAGAGCGGTTCTGGCGCGACGTCGTGCCAAAGGCCGAAAGCGCGTGACCGTTACACGCAAGAAGAAGTAATATGCTTCCCGCGCCTCATCGTTTAAGGCGAGAAAAAGACATCAAGCGCCTTTTCGATAAAGGAAAGGGCGTTTTTGATGATGTGTGCGGAGTGAAATATGCGAAGAACGATCTTCCTATCACGCGCTTTGCGGTTGTCGCGGGGCTGAAAGTTTCAAAAAAGGCTGTTGCTCGCAATCGGGTGAAGCGGCAGGTGCGAGCGATTCTTGAAAAACAACTGAGCGCTCTTGCTCCGGGATACGACGTTGCCATGCTGATTCGTCCTGCCGCCCTCAAAGCAACCTTTCAACAGATTGAGGAACACGTCGTTAAGGCACTCGAAAAGGCAAAGATCCTGCATTTGCCCTAGTTTATGTGGTATTTGTGGATTTTTAAGATCCTTGTACTTATTGCAATTCGGACATACCAAGTGCTCGTTTCGTTCGATCACGGGCTTTTGAAGATTTTTTACCCGGACGGTTATTGCCGCTTTCATCCAACGTGCTCAGAGTATGGGTATCAAGCCATCAACCGATTTGGCGTTATAAAAGGGCTCTATTTAGCCACAAAACGCCTTTCTCGCTGTCATCCGTGGTCAGAGGGAGGTCTCGACGAAGTCCCAAAAAATTAGGAATCCCTTTAGGAACGTCACCTGGTGACGTTCCTTTTGCTTATTTTAGCATCAATTTCTATGTGCTTCATTCGCGTTGTGAGCCCTCGCACAATGCGGATTTTGCTTTTGGGCAGATCAAAATGTTCGGCCAAAAACGCAATAAGCGCCTTATTTGCTCGTCCTTCTGTTGCGGGGGCCGCAATCCGCACCTTGACCGTGTCCTCATCCAGCCATTCAAGCGCATTTTTCTTGGCATTTGGGTGAACATGAACCGTGAGGATCATAAAATCAACCGCTGCAGGTCTGCGTTGATGATAATTGGCTTCATTCCTCGAATTTCTTCTTGGTACGGCAGGTTCGGGACATCTTTCCATAGAAAAATCGGCTTTCGTAGGTGGAACGCAAGCCCCATCTCCATGATGGTGTTCACTCCAACGTAACCAGGAACATCATTTTTGTCGTGGTTAAGCACGAGCATGGCGTCTGACCAGACAATTGTGTTGAAATGATCGCGTATTGCCTGCCCTTTTCTATCCCAGACCCAGGAATTTGGGTCTGTGATTGTTTTGCGTAGCTGGTAATACTCAACAACAGGAATGAGCTCACCTGTGTCAGCGAGGATGTGTGTTGGCGGCATTTCAACCTCATGGCCCAGAGACAGGAGGGCCTCCCTCGTTTTCACCATTTCCTCTACAAAAATCATACTGCCGCAGATGGTGATCTTCATACCTTCGTGTTGCGGAATTTTTTCAGGAGCGCCAAATCTGTTTGGAGTAAATTATCCCATGGGGTTTCAAGTAGCAGATCGAGGTGTTTGAGTTTTGGCTGGCCAACGATTGCTTTGAAGCACTCAAGGCCAATGTGGCCTTTGCCGAGATGCTCATGCCGATCTTTATGCGAGCCAAACTCTACTTTTGAGTCGTTGCAGTGGCTTGCGATGAGCTTTTTGAGTCCAACGGTTTTATCAAAATGCTTAAAAACATCATCTACTCCTTTTTTTGTGCGCAAATCATAGCCAGACGCAAAGGCGTGCTGTGTGTCAAAGCACACGCCAATTTCTTTGCCACGCTCGGTGCCCTTGATGAAAGCGGCAATCTCTTCAAAGGTGTCTCCCATGACGGCCCCAGCGCCAGCCGAGATTTCAATGAGCAGTTGGCAGCTGCCTTTGTAGCCGTCGAGAATGCGATTGAGTCCAGCAGTGACCATCTTCACCCCTTTCGCACGCGAAACGTCTTTTGCAGAGCCAGGATGAAACATCATGGCTCGCGCGCCAATTTGCGTGCCACGATCAAGCTCTTGGCGCAGCATTGTCACTGACCCGTGGCGCGTACGGTTATTGGTTGAAGCGAGGTTGATAAGGTAAGGAGAATGAATGTAACACGCCTCGATGTTGTTTGCTTTCATAGCTACCTTAAACGCATCCGCATCTTTCTGCGCGATGGGCTTAACGGCCCACGATTGCGGCGGTCGCGAAAAAATCTGGATAATCTCGCAACCCAAAACCGCCCCGTTTTTTGGGGCGTTACTCAAACTTCCTGCAGCCGAAACATGGGCTCCAAAACGCATATCTCTGAATTGTAGACGCTAGGTCGTAGATTTGCCAGTCGGAGAATGCTCGCGTAAACTCATGGAGACCCAACTATGGAGGTCCTGTGCCCGTCGTCAAACGCAACGTTTTTCTCCGCCACCCCGCCGCGCGCGTCATGCTCACGCAACTGCGCGACAAGACGACCGATTCCGAGCGCGTCGAAGTCCTGCTCAGGCGCCTTGGGTACTTCCTTGCCGTCGAAGCGACACGTGAGTTGGCGACGGTCCGTCATCAGATCGAAACCCCACTCGGCCCCTCCGGCGGCGTCAGGCTCGTGGACTGCGCGCTTGTTCCGATCCTGCGTGCGGGTCTCGGCATCCTTCCGTCGTTTCGTGAGTTTCTCCCGAAAGCTCACGTATGGGACGTCGGCGTGGTCCGCAACGAGACAACCGCAGAGTCCCACGTCTACGTCAGCAAGATCCCGAAGGAAGAGGTTCGCGCGAGCTTGGCCGGCCTGCCATGTTTCGTTCTGGACCCCATGTTCGCCACCGGCGGTTCCGTGTGTCTGACGATTGAGCTTTTGAAGAATCGCGGCGCGGACAACATCACCTTCGTTTGCGTCCTTGCCGCCCCGGAAGGAATCGATCGCCTCATGCGTGAGCACTCCAATGTCCGCATCTTCATCGGACGCACGGACGGCGAACTCAACCACGACAAGTACATTTGCGGGTTCAGTGGCGAAGGAGAAGACGAAGACGGCAACGGTGCGGGCGATATCGGCGACCGTCTGCGCAATTCCTAGCGACCACACGATCTTTTTTCCACCCTCCTCAAACAAAAACGAGCGGCTCATACGAGAGCCGCTCGCTGTTATTTTACCATTCCCTCACGCAGCCGCTCCACCACCTTTTTATTCTTGAGCGCGATTTGCATGTACTCACGATACTCTGGTGAGTAAATACGATCCTTGGATTCTTTCTCTTGATACTGCTCTGCAAGCTCATCGAGCGCCGCATCGAGCTCCTCTGCTGTCACCGTAATCTCCAGCTGTTTGCCAAGCGCGGGAATGACAAGCGTGACTTTGATGCGTTCAATTGCTTGCGGCGTCAAATCAAGCTTCAATTGCGCAAGCGTTTTTTTCATGGAAGCAAGATAGTCATCAAATTTTCCACCCTTCTCTTCAATCGCATGCTCAAGCTCGTGCACCATTTTGTCTATCTCTTGATTGACGAGCAGATCTGGAATTTCATCAAAACGTGACTCTTTAGCAACGAGCGACAACATTTCGCGCTCTTCCTGCATCGAGGCCTCATGCGTTTTTTCCTCGCTCATATTTTTTTTCAAAACCGCCTTCAGCCCCTCCAAATCTTTTTGTCCAATCGAGCTTGCAAACGCATCATCAAGCGCTGGCGCCTCCAGGTGATACAGCTCGTTGAGGGTCACTTCAAATTCCACATTTTCACCGGCCAAATGTTTTTGATAATGTTCCTTTGGAAATGGCAAGCTGAATATTTTTGTCTCCTGCTCCTTCATACCAACGAGCTCGTCTGCAAAACCAGGAATGTAGTGTGGTTCAGCAAGATAGACTTGATAATTTTTTGCTGTCCCGCCCTCCACGATGACTCCCCCTTTTTTCATGGTGAGATCAACAACAGCCTTATGATCTTTTGCCGCCGCCATTTCCTTTTTTTCACGCACTTCTTTGCGCTGCGTTTTTTGCAGTTCGAAAAGCGCCGCGTTTACGTCTTCATCCTTCATGCTTCGGTCTTTTGCCTTCACAGAGAATTTTGTGAAGTCGGCGAGCTTCTCAACAGACGGCATGAGCGCGAGCTGTGCCGTGTAAACAAGGTCATTGCCTGGCGCCATTTTTTCTACGTTGATAGAAGGCGACCCGACCGTTTCGATCTGCTCATCGGCGATAGCCCCACCCAGCGTTTTGCGCACAACCGTCTCGAGTGCTTCTTCCATGATTTTCATCTCCCCAACGTGCGCTTTGACCGCCTCGTAGGACGCTTTCCCAGGCCGAAATCCCGCGATCGTCACATGTTCACTGATACGCGCCGCCGCTTCAACAAGCGCTGGCTGTAATTCTTCGGATGTGACCGTAATGGTGAGTTTCACGGTTCGTTTTGGGAGATCTTCGCGTGTCATTGTGGACATAGTAGGAAAAGCCTACAGGTTCATCATCTGCACGTCAATCCTCCAAAACCTCGCTCGCCATTAAGGACGGATGATCAAACAGACGTGCGGCAGCAAGCAAAAACGCGTAGCCGTCTTTTGGGGTGATAAGCTCTCCTGTGTCAGCCAGCACACCAAGCGACAGTCCTTTTGCCAACTCTTCGTCGCCCTCAAAAACAACCTCGCCGTCTTTCAAACGCAAAGTGAGCAATGGAGTAAACGCGTCGTGTTCGTAAGCGCCAATAATAACGTGTGACATAAGATTTAGAAATTAGGCGGCAGCCGCTTTCGACGCGTGCGCTTCAAGAAAAGCGGTGTTATGAAAATCTCGCGCCCAGGTCTGCTCATAAGCAGGAAAAGTTTCTTTGTGTACGAGTTCTGTTAAACGTTTTCGGTATCCATCCAGATAGGAATCCATATTTTCAGGAAGCTGTTTGATGGCTTGTTCAAACACGGCAGGCAGCGATGAATTCAAATATGCTTGAAGCGTTTCGCGCACCGAGCTTGGGATGGGCTTTCCTTGCATGTGGTACAACGGGGCAGAGCTACGCGGGCTGTAATGGACAGATGGCATGTCGGCTCCGCAATCAATTTTGATGAGCGCCCCATCTTTGATGAGCAAGTTGCGCGGTGCCCCATCCGTACGATAGACCAAAAAATCTTCTGCGGCCATGAGTGCCACTGTGTGTTCAAACGCTTCTCCTGCGGTTTTATACCAGTCTTTCGCCCGGTCACAGGAACGGGCGTCTACACGTTCATGCACAGAAACCATACCCGCGTCATTGAGCTGTCTTATGGTAACAGCCGGAATATTATCGAGTCCGAACGCAACAGAATGCAGCGCTCCAACGACTTCACGCATAGGACCCGATCCGGCTGAAACGCCAGGCCGCAAGTAGCGATCACTCATTTCAAATTTTACTACTGCTTTGCGTTCGTGCATTACGCCATCGATCTCAAGCTCAAAAAGACCAAGCATGGGTTTTGAGACGCCTCGATGTTTCGTTGTTGTAGAACCTTCTTCTTTGACTACTTCTATCACGGGCCTCAGTTCACCCACAAGCTTCCCTGTTTGCAAGATGCGCTCCGTGAGTCGTCGTTGTTGAATTGCGTCTGCTCGATCCGGATAGGCATCTTCCAAAATCGCATACAGACGGTCTTGAATTTCTAAAATCATTTGATAGCGATCCGTCTCTTTTTTTTCCGCGACGCGACACGCGGCCACAAGTTCGTCGAGTTGCTTTTGATGCACGGGTTCGACGGAAGAGGCAGAAGACGACAAAAGATCAGCGGCGCTGTCAAAAAAGCGATTTTCAATTAAATGCATTGCGCGTCGCATCTGTTCCTGCTCGGTGGGCGCAAGCGTTGCAAGATATTCTTCGTTTGCGAAATAGCGATAGCCAGCCGCTACGACTTCTGGTATCCCAAGACTCACAATGTCTTCACGTGGCATCGGCGTCGATGTCGTACTGATGCTATTTGGTTTTTTGCAGCTCCGTTCGTGCGCATTATACATTTCGTCTAGCCGTGGGTGAGGAGCACCTTGTCGTAGCTCTTCGTAGACGATCGCGTGTGGGCGATCAAGGAAGGTGTTTAGTTTTTTTTCGATTTCTATGCGTTCGATGTCCAAATTCTCAAAAACAGGCCCTCTTTCTTTTGAAGCATCGCTTGTGGCCACAGGTGAGGACTGTGGCGGAAAATTCTCAACGCTTTTTGTTTCAACATCGCGCTCGTTCGCTCTCCGTTGTGCGGAGCCGAATGACGTATCGATGAATGTAGCATTTGAGCGATCCTCTTGTGGCATAGCGGGATATAGTATAACAGACCTTTGAAGCCCCTGGAAAAAGATGAGACACCCACCGAGAACGGAGAGTGTCATGACGCGAGCCGAATGGCGGTGAGGGCGCCGTAGGCAGAAGCAAGGTCGGGTTCGAGTTCTCGCTCAAGAGCGAGAATGAACGGCAGGCCGTCGTGTGGAGTCAGGCAGTAGTGTGCCTGTACGTCCTGAATGACTTGGTTGGTCGTTCGTAGATCAGCACCACCTTCGACGCTTGCAACACTGCCTATCAGGCAGAAAACAACGAGCGGTTGTGGCGTTCCAGAAACGTAGATTCCGACCCTCACAAGTCACCTCTTGGACTCTCCATTGAAGCAGTTTTTTGTCAGGGTGTCAAGGGTTATATGCGCCCGGCTGTTTGGTGTGATGCGTGATTAGCTTTGCCAGCGGCTTTTGTGAACAATGAGCGTTTCATGATCCAAGTTGATTGCCTTGGGTAACACAAGCGGGGAAAACGGTCGCATCTCCCCATCTGTCGGATCAATCGCCACGAAGATGAATTCGAGGCGTTGTGAAATGCCGAGGATGGGGTGTAAATCCCAAGGCTCGTTGAGCCCAGGTTGCAAAACGACGGCACCGACCTCTCCTTTCCACAGACGCGCAAGACAAATGCCGATACTTCCACCGCCAACCTCCAGATTGCGGAACAGGCCGCCATTTTCTTGCAGCCGGACGAGCTTCTGGATATATGACGAGTAGTGTTGCGGATCGTCGCGTAGTAAAACGCACTGATCCTTGAGCTCTCGGTTTTTGTCGACGCGTAATTGCACGCGTCGCTCAAACTCGCCGATGCGCCAAGTCTTCGCCGAATGTCGGAAACGACTCGTGAAGGAGTTTGAGATAGACCGCTTGGGCTGCGAAGTCCGCATCTGTCACGAAGTCCTCGCGTCCACGCTTATTTTCTTTTCTCGTTGTCTTGAAGACGAACTGTCGCGCGAATTTTTTCCATCGCACGATACATGGCCTCCTTCATGGCAAAGCCGATCAGGTGTCCGTTGATAGGTCCGAAGTCGATAGCCTTAGGCATGCCGTCCTCCCAACTCCACTTCAACATGAGTGGGCACAGCGGTCAATAATTGTGGTGAGACCGTATGGACAAGTCAATAGAAAAATGATAAGAATTGGCCAGCCGAGGTACTCCCATGTCCAATTCTCCCGAAGGGCTCAGTGAAGAAACTCGCCTCCTCATTGAGCGCATCACCAAGGCGTTGGTCGATCTTCCCAACGCAGTGGTCATAACCATGATGACCAGCGCTCACTCCGCGATTTTCACCATCTGTGTCGCGCCGAGCGACGTGGGAAAGTTGATTGGCAAGAGGGGTGTTCACGCCGATGCCCTCCGCCGCATCATCTACGCGGTCAGTGGAAAACACCGGCTTCGTTACGTCGTGGAGATCGCAGATCCACAACAATGAGCTCTCGGCTCACACACAAAGCCCGACTCGATGAGCACGTATCGAGCCGGGCCTTTCGCTTTTTAAAATCCCGTCCGTTATCGGACGCGGGCTACCAGCCCGACAGAGTCGTTCTGGCGGGAAGCCTGCGGCTACCTCGGTGTTTAGGCAATTAAACCCACAATGAGCAAAGCAACGATGTTCAAGATTTTGATCATCGGGTTGATGGCTGGACCGGCGGTATCTTTGTACGGATCGCCGACGGTGTCGCCAGTAACAGCCGCTTGATGCGCGAAGCTTCCTTTGCCGCCGTAGTTTCCTTTCTCAATATATTTTTTTGCATTGTCCCAAGCACCACCCCCTGTTGTCATGGAGATCGCAACGAACAAGCCCGTGATGATCGAGCCGATCAAAAGTCCTCCAAGCGCGATGGGACCCAACACAAAGCCGACAACAATCGGCGCGAGTACAGCCAAAAGTGCTGGGAACATCATCTCCTTGATCGCTGCTTTGGTGACAATGTCCACCGCCTTGCCGTAATCGGGCTTACCTGTGCCGTCCATGATCCCTTTTATCTCGCGAAACTGGCGGCGCACTTCTTCTACCACCGCTCCAGCGGCGCGTCCGACCGACTCCATTCCGCTTGCCGCGAACAGATATGTGACAAGTCCGCCCAAGAATAATCCGGCAATCACTTTTGGATCCGCCAGGTCAAACACCGTTGCAGCATTTTCGGCTTTCAGTGCGTGCACATAATCGCCAAACAAGACGAGCGTTGCTAAACCTGCCGAGCCAATCGCATATGCTTTTGTTACAGCCTTGGTTGTGTTGCCAACAGCATCGAGCGGATCTGTGACATCGCGAACGGATTCTGGCAGCTCAGCCATTTCTGCAATGCCGCCGGCGTTATCCGTGATAGGGCCAAATGAGTCGATGGCAACGATAATCCCTGTGAGCGACAACATTGCTACAGCCGCGATCGCTACTCCATAAAGACCGTGCAGGGAAAAAGAAGCGAGCACACCAAAGACGATGGTCAAAACAGGAAGGGCAGTCGCTTTCATGGACAAGGCGATTCCTGCGATGATGTTGGTACCGTGTCCTGTTTGTGAGCTTTCCGCCAATTTTTTTACTGGGCTGTACTGTGTGCCGGTGTAGTACTCAGTAATCATGATGAGTAATCCTGTGACGGCAAGGCCGACGACCGTGCAGAAGAAGAGCGACAGCTCCGTTTGTACAAACCAGAATCCAACAAATGAAAGAACACCCGCTAGAATAAGCCCTTTGTAAAGCGCGCCCATGATGTTCTGGCTTTTCCCGAGTTTGAAGCCAAGCGTTCCAAGAATGGAGGCGATGACTCCGACCGCACCAAGCTGAAGCGGGAACCACGTTAACTGCATGTTGTTTGGAGAGAGTAAATTTGCAAGAACCATGGCGGCAATCATCGTGACCGCGTACGTTTCAAACAAATCCGCCGCCATGCCGGCACAATCGCCGACGTTGTCGCCGACATTGTCTGCAATCACGGCGGGGTTGCGCGGATCATCTTCCGGAATGCCGGCCTCAACTTTTCCAACTAAGTCTGCTCCCACGTCCGCGGCTTTCGTAAAGATACCGCCACCAAGACGCGCGAACACGCTGATGAGTGAACCACCAAAAGCAAGACCAATAAGCGGTTCTGTATGAAATCCTGTTGCCCAGTAAAAAGCCGTGACAGAAAGAAGTCCAAGACCGACGACAAATAATCCAGTTACTGTTCCACCTTTTACAGCCACATCGAGCGCTTCTTTCATTCCCGTCTTCGCCGCCTCGGTTGTGCGAACGTTCGCACGTACCGAAACGCTCATGCCAATCACTCCAGCAAGCGCTGAACAAACCGCCCCAACGACAAACCCAAGTGCAAGCGTCCAGTTGAGCACAAAGCCGATAAGAATAAATAAAATTGCACCAATAAGGGCGACCATTTTGTATTGACGCGCCATGTAGGCGTTTGCTCCTTCTTGAATCGCAAGAGCGATTCCTTTCATTTTGCCGTCACCGGCAGGAAGGCGCAGGATCCAGTTTGCAAGGTACGCTCCGTACACGATCGCGATCAGTCCGGCAACAAGGGCCAAGTAAATAGTTGTCATAGAATGACAGAATGGTAGCGAAACAGGGCTATTTTGGCAATGCGCGATTGACCAAACTGGCAAAAATAGGTAGCATTTGCCGTATGAAGTTCAAGCATTTCTTCGTTCGTGTCGCCCTTGTCCTTTTGCGAACGACGCTCACGTTGAAGCTCAACTGGATCGCCCGACCGTTCATTACGGTTGGGACGTTTTTGTTTCGAACGCTCTTTGTGCCCGTGTATCGTCTGACATTTTTGATTCGCCGCCAGATGAGCCGGCTTTATCTTCCTGCCAAAAATCGTTTGCTGTTTTTCTTTTCAAATCGTTGGGCGATTCATGGCGCTATTGTGCTCATTGCCCTGTGGAGCACCCTTTTGAACGCAGGCAGTCAAGGTGCGCGTGCGCAGGGGCTTGGTGACAATACGATTTTGCTTTCACTGCTTGGTGACGAAGGCGACAGCGTGACAGAAGAAGTTTCAGGAAGCGCGCAGTTTGTGAGTCAGTCGCTCACCTATGAAGATCAGAGCTCGACGCTTAGTTCTCCGACGGCATCTTCCATTGATTATGGATTTATTTCTGGGACAAGTTCAACCGTGAGCACAGGTCTTTCTGCACCGCTTGCGGGTACGATTCCACAACAACAAATAAAAAAGCCAAGTTCGCGCATGGCAACGGAAAAGTACACGGTTGCCGACGGGGATACGATCAGCTCCATTGCAGACAAGTTTGGTCTTTCCATCACAACCATTTTGTGGGCGAACGATCTTTCTGTGAGAAGCTTCATTCACGCAGGCGACACGCTCACTATTTTGCCCGTTGATGGTGTCGTACATAAAGTTAAAAATGGAGACACCCTGTCGCGCATCGCGGCACTTTATGGTGTGACCTCTGCAGCTATTAGTGATTACAACGGTAAAGTGGATGCAAATGATTTGTCGATAGGTGAAGCGCTCGTGATTCCTGGCGGTGAAAGACATGCACCAACGCCTTCGCGCCGTGTTGCCTCTGTGAGCTCAATTTTCGCTCCTTCGCCAGGTGGTGGTAGCAGTGCTTCTGCAGGACCTGGTGGCATGATTTGGCCATCGGATTTACACAAAATCAACTTGTATTTCGGCGTGCTGTATTTTCTTGGGCGTCACACTGGCATCGACATTGATTGCAATTCACGCAACACAAACTACGCGGCGGCCGACGGCATTGTGCATTACGCCGGATGGCGTCGCGGATATGGCTATGCGGTGGAGATTGATCACGGCAACGGCATCATGACGCGCTACGGACACAACGCGAAGTTGTATGTGAGTACGGGGCAATCAGTCGCGCAAGGGACACCGATTGCTTTGTGCGGAAGCACGGGTAACTCCACGGGTACACATTTGCACTTTGAAGTGATTGTCAATGGGAGGTTTGTAAACCCTCTTGGTTATATCCAATAGTCTATGAAACGGAGGACGAAAATTCTTGGTGCGCTTATTCTTGGGATTTTTTGTGTCGGGAGCGCAGGATTTCCTTTGGTGGTGATTTCGTCCGGGCGCGCCTCGACGTATACGTCCGTCGACACGGTGGCCACTCCTTCTGTGGTGATTGTTTTTGGAGCGGGGCTCACGCGTTCAGGCGCTCCGTCTGACGCGCTCATGGATCGTCTGACCATTGCCGCTCAACTCTATGCCGCAGGAAAGGCCACGCGCATTCTTGTCTCGGGTGACAATCGTTTTGTAAATTACAACGAGCCGCAGGTCATGCACGACACGCTGGTGGAGAAATTTCATATTCCGAAAGAGATGATTGCCACGGATTTTGCCGGGCGCCGCACCTACGACACCTGCGCGCGTGCGTATGAGATTTGGGGTGTGGAAACGGCCATTCTTGTGACGCAAGGCTATCATTTGGCGCGCGCCATTTGGACGTGCAAGCACCTTGGAATTGAAAGCCGCGGCATCTCGGCATCGTTACAGCCCTACGTGCAAGACGCGATGTTCAAACTGCGGGAGGTCGGCGCCATTTATAAAGCGGCGATTGATGTGTATTTTTTGAAGCCAGATTATATTGGCGGAGACGCAGAAGAAGATTTAGATCCGTAAGATCGAGGTCGCAACTGCAGCGCTTCGGCAAGATGCGGCAAGGTAACGGATTCACTAAGCGCCAGGTCGGCAATCGTGCGCGCCACGCGCAACACGCGCACAAATGCCCTCGCAGAAAGCCCGAGTTCTTCTGTTGCATGATGCAGGAGCGTCTGCCCTTCTTGGGTGAGGCCGCACGCCTTGCGCGCAAGCGAGCCGCTCATTTCGCTGTTTGAAGTGAGTGTCGTGTTTACAAACCGCGTCTGCTGTTGCGCACGAGCCGCCTCAACACGAGATCTAATTGCTTCTGACGCTTCTGCGATTTCGTCCAGCACGAGCGCTTTTGTTTCTACGCGTGGCACATCGATCACGATATCTATGCGGTCTAAAAGCGGCCCGGAGATTTTTTTCGCATAGTGCGTTTTTTCCACGAACGTGCAGACACAGGGATGGTAGGGATCAGACGCATAACCGCACGGACACGGATTCATGGAAGCAACAAGCAGAAAGCGCGCTGGAAAATTGACCGTGCCAGAGGCGCGCGAAACCGTTACGACCCCATCCTCAAGCGGCTGTCGTAAATTTTCAAGCGCACCGCGGTGGAATTCTGGGAACTCATCAAGAAACAGGACGCCACGATGCGCGAGTGTGATCTCGCCTGGTTTTGGCGTTGCTGTGCCGCCAACGAGTGCAACGCCACTTGTGGTGTGATGCGGACAACGAAACGGACGCTCTGTCATGAGTCCCTGTTTTGGTAAAGGCAATCCCGCGGCTGTATAAATTTTTGTCACTTCGAGTGCTTCCATGCGCGTCATCTGCGGCAAGATTGTCGGAAAGGCGCGTGCGAGGAGCGTTTTGCCAGAACCAGGCGGGCCACTCATAAGCACGTTGTGATTTCCTGCCGCAGCAATTTCTAGTGCTCGCTTGACGCCCTCTTGGCCGCGCACATACGCGAAGTCGGACTCACTGTTTGAACGCTCCGAGAGGATGGGGGGCATGCGCACGGCGGCCTCAATTTTCTGCTCATCGCGCAAGTGGCGAACCAGTTGTGCAAGTGAAGCAACGGGATAGACGATCAAATCGTCCACAAGCAGTGCCTCGTTTATATTCTCTGTCGGCACAAAAATCTCTTTGAGCCCTGCCTCCTTGGCGCCAAGTGCGTACAACAGCACCGCATGGACACTACGCACAGAGCCGTCGAGCGCAAGTTCACCCACAAACAAACTTTCATCTGTTTTTGCGCGCGGCAACTCCCCGATCGCGGATAGGATTGCAAGCGCAACCGGCACGTCGTAACTCGTTCCCTGTTTTTTGATGTCCGCTGGCGCAAGGTTCACCGCAATGCGGCCTCGCGGGAATTTAATTCCTGCTTGCTTGATCGCTGCATGGACACGCTCTCGCGCCTCCTTCACAGCCGTGTCAGCAAGCCCAACAATAAT
>Ga0209515_10002068_pt1 | contig 31744 bp, 31 predicted proteins | sample Subgroupgradi54m_FD_187454 | JGI IMG/M metagenome (GOLD analysis project Ga0209515, IMG submission 187454) | Subsurface groundwater microbial communities from S. Glens Falls, New York, USA - GMW60B uncontaminated upgradient, 5.4 m (SPAdes)... ... | reverse complement strand
CCCGAAGCTTGGCGATTTTGGGATTAATCACGACTTGGCAATACGGCTTGCTTTGATTTTCGTCATAATAGCGCTGATGATAACTTTCCGCTGGCCAAAATTTATCCAAGGGAGTGACTTCTGTGACGATCGGGTCGCCATAGACCTCATCTTTTTCCAACTGTGCGATCAGCGCGTTGGCTTGATCGCGCTGGTCATTAGTTATATAAAAAATCGCTGACCGATACTGTTCACCCACGTCTGCGCCTTGGCGGTTGAGCGTGGTCGCGTCGTGCGTGGCAAAGAAGACATTAAGTAAATCCGTAAACTTCACGACACTCGGATCAAATTCAATCTTGATTGATTCGGCGTGGTCGGTGTGGCCCATGCTGACTTGATCATAACTTGGATTGGTCGTGTGTCCCCCAGCATAGCCAGACACAACTGATTCCACGCCGCGCAAAAGGCTAAAAATCGCTTCGGTACACCAGAAACATCCCCCGCCAAACACTGCTGTTTCTATCTTATTGTCCATGAAGTAATTTTAACATATTTTTGATATAATACGTTTACCAGTCTTCAGGAGGAACGAATGATAACGACGACCGTTGAGGAAGATAATGTAACTGTGGTTTACGTCGTTGGCAGAATAGAGCTGTATGACGAGCCTGACAGCCTCAAATGGCCAGTCAACGCGGCTCTGGGCCATGACCGCAAGCACATCGTGATCAACCTCGAGCATGTGTCGAGTGTGGACCGAGCCGGTCTCGGCGTGCTGGAAAGCATCGGGAATATCGTGGCCAAGCAAGGCGGCCAGCTCGGTGTCGTGGGTGCCAACAGCGTGATTGCAGATCTTTTTGCAACCACGAAACTCGACCGGTTCATCAAGTTGCATCCTGACCTGGCCTCGGCCCTGGCCAGTTTCACGCCCGAACCGGAAACCGTTTAAGAGCTAAGAACTTTCTGGCTCTTTTTTATTTCCGTGCAAAGTTGCTCGACAAATCAGCTTGAAATCCACCAGCGCTTGATTACAGGAATCGACAAGGTCGAAAACAAATAGCCCACAGATGGGACAAAGGCTTTCAGCCACGGATAAGTGTCGTAAATCATGACCAGCCAAATCCCGGCAATGAGATAGGTGACAAAAGTAATAAACAACCGCCTAGTCCAACTGACTTCCCAAGCTTTGTCCTGCTCAACCTTTCGATTTCGCTCTTTGATCAATTCAATTTCTTTTTCTAGATTCATAAATTTTTGCTCCTTATAACCATTCGCTTATTCGCGCGAATTAGACCATAGTAATTACTCGGTCAGCAAGTTTAGGTCTATCTTCAGAAAGACGATAATACATCTGCAAGCTTCTCTGTTCTTTTTCTACAATATCAGCCGAACGCAAAATTATCAAATGCTTCGAGGTTGCTCGAAATGAAAGCCTGATCGCCTCGGCGATTTCACCCACAGAGGCTTCGTGCTTTTCGCGAAGATATCTGACGATTGCCAGGCGTCTGCGGTTAGCCAAAGCCTTGAGTATTCTTTCTGCGTCTTTCATAATTTGATTATACAACTATTCGCTTATTCGCGCGAATTAGACTTCATCAAGATCATAGGGGCCGGGTAAATCTTTTGGCACGTGATCAAAAATTGTCACATCGCCCTTGGCATATTCCCCCATTTCAAAACCGTCATATTTGAAATGATCGGCGTCTTGATGGAAAAATAAGGCGGTTTTCTGGTTCAGAACCAAAATAAATCCACGCCTACCGCCCGGCAAAGGAAATATCTCGATCCGCCCTACTTTTGAAAAAATCTCATGCGCATCTTCGAAAATATCATTTTCCATCCCTGACTGTTTATTGAATCTTTTTATTCCGGTGATTGGATTAAATTTCAAAAGGAATCGAGTCCACCAACCGGTCTTAAAAGCCTTCGGGTCATACTCAATGCCCATCTCCTTCAATTCCTCTTCAAATTTTTCTCGGTCAAATTTATCCATGATTTACAATCTACTTAAGCCCAATTGATGAAGTTTTTCCAATCGATCTATTAATTCTTTACGAATTCCTAACCCAATTCGCAGAAATTTTTCAAGATTTAAATTGATATTCGATTTGCCTTGTTTCAACTCTAAAAGCGATTCCAAGCTTCTGTTGGCAAAAGTCGCAGATAGCGTGTACCCAATCCACGAGGTATTCCAAGACAAATCCTCTAGACTATTTATTGGTTCTTCAAACGGTGTATCGGAAGAGGCAAAAACTATTTTAGCAGGGACATAACTCGCATTGATGCCGATTCTAAATAAATGGATAATTTTATACTTTTCATAAAGCTGGAATGCGGCTTTAGAAAGTTCCCAACCCCAGTCCTTTGCTGTTTGGTATAGCTTGTCGGTTTCCCATTTCTCGCGTCGCTGGCTCCAATCCTTTTGCCATTCATTATACTTCATAGAGAAATTCGAATCGCCAAATAATTGCTCTTCCAAAACAGCTAACTCATGTCGGAATCTTACATATTCAAAATCCTCGAGCATTCTTTTACGCTGGATTTCTGCCAATTCTTTGCTTCGTTCCCGTTCCCGCCGTTCCCAACGTTCCTGGTTCATGGTGCCCCGAAAGTATGCTTCAAAATCATCATGCCACATTGAACGAAAACCCGGATTGTATTTGAACAACTCGCGTTCCAGCTCTTTTACAACTTCAAGCTCAGCATGATTGTAATTGTGACCAGCATTCCACATAACTACTAATTAAATAATTTTCGAAGTTTTTGATCTTTGTAAAGCTCAACTCCAGCGCCCTCAAATTTCAATCCAGATTCTTCAGTTAGCTGGTTTAAAGTTTCGGCAAAGTTGACTATAATATTATTCCATCTTTCAAAAGTTTTCTCAAGTTTAATCTTATTCCAATCACCAAAATACTCGGCATCGTCAACGACTCTTAGTCCTCTTACATATTCTCTCTTAATCGTTTCTAACAGTTTGCAGGCAGTATGATGGGTCCGCAAAAAATTCTTGGCGTACTGCGTTTTACAAAAAAACCCGCTTTTATCAATCGTTCCGTCATTTCCGAAATTAAAATACTGGCAAAATTCTAGACTATCATAATCAAAAACAAAAGTTAGCGGTTCAGATCCTTCGTCCAAAAATAAAATTACACCTTTCTGGTGAACTGTCACCACTGAATTATCTAACAATCCTGTTAGGGTTTCGTCAATCAAATTATTCTCGCAAGGTAACCTCCGAGCAACATCTTCTAGAAAGGCAATACAATTATCAATCTTTAATCGATTCTTAGCTTTGCCCTGAGAATAATGTATCGTTAAACCCATAAAATCTAGAATATAATTTATATTATATAACTATTCGCCTATTCGCGCGAATTAGACCTAGCTCCCAACCGCCTCATCCGATGCCGGATCAGACAAACCTTTCGTGCGTTGGGAATTATAGTATTCGGACATGAATTTTAACTATTCACCTATTCGGGCGAATTAGAGACGCTATCACTATTTCGATATTTAACGAATCCCGTCCAAATAAACTCTCCGGTTTTTATTTGTTTCGCAATTGCCTTTTGCTCATCTTGCAAAAGCTTACTCCGTTTCTGACCAGTCACACCATCAATTCCTTCCATAAATTTTTCCTGGAAAAGCGAAAATGCTTCCGCGCCTTCGGCTCTGGCTGGAGATAGCACGTTACCTGTTTCCATTTCCTTAATAAATGCCTCGATCTTCTCTGTGACAATTCGATTGGTGTGTTCGCCTGAACAATAGTATTCTGACATTTGAAAGGGACACAAATCATCCAATGCCTTACTCGGCATCAAATTATAAGCATCGGTTAAAATCCTTAAAGCATTGTTGGCTTTGTCTAGATCATTATAGCGATGAAAAATCTCCATCTGTAAATGATTAAAAACAACGCTGTCTGGCCCACTTATATACACCGTTCGCTTGAGCTCCTGGAGAGCCATCCATTTCCCGATATGAGCTTCTTCCAGCATTTGCAACAGATCCTTTTCCGCTTTGCGCCGCAAACGTTCTACACATACCTCCCCTAACCGTTCAAGTAAAACGAACCCATCCTCTGTTCCAGCGCCAAGTTGTCTGTCAAAAGCTTTATAATACCAATTTTCCGCTCTTTTCAAATCTTGTTTTTCAGGTAAAATTTGCCAAAAATAGTATAAGTCACCCAAGCTTATATAATTCCAAATCTCATCAGATTCACTTACCAATAAATCTTGGAGGATTTTCTCTGCCTTCACAAATTCGCCCAGATGGCCGAAAAGTTCGGCTCTCTCACGGATAATTTCTTCATGCTGGCCAAGCTCAAATTTTTCGAAAAAATCACAGACTTCCAAGCCGCGCTCGTATTGCGCCGTGTTGTAACAAGCGATAAGAAGTTGATCGAATGCATCATCGAATGACATACCGAAACTTTTTTTAAACTCTTGCGCAATTTCATCCTTCAGAGCACCGTCCTCAAGCTGTTTTTTGCTGATTTCAAATCCTTCCTGGATTGCGTTGACGACGCGCTTGTCATTATCGTATAAATAATCCTTGGTAATCTGTCCAAGTTTTTTTAAATGTTCTTTTTCTTGTTGATTAGACATAGTGATATTCCATCATCGGCTCGAATTAGAAACGCTAAAATCTCAAATAACTATTCCAATAATCATAAAGTTCTTTAGTCGCAAATAAATCCCCAGCATTATATTTAGCAATATCAACGAATTGCTTTTCTTTAAATAACCTTCCTACATCATCTCCTGAAATTCCTTCTGACTTCGGACTTTTTATGCCGAAGGCTCGGGAAAATAAATGCAAACTGCCTTTTCTCCGTACTGCGCCGTAAAATGACAGTTGGTCTTGCAAATCAATATGCATACATTTTTTCTGTTGATAAAGGTAACGCCCTTCCATCAAGTCTTTAGTTGGTTTAATTTTATGGATAGATGAACGAATGGCAAGAAATGGTGCATCAAAACCTCTACCATTGAAGCTGACAAATTCTTGGTACTTAGCCGCACCCTTCCAGAAATTTTCAAGCATCTCTTTCTCCGTCATTTGTTTATACTTGATTCCATTTTCTTCAAATTCTGCAATGCTTTCGCCTGGCGCCTGAAAATAAACTGCGCCCTGATTTTTATCTGGATCTAGAACTCCTATTGCCACAATCTCGCCAGTTAAAGGCGAAAAGCCTAAACCGTTCTTCAAATCCTCAAGCGCAACTTCATATTCTTCATCCGAATCGGATTCTTTTTTAATCCAGCGCGTCAAAACTGCTTGAGTAGTCTCATCAAGCTCATCAAAATTTTCACCGACAGTTTCGATATCAAAAATTAGTTTGGGCATTAAACACCTTTCTCAATTAATTCTTCGACTTTGTGCTTGGCTTCTTCCAAAAGCTCTTTGGCCTTTTTTCTGGACTCGTGAGACTGAATAACTAATTCTGATATTTTTTTCTGCACATTTCGCGGCAATATTGGCACCAGCAGATTTTTTATCTGTTCCGGTTTCCAGTGCATAATAACTGACCCGCCTGCGTCTCTTTGAGCTTGCGCTTGCCCGACAATAGAACTGATACATAAAGCCAAATATTCGGGTTCAATATTTTGCTCTTTTAACTTTAGTCTAACTATACCACCGGAAATAATTCCTTCGACTGGCTCTTTGACAACATAAGCAGTTCCTGGACTAGCATCTTTGGTAAGTAAAATTTCCCCGACTTTCGGCTCATAGTCTTTTTTCAGCTCTTTATATAAACTTTCACTTAAATATTTTTGGTCTTTATCTATAATTCCTAATTTAGTTAAACTGCTAACCCGAATAAACAACTTTCCCTCTTCCAAATACGCCTCCGCTCCCGGCTCAAAACCTTTTTTAACTGTAACCAAATCTCCAAGTCTTTGTGCGTTGTGCTCTTTAATTTTCTTTTCCAACTTAGCATATTTAGGCTGAAAATACTCCGCATCCATTCGTTCAGCAGATTTTATCTCTAAAAAATTTACAATATCAAACAATTCACTATCATGCTGATAATCCCCCATCCCCAATTCTTCCAAAAGCAAATTTTCTGCTTCTGAGTAAAATGATTTCGATTTCTCTAATAATTCCGAGGATTCCTTAAAAATTTCGGTAATTTTACTTTTTATATCTTTGCTCGGGTTAAAAAGAGGAATATCTCTAACTGAAATTATTGTTAAATGTGGTTGAGCGGTCATTGAAGACGACCGTATAAGCTGCCGCTTATAAAAATCGGTTAGGCAATAAACGTAGTAAAAAATATAATCATTCTCGTCTAGCTTCGATGTATTAAAAAAGATCAAATCTCTAGTGAGAGCGCTGTCTTTGGAAACTAACCCAACCCGAGCAATACTCCCCCCTTTTGTAATTACAATGTCACCCTTTTTCGCTAAATTTAGAGTTATATATTTATTCAGAATTTCGTTTGGTATAGTCAAAATATTGTCATAATCAATACCGTCGTCAACATCAGCAACTCGGATAAAGGGAACGTCTCCTTGTCCATAATAAGGCTCGAGAGCAGGATAAAAAGCGCTTGCATCACACTTAATTTTCAGTTGTTTTAGATGGACAAATTGATTTTCATTTTTTATGAGATTTGATATTCGTAAATACTCCGGCTGGTAATATTCAGCATCCATTCGAAAGGCGCCTTCAAGTTCTGATTTTTTGATTATGGAATAAGTGATCATTTTCTTTTTTTCTTGCCCTTTCTGCTCTTTTTTATTGGCTTTATTGGTACATCTATGACTGACTGCGGTAACGCAATAGATTGGTTTTGTTCTTTTATTTTAAATTCATTTATAGACGCCTCCTGAGTGGCTATTTGTTCTCTAAGTTGTTTAATAACCTCATCTTTTTGTTCCACCGTTTGGGTTGCACGATGACGATTAACAAAATTTGTCCATACAGTCGCCATACCCGCAGTAAGTGCATTGTATTTATTCAAAACTTCTTCAGCCATATTATGTAGAGCAATAAAATCAGCATCAATTCCTGCAAGTTCTTCCTTGGGGATTTTTAACAAACGATGAAATATTTTATTTCTTTTTTCACCAAACTTTTCAAGTAGCCTCAAAAAACCAGTGCTATCTGGAAATTCATATTGCTCAAGCGAATAGATAAGTTTCCCCAGTGGTTTTGGCAGTTCTTTTCTAATAGTTTCTTGGCTCTTCATAAAAAATGTACCTTGAAAATCACGATAAGAAGCAAGATAAATTGAATGGTGAAGATTCACTAATAAATTATCAGCTAGATACTCAACAAGATTTGTATAAATTAGAGTAGCCGACATCATACCTTCAAGTTTGCCACTCGTGCGTTGATTGCGCGCCAAATTTAGAGAATTATTTATATACTCCAGATCTTTATGTTCAAATGGTATATGTTCTTCAATAATATTTTTCATATTTAAAAATCAAATTTCTGCTCCTTAGCAAACTTAATAAACCCATCCGCGATCTCATCCAAATCATGGTCAATAATTTTGCGGCTGGCGGTATCGTGAGCGTAAATGCCTTTGGCATCTTTCTTATAAATATAGTCGCCGGAATTGTCTTTGCCACCCTTTTTAGACACAGCCATAAAGATTGGGTAGTCAGTCAAAGGCTTGCCTTGCCACTTTTGCAAAAATAGAACTGACGTTTTGGTTCCCGTATGTGGCTTAAAAGTATTGCCGTGAAGCCCGACAACTGCCAAAATGCGCGCCTTATCAAATAGCCACTGACGAATGTATTCCATATTGGTGTTATTAAAAATTCCTTGGGGCAAGACTATTGCAGTGCGCCCGCCGGGCTTCAAAAAGTCCAATATTCTTTCTATAAATAAAATATGCCGTTCCACTTTGGAAATAATTTTGCCTTTTTTCCGGCCAAATTCATATTGCCTAAGCACGCCGGGGTCTTTAATTTCCCCTGCAAAAGGCGGATTAGTCAAAATAATATCAAACGCAAAACGTTTAAATGTCTTCTTATTTTCTTCCTGCTCTTCGTAAGTGCCAGAAGTGTCCAGTAAATCTGTCAAAGCCGAACGCGCGTACAGTTTATCTTTTTCCTCGCCCTGCCATTCGCGCGGGTCCAGAGAATTTAACTTAAACAAATGCGAACGCCCGTCGCCGGCAATAAGCATAAGGGCGCGGGAAACTTTAGCGGTTTCTTCAGCAAAATCTATACCGAATAGTTTTTCTGTAGCGTACTCATGCTTGGCCGTTGAGGTTTTGGCATAATTTCGCCAAACCCAATTCATCGCACCGATCAAAAATCCGCCACTGCCCGCGGCTGGGTCCAGCACAAACTCCTCAAGTTTGGGATTAAGCATTTTGACCATCATAGCAATAGCGTGGCGAGGAGTAAAATACTGCCCCTTCTTACCTTTGGCAACTTCTGGAATTAGATATTCAAATGCTTCATCAATTACCCGTAAATCCGCGCCAAACAGTTTAGCCTTTTCCATTTCTCCAACTACCACAGACAAATGTTCTGGGGACAGACGTATTGTTTCTTGTTCATAAAAAGTATTCGGCCATTTTTTTATAGCATCTTTGAAAAGATGGTTAACGGTATCGTAAGTTTTTCGCGGATCTTTATATTTACGGAATGAAATTTCCTCCTCCAGCCTTTTTACTGCTTCCAATTCGTCAAACAACTTTGCGTAAATAAGTTTAAAACACTCATTAAACATATCAACACCTGCATTGGCTAAAACCAACTCTTCCACGATCTCAATAATGCGTTTTAAATCTACTTTTGGGTCTAGGTCGGAAAGCGTCTTTTTTTCCGCCAACAAATCATCTATCGTCTGGCTAGCTTTGGGAATTTCAGAAAGCGTGTCCTCAAAATTATTTGGGTAGTTACGATATAAAATAATTCTGTCCTGCCCGTTAGACCATACGCCAATTTCACAGCCCTCGGCATTTAAATAGCTTTTGAGCTGTTCAATACCCTTGCTCTCCGTGGGACTCTTGACTTCGATAATAATATAAGGAGTGACTTTATCTTCTTTGTAAACGACGACATCGGCTGCCTTGGTGTGAATTTCCCTGCCAAAATGAATGCTCTTTTCTGTTTCCATTCTTTCGTATGGGTAACCATAGCTGGTGTGAAGTTTATATAGCCACAACTGGCGCACAATTTCTTCCGGTCTGCCTTTTTCTTTGCTTTTGTCAAAAATTAGCCGCGGTACTGCAGTTTTCAAATCTTTAAGATAAAACTTATTGGGTTCATTTTCGGTAATTTCCAAAATTTCTTCCACGTTCAAACCAGTAAACTCCCTAAGACTGTAAATGGTTTCGGAATCTTTAAAAATTAAACTGACAATTTCTTCTGACTTGTTGATTTTTTTTGTGGGCATAAAGTTATTTAATAGGTGTAATTTGTCCGTTTCTTAATACTGCAATAATTTTCCCTTGCATTTGCATTTCTTCGGTAAAACGGATATTTTTATACGCGGGGTTTTCCGGTTTTAAATAAACGTACGGTGGCTTATCTTCTGAGATAAATCTTTTTACAGTAACTTCGTTGTTAATTTCGGCCAAAACTATGTCGCCAGAATAAAATTCTTTTCTGCCTTGAACCAAGACGGCATCCCCATCATTAATACCTGCGTTAATCATTGAATCCCCGGACACTTTTACTAATCTAATATTTTCTTGCAATTCTGCAATTTTTTCATTTTGGTAAGAAGGCAAAGCTTGCCATTCACCAACTATTTCCACAGCTTCCATTGGTATACCCGCACTAGCCACGCCAATACTTGGGACTAACGGTTGCAAATTCAATACCTGATATCCTGTAGGGAGTATGTTTATGCTCCTAGCGGCCCCTTCTTGTTTTTTAATTAGCTTTTGGAACACGAGTTTTTGTAATAAATCTATTATCGATTGATTTGACACGACACCTAAACTTTCTTTCATTTCTTCTAAAGTTGGCGGATACCCCGTATCTCTTATAAATCGATAAATTATCCCTAAAAGCTGTTTTTGTCTTGTTGTTATTAGGTTTTTCATGAATATATAATAACCCGACCAAAAAGTCGGGTCAATACTAAATCTGTGGATAAATAGAAAAAATTCTATTTTGTCGGCTTTCACAGGAAAACGAGATTAGGTTTTACTCGCAATCCGAATATTGTTTCAGCTTTTATTTTTGACACGAACGAAAGCCTACTTTCGGCCGTGTGGACTGGCGCACAATCAGCGCTTGATTGTCCAACACACTCGACGAAACAATACCAACTGCAGTTAGATATCGCCTCGTACTATTGAATGCGGGGTGATTCAGTTTATTTACACCCACTTCTAGAACATGCCTTTAATGTTCGGGAAACCGCCTTACTTGACCCTATTGTCTTTCAGACGTGCATTACTTCCTGTTCTTAAGAAGTTTTTCTGCCATTTCCCATGAAAGCCGACAAACACTGGCAATAAATAAGACGTTCGGTGAGTAAATTACGTTACAAAAAAATGCCTCAGCGGACTGAGGCGTTCGGATGTTTTTAACAACTAATCGATCTGGATGACTTCGTATTCGGATTTGCCGGAGGGGGTTTCCACGGGAATCTTGTCGCCTTTTTTCGCTCCCAACAGACTGCGGCCGACCAAAGATTCATTGGATATTTTGCCCGCGGCTGGATTGGCTTCATTGGCCCCGACAATCGTGTATTGGACATTCTTACCATTGACTGCGACAGCCACAGTGGACCCGATTGAAACAATGTTATGGTTGGCACTATGCGCGATAATTTCCGCGTGCTTGATCATTTCTTCGATTTCCATGATCCGGCCTTCGATAAACGCCTGCTCTTCCTTAGCCTGGGCATAATCGGCGTTTTCGGACAAATCGCCATGCGACACCGCTTCCTGGATGCGCTCAATAACTTCGTGTCGGCGCACGTCTTTCAGAACTTTCAATTCATCTTGTAATTTCTTGAGCCCGTCTTCAGTTAGGAGTACTGATTTATTCATAAGATTTTCTGTCTATAAAAGGGCCCCGCCCGCTTCGCCTTGCGAAGCATGGCGGGCGGGCCTTGTGGGTCCCTGAGATTAATACGTTGAAATAATATGCTAAATACAAAACCTTGTCAACCCAGTAATACAACTTCGATGCTTTTGCCGTTTAATGGTTTTTGAATCAACTAGGTTCTAAACTATAGATTAGGGGTTAAATAGATTGATTAACTTAATCGTTGGGCAAAAACGAACTCAAAAACCATTATCGAAGTTGATATACTGGGTCAACCCTTGATCAAAAACCAAATCGTTGCGATCGCGGCTAGGGCCATGATAATTGTGATGAGCCAGCCGAAAAATTTGCTTAACCCGGCATTAGCCCACTCTCCCATGACTTTGCGATCGCTCGACATAAGCACAACTACGGCCAAAATAAATGGCGAGATGAGACCGTTGAAGACTGCGGAATAAATCAGCATCTTGATCACGTCCAAGTGCAAAAAATTCATGGTTAAGCCGACTAGCATGGACAAAATAATCATCCCGTAAAACGCATGCGCTTGCTTAAACTTCCGGTACAGCCCTTCGCGCCAGCCGAAAGACTCGGAAATCGCGTAAGACGATGAGCCAGCCAAAATTGGCACGGCCAGCATGCCAGTGCCAATTATTCCTAAGGTAAACAAAAGGTAGGCAAACTGTCCGGCCAGAGGCTTAAGGGCCACGGCCGCCTGGGCCGCGTCTTTGATATCAGTCATGCCATGGGCAAAGAGAGTGGCTGCACAAACCACGATGATAAAAAACATCACCGCGTTGGATAACAACATCCCCCACCAAACATCTACGCGCATCTTGTGGATGTCCGCGGGTGTGGTCACAGCCTCGCGCTTTTTGATTGTGGTTTTGCCTTCCAAAATTTGTTCTTCTACTTCCTGGCTAGTCTGCCAAAAAAACAAATACGGCGAAATCGTGGTGCCCAAAACCGCGGTCAAAAGCACTAAGCTTTGTTTGTCAAAATAAATCGAGGGGATAACCAAGTGCTTGATGGCCTCTAACCAGTCAATGCGCACAATGAACGCGGACACAACATATGAGAGCAAAATCATGGCCAGCCATTTGAGTACCTTGGCATAAGCGCGGTAAGTGGTAAAAATCTGTAAATACAAACTCAAGGCCGCAAAGCCAATGACTAAGACCGTAAAATTTATCGGGATTAATAATTGCACGGCTCGCGCCATCATCCCGAGGTCCGCGCCCAAGTTAAAAGTATTGGCTACAAATAGCATGGTGGCACAGGTGTACAAAATCCATTTGGGATAATGCCGGCTAATGGCTCCGGCCAAACCCCGACCCGTGACAATCCCAATCCGCGCGCACATTTCCTGGACAATGGCCATAAATGGAAACGTAAACAGCGCGGTCCAGACAAACTGGAAGCCAAAAGCCGCGCCAGCCTGGGAATATGTAGCGATGCCAGATGGATCATCATCCGCCGCGCCCGTAGTCAGCCCCGGCCCCATCATATGCCAATATTCTTCAGCCTTAGTTTCGATTTGCCTGATTCTTGATTCTTGATTCATAATTCTTACTTCTTATTATACCTGTTTTGTGCCCACCACGCATAGACCTGCTTGGCTACAGGCACGGCCACGGAACTGCCCTCGCCCCCAGCCTCAACCAATATTGTGAGCGCGATTTGCGGGTCCCCTGATGGGGCGTATGAGGTAAACAAAGCGTGGGTTCGAGCTAAATTGCGCGCGTCAAATTGCGCCGTGCCAGTTTTGCCGGAGATTTCAATGGGTAAAGTATTCAAAGACCGCGCTGAACCCGCAGTCACTGTCTGCCGCATGCCATCCTGTACGATCTTGATAAAATTTGGGTCAAAAACATTTTCAGCCAAAACATGAGGCTCAGTTTTCTTACCCGCGACCTCATTCAAAATATACGGCTGCATAATTTTGCCGCCATTGGCAATCGTGGCGGTCCAACTATTGATCTGTAGAGGGGTCACGAGCAAATCGCCTTGGCCAATGGATTCGTGGTAAGTATCACCCAGATACCACTTCTCTTTTTTGACCCGTTGTTTCCAAGCCGGATCCGGAACCAAACCTGATTTTTCTCCGGGCAAGTCAATGCCTAACGTCTTTCCTAAATTAAACTTCCGAAACCACTCGGCGATTTTGACCGGCCCCAAGCCGACTGATCCAGTCTTACTGTTGCCCCCACCCACGGTGTAAAAATAAATGTCAGACGAGCGGGCAATGGCGGAATAAATATCCATAAGCCCCAGGCCGCCGTGTTCGTAGCCATAAAATGTGTACGCGCCCACCCGAATCACCCCATCATCCAAAATTTTGGTTTTGGTCGTGATGACTCCTTCGCTTAAGCCGGCAGTGGCCATGACTGGTTTAATCGTCGAGCCAGGCGGATAAGTGCCGGAAATTGCTCGATTCAAAAACGGGTTGTTGGGATTATTGATCAATTGGGCGTACTCATCGCTCGTAATACCTCGCGCAAACATATTACTGTCAAATGATGGCAGAGAAATCAGGGCCAAAACCTGACCGGTTTTAGGATTGGTGGCTACTGCCGCGGCCCTTTTCAGACCCCTTGCTCCCATTACCCCCGTTAGAGTATCATAAAGAGTTTTCTGCAAATCATAATCAATGTTGAGCTTGACATTGCTCCCGGGAATTGGTGGCACATCAGCCAAGGTGCGCTTAAAATTCCCTTGGGCGTCGATTTCGGCCTGACGCTGACCCGCGACCCCACGCAAATATTGTTCATACTGATACTCGATTCCGGTTTTGCCAATGTAATCGTTTAGGACATAGGTTTCGTCTTTGTGCTCAATCAGTTCATCGGCCGTAATTTTGCCTGTGTAACCAACCAAATGCGTAAATGCTAATGGGTCCTTGTAATCTCGGATGGCGTTGTTTTGGACCAAAAAACCCTTGAACTCGGATTGTTCGGAAATCAAAATCAGGGCTTGGTCTTTGGTCAAATTTTCCGCCAAAGTTTGCGCCTGATATGAACGGGAGTCCATTTTGGCAATCACACTCGATAGCTCGGATGGGTCTTTGCCCAAAACCTGAGCAATCTTTGACAGTTTGGCCTCATACTCAGTCTGGTCTTTGGGCAAATCAGACGTCACTGCCACTAATTCAAAACTAGGAATGTTGCCCGCAATGACTTTGCCACTCTGGTCAAGCAGGAGGCCGCGCGGTGCCAAAACATATTGGACACGTAATTTGTTGCCTAGAGCCAACATGCGGTACTGTGGCCCGTGGACAATTTGCAAATAAAATATCCGACCAAATAAAATGGCGAGGCAAAGTATGGCGATCGCACTTAAGACCCGGTAATTTAAATTCTCCCGGTCATCGTCCAGGACTTCGGACTCTTCATTTTGCAAATCCATAAACGCCTCCTCAAACTGGAGATTTTTACCGGATTTAATCTTGGGCCGGTCTAAATTTTTAATTTCGAAGGGGTCGCCCATTTTTGTATCCACAAATAATACTGCAAAACCGGATAAGTTAGCAATAAATTAAAAAACAAGGTCAGAGGCAATTGTCTGGTCAATAGAAAACTTACTGATAGCGGGCTGTGCAGGCCCAGTAACCCAAACAGACGGTTGAACAATAAAAATAGTATAAAATAGGCAATCGTGGCGGTAGCCACTGAGCTGAATAAAATCACAAGAGTAACATTGCGAGACAAAACCGAATTAACCACAAAATAAAGCAGTAAAAACACCACTAGTAAACTCATCGTGACCAGGCCGTCCGGCGTGCCAGAAACAAAATCCAAAAGTAGGCCCCCGGTCAAGGTCAAACCTAAAGACAAATTGAAATCAGCCAAAAGTACGGCCACGACCGCAATAATCAAAATCAAATTCACTGGACTCAAATGCAAGGGCACCAAAACCCCGCCTTGGATAATCAACAATATAAATAAAGAGGAAAACCAAATTAATCCGCGCATTATTGAATGACAAACAAAAATTTAAGGTTACGAAGATCCGCGGCTGGAGACACGAAGGCTTTTTGAAATAATTCCGTGGAAGAGGACCGCAGAGCCGCGACTTGACCAATCAGCAGGCCGCGCGCAAAATCATTGGACAAGCCCGAGGTGATGACTTCATCGCCGGTTTTGATCAGTTCATTTTGTGTGACCAGGTCTAAGCTTAAGCCCAGTCCATGCTCACCACGAATCAGCCCCCTGGCTCCTGAATCCACCACCTCGGCATTGATCACGATTGCCGGGTCAGTCAGCAATGTCACCTGAGCCGAATTGGGATAGAGTTTGGTAATCTTGCCAATCAAAATCCCAGGAGCCACAACCACAGCCTGATTCAATCCCAGATTATCTGAACTGCCTTTATCAATGACTAGTGTTTGCGTAAACCCGGTTGGGTCAGAATTTAATACTTCCACAGGAAGCAAATTAAAACTTGATTGTTGCTTAAAATTCAGCGCCTTACGCAAGCTAATGTTTTCATCTTGAGCTGACTTGAGCCTAGCGTTTTCAAACGCCAATTCATCGACTTTTTGGTTTAACTGGGCATTGTCAGAGGCTAAATTTTTAATCGTAAACAGGGTGCTAAAAGTATTTCTAACATTTGAAGTTGCTTGTACCCCGTGAGTCACGCCGTAACCGTATATTCGGAAAAATCCATCTTTAATCAAACCCAAATAGCCTTTGGAATCCAAAATCACTAACAAGGCCAGAATGACAAAAATCGCGAAAATTTTGCTAAAAGTTTTGGTGTAAATGAATCTCATGTATCAGATATCACGTATCAGCAATCAATTGATACCTGATACGTGTTTCATGTTACGTGTCTTACCTCGGAATCTGCTCAAACTCGGTGAGCATGAGCATGTCTTTGAGAGTGGCCAAATCTTCCAGAACAATCCCAGCACCCCGAACCACGGCAGTCAAGGGATCATCCGCCACCATCACGGGCATTTGGGTTTCTTGGGCAATTAGTTTATCTAGGCCACGCAATAATGCTCCACCCCCAGCCAGAGTAATACCCTTCTCCATAATATCCGCCACCAGTTCGGGCGGGGTTTCTTCCACCACGGCTTTGATGTTGTTGACAATCATGCGAACCGAACGGGATATAGCCTGACGAATCTGGTCATCCGTGACAATCACTTCCTTAGGAAGACCAGTTACCAAATCCCGCCCCCGAATTTTCCAATTCATCTTGTCCTTCAAGGCTACCGCGGAACCAATCTTAATTTTGACTTCTTCCGCCGTCCGCTCGCCCAATAAAAGATTAAACTCATCGCGCGCAAACTGGATAATGTTCTCGTTCATTTCGTCGCCAGCCACTCGGATACTGCGAGAGACCACAATCCCACCCAGGGATATAACTGCGATTTCCGCCGTGCCGCCGCCGATGTCCACGATAAAGGAACCGGCAGGATCTTGCACCGGCAACCTAGCGCCTATGGCCGCGGCCATAGGCTCTTCAATCAAATATGCCATGCGCGCGCCCGCGTTCAAAGCCGCGTCCTGGACCGCACGTTTTTCGACTTCTGTCACCCCCGACGGAATGCCAATCACCACGCGCGGCCTAGACAAAAAGCCCAAGGGCGCTTGGTTAACTTTATCCATAAAATACCGCAGCATCTGCTCGGTAATTTCAAAATCCGAAATTACGCCGTCAACTAGGGGCCGATGTGCCACGATGTGGGCCGGAGTGCGGCCAACCATACGCTTGGCTTCATCGCCAATGGCCAAAATCTGCTTGGTCTTTTGATTAATCGCCACCACCGACGGCTCATTAATCACAATACCCTTGCCTTTAACATAAACAAGGGTATTGGCTGTACCAAGATCAATGCCTATGTCTTTGGAAAATTTGTCGAATACGAAGTCTAAGATTGCCATGAGGACGGAAATTAAGGACAGGGAGTATTGATTTTGGTTTTGAATTTGTATTTATTGTACTGAAAGTTTTGGTTGTTGTAAATAATTAGTAGCTCTGCGCGAATAACCATTTGCGATGAGCCTGTTGTCCACATGCGAAGCATTTCAAATCATCTTTTTTATCCATCTGATCCAGCTCCAGAACACGCGGAGTCGCTTTCGTATCAGCCTTTACTCGGTTTTCACATTCCACGTCTTCGCACCATGACACTCGAATAAATACTTTTTTGTCTGCCAAAATCCGTTTGAACTCATGAATTTCTTGAGCTTCCAAAGTCAGAGCCTTTTTGGCTGTGTCGGACTTCAGGAACATGTCGTTCTGAATAGTCTCAAGCAGTGCCATTACCTCTTTTTCAAGATTACCAAGTTTGATTTGGCCTTTTTCAAAATTATCCCGGCGTACATACTGAACAGAATCATTTTCAAGTTCTTTGCCTCCAAGTTCAAGCCGCAAAGGAATCCCCTTCAACTCCCAGGCATTGATTCGGAAGCCCAAGGAAGCCTTGGCGTCATTATCCAACACGACCTTAAGGCCTTTTTTCACTAGTTGGTCTCGTAACTTGGCTGCAGTCTGGGCAATTTTTTCTTGTACACCTGAGTCTTTATTCGCGATCGGTAAAATAACCACTTGCACTGGTGCAATTTGTGGCGGCAAGACCAACCCCGAGTCATCGCCATGGACCAAAATTAGTCCGCCGATGGCTCGAGTAGAAAACCCCCAAGAGGTTTGATGTACAAACTGCTTCTCGCCCTGCTCATCCAAGAATTGCACCTTAAAAGCCTTGCCAAAATTCTCCCCCAAATAATGCGAGGTGGCGGCTTGCAAAGCTTTACCGTCCGGCATCACCAGCTCAATGGCATAAGTTTCCTCGGCCCCGGCAAAAGTTTCGCCCCGGCTTTTGAGCCCAGCATAAACTGAGATGCCGTAATATTCTTCGTAAAATTTCTTGTACCACTGTAGCGCGGTCATGACCATCTTCATGGCATCGGCTTTGTCCGCGTGTGCGGTGTGTCCTTCTTGCCAAAGAAATTCCGAGGTGCGCAAGAATGGATATGTCCGTTTTTCCCATCTGACCACATTGCACCATTGGTTGAGCTTCATGGGCAGGTCGCGGTGACTGTGGATCCAGTCTGCGAATTTTTGCGTAATCACAGTTTCGGAAGTTGGCCGCACAGCCAGCGGCTCGGCCAACTTTTCCCCACCGCCATGAGTAACCACGGCTAATTCCGGCGAAAATCCTTCCACGTGCTGCTTCTCTTTTTCAAACAAACTCATGGGGATGAAAATTGGAAAATACGCATTTTGCACGCCGTATGCTTTAAACCACGAATCCAAAACCGCCTGGGATTTTTCCCAAATCGCATACCCATGTGGCCGGATAATCATACAGCCTTTGACATCCGAATATTCAGCCAATTCCGCGCGCAAAACCACATCATGATACCAATCCGAAATATTTTCTGATTTTTTTGTTAGGCCTTTTTTGTCGAATGCTTTCATAACCTCAATTATAACAGGTCTTGACAAAAGTACCAAAAAGGCCTATATATATGTTATAGACTGGGTTCGGCAGAAGAAAAAAGTGACGAGATTAAAATATCCTCTGAAATAAATGCTTAAACTGTGTACTATAATGACCCACGTCACGGACCGTCACCGCGGCCATCAAAAGCAACAACAAAATAAATCCGATCGTATTGGCCAGCTGTTCGGCCTTGATCGGCAGTTTCCGGCCACGAATTTTTTCAATGATGAGAAATAATACTCGCCCACCATCCAAGGCCGGAAATGGTACAGCATTGATGATTGCCAAATTCACAGACAGCACTGCGGTAAATTGCAACAAATATATAAATCCGAGAGCAGTCACGTCCCGAGTCAAAACCGCAATCCCTACTGGACCAGACAGGGCGGCTGTGACCTGGTGCCCATGCAAAAATTGCCAAATCACCCCAGCAAAAGTTGTGACAGTCAAAACAATTAAGTTAAAAATCGCCACGGCGCCCCGCCACGGCGCCTGGTACCATGGATAGGAAACATAACCCACGCTCCCCAAAGCAATCCCTAACGCGCCCTCCCCGACCGGCGGATTAACTCGGGGTGTAATTTGTTTATCAAAAATATCTGAACCACGCTTAATCGTGTAAATTGTGACTTGGCCCGCGTCTTTGAGAGTGGTACTTTGAGCATCTTGTATGGAACTAACTGGTTGGCCATTAATTTTTAAAATCGTATCCCCGGCTTTGAGGCCAGCCACGGCAGCCGGCGTTTTATCCTGAACTTCCAAAACTCCCACGGCCTGATTTCTGACGCGGGCATAAGGAGGCAATTGCTCCCCTTCACCCAGAACCGTGGGCAAACCAAGGCCCATGCCAATTGAGATCAAGACCCAAGCCAGAATCACATTCATGGACACGCCCGCGATCAACACGAAAAATCTCTGCCCAGCGGATTTATTGCCGAAACTCGCCGGATCCGAATTGTCTGAGCCATCTTCACCCACAATTTTTACAAACCCGCCGAGTGGCACGAGGTTAATCGAATAAGTTGTCTCGCCTCTTTTGATCCCAAATAGCTTGGGCGGAAAACCAAACCCAAATTCTTCCACGCGCATGCCCGCGCGCTTAGCCATAACAAAGTGCCCCAGCTCATGCACAAACACGAGCAGGCCGAGGATTACTATAAAAATTAGGATTGTAAGCAATATCATTGAGTATCAACCACCCCGGACTTGATCCGGGGTCCACTTCACTAATTAAACCAGACTGGTTAATTATTGTAGTGCCTGCCCGACTGCCGTCAGGCGGGCGGGGATCCCAGCTTTCGCTGGGATGGAAACCGCTTAAATTGTTAACACTTCTTTCTCTTTCGCCTCAGAAACCTTTTTTATCTCGTCATTATATTTATCCACGACTTTTTGCAAATCGTCTTTGCCAATTCTCACGTCGTCTTCCGAAGACTGCTTCTGAATTTCTTTCCAAATATCCTCTCGGATACCACGGATAACCACCCGAGTTTTTTCGGACATTTGCGAAACAATTTTAACCAAATCCTTGCGCCGTTCCTCAGTCATTTGTGGAATGGTCAGACGGATGTAAGTTCCGTCATTCACCGGGTTAATTCCCAAATTGGAAGCTTGCACGGCTTTTTCAATATCTTTCAAAGCGCCTTTGTCATAAGGCTGAATCGCAATTGACCGCGGCTCCGGGACCATTATCTGAGCCATATGCATGAGCGGCGTGGGATTGCCGTAAAAATCCACAATTAAATTTTCCACCAAAGCCGCATTCGCTCGGCCAGTACGCAAGGAGGATAATTCTTGCTTTAAATGCTCAATGGCTTTATTAAATTCCGGTTCTTTTTTTGAAATAGTGTCTAGCATGTTTATCGACTCCCCCCCAGACCCAAATAAATCAAATTATTAGTTTGGGGATTGATTAAAATTACTCGCACCTCGGCCTGCGTGGGCAAAACCTTGGTTTCCCAAGTCACCCCGCCATTTAGGCTCTTAAACACGGTTGCCGCCACAGTTACAAACAAATTATTGGAATTAGTGGGATTAACCGCCACGGCCGAAACGCGCAAAGAAGCATTTTTGACTGGCAGGCTGATATACGACCAAGACGAGCCATCATTACCGGTACGAAACAATCCCTGCTCTGTCCCTAAATATAGCACTCCGGACTGCCTGCGATCCAGGGCCAAATCATAAAACGCCGTAACATTGGCCGGAGCCAAGCCTGATGTACTGATTAGGTCAGAAGTTAAAGTGCTGGTCACCGAGTTCCAAGTGACCCCCTGATCCGAACTTTTATACAAACCCTTCCGGATAGTTAGAGCGTAAGCCATGTTGGATCCGAAACGAATGCGCGCAATCCGGTCAGATAAATCTTTGGTGGCTTGCCAAGTATGGCCGCCATCTGTGGACCGGATAATTTCGCCAGTGCCCAAGCCCGCGACCACCAAGGAAGAATTAGCGCTCCCCACTGCAATTGCCAAAACCGGGTTATTTTTGGATGGCTCCGTATAAATATCCACCCAAGACGTTCCCCCATCCAGACTTTTGATAATCTTGCCGTTTTGGCCAACAGCCCCGGCCGCGTAAATGATATTAGACTGATTGGGATCCAAGGACAAATCCGAGGCATTGATCCCAGACAAAATATACCGCCAAGTCTTGGCTCCGTCTTCAGATTTGTAAATGCCATTGCCCGACGCAATATACAAAATCTCGGAATTAGTCTGGTCAAAGACCATGGAATTCACAGTCACACCCGAGATATCCCCTTTCAATTGTAATTTGTCAGCCGCATGAAAAGTCTGGCCATTGTCTTCGGATTTAAGCACCCCGCGCACGCCACCCGAGCCCAAATCAAAAGCGCCAGTGGTCAAGTCGCAACTCGCCGCTGTTAGGGATAAACCTAAAATTAAGATCAGAAATTTTTTCATAGAGTTAACCATTTCGACCCCACGGGTTAAGCAAAGAGGGAGAAATCGCTCTCATTAGCTTCAAGGAGCGATCTCTCACTCCGTTCGAGATGGACCTAAGTATTAATCATAAGATTCGTCAGCAATAATTTCGTATTGGCATTTTGTTCCATAAATTTCGTGGCCTGCATGACTTGTTCAATTTTTTGTTTTAATTTCATGGTCGGATCCTTTTGTAATTCCAGAGACAGCCTGGTTAACCAGCCATACAGAAGTTGTTTGATTTCTACGGTTTCCAGTTCAGCTATCTCTGAGGCGCTAATCAATCTATCCGCCAAGGAATTGCCCTGGAAAGTCTTAAAAAATTCTTCATCAGTCAACTCAATCGCTCTACCTTCTACGAGGCCAAAATTTATTTTCTGTGTCCGCGACACAATTGTTTTCGGCAAACGATTCGGATTACTAGTGATCAAAATAATAATCGTATAAGGTTTGGGCTCTTCCAAAGACTTCAAGAGCGCATTCGCCGCCTCATCACTCATCTGCTCCGCCGCATCGATCACCGCGATTTTATATTTGGCTGAGTAAGGCTTGAGTGAAAGCTTATAAGTGAGTTCCCGAATCTGTTCAATCTTAATGCCATCTGCACCGTCTATGAATAAAAAGTCGGGATGAAAAAATTCCGCCCCCTTTGCTCCCCATTTTTCCCTTTTCTCCCATTCCAACAATTCCTGCGCCAACTTCACCGCAATTGTCCTCTTACCCACCCCCTCCGGCCCGGCAAACAAATAAGCATGCGCCAAGGTCGAAGTTTCCATAGCGTGTGTAAGACGTTCCAGTTGTTGTTTGTGTCCAATAATATCCCAGTTCATAGCCTAATTATAGCATTCTAGCCACCATTGACAAAATTGCCAAAAAGGAGTACAATTTTATGTTGCACATTCCGTGCACCAAGGAGGATTTATGCGACCTAAAATCTAACAAGCTCAGTCTTCGAACACAGCAGAAGTGAAGTTTGGTAATCCTACCTCTAACCTCCCTTCTGCATCGCGCAGAGGGAGGAAGTCATGGACAAGAAGACGAAGATGCCGTTCCCCGTCGCCGTGGCGCTGCTCGCGACCTTGAAGTTCTGGGAACTCAACGATCGCGCGTTCGGCGACATCGAATTCGGCTGGCGGAGCAGTGACGAACAAGTGGCGGGCGGCTACTACAGTGGCCGCGGCGGATACCAGGTCTGGCTCAACGAAACGCCGGACTACCTCGCCACGGACTTCGAGGGCGATCTCGCAAAGCAGTTGTACGATGCCGGCGGCAAAACCTGCAGCGTGGACTACAACGACGCGGGCGATCCACGCTTCATGAATGACGACGGCTACCCGTGGTGGGAAGACTAGGGTATGCGGGCCGCGCCTGTTTCCAGGCGTGACCCGCCTCAATAGATTTTTTGTCGTCTATCTTCTGTCCGTCCGATGTGACGGGAAAATGAGTGTTTCTTTTGTTTTGACACCCCAGCTTGGGGGTCATAGTGCCGAGCGGCGCAACCGTCTCGGTAAAAGCCAATTTGGCAAAACTTGATTGTTTCTTGCACAAAGTAACTTACGAATGAGGCGCTCAAGTGGAGTGTCGGGCCGACATTCCCCGTGCATAGCTGTCGCTATGCCCGTTTCCCGTCTGCCTAGCAGACAGGAGGTGGCCCATGACGAAACCGAACCTCGTGACCCCGGAAGTCGAGGCGCTGGCAGTGGATCTGGCGGAATCGGGCTTGGTCGAGGTGCACTACCTCGATGAAAGCTCGCGGCCGCAGAAGGTCTACTGCTCCGACCAGGCTCTGGGCGAGACTGTCCGGATCGAGATGAGGCCACACCTCGTGGTCACTCGTCAGATCCAGAACAGCGCTGACCCGGACGACTGGGGCACCGAGGACGTGGCCATCCCGCTCGAAAGGGCGTTGTTGGTCCTGACCTCGACCGTGGGCGACGAGCTGGATCAGTTTCGCGAGATCCCGCGCGCTCACTGGGTCAACGGACCCGAAGGGAAGCTCCTGCGGCTTACGCCGTAGAGTTGTCCCGCACCGGATCACACGCAAGTTGTGTGGTCCGGTTTTTCTTTTTGCCCCAACGCTTACAGTCTTAGTGTCCTCTGCTTCTAACAGTTGCGATCGCAATCCTTAGATTACTCTAGTTTGAATTTATTTATTAGATCATTTTGTATATCGATCGATTGCGCTATGACAATTCTGACATACGGCTTGATCAAATATATTTCTTTTAGGAAATCTATCTCATCCTCGCATGGGTAAGGCGTCACCCATACACTTTTTTGTAAAGGCTTAAAGCCCATCTCTCTTAACTTCTTGCTAAAAACAGTGCGGTTTACGTGTAGATTTTTGGGCACGTCAAATATCACCAATCGCCATTTTTTATCCCAATACTTCTGGGGTTGAATCTTCATATCCTCCAGTTTGAATCTCAGGATTTTATCTTTACCTCGCTTCGTCAATCGCACGACTGTTTTACCAGATTCTTGAGCAACACTTATCAACTTAGACTTTTCAAGTTTATATAATGACTGCTTAACTTGCCTCGAGTTATACTTCTTATTCAATTTTAAGATGTCCGCTACAGCCGGTAAAACTCCGGGTGTTATTATTGCCACTGTAAGAATACCTACAGCGGCTAGGCTTATCAATATAGCTTTGGCAATTTCGTTTCTTTTAGCCATAGATGTTAGTTTCTAAGAATTGCGATCGCAACGGATAGATTCATAGTAGCATTGCGGGGCATTTCTCACAAACAAAAAATCAGTACGTCTTTTGGACCAGACCCGCTCTTTGCAGAGGCAAGTAAGATCTGTGACTTACTGACTTTTTTCTAAACGTTTAGTTTAGGCCCAGTATATCAACTTCGATGATGGCCGTTTCGCTTTTGCGTTTAAGTAAAATTAAACTCTCAATTATACTTTAACCGATGATCTAGCTTTGATCGAGTCGGCCATTAAAATGCAAAAGCGATCGAAGTTGTATTACTGGGAGGCTTAACCTTAAATAGTTTACTTGCGCTAAATACTGGCGTCAAAAAAATAAAAAAATATTAAATCTATTGGCCTTTTCGCGCATAGTGTGAAAAACATGTGCGCAACTTGTTTGGGATTTGTTTAGATCCCTCGACTCGGTCTAATCGGCCTCGCTCGGGATGACAAAATTTGCCACAAGCAAATTTTGTCAACTAAAAAAACCACTTTCGTGATTTTTTTATTAGACCGGTGTGCTGCTAAATTCGCTAGTCTCGCCCTTACGAACTCCACTAGCCGAGGAACTGGTCCAAGAGGTTGCCCTTACTTGTGCTTAACCTGAGTCGTTTCTTACCCAAGCGTACCAATTCGGATTCAACAGTGCCTGATCCTTCGAACAGCCTTTTTAGAGCCGCCCATCTTGCGAAAGTTACCTCTCACAAGAACCATGGTAAAGACATTATAGAAATAGTAATTTACTCGGTCAAATAAAATAAAAAATCATCAATTTACTAAGGTTTTTGACACTACTGTGTACAAACTGTGCGAAACTTTTGGATAAGTTGTGTCCAAACCCAGTAATACAACTTCGATGCTTTTGCCTTTTAATGGTTTTTGTAGTTAATCTTTAATCTATAGATTTAAGTTAACAGGATAATTGCGTTATCTATAAGCAAAAGCAGAAACAAAAACCATTATCGAAGTTGATATACTGGGAATAAAAAAAGCCTGCCCGCTAACGCCTGAGCGTAGCGATGGCAGGCGGGCCGTAAAAGCTTACGGCTGGAAAACGAACGGAAAGCCCAAATGTCTGTGGTATGCGCCTGGATCATAGCTCTGAAAAACTATGTTCTGACAATCTTATGCTCCGTCGATTGGCAGAAAGGCAGCAAATTGTTTTGTGCGCTCACAGGCTGGGTACTGCGAGGGCAAAAACATTCCCACGACAAGTGGAGTTTCCGGAGACAGCCAGGTGCTAAAAACAAGAACGAACGGAACTATAATTTGCCGCTCAGCTCTCAAGTTTCTGCACACACGCGTCTCTACAATAGACAATCCTCCGTTAATTACGACGGAAAAGGTGGGAGGACCAGCATCATGGGGCGTGACTCCCACGTGCCAATCATTCATGCCGGAAGTATGGAGTTTGCGTCTTAGCCTCCATACCCACTCCGACATCTCCTGCAAGGGTAGCGAAGCCTTGCCTTTTTAATTCACCCCTTCCGGAAGCCGAGACTGCTCAAGGCGCTAGTGACAGCGCCAAGCAGCCTTGACCGGCTTCAACTCAAACTCAAAAATAACTCTCGGTAGATTATTGTACTCCCGAAAGGCTTTTCTGTCAACCCTGTTTTGTTGAGCCTTATTTTGAGGCGAGAATGCTCTTTTTGTAACTTTCTAGGTTGTCTAAAGCAATCCCCGTGCCTTTGACCACGCAGAGAATCGCGTCATCAGCCACATATGCCGGCACGCCGGTTGACTGGCCAATCAGTTTATCTAAATTCCGAAGCAGGGCGGTCCCGCCGGTTAAAACCATGCCTTTGTCGATAATGTCCGCGGCCAATTCGGGCGGGGTTTCTTGTAGTACCGAGCGGATGGCCTTAATAATTTCCCGCAGTTCTTCCTGAATCGCTTCCACCACTTCGTTAGTCGAAATCTGAATGGTTTTAGGCAAGCCTTGGACCATATCCCGGCCACGAATTTCAATCGTGGCTTCTTTTTCCACTGGCAAGGCCGAGCCGATTTTGATCTTAATATCCTCAGCCGTTCGATCGCCTACCGCTAAGCCGTATTTTTTCTTAATATAGTCAGCGATAGCCTGGTCCATTTTATTGCCAGCCACGCGCACTGAGGTTTGCGTCACAATGCCGCCCAAAGACAAAATTGCCACGTCAGTAGTACCCCCGCCCATGTCTATAACCATATTGCCGCTGGGTGCGGCAATATCAATTCCGGCGCCAATGGCCGCGGCAACGGTTTCTTTGATCACATACGCGGCCTTGGCGCCAGCGGCCTGAGCCGCGTCAATAACGGCTCGGCGTTCCGTGGACGTGATCCCGCCTGGCACAGAAATCATGACCTCTGGCCGGAAAAACCGAATATTACCCATGGTCTTATTGATAAAATACCGCAACATGGCTTCGGTTACTCGATAATCCGCGATCACGCCGTCTTTCATGGGCCGATGTGCCACAATCGTGTCTGGCGTGCGGCCGAGCATTTCTTTGGCCTCCGCGCCCACAGCTAAAATTTTATTATCTATAACGGAGATCGCCACCACTGTCGGCTCATTAATAACAATCCCCTTTTTGGGGACGAAAACTAAAGTATTAGCTGTACCGAGATCTATCCCTATTTTTTTCAAAAACATAAGTTAGGTTGTAGGTTGTAGGTTGTAGGTTATAAACTATAACCTATCCCCTATAACCTCTTAATATCTGCGCCTAGTTGGCTTAATCTGCCTTCCAAATTTTCATACCCTCGGTCAATGTGATGAATTTCGCCTATTTCTGATTGGCCTTCGGCTACTAAAGCCGCGGTGACCATGGTCATGCCCATGCGGATGTCGTAGCTTATCATTTTAGCACCTTTCATGACTGTTGGGCCAATAATCTTGACCTGATGCGGGTCCAAAATTTGAGCTTGCGCTCCCATACTTTTTAATTGCTCCACATAACCCAAACGGTTTTCATACAGCCACTCATAAATCAACGATTCTCCGGCCGCCTGGGTGGCTAACACAGCCAAAATTGGCATGTCGTCCGAGGCCAGTTTCGGATAAAGTCCGCATTGAATTTTGGCCGCGATGTAGCCGCCAACAGGCGCCAGTACATGTACAAAATCAAGGCCTACTTCAAACCGCACATTCATCTTTGACAGTTTCAGTAAAAAATCATCCAAAAAATCCGGATTTAAATTGGCGACCCTGACATCGCTTTTCGTAGCCGCGGCTAAAGTAATAAAACTCGCGGCTTCATTGGAATCCGGAATTAGTTCTACACTGGCGCCGTGCAATTTTTTGACGCCCTCGATTTTAATCGTAGTTGTTCCAATTCCCGAAATATTCGCTCCCATCTTATTTAAAAATTCGCACAACTGCTGCACATGTGGTTCCATGGCCGCAAGTTTGACTACGGTTGTTCCCAAGGCTAAACTGGCGGCTAAAATTGCGTTTTCCGTGGCTGTGACTGAGGATTCTTCAAGGATTATTTTATTGCCAACCAATTTATCAGCGATCACTTCAATTGATTCAGTCACAGAAACCGAGGCGCCCAAAGCCTTAAATGCGGCTAAGTGAGAATCAATGGGTCTTTTGCCAATCGCATCTCCACCCGGGAAAGATATTTTGGCTTTTTTGGTTCGGGCAAGCAGTGCTCCAAGTAACACAATCGAGCCGCGGAGTTTAGTGGCTTCCGGACTGACTTCACTCTTTTTGAGATTAGCCGCCTGAATAGAAACTGCGTGATCTGTAACCGAAACTTGGGCCCCTAAATCAGCAAGCAGATCGAGCATGACTTGCTTGTCCAAAATATCCGGAACATTGGTAAACTGGCATTCCTCATCAGTTAAAAGGGCGGCGGCAAATAGCGGAAACAAAGCATTTTTGGATCCGTTGACACGGATTTCTCCTGATAATTTTTTGCCCCCATTGATAATGAATTTAGACATATAATATTTCTTCTTCCAAAGTAACGCCAAATTTTTCTAAGATAACTTTTTTGATCTTGTCCGCGAGAGTCTTGACCTCAGTTGCGCTTGCTCCGCCAAAGTTTACCAGAGACAGAGAATGTTTCGGAGAAATGCCGACATTGCCTTCCCGGTAGCCTTTGGCAAAACCCGCTTCTTCCATCAAGAAGGCAGCAGCCAGTTTTACACCATTGGGAGTTTCCCAATACCGATTAAGAACGATCTCGCCTAACTGGGGTTTCATACCCTGAAATTGCTCTTGAGTAATGATTGGATTTTTAAAAAAGGAGCCAGCTGTGTTATAACTTTCGTATCCTGGCATAATCAGATACCCCTTACTAGCCCGAATTTTGATAATAAATTGGCGCAGATCTGACAGGCTTGCCGCGGGCTTGTTCTCGAAATGTTTTTTGACATGCGGGTAAGCGATTGTCGGTACTCCACCTGGACTAAGCCTTAAAGAGAAGCCTGTGACTATATATGTATTAGGATTTTTTTTAAAAAAACTGTTACGATAACTTAACTCACACATCCCAGGAGAAAAAACTTTGGCCTGACGGCTAGTTACTTCTACGGCCTGAACTTCCACCACAACATCACCCAAAGTCTGGCCATAGGCTCCGATATTATGAACCAAGGCTCCGCCGGCACTGCCCGGCACTCCTGACAAACATTCTACCCCCGCTAAATCTTTTGCTACCGTTTGAGAGACCACATCATCCCAGTTCTCACCCGCCCCGACTGTAGTCAGGCCAGAGTCTTCAATTTTTAAACCCTTGATTTGATTATGAATAACCAAGCCGTTAAACCCCTGGTCGGAAACCAAAATGTTACTGCCGTTTCCCAAAGCCAGAATCGGTAATGATTTTTCTTGAGCGAAGTTCAGGGCTTGGTCCAGTTCGGCTAAATTTGTAACTTGGCAAAAAAATCTGGCTGGGCCGCCAAGATGAAATGTCGTCAGTCCTGATAACGGATAATTAGGTTCAAAATTCATAATACCCTAGCATTTTATCACAAAAAGAGGTAAAATACTAGAAGTCTATGACCCTCAAATTACGATTTTCTTTGATTGGGATTGGCATTGTGATATTCCTAATTATCACACCCGTGCTTGTGCTTTACGCACGTGGTTTTACGATTGACTGGCATAACAAAAAAATCGTCAAAACTGGCGCGGTGGTAATCAAAACCGACCCCGCCAAGGCTCTGGTCTTCTTAAACGGCAAATTGCAAGCTAATCTCACACCCAGGAATATTCGGTTTCTAAGCCCTGGAGATTATGATATCCGGATCGAGAAAGATAACTATCAACCTTGGACGAAACGCCTGACAGTCAAATCACAACTCGTGACCTGGGTTAATGCCAATCGGGAGTTTATCACTTTGTTCCTGAAACAACCAAAACTGATCGAGACACGACCGCCTGATTTAGAACAGAAAAATCTCCCAGAAGTCGACCCGACTTCGCAAATACCACAAATCTCTTCCAATGGCAATGAAATTTTTTTCTCTGATCCGGTCAATTCCAGCACACCAGATTTGATTTTGCGCTCAATCAGCCCAATTGCCAACGTCAAGCTTAATCTGTACACCGGCTTTATATTCTTCCAAAACGAAGGGAAAATAAAAGCCATCGAACTGGACGGCCGCGACCAGCGTAATATTTTCACCCTTGTGGACGTGGGTAAAGATTTTACAGTTGATGCTAAAGGAGAAAAGTTATCTGTAATTGGCGAGACTGAAATAAAAGTATATCAGATACGGTAAAATTCCAAAATACAAATAACAAATCTCAAATAAGCACCAAGATTCAAATTTCAACCTCCAAAGGTTGCTCTTTGGGATTTTGTGCTTGGAACTTGTAATTTATTTATTATTTGATGCTTGGTTCTTGGAGCTTTAAAAGCTCTGCCTTATCCAAAGCTTCATTGACAAGTTGATCGGCTAGTTTATTTTTTTCTCTGGGCACGTGCACAAACTCTACGCTCGTAAATTTCGCGCTCAATTTCAGAGCTTGCTGGGCCAACTCTTTCAGTCCCTCCTCTCGTACTTTATATTTTCCCTGCATTTGCCGCACGACCAATTCTGAATCCATGTGACAGACTATATCGTGCCCGCCAAGTACCAAGGCCTCTTCCAAACCACTAATAAGTGCCTTGTACTCAGCCTGGTTGTTTGTGGTTGAGCCGATTGATTGGCTAATCCGCTTCAAAATCTTTTTTGCGTCATCGTAAATCACCACCCCAATTGCGGCTGGGCCAGGATTACCCCTGGCCCCACCGTCAGAATAAATGTTTAATTTTTTATTCATTGATTTTGATATCCGAAATTTTTAATTGTAAACTCTTGTTCCCATTCCATTCGTTTGCGCTCAGTTCAAATACGGCGTCGAAGTTTTTGCCAGCGTCCAAGCTCGGGGCCAAAAACCCTTGACCAAACGCTATTGCTTCGAGCGCATGCTCACCATAACGTACGCTCAATTTCAGGTGTTTGCTTGTTGCTCCAACGAGCCGATAATCAATTACCTCCAACCCTCGGCCCAACAATTTTGGTTTGGGATTGCCCATGCCAAACGGCGCCAAACTTTCTAGGAAATTTAAATTTTCCCAGGTCACGTCTGCCGGCTTAATTTCCGCGTCAATTTCCAACACCGGCTCAGACACGGCAAAATTCATAATCTCGGCATACTCTAAAACTTTTTGATGAAAACCCGGAATATTGGCGCTCGTCAAGGTAAATCCCGCGGCCATGGTATGACCACCATATTTTTGCAAAAAATCTTTGGCAAAATTCAAGGCCGCCACTAGATCAAAATTGCCCGTGGAACGCCCGGAGCCAATGGCCAAATTTTCAGTTTGAGACAAGGCCAAAACCGGACGATTATATTCTTCCGCCAACCGGCCAGCAACCAAGCCCACCACCCCTTTGGGCCAATCTTGGCCCACAGCCATTAGAACTTTTTTATCCGCGATCAATTCGACTTGAGCCTTGGCCTCGCTTGATATTTGTTCGGTCAGCGTCTGTCGGTGACGATTGAGCTCATCGAGTTCCATTGCCAATTCTTTGGCTTCTGCTGGGTCTTGGGAAATGAGCAATCTAAACGCGAGGTCTGCGTGCTTGATTCGTCCCGCGGCATTAATACGAGGGGCTAAAATAAATCCCAAAGTAAAAGTATCATACTTGCCTGGCTTGAGACTAGCAACTTCCAGTAATGCTTTTAATCCTGGCCACCGGGTTTTTTCCAAAACCTTCAAACCAAATCTGACTAAAATACGATTTTCATCGGTTAAATTTTGGCAGTCTGCGACCGTGCCCAAAGCCACCAGATCCAACAGCCATTTTTCCCAACCATCATTAATTAAGGCTTGAACAAGTTTATACGCCACGCCGACTCCGGTTAAATATAGAAAAGGATATTGATCATGCGGATTCTTCGGATTTATAATCCCAAAAGCCTGAGGCAGTTCACCCGTAACCTCATGGTGATCGGTAATAATCAAATCCACACCCAATGACTTACATAACGCCGCCTCATCAACCGCATTGATCCCGCAGTCAACCGTAATGATCAGTTTCGCTCCAAAATCACAAATAGTTTTTATGGCTTCCAGATTTAAGCCATACCCTTCGGTAAACCGATCCGGAATATAATACTCCGGCTGACAACCAAGTTTTTTCAAAGCTAAATAAACCACGGCGCAAGCCGTGATCGCGTCCGCGTCATAGTCCGCGTA
>Ga0209515_10002066_pt1 | contig 31757 bp, 35 predicted proteins | sample Subgroupgradi54m_FD_187454 | JGI IMG/M metagenome (GOLD analysis project Ga0209515, IMG submission 187454) | Subsurface groundwater microbial communities from S. Glens Falls, New York, USA - GMW60B uncontaminated upgradient, 5.4 m (SPAdes)... ... | reverse complement strand
GATCTCCAGCGTCTGCAGCAGCGGCATCAACTGGTCGAGCTTACCCAGCACTTCCAGGAAACGCCGACCGCTCGACGACAGCACGCCGACCTGCACGTCTAGCGGCACGGTGTCATAGGTCGCCGCCCTGCTGATGCCGTTCGCCTTGAACAGCGCTTCGGCGCCGTCGATGGCCTTGTTGAGGTTCTCGGACACGACCTCCATCTGTGTGCGTATCGCCGCCTCGACCTGGGCGATGTCGCCGTGATCCAGCCGCGTGCGGGCGATCACCGAAATGAAATGGGCGTTGAGCTGCTGGGTGTTGAACAACCTCACGAAGAAGCGCTTGCCCTCGGCGCTCGTGAAGCGCGTGGGCATCTTCAGACTGGCCGCCTCGACCCGACGGAAGTCGGCCTTCGTCTCCTTGGCAAGGATGCGGGCATTGACGCCGCCCTGGTCCATCTTGACGATCTCGATGTCCGACATGTTCGAGCTCCGCACGTTGAAGGTCAGGCTCGATCTTCTGGACCCCGCTTCGCAATCGCCACGCGGAATGGCCGCCAGTTGAGCGGCGTTTCGGCATCAGGGGGTTGATGGCGCCGTTTGCGTATTGACCACGCATCGGCGCGCCGCTACCTTTGGGTCATGCAGCAGCTGGCCCTGCATTCAAACAAGGCAAGCCCTGGAGTTTCATCGTTGTTGCGCATGCCATCGGCCGGCCACGGCCCGATGGCGTTGCGCCTGTAGTGGCACCCGTGACGGTGCCTGTCTTGTGACGCCATCGAAGCGAGCTTTCGAGGCGGGGGCGATGCGTTGCCTCCTCGCCCTCTCGTCAAAAGCTTTCTCCGATCGGTAGCTAGCTCCGATCTCGGCGGTTCGCACCGCCCTCGCAGCCAGCCCTGAAGTCACTTCCCGTAGCCCCGGTTTCAACCGGCAATTCATCACCCCCTGGGGGCATACGCCCTCAGACCCGGTGCGCGTTGCCTCCTGCATTGCATGGAGGCAACGATGTTGAACCCGAGCACATCGCTCAGAGATCTTGGCCTTGCATCTGCAGGGCTCCCGTTTCCGCCGCTCGCGGCGCAGTTGTACAACCCGTCGGCCACCGTGCCCGATCGCACCGCCGACGCTCTGCTCGACGACGACACGTCGCCGGTCGAGTGGAGCGAGGAAGACGTTGTCTTCCTGCATTGGCGGCTGCTGCAAGAAGTCAGCCATCTGGCTGACCCGGACACACCGCTGGAAGAGAAGTTCGACACCTTGCGCTGGGTCTTCACCGAGCGCGAGAAAGACGGACGACCCTTCTCGTTCGTGAGCTGCCTGCGTGTCGTCGGTTGCAGCCCGATGTCGCCGATCCCCTATTGCGGGCTGGTCGATGCGGAGGAACTGCGCGACCACATCCGCAACGGCGTGAAGGCATGGCTCAGCCAGACGCTTCAACGCTATCCCGACTGGGTGCGCGAGGCCATCGCGGTCAACCCCGCTTGGATCGAGGCACGTCTGGCCAAGAACCCGCAGTGGATCAACGAGCAGCTCAAACGGATGTCCACGGAAGGCGACTTGTTCGCCTGACCCCATCAACCCCTCGGGGCTTGCGTCTTGATGCGCAGGCCCTCCCATTTCAAGGAGTACCTCATGTCCACCCTGAAAGACGTTCTGTGCGTGCTGGCGATCATCGTCGCCTATGGCATCGCAGGACGCATGGACTACGACGATGCCGTGATGCACGAAGAAGCCCAGCAAGCAGCGGCACCGGCCGACTGCCCGACGGGCAAGACGCTCACCGTCAATGACCCGGAAGTGCAGACGAACGGCCTGGCCTTCGATCCGCAGACCGACAGCGCCGACGCAGCCGCGCCCGCGGGCGACGCGCCCTGCGCGTCACACGTGTTCTGAGGTGACCGTCATGCAAACCCATGCGCACCCAGGCCACGAGCGCCCTCGCCTGCTGACCGTCCAGGCGCCGGAAGACATCGAGTTCCTCGTGAAGGAAAGCGAAGTCCTCACCGGTCAGGCCGGCCGCACCTTCGTCATCTCGGGCGCCGACTGGCTGGCCTACCGGGTGCACTGGCACCCGATGGGCCTGAAGGTCGAGCGGCTCGATGCCATGAGCCGGGTCTTGAGCACCCAGCACCTGCTGCTCTGGGAGTTCCTCGAGCACAGCCTGATGGAGGCCCAGGCCGCTGGCCAGTTGTTCACCCCACCGGTTCGCCACCTCGGTTGACCCCCTTTTCTTCCCCTTGGCGGGCTGGTCCCGCCGGGGCCGCGTTCCGCCTGCACTCACGGAGCCAATCATGCAGATACAGGTTCGAATCAATGAGGAAGGCGCGTTGCGCAACCAGCGCTACGCCTTCACTGACCGTTTCACGCTCGTCTCCGAGCTGTTGCAGAACGCCCGCCGCGCCAGTGCGACGCGCATCGAGATCCACTACGACGCCGCAGCGCAGGTGCTGCAGGTGCACGATGATGGCTGCGGCCTCGATGACTTCCAGAAGCTGCTGAGCTTCCACGAGTCGGGCTGGAACGCGGCCACCAGCGCAGAGGAGCGCCCCTTCGGGGTGGGTTTCTCGAAGTGCCTGTACGCCGCCACGCGCTGCATCGTCGCATCCGGCCGCCAAAGGGTCGATATCGATACCGCGGCGGCATTGACCAAAGCGACGATCGAAGTGGAACAGACTACCGAGGCCGACGCAGTGGCCGGCACGCGGATCGAACTGCACGGTGTGGACCTGCCCGACCTGGGCATCCGCATCGAAGCCTTGTGCCTGGGCTTCCCGGTCGAGGTGCTGTTCAACGGCAAGCCGCTGGCGCGGCGTTTTGCGCAGTCGCATCTGGCCATGGCGCCCAGCCCCATGGGACTGGTGCATCTGGCCGGCACACGCGACGGCCAACACACGCACGACACGATGGTGTTCCTGCAGGGCTTCTGCGTCCTCAAGCCGACCTGGTGCTCCAGTGACCGAGTCAACGTCGTGCATCTGGACTCGCGCCAGTTCATGGCGCGCCTGCCGGACCGCGACAAGCTGATCGACGAGGACGTGCAGCGCAAGCGCATCGACGCCGAGCTCAAAGCCTGTTGGCGCGAGACGCTGGAAGTCGCAAAGACACAGCTCTCGCCCGAACGCTTCGTCGAAACCTACTACTCGGTGATGCGCGCCTGGGGACAGTTGGAGCTGTTGAACGACCTCGACGTGCTGCCTGCGCAGGTGTGCGACGCCATCGTGGACTACCCCATCCAGGACGACGGCGGCCGGCGCGAGTACGTGCAGCCGGTGGCCACTGCGCCGTCGCGCGATGCCATCGAAGGCGGTGCAGTGACGCTGGTGACCCTGGACTGGGTGAACGACGGCAACGCGGCGCGCTGGATGCTGGCACGTGCCAAGGGCTATCTGGTGTTCGATTGGATTGGCCTGCACGCCGACCACTGGGCAGAGCGCCACGTGCGCTTCCTGGAAGACGAGTCGGTTCAGGTTGAAGCAGTGTCGGTGCAGGTACGCGCCGTGCTGGAAGGACGCTGGGTCTGGCCCAACGTGATCCTGTGCAAAGCGGTTCGGATCCGCGTGGGCGACGCCGTCGCCGAGATCACCGACGCGGGCGTTTGCCACGACGGCGATCTGTATATCCCCGCCGGCGAGTGCTCCGGAGCGCCGGTGCGGCAGCTGTCATCGTTCACGGACGAACACGATCAGTTCCTGGATTCCGATCTGGACGCTGATCGTGACGCGCTGGCGGACCTTATCCGTCGCCTGCGCTCGGTCGATCCGGTGCAGACGCTGGACTCGCTGCTGCAAGACCTTCGGTTGGGCAACTATCCCTTGCTGCACGGCAAGACCTTCCAGCTGACCGTCGGCGTGGGCTCGGCGCCCGGCCACTCCATCGAACTGGTGGATCAGGATGAGCGCGCCGTGCTGGCCGATGCAGGAGGCAGCCATGCAGGATCATGAATACGCCGCCCGCATCGAGGCGGTCAAGCAGCGGGCGCATGGCCGCTGGAGCGAGATCCTGGCCAGCCTGGGCGTGGACGAGTGCATCCTTAAGCGGCGCAACCTGCCCTGCCCACTGTGCGGTGGCACCGATCGCTTCCAGTACACCGACAAGTTCGGCGAAGGCAACTACCACTGCCGTCACTGCGGTCCGGGCGGCGGCTTCAAGCTGCTGCAGGCCGTTAGGGGCATCGACTTCAACACAGCGCTGCAGGAAGTCGAGCGCTGTGTCGGCGCGGTGCGGCCACCGCTTCGGATGGTGTCCGCCGAGCCCTCGGCCGAGCGCATGAAGAAGCTCGCCAAGCGGATCTGGGACGAAGGCAAGTCGGTGGTCGCAGGCGATGAGGTCGACCACTACCTCAGTGGTCGCGGGCTGAGTATGACTGCGTACCCCAGGGCCCTGCGTCTGCACCCTGCGCTCGGCTTCTATGAAAGGGACGCCGCAGGCAAGTCGCGCAAGGTCGCCGAGTACGCGGCCATGCTGGCTTGCATCCAGGGCCCCGATGGTCATGCGGTCACGCTGCACCGAACCTATCTCACGGACGGGCAGAAGGCGACGGTGCGCGGTGCGAAAAAGGTGTTGTCGTCGGGGATCAACGGTGCCGCCGTTCGGCTCTTCGAGCCCACCGAGGAGTTGGCCATCGCCGAGGGCATCGAGACGGCGCTGGCCGTGCATCTGGCCACCGGCAAGCCGGTGTGGGCGGGGCTCAATGCCGGCAACCTGGAGAAGCTGTGGCTGCCCGAATCGGTGCGGACGATCTGCGTCTACGCGGACAACGACGCCGATGCCGACTTCGATGGCCAGGCCTTCGCGTTTGCGCTGGCACGCCGGCTGAAGAAGGAAGAACACCGAAGCGGTCCACGACAGGTGCAGGTGTTCATACCGAAGCAGCCTGGCATGGACTGGGCTGACGTATGGCGCGCGCGAGTCGAAGGCACCCAGCGTGCGGCGTAGGTTTTGGTGGCGGTGCGGTCGGTGGACCGCACCCGCCTTTTCAGCGGCACTTCGCGCATCAGCGCTGCGGTGCCGATGACAAGGTTCTCCCACTGGTAGCTGTCAGACCAGGTTGCGCTTCGCGGCGCAACGAAGACAGCCCTGGAGTTCTCGCGCGATGCACATCGCGCCAATCGTGGACCGGCTCTGGCCGATCCGTCATCAGCCCTTGCGGGGATGCGCAGTCCCCCGCGAGGTGGTGATGCTGTCCCTGCATTTCTTTGCGGAATGGAGTTCGATATGAAGAGCGGACGATCTCTAGTGAGCCTGGCGCAGGAACTGGAGCGCCAGTTGGCTTCGAAGAAAGACATTGTGGTGTCGTCGTCGCTGCTGCGGCACGATACCGATGACACCGGCGACACGCGGCTCGTCATCGAAGAAAGCGGTGGCCCAGCGCGGTACGGCGTCACGCCGCTGGCGCGTCGCCAGCTCTCCGACAAGCTGAAGATTCCGTATGCGTACTTCGAGCGCATGCGCAGCGAACAGCCGGTCCTGCTGGACCGCAACGTCAACACCTGGCTGCAAAGCGACGATGACCGTCGCATGATCCGCACGCTGGACGGGAACGTCCGCGCGGTGCTGTCCGACCGCTACCGCCGGCTCGACAACTTCGACCTGGCCGAGAGCGTGCTTCCGATCCTGCAGCGTCTGCCGCAGGTGCGCTTCGAATCGGTCGAGCTGACCGAGACGCGCATGTACCTGAAGGTGGTGACGCCAATGCTCAGGCACGAGATGGCCCCCGGGGATGTCGTGCAGGCGGGCGTTGTAGTGAGCAACTCCGAGGTCGGCCAGGGCACGCTGTCGGTGCAGCCGCTGTTGTACCGGCTGGTGTGCCGCAATGGCCTGATCGCAGCGGACCGCTCGCTGCGCAAGACCCACGTCGGGCGCAGCATCGGCAGCGAGGACGAAGCCATCACGGTGTTCAAGGACGACACGCTGCTGGCGGACGACAAGGCCTTCTTCCTGAAGGTGCGCGACGTGGTCGAATCGGCGGTGTCGGAGGCGACGTTCCTGCAGGCAGCGCACAAGCTGCAGAAGACGCTTCACATTCCGCTGATCGGCGACCCGGTGAAGACGGTCGAGGTACTGGCCAACCGCTACACCTTGAACGACACCGAGCGCGCCGGCGTCCTGCGGCACCTGATCGCCGAAGGCGACCTGTCGGGCTACGGGCTGGTGAACGCAGTGACCCACTACTCGCAGGAAGTCGACGACTACGACCGCGCCACCGAGTTCGAGGCGCTGGGCGGCCGGCTGATCGAATTGCCGGCCCAGGAGTGGAAAGGGCTCGCGGAAGCCGCTTGATTGACAGCGCAAGAGAGCACTCGATCCGCCACTGGGACTTTCAGTCCCGGGCGGCGGACCGTGAGGATTCAAGCCACCGGGGTCTCGACCCTGGCGGCTTCTTCTATCGGCTCCCGAAGCGCGTCATGCCGATCGTGCCCTTGACCTTGCCGACAACCCGCAACCCCACGCGCTTGACCCCTGCGGCATCCTTCACGATCTGATCTTCGTAGGCCGGGTTCTCGCATTTGAAGACGAGTCCGGTGCCCAGCCGGCTCTCGACGCGTCGCACCATCAGACGGCCATCACCCTCCAACGCATAGATGCCGTTGCCTGCGATCCTGTCGGCGCTGCGATCCACGAACATCAGATCGCCGTCCCGGATCCGGGGGGCCATCTCGTCGCCCATCATCGGCACGACGTCACACGTGGCCGAATCGCCTCGCAAGGCGTCGAACATCTCGCGGATCCGCCCGAATCCGGGAAGCGTGTTTGTGTCAACCGACGAGTCCCGACTGCAGGGTTCCTGCGTCAAACCGAGCATCCAATCGCTGTTGCGCCCGAGCCCGTCGCACAAGCGCGCGCAGGATTCGAGATCGGGTAGGCCTGGGCTGTGCGGATCCAACCAGCGACTGACCGTTTGCACGGCACGGTAGGTCAACGCAGAGACATATGCCATACGTCCACGTGGCGGCACGCCCACCTGATCCAACGAACTGATCAGGCGGTCCCGGAAGCCAGGCGTCAGGTCCAGCATGCGGGCCTTGGTCTCGGACCTGCCCTTTACATGCTGGCGTTCTGCGAGGCCGCTTTTGCCGCGCGCGGCCTTCGCGGACCGGCTGCCTGCTGATGTACTGGCTGCATTCATGGTCCAGATCCCTCCCCTGGTATGAAGCGTGCGGTAACCCGAACGTTATCGTCGCATTGAATCCGCGCCGCAAACGCCCAACATTTGGGGCACTTTTGCGTGGCAATGCGGTAAGCAACTGCATCAAACAGCATTTGCTATTGATCATCCGTTTGTAGCCAACATATGCTGAACGCAACGCACTCGAAGCCATCCGGTTCTCGCCCGGGCTGCGCCATCGAATAACGACACCACCGCGCCCGACAAGGGCCCACCGAAGGGAGAAACGACATGGTTCATGAGCAACTCACCGACGTTGAGTCGACCAACCTGCGCACGTTGTGCGCCATCCGTCTGGGCATCGAGCAGGACCGGGTCGCCACCTGTGCAAAGTTTGCCCTGAACGCCGCCCTGGCCGACCACCTGACAACCCTGAGCCACGAGCAACTCTGGTCGATCGTGGCCCATGTCGGGCAGACCACTCTCTTCCCGCCACGCTTGGACCTGCTCTCGCTGCTCGAGGCGCCGGTGCCGTTGGTGGGGCCCTTGGCCGCGGTCCGCCCGCCTCGGCCATCACCACCCTTGTCCATACCCTGATGCCAGGGTGAAGCATGCCCACGCGTGCGGACCGCCACTTGAAGGCGATACGGCTGGCCAAGGACTGCAACCAACTGGGTGCGCGAACGCGCACGACTCACCACATCACGGGTCTCCCGCGACGCGAGCTGCAGCGGCTGTTCTTCACCGACCCCAAGGCCACGCCACGCGGCCGAGCGCCTGATTCTCCCGAGTGGTACCACGGCGCCAACCTCCTGTTCCGAGCCGAGGCTTCCATATTCGTCTCCGTCTACCGGCGCCTTCGAGACGGCGGTTTCGCCGCCGGAGAAACTCTGGTCGGTGCCTACCGCCACTACCAGACGATCTGCCAGTGCCCGCACCGCATCAGCTTCGACCGCGCCTTCGACCTCGCATCGCACACCGACGGCATCTGGCTGGCGAAGTCTTCTGCGTTCTCAGTGGTGGCCTGTCCCGTGTGCGGCTGCGAATTCCTGGCCGCCGCGGGAACGGTGGCATCCACCAACGACAACTGTCCCTTTTGCAAACTGGTGCAACGCTACGCCACGGACCATCGCGTGCAAAGTTCGTTCCCGACGAAATCGCTCGGCGATCCCATCTCGATCCAACTGCGCATCATGGCTCTGGTCTGCCCGAATCATCCGGCGCGCGGAGCCGATGTCGATAGGACAGAGGAATAGGGGGCAATCCGGGGCGACACGCTTCGCCGCGGACCGAAGAATGGCTTCGGTCTTTAGGAGCCGCAGCGATGGTCGTTCCCCAGTCGGCAAGCAGCCCCTACCCCGCGTCCGATCCGGGCTTCGCTGCGGTGCCGGTCGATGACTTGCTCGCGCAGAACGCCGACCTGATCGCGAGGATCAAGCTCTGCTACGGCGTCGAACGGGAAGGATTCGAGCGCGATGTGCTCGCGCTGATCCGCCGCTACGTGACCTATGTGCACCTGCTGCCGGCCACCGCGGACAACTACTTCAGCAGTCCCGGCGGACTGTTTCGGCTCGGATTGGAAACAGGCTTCTTCAGCCTCCAGGGCACGGACGCGCACATCTTCTCTGGGCGCTCGACCATCTCGGTGCGTCGGCAACTCGAACCGCGCTGGCGACACGCCACCTTCATTGCCGGCCTGTGCTGTGAGCTGCACCGCGTGCTCAGCCACCTCATCGTGACCGATGCGGACGGCGAGCAGTGGCCGAGCTACCTGCACCCATTGGCCAAGTGGCTTGCTGATCGCGGAGCACAGCGCTACTTTCTGCGCTGGCGGCCTCAAGCTCTTGAGACGCGTGGCCTCGGCGTGTTCGCCCTGCCGCATGTCGTCCCGCCCGAAGTGCTCCAGCACCTGTCGGAAGACAACGCCATCATCGTGCCCCATCTGATCGCAAGCGTCGGCGGCGTCCCGCTGTATCGCGACCGCAATGTGCTCGACGAATTGGTGCGGCGCTCGCTGGCGCTGGTGATCGACCGCAATCTGGTCGCCAACGCGGACCGCTACGGCTCGCCGCAGTTCGGCTCCCACCTGGAGCGCTACCTGGTCGATGCATTGCGGCGGCTGGCAAGCGGCAACTCGGCCTGGATCCCCAATCGCGAAAAGTCGCGCGTCTGGTTCGGCTCGGACGGCTTGTTCTTGCTGTGGCCGAGTGCGGCCGAGGACGTTCACAAGCTGCTCGAGGCCGATCAGCTGCCCGGCATCCCAAAGGCGCCGGAGACCATGCTGGAACTGCTGTTCGCGGCCGGTGTGCTCACCGCCCAGGATGCGGCGCAAGCGACCTGGACGATCCGGCCTCCGGAGGCCAAAGCGCTGCTCGAGTGCGTCAAGCTCGCCTCGCCAGCCATCCTCTTCGCCGGGATCGATCCGGCACCGCTCGCGCTTGAGCAGAAGCTCGTGCGCAGGCCCGGCGAGGCGGAGCAGACATCGTCGCCGGCCATACCTCTGGCCACCGTCAAGCCGGGAACTCAGCTGTCGCTGATCCCGCCGCTGCCAACTTCGCCGCCAGCACCGGTGGTCCAGACTGCCGCGGACCACGACGTCTTATCGAACTCAGAATCGTCCGCGGCAGCACCCACACGCTCGTTCGCACTCGTAGCGCCCATGCGACTAAACCCGGTTGTCCGCGACGCGTTGACCGCCGTGGTGCAGACACTCAACGCCGATGCCGGACCGGCGCAGTGCTGCACGGTCGCCAGCGGCATCTTCGTGCCCTTCGTCGAGTTGGAACGACGCGATGTTGAACCGTCCCTGGCACTTCGCGCACTGGCCGAGGTGCGCATGCTGGCCCGCGTCGACGCCAACGGTCCACCCACACTGACACGCGACTTCAACGGCACACCGACCGTGGGACTCGTCATCGACCCACGCTTCGTCGAAGGACTGGACCTGGAGGGCTTCGCCCTGCCTGAGTCCGAGGGCGCCTGATGCTGATGCGCCGCTACGAGATGCCCTGGCGGCGCGCCTACGAGCTCTACGCTGGGGGCGTGTGGGCGCTGGCTCTGGTGTTCTTCCTGATTGTTGGTGCGACCGGCCAGTTGCCCCGGCCGCTGGCGCTGCCCTTGTCGGTGGTCTGCTTCGCCATGGGCCTGCTGCGCGTGACGCAGGCGCTGGACACCCTGGTCCTGCGAGCATCGCTGACCGGCCGAAGCATCCAGGTGATCGGCACGGACGAGTTGGCACAGTGGTGCCAGAACCCGGCCGACGTGTTCCTGGGTTTTGGCTTCGAATGGCACCCGGTGCACTCGCAGCGGCTCTACGAACTCGCCAAGATCGACTACCGGGACTTCACGGTCTCACCGCGCCTGCTGCGCTGGCTCGGTCATGACGTCTCACCACAACCCGACGCCGAGATCGGCCTGCCCTACATTCACGGCGTCGAGCCTCGCGAGGTGCCCTTGCACCGCCCGCTGCAGAACTTCGAGGGCGGCACGCTGCTGGTCGGCACCACACAGTCTGGCAAGGGCGTGGCGCTGGCCAGCCTGGTCACGCAGGCGATCCGGCGCGGCGATGTGGTGATCATCATCGACCCGAAGAACAGCCGCCGGCTCAAGCGCGTCGTCGAACGTGCCTGCGAGGACTACCGCGAGCCGGACACCTTCATGGAGTTCCACCCGGCGTTCCCCGAACGAGGGGTGCGGCTGGACTTCACCTTCAACTGGCAGAAGCCCACCGAGATCGCCTCGCGCATTCAGTCCATCATGCCGCCTGACACCGCGGGTGCGTTCTCGGCCTTCGGGTGGGATGCGGTCAACGTCGTCGTGCAGGGCCTCGTCGAGTTGGAGGAGCGGCCCAATCTCGTCAAGCTGACCAAGTACATCGAGGGCGGCATCGAGCCCGTGCTCGAGGGGACGCTGCGCCGCTTCTACGACGAGAACCTCGGTGCCGGCTGGCGCGAGCGGCCCGACATGAAGAAACTGCTACAGGACGCTCAGCGTGGCAACATCAAACGCCCATCGGAGGCAGCGAGCAACGACCTGCTGGCCTTCGTCGCCTACTACGAACACCACATCGCACAGAGCCAGCGCAGCAAGGTGGTCGACGCGCAGGTGCGCACTTTCCGGCACAACCGAGAGCACTACCAGAAGATCACGGCCAACCTGCTGCCCGTCCTGTCGATGTTGACTTCGGGTGACTTGGGCCGCAGCCTGTCGCCGGACCCGTTCGACGCGGACGATCTGCGGCCCATCGTGAACTTCGAGAAGGTCGAGCGCGCCGGCCACGTGCTCTACATGTGCCTGGACTCACTGCCCGATCCTTCCGTCGCGACAGCGATTGGTGCGCTGGCATTGGCCGACCTCGCCGCGCGCGCAGGCATGCGCTACAACCTCGGCGGCTACCGGCGCATCTCGCTGTTCGTTGACGAGGTGTCGAACGTCATGAACCAGCCGCTGATCGAGATCCTCAACAAGGGCGCCGAGGGCGGCATCTTCACGACCTGTGCGATGCAGACGCTGGCCGACCTGGCCAAGCGGCTCGGCAGCGAAGATGCCGCGCGCATGGCGCTGGGCAATCTCAACAACCTGATCGCATTGCGCTCGAAAGACCGACCGACACAGGACTTCGTGGTTGAGACCTTCGGCAAGACCGCCATCCACACGATGCGCGTCGGCCTGAGCAGTGGTGGCGATGCCCACCTTGGTGATTTCTCTTCGAGCTACTCGACGCAGCTCACCGAGAGTTTCGAGGAGATGGTGCCGGCCGACGTGCTGGGCAAATTGCCGAACCTGCAGTACTTCGCGTCGGTGTCGGGCGGACGGATCATCAAGGGGCGGTTCCCGATCCTGAACCCGGACTTCGATCGGCCCGCAGCGATCGCGAGCGGTGGACGGGCATGATTCGGATCGTGGCCATCGTCTCGCTCATGGCGCTGCTGATCCTGGTGCTCTACCTGCCGTCGGCCCATCCACCGGAACGCTTCGTCGCGCAGTTACGCGTGGAGCACGAGCAAAGCACTCGGTTCTGGAGCGCGAAGCATGCCGAGCACATCCTGGCGCGCACGCTTGACGCCCAGGACTCAGCCGGGCAGTTCAGCCCGATTCCGAACTTGCGCCAGGCACCCGACCCGAGTCGAGTCGATTCGGCCGTCGCCCGCGAGATGTCGGCGGTCAACGCACGGCTGTTCAACAGCCCCTACTTCCGATCCATCGATGCGCTGCTCTTGCTCGCAACGTATCGATGCTTCACGCTGCTCGAATGGCTGCCGTGGCTGGTTGCCTTCTGTGCGGCCGCGCTGTTCGATGGCGCGGTCCTGCGCGCGGTCAAGGCCAAGCAGTTCGCGCATCATGATCCGGAGATGTTTGCGCTGTATGTCTGTGCAGCCATCGTTGTGGCGTGCGGGATGGTGATCGCGCTGGTGCTGCCCGTGACGCTGCCGGCGTTGTTGTTGCCGGGCGTGCCAGCGGCCATTGCCGTGTTCGCGGCGGGGGCGTTGGGGAATTTTCACCGGCGAGGATGACGGCAGTTCTCGGCAATAAGTCGGTGGGCTCGTCGTCATGTCGTCGTCCGGATCGTCCTCGCGCCACACCCATGGGCTTCGGGCAGCAACGTTCATCGGGTAGGTGAAGGCGTAGGCAGGCGTTCCGGTTGAAGAGACTGCGCCGAAGTGTTCCTGATGCCGAAACCCCCTCCACATTCCCCTCATTCTCAGGCGACCCCGAACTACTCACGCTCTACCCTTCAGTCATGCGCTCAGGACAGCGCACAGCACTTCAAACTGAGAGGTAGAGGCCATGCTCATCGCGACACAGCAAGAACTCCCGACCCCCTCACCGTGGCCTGCGGCACATGAGACGATCGAAACCCTCTTGTGGACCGAAGAACACGATTGGCTCTACACGCTGCTCAAGAGCGAATCAAACGTGTCACCAAGATTCCGTGTTCCCGACCTGATCAGCGCCTGTGTCGCCCAGCTCTTCGCCAAAGACGCTGCGGCGGATCGCCTGTTCCACTACCTGGGTGCTGAATTGATCCTGCGCGCGCCTGGCACGGCCCGCCGGCGCGAATCGATGTGGCGTCCCCAGTACCAGTTGCTGCACGCACTTCAGATCTCTGCTGCCAACCGCTATCCCAACCCCCAGTTCCAACTCGATCAGCTGACGACGGCCTGCGTCGCGCTGGCGCGGATCGAGGACGCTTCGGGTGCCTGCACCTTGCGGCACGCGCGCATCAACATCGCACGCCGCTCGGCGATCGCCAAGGTGATCATCTCCGGGTGATGGTACCAATTGCGTCGATCATCCCACCCATACCCGACCTGCTCCTGACCCGCTCTCGACCTCGTGCCGATGACGCGCTCCACGCGACGCCTCTCGTGATCTGACTGATCTGCCGTGCCTGGGCGTCTAACGCCCGGACTCACCCGCCTGTGACCCTGGCCGGCCTCGCTGGTCCTGACCCACGTCTCCGCAACCCGCGGAGTCCTTCGGTTCACGACGAGGTGAGTCATGCGGCATCTTCGAGTCGCCAGCGCGGTCCTACTTTTCGCTCTCCCCGGGTGGTCTGTCGCGTGCTGGGACGCAGCCGGCCAGCGCTACGGCGTGTCGCCGCAACTGCTCTACGCCATCGCTCGTGTCGAGTCGGGGCTGAACCCACAAGCCGTCAATCTCACGCATCGCCAACGCACCGGCAGCTACGACATCGGGCTGATGCAGATCAACAGCTCGAACCTGCCGGCACTGGCGCGCCACGGCATCGCCGAGCACGATCTCTACGACCCCTGCACCAACATCCATGTCGGTGCCTGGCTGCTGGCGCAAGCCTTCAATCGGCATGGCATCAACTGGGATGGCGTCGGCGCCTACAACGCCGCCTGCACGCAACTCAAGGGGCCGACCTGCCAGGCCGCGCGCAACCGGTACGCCTGGCAGGTGTATCGACGCCTGCCAGGCGCTCAGGTCGCGCCTGTTCAGAACGCCAAGCCGGGTGAGTCGGCGCGCCCACTGATCCTCTCCGCGCGGGTGTCGCCATGAGCCGCGCTGCGCGCCGGTACCTGTGGGTAGCGCTCGCCGGCGGCCTCCTGCTGACAGCCTGCAGCCTCTTCAAGGCGGAGCGATCGCCGCAACAAACGTCACAAGGCACGGGAGTTGGTCCCGCGGCACGTCGCATCAGCCAAGTCGACTTCGGCCAACGCGCTCACTACGCAGGCTGCGTGGAACCGGCCTGCCCGGCGGTCACGGCAAAGACGCTCGCATCAGCGCCCGCGCCAATCGAGACCACCCAGGTCGGTGCCGCCCCGCCAGGCAGGCCTGTCAGTTCGGTGTCGACGCCGAAGCTTGCAACACCCGCCGCCACGTCTCTTCAGCCCGCGGCGCCGCGCAAGCTGGTCCTGCACTTCGGGACGAACAGCGCCGTCCTGACCGCGTCGCACAAGGCGCTCTTGGGCAACGCCATCCGAGAGTTGCGGCAGGCGGATCGGATCGTTATCGCGGGCCGCACCGATGACCTCGGCAGCGAGCCGCTCAACGAGGCCCTGGCCCTGGCGCGCGCACTGGCAATCCGCGACCACATGCTGGATCTGGCGCCCGACCTTCCCGCCCGCATCGCCATCGATGCGAAGGGCCGCTGCTGCTACACCGCGCCGAACGACTCGATGGCCGGCCGCGCGCAGAACCGCCGCGTCGAGCTGGCCTACACGCCACGCGACGAGGGTGCGCCATGAAGCCGCCGTTCGCCTGCGCCGAACCAGCGCCGCCGCGCTGGCTCCTCTCGGCCGCCGCCCGTGCGCCGCCGCACGCAGCACGAACCACCACGCCCGTGCCGCCCGCCCCTTCTTCTCATTCCTTCGGAGTTCTCCATGACCACTGCTGTTCTTCGTCCTCCCGTCTTCAACCGCAAGCCGCTGGCCGCGATCGCGCTGCTGGCGCTGCTCGCGCTCGGCCTGGGCGTCGCGATGCCTGGCTACGCGCTCGACCTGGTCGCCTTCACCGGCATCACCGGCCCGATGGTCTCGGCCCTGACGCAGATCGCCGCGCTGGGCCCGGGCATCAAGGCCCTGGTCGGCTTCGTCGGCTTCGTCGTCGCGCTGATCTCGCTCTCCGCGCTGCGCAATTTCGGGCCGGTGCTGTTCTACGTCGGCCTGGCGATCTTCGCCGCAGTCGGCCTCGTGATCGCCGGCGCGATCATGGGCGCGGTGATCTGACGCGGCGGGCACCAGCGATCCCGGAGGCCATCCCGGCAACCGTATGCACGCCAACACCTACATCCCCCGTCGGCTCGACGACCAGTGGAAGATCGGCTTCTGGGACGTCGATGTGGCGGCGCCGGTGCTGTTCGGCCTCTTCATGGGCTACATGTCCGGCTCGAAGCTGTCCTTCGTGCTGTGCCTGGCGTCCGGCTACTTCACCTCGCGCTGGATCGCCCGCATCAAGGCCGACAAGCACCCGGCCTTCGCGATGCACTGGCTGTACTGGCACCTGCCCACCAGCCCGATGACCGCGATGCGCGCCACGCCGCCCTCGCACATCCGCCGCATGGTCGGGTGAGACGAAAGACCCCTCATGGACTTCGACCGACTCAACGGCGACCTCAAGGAACTGCGGCGCCGCAACCGCGGCCTCGGCCTGGCGGTGGGCGCACTCGCCGCAGGCCAAGTCATGGCGCTCGTCGTGATCCTCAACCTGCTCGGGTCCGTACGCACTCTGGTCGTGCCCCCCTCGATCAACAAGTCCTTCTGGGTCGAGCGCGACAAGGTCAGCAGCGAGTACCTCGAACAGATGGGCAGCTTCATCGCCTGGCTGGTGCTGGACGTGACACCTGCTTCCATCGACTGGAAGAAAGACATCCTGCTCGGCTATGTCGAGCCCGAACAGCACGGTGCGCTGAAGACCCGCCAGGAGCTGGAAGCCGCGCGCTTGAAGCGCATCAACGCCAGCACCGTTTTCATGCCCCAGCAACTGGTGCCCAGCGAGGACGCGCAGAACGTCGTCGTCCGCGGCCGGCTGCGCACCCTCGTCAACGGCCTGGAGACCGCCAACGACCTCAAGGCTTACCTGGTCGAGTTCAGCTATGCCGGCGGGCGCATGCACCTGAAGACTTTCAAGGAGATCCCCAATGCGGCACCTCGTTGACGCCAACCCAGGCCGTGTCACGCCGCGGTCACTTGGAAGTCTGGCCGTGATCCTCGCCGCGGCGGCGCCGTGGGCACCGGCGCATGCGCTGCAGACGGTCGAGGCGCGCGACGGCGTGGCTGTCGAAGCGATCCTGTCGATCAAGGAAGCGACACGCATCCGTATCGACGGTGCGCCGATCACCGATGTGTTCGGCAACATCTATTCGAGCAACTGCGGCGCCGCGGCGCCGTCCCTGGCCAGCCCAGGCAGCGGCATCGCGACCCCGCCGGTCAATCCAGCCGGCGAGATCGTGCTCGAGTGCGACCGCGAGAAGGGCGAGATCTACGTTCGGCCCGTTGGCCCGACAGCCGATGGAGGGGGCAAGCCGGTCAACCTCTTCGTCTCGTCGGCGCAGGCCACCTACACACTGCTGCTTGGCCGCTCGGACACCCCGGCCGACACCATCGTCATCCGCGACAAGACACCGCGTGCAGCACAAGCCTCGGCCAGCGTGACCCAGGGTCCACAGGGCCCCTCCGCGAACCCCATTCGAGCGATGAAGGCGATGCTGCTCGCGATGGCCTCGGACCGTGTGCCGCCCGATATCCGCGTCGATGAGTTGAACCAGCCAGTGCAGCTCTGGGCCGAGGCGAAGTTCTCGCTGATGCGCCGCTACGAAGGGCGCGGCCTGGTGGGCGAGCGGTACCAGTTGCAGAACGTGAGCCCGGCGGTGATGGTGCTGGCCGAGCAGGAGTTCGACCGTCCCGACAGCGCCGGCACCGGGCAGGTTGCCGGCGTCGCGATCGAACACCACAACCTGCGCCCTGGCGAAACCACCAGCGTGTTCGTGATTCGCCGTGGAGGTGCGCGATGAACGGCGCCGTGCCCAAGGCCTCGGCCGCGCTGCGCGATGCGCTGCGGCGCCTGACCGGTCGGATACATGAACGCCTGTCGCCGAAGCAACGCCAGTACGCGATGCTGGGCGGCATCCTGCTGGGTGGCGTCGGGCTGCTCTGGCTCGTGTTCGCCTCGACCGGCGACAGCGGCAAGGACAAGGCCGGCAAGACCACCACGGGGACGCCCAGCGCCGTCACCAACATCGGCGTGATGCCACCGGGCCAGCAGGTCAACCCGGTGGATCAGTGGGTCGGCACCGCGGGCAGCAAGCTCGCCCAGTACGAGAACGAGCGCGAAGAACAGGGACGGCTCAACAAGGATCGCCAGGCCTTCGAGGCGCGCACGATGCAGCGCTTCGCCGAACTCGAACAGCGGCTGACTTCGGCAACGCAGGCCACCGCAACGCCGCCTGTTCCCGCTCCGGCGCCAGCACCGGCAATTCCGGCAATACCGGCACCCACGGCGCCATCGAGCCTGCCTCCCGCAGCCAGCTTGCCGCCGCCCCCGATCAGATCGTCACCGAGCGGCGTCATGCCGCCGGGTGTGCCAAGTACGCCAGGCATGCCCTTCCCCACACCGGCGCCAGCGCTCAACGCCGCCTCGACGTTCACGCGCATCACGCTGGGCGAACGGACCAAGCCGGCGGACGGCACAGTGCAGGCCGCTGCGTCTTTGTCCGCAGCCGCCGAGGCACGCACCGTCTCGACCTTCCTGCCCGTGAGCTTCACGCGGGGCACGCTGCTGGGCGGACTGGACGCGCCCACCGGCGGGCAGGCCCAGTCCAATCCGCATCCGATCCTGATCCGCCTGTCGGACAACTCGGTGCTGCCCAACCGCTTCCGCGGCGAGTACCGCGACTGCTTCGTGATCGCCGCAGGCTACGGCGACATCAGCTCCGAGCGCGCCTACCTGCGCACCGAAAGCCTGTCCTGCGTGCGGGCCGACGGTGCGACGCTCGAAGTCAAGATCCAGGGCAGCGTCTACGGCGAGGACGGCAAGGTCGGCATGCGCGGCCGGCTGGTCACCAAACAAGGCCAGATGCTCGCCAATGCCTTGCTCGCCGGCGTGGTCAGCGGCATCGGCCAAGGCGTTTCGACGGCTTCCAGCACCTACAGCACGTCGGCACTCGGCACGATCGCCAGTGCCTCCGGTGCCGACGCCTACCGCGCCGGCCTCGGCAGCGGCGTGGGCAAGGCGCTCGACCGGCTTGCCCAGTACTACATCAAGCTCGCCGAGAACACCTTCCCGGTGATCGAGGTGGACGCCGGCCGCGAGATCGATGTCGTGATCACCAAGGGCGTGCGCATCGACGTGCCGATGACCGCCTCGCTCGATGCGAGCGGCGCTTCACGCCCCAACCCCTCCCCCGAAACCCGCTACCTGGAGCCCTCCAATGACGGCGACTACTGAACGCATGAACGATCGCATGGCTGTCTCATGGCGCGCTGCACTCGGCTGGGCCTTGCTCGCGACCGCCGTCCCGGCGGCCCTGGCGGCGACACCTGATGAGGCCAAGCTGCTCGAGCGGCTGCGCAGGGCCCATCCCGGCACGCAGTTCACGGAGGTGTCCCGCTCGCCGGTGGATGGCCTCTACGAGGTCTGGATGAACGGCAACGTCGCCTACGTCTCGGCCAAGAACACCCGCTACTTCGTGTTCGGCCGCGTATTCGACACGCAGACGATGCGCGATCTGACCGGCCCCAAGCTGGCATCCGCTTCTCGGTCCGCGACCTCGGCACAAGCCGACGCCGCCGTCGACAAGGTGGCCTTCGACCAGTTGCCTCTCGCCGATGCGATCAAGACGGTACGCGGCAACGGTCAGCGCAAGCTCGCCGTTTTCAGCGACCCCAACTGCTCGTTCTGCAGGCAGTTGGAGCCCGAACTCGCCACGCTCAACGACGTCACGATCTACACCTTCCTGGTGCCGTTCCAGGGCAGCGCCAAGCCGATCGCGATCTGGTGCGCTGCCGACCGCGTCCAGGCCTGGCAGCGCTACATGCTGCAAGGCGATTCGACAGCGGCGAGCACCGGTGCCACCTGTGAACATCCGGTCGAACGCAACTTGGCACTGGCCCACCGGCTGGGCGTGCAAGGCACGCCGACGCTGATCTGGCCGGATGGCACTCGCACCGATGGCTACGTCGAGCGCGGCGTGCTCGAAGCGCGCCTGAAACAGGCCGGCCCGACGGAGAGCCGGCCATGAAGGCCGTCCTCCGCTTCGGCCCCCTGTTGGCGCTCTCCGCTGCGGCGCTCGTGCTCCCCGGCTGCTCAAATGTGTCGGGTCTGAGCGGAAGTTCGAGCTATGCCTGCAAGGCCCCGGAAGGCGTCACTTGCGATTCCGTGTCTGGCACCTACGCGAACGCAGTGCAGAACAACCTGCCCAGTCAGCGGCAGCGTCGCACCGCGCCTGAATCATCCGAGCACTCGGACTCGCCTCTCCCTTCGATGGCGGCGGCGAGCAGGCCTGCCCTGACGGCAAGCCTTTTGCCCACCCCGGTCTCCTTGCGATCGTCGCCTCGCATCCTGCGCCTGTGGTTCAAACCCTGGGAGGACGCAGACCACGATCTGTACGACCAGGGCTACGTCTACGTGCAGATCGACGCCGGGCAGTGGCAGATCGAACACGTGCAGCGCCAGATCCGCGACGCCTATGCGCCGCTGAAGGCGCCGCCGCGTGCTGCGTCCGCTGACAGCAAGGACGCGGTGCCGCTGCCGGCCCATCTCAAGAGCGCACCACGACCTCTTGGCGAGGGCACCTTCCCCGGCCCGCAGTCCCCCACGTCGTCGGTGCCGCGCGGCGGCGACACCACCGAGTGAGGACGCTCGCATGAACACCACCACCATTCCCAGCACTGCGGGCCGGCCCGGGCACTCTCCGTCGTTCGGCTTCGGCCGAGAGATCGATACACCCGCCGAGCAGTTCGCCGCCTGGCTTCCCTATTCCGCCTACCTCGCGGCCGAGAAACTCTTCGTCAACCGCGACAGCCTCGGCTTCATGCTGGAGTTGATGCCGCAGTCCGGCGCCGACGAGCGCATGGCCGAGGTGCTGATCTCGCTGTACGCCAACTGCCCGCCGGGCACCGGGCTGCAGTTCCACCTCTTCGCGTCGCCGCACATCCGCGAGCAGCTGCGCCGCTACGCCAACCTGCGCGTCGAGGACGTTGACCAGGCCGACAAGGCCCAGCACTGGGGCCGCCCGGCGCGCAACAACAACCTGTTTCGCCGCCTGGCGCGCCAACGCGTCGGTCACCTTCTGCACGGCGCGCAGCATTCGCTGACCACGGGCTTCCACTACACGATTCGGGATTTCCGCCTGATGCTGAGCGTCAGCCTGCCCGGCGATGCCGAAGACCTGACCCGGCGCGACGAGATCCTGACGCTGCGCGACTCGATCGGCTCGACCTTGCGCTCCGCCTCGCTGCCGAACCAGGTCTGCGACGCGGCCGACCTGATCAACTGGTGTGCGCTGTTCACCAATCCGGACCGCATCTCGCAGACCGATGCACCCAACCTGCACTACGACGATGGCCGCGAGATCCGCGACCAGATCGTCGACTTCGACACCATCCAGGATCCGCATCCGGGCGGCCTGACGTTGTGGAAGGAAGGCGCCGACGACGTGCTGGAGGCACGCTTCTACTCGATCAAGAGTTTCCCGGAGCGCTTCGCCCTCTGGCAGATGGGCTCGCTGATCGGCGACCTGATGCAGCCGGCGCTGCAGTACACCGCACCCTTTCTGCTGACGATGGGCGTGCACGTGCTCGACCCCAACGTCACCAAGTCGATCGTCACGGCCAACCACGTGCGCGCGACGCAGAACGCCAAGAGCAAGATGGCCGACGTGATGCCCGACGTGGGCAAGAAGCTGCAGGACTGGACCGCCGCCGCCGAGGCCATCGACACCGGCGGCAGCCTGGTCAGCCTGTACCACCAACTCGCCATCTTCTCGCCGCCAAGCCGGGCGGTGTCGGCCCACGAGACCGCCAACGCGATCTGGCGCGGGCGCGGTTTTCAGCTCAATGCCGACACCTACATGCACCGGCAGGCGCTGCTCGCCAGCCTGCCGATGACGCTGTCAGAGCGGTTCCACCGCGACCTCGCGAAGATGCGCCGCGTCTCGCGCAAGATCATGGCCAACGCGATCCACCTCGCGCCGCTGATCGGCGAGTGGCGTGGCACGCGCACACCGGCGCTGGTCTTCGGCGGCCGGCGCGGCCAGTTGATGACGCTGGACCTGTTCGACAACGACCTGGGCAACTACAACTTCGCGATCATCGGCGCACCGGGGTCGGGCAAGTCGGTGCTGATGAACGAGATGGCCTGGTCCTACCGCGCCATCGACGCCAAGGTCTGGATGCTGGACCTGGGACGCTCCTTCGAGAAGCTGTGCCGCAAAGCCAAGGGCACCTACATCGAGTTCAAGCCCGATGTTGACATCTGCCTGAACCCCTTTTCCAACATCGTCGACATCAACGAAGACATCGACATGCTGGTGCCGGCCATCTCGAAGATGGCCTCGATGTCGAGACCGCTGGACGAGGTCCAGTACAAGGCGATCTCGGCGATGGTGCTCAAGCTCTTCCGCGCGCACGGCAACGACCTGACCGTCACCGCGCTGCGCGACGCCTTCAAGACCGGGACGATCGAAGAGCTGGGCGTGCGCGAGGACGCGCGCATCAAGGACCTCGCGATCATGCTCAACCCCTATGCGAGGGGCGGCCAGTACGAGCGCTTTTTCGAGGGCCGCAACAACGTCGACTTCGAGAACGACTTTGTCGTCATCGAGAACGAAGAGCTGAAGCGCCGGCCCGACCTGCATGCGGTCGTCAACATCCTGCTGCTGCACCAGATTACCGGCGAGATGTACCTGACACGCAACCGGCGCAAGGTGCTCTTTATCGACGAGCTCAAGCAGCAGCTCGGCGACATCGGCGCCGACGATCCCGTGAAGGCTGCCGTGGTCGAGGAGGCGGCACGGCGCGCGCGCAAGTACGGCGGCTCGCTCGGCACTGCGACGCAGAGCGCCGACGACTACTACGGCTCGGCACAGATGGAGGCGGCCTTCAATTGTTCGGACTGGGTGTTCCTGCTGAGGCAAAAGCCCGAATCGATCGAGATGCTGGACCGTAAGGGGCGGCTGTCGATGGACGAGGCCAAGAAGCGGTTGCTGAATTCGCTACGCACCGAGCCGGGCGTGTTCTCGGAGCTGTACATCTCATCGCCGGTCGGCGAAGGCGTGGCGCGCAACATTCTCGACCCGGCCACCCACCTGCTGTTCTCGAACAAGCTCGAGGACAACGCGCCGATCGACGAACTGCGGGCGCAAGGCCTGAGCATCGACGAGGCCATCGCCGAGTTGCTACGCCGCCGGGGGCACGCGGTATGAGGGCCGCCATGTCCGTGACGCTCCATGGCGCCGTGACTTTGCTCGCCGTGGCGGCGGCCATCGCCGCCTACGACCACTGGGTCGTCCGGCCGGCGCTGCGCGTCGGCCTGGTCGACGTCGGCGAGGTGTACCGGCAGAAGGAAGCCGAGTTCACCTTGATCCTGACCAAGGCCGGCTCCGACGACGAGCGCCAGAAGGCCATGGCGATGGCGCGCGTCTTTGCGCAGCGTCTGCCGCTGGCGCTGGAAGAGTTGCCGCTCGAGTGCGGCTGCCTGGTCGTGCTCAAGAGTGCCGTGGCCGGAGCAACACCGCACACCGTCGACCTCACGGCGCACCTCAAGCGGAAGGTGGAGGCGCCATGAACGTCGTCCATTCCGCCCGGGGCCAGGCGCTGGTTCTGCTGCTTCGCCACATGAAGCAACGCTGGTACCTCTACCTGCCCGTGCTCGCAATCTGGGGCTTTGCGTACGTGCGGCTCTTCGCCGACCCCACGCCGCGGGTGCCCCTGCTGTTCAACTGGACACCCAGCCTGCCCTGCCGCGTAGCGTGGCTGCAATACGGCGCGCATGAACTGAAGCGCGGCGACTACGTCGTCTTCGCGTTCGAGGGCGAAGCGCAGCGTCAGTACCCCGGTCTTCGCGGCCAGCCCTTCTTCAAGATCGTGCGCGGGCTGCCGGGCGACACCGTGACGGTGAACGGTCGCGCGGTCGCGGTCAACGGCGAATTCGTCGGCACGGCCAAGACCCACACCTTCGACAGGCGCCCGCTGGACCCGATCGCCGCGACGGTGATCCCGGCCGGTCACTACTACGTGCAGGGCACCAGCCCCGACTCCTTCGACTCGCGCTACCGCGCGAGCGGCCTGGTGCGTGCCGACCAGGTGCTGGGCACGGTGGTTCCACTCTTCTGAAAGCCCCCCGATGAACCGCGTCCATCCCGTCCTCTTGTGCGCCTGTATCGCGCTGCTGGCCAAGGTCGCCGCCCAGCCAGCGTCGGCTCCATCGGATGGCGAGATGCCAATGGCCGACTACCTCGGCCTGCTCGAGCAGGTCGCACCCGCTGCCCGCGAAGGTGCGCAGGCTTATGCGCAGGCGTTTCAGCAGCGCTGCGGCCGCGCGCTCACCACGGCAGAGTTGCGTCGCGCGACTTCGGCAGGCAGCGGCGATCCCGTGTTGATGGGCATGATCCGCGCGAGCCAGGTCCGCGACGCCAAGGCGGTCGCCGAGTTGGGTCAGCGCGTCGCGTGTGGAGACCGGCGATGAAGATTGCTGTGATTCCCGGCCTGGTCGCTGCGTCGCTGCTCTGCGGTTCGATCGCGCACGCGGTCGACCTCGGCGCCATCGGCCCCACCTACGGCATCGCCGAGCCGCATCTGCTGGCCGACATCGAACGCCGCTTGCGCGAGAAGGAACGCAGCGGCGAACTGCAGCACCTGATCGACGAAGCGCGCACGCGCGGGGTCGACGCCGTGCGCCTACCGGCACCGGTGGCCGGCGTGAGTGCGACCGACACGCCGCGCACCTTCTACGTCGACCCCAGCTTCACGCTCGACCGCAACATCGTCGATGCCAGCGGCCGGCTGCTGTTTGCGGCCGGCACGCGCAAGAACCCGCTGGAGGTGGTGTCGCTCAGCAAGCGGCTGCTGTTCTTCGACGCCCGGGATCGCCGGCAGGTTACTCGGGCACAAGAGCTGATGTCGAGCTACGAGGGACATGTGAAGCCCATCCTGACGGGCGGCTCCTACCTCGACTTGATGAGGTCCTGGCGCATCCCCGTCTACTACGACCAGCAGGGCGTGCTGACCCGGCGCCTGGGCATCCTGCAGGTGCCTGCGCTGGTGTCGCAGGAAGGCCAGCGCCTGCGCATCGACGAGGTGGTGGTGCGATGAATGGCCGATCCTTTGCCGTCCGGCTCGTTCTGGGCCTGGTGATGCTGCTGAGCACCGCGCTGTCGCACGCCTCGGACAGCCTGACCTGCACCGGCAAGTTCCCGAACCCGCTCACCGACATCTGCTGGTCCTGCATCCTGCCGATCAGCATCGGCAGCGCGACCATCGCCAACTTCGACGGCCAGGAAGACATCCCCAACCCGTCGAGCCCAGTCTGCAGTTGCGGCGTCAACCCGACCATCGGCTTGTCGATCGGGTTCTGGGAACCGGCGCGCCACGTCGAAGCCGTACGCAAGCCCTTCTGCCTCGCGTCGCTGGGCGGCGTCGATCTCGACCCGGGGATCAACGCGCCGTCGGCGGCCCGTTTCACGCGCTCCGAAGGTGATGGCGACGGCGGCAGCTTCTACCAGGCGCACTTCTACATCAACCCGGTCCTGTACTGGATGGAGGTCGTCACCGACTTCCCCTGCCTGGAACGTGGCTCCTTCGACTTGGCCTATCTCACCGAAGTCGATCCGCTGTGGAACGACGACGAACTGACGCTCATCCTCAACCCCGAGGCCGTGCTGTTCGCCAATCCGCTCGCCATTGCAGCGTGCGCTGCGGACTGCGTGGCCGCCACCGCCGGCTTCGGCATTGCCGAGATGTTCTGGTGCGCCGGCTGCCAGGGGGGCATCTACCCGTTCGACGGCCACGTGCCCTACCACATGGGTGGCGTGCGCACGGCCGCGCTGCTGGCCCAGCGCCTGACCGCCAAGATGCACCGCGAGCTGCTGGCCTGGGGCTGGCACGGCCAGGCGGGCCTGTGCGGGCCGTACTTCCTGCCCGCGATGGACAAGACCGCCTACAAGACCCAGCTCACCTACCCGATTCCGAACACCACGAAGGACGGCGGCCGCTGCTGCCAGCCCTTCGGTCGCAGCACCATCGTCTGGGGGGCAGGCAAGGAGTACCCGGTGCGAGGCGAGGACTTCGCGTTCATGTTGTTTCGCAAAAGGAACTGCTGTGTGGGGTACTGATCGCCATCGTTCCTGGGCCGCGCTTGCCCTGCTGCTGGGTCTGGTCTGTGGCCCCCACGGCGCGCACGCGCAGGCAACGCCGACCGTCACTGAGGAGGACATCGAGCGCGCCAAACGGTCGCAGCCGAGCATCACCGAACCGGACATGCAGCGGGCCCGCGAACGCAATCGCATGCCGACGGATGCCGAGTTGCGCCGGGTGCCTGTGCCTTCGACGCCAAACATCGACGCGTTGCCCAAACCGACAACGCATGCCCCCGTGGATCTGGAGGCGCTCGCACGCGGCTTCGATGCGCAGACCGGGCAAGCCGCGCTGAACTCGAAGCCGGGCCCGGCGCTGCTCGTCTTCATCAGCTTCGCGATGCCCGAAGCCACACTCAGCCGACTGGTCGATCAAGCCGCCCGGGCGCAGGCGTCGCTGGTACTGCGGGGGCTGGTCGATGGGTCGCTGGTCCACACGGTCTCGCGCGTCCAGCAGTTGATCGGCGCACGCAAGGTCGCAGTACAGATCGATCCGCAGGCCTTCGACCGCTACGCGATCACCAAGACACCGACCTTCGTGCTGGTGCGCGACGGGATGCAGCCCCAGCCCTGCGCCAGCGGCCTGTGCGTGCCCGGCGACGGCTTCGTGACGGCTGCGGGCGACGTGAGCCTGGACTATGCCCTGGCCCTCTTCCAGCGATCGGCGCCCCGCTTCTCCAAAGACGCGGACGATTTCCTCAAGCGACTGAAGGGTTGAACAGAGGCCACCATGCGCAAGCTCATCGTCTGGTTCACGCTGTTCTGCTTCATCACGACGCAGACCGCTGCGCTCGCGGATCCCCATGACGAAGGCGTTGCCGCCGGCCAAGCGGCCAACCCTGTCGCGCGCGGCAATGTCACGGCGCCGAACGCCACGGCCGTCGTGCCCGGCTATTCCACGACCCCGACCGAGTCGACCTACTACCGCCAACCCAATCTGGCCGCCCAAGGCAACGCGCGACTGGCCCTGTGCGCAACGATGCCGAATGACCCGGTTTGCCAAGCGCAGCATGGCGCGCTGAGCTCGGCCAACACGCCGCGGCCTGCCGTCAGCGCCAGCGACCCGGCCGTGCTGGCTGCGCAGGGCATCGTGGGCAGCCCCTCCTCGGTGCTCGAAAGCCTCGCGTCCTACTACAACGGCTGCACGACCACCACGACGACGCAGCCGGCCGGGACGCAGATCAAGAGCTGCTTGCGCTACGTCGGTGTGGGCAACTACAGCTGCGCCAAGACGCTGTCAGTGGGAATCGATCGCACGACGAACTGCACGCCCGGCGATTGGTTCGCTCACGCTGGCTCGGGCAACACCGGGCTCGACGCGCAGTGCACGCCGGACCGCCCCGAGACTGCCCAGCACTTCCGCGTGACCCAGGACGGCTCTGCGCTGGCCTTCTTCGACGTGGACATGACGACGCCGGTGGTCTTCCCGCAGATGGTCGCGGTGCTGTCGACCAGCTACTCCTCGATGAGCGGCCTGCCGATCCGCACCGGCGTCTGGGTGGCAGACAAATCTTGCGCTGGCACGACCTGCAGCCTGACCGCCATGATCGCCGCGGAGGTGCAGGAGATTTGCACGGGGAGTGGTGATTCGGGCTACACCTGCACCAGCGTCGAGCCTTTCTTGAAGCGCCACGCCGCTTGCCGTGCCGGCACGCAAAGTGGCGACAACATCCAGGACACCGTCTGCCAGGGCGACAACGGTTGCACGACCACCGTACTGGACGGCAGCAAGTGCTACGCCCCGGCAGGCGGCTGGACGCCCTACCCGGGGATCGACATCACGGGCACGGTTCCGGGCAACTACTGGAACATCGATGCCGACCGCACGGTGACCGGCTGGGATCCGAATCCGGCCTACGGCCCGATCCCGACGATGCGGCTGAGCTACACCAAGCCGCAGACTGCCATCGCCGAGACCGACCGCTGGGACGATCAATGTCCGGCCTTGGTTGATGGGGGGCGCTGCGCGGTCAGCTCGGCATCCGTCTGCGTCGACGGCCCCTCCACCAAGGTGGTCGACGGCATCGCGGTGACACGCGACTGCTGGCAGTACCAGAGCACGATGAGCTGCAGCGGCGCCGCGCCGCTCGACCAGTGCGCACCATTGGTGGCCGGTGGGTGCGCGCCGACCTCGTCAACCTGCCAGCGAACCAATGCGGCGACCGGCGTATGCGAGGTCTACGCCGACAGCTACAGCTGTCCCGTCGCGGCCCAGACCGTCACCAGCGGCAGCAACTGCCCATCCAACGTCTTCTGCTTCCAGGGCAGCTGCTTCGACATCAGCACCACCAACGACGCCGACTTCGGCCGCAGCATGTCGATGCTGGAGGCGGCGCGCGAGTCTGGGGTCTACCTCGACACCGACCGCATGCAGGTGTTCAAGGGCGAGGACAACCGCTGCCGCGACAGGCTGCTCAAGAACTGCTGCTACTCCGACGGCGCCGGCGCGGGCATGACGAACCAGAGCCTCTTCGGGACCGGATCGCGTCTGGTCTTCGACGTCCTGATGAACTCCGAGAACCAGCAGTTCATCTACCAGGGCGTGTCGGCGCTGCTGCTGGGTGGCGGCTTCAGCGGGACCTTCACGACCTACGGGGTGACGGTTGCAGTCAACGGCGCTGCACTGCCGGCGGGTTCGGTGGCTGTCTACGCCAGCGACAGCCTCGTCGTCGCGTTCGACCCCTGGTCGCTGGTGATCGCCGTGATCATCTACATCATCATGTCCATGATGTCCTGCAACGAGGACGAGGGCAAGCTGGCCATGAAGGAAGGCGCCAGGCTGTGCCACACGATCGGCACCTGGTGCTCGTCGTGCATCCGCATCCTCGGCGCCTGCGTGTCCTGCATCGAGCACACGACCTCCAAGTGCTGCTTCAACTCGATGCTTGCGCGCATCGTCAATGAGCAAGGGCGCGCGCAGGTCGGCAAGGGCTGGGGCGGTGCCGAAAGCCCGGACTGCTCGGGCTTCACCGTCGCACAGCTGCAGTCGCTGGACTTCGCGGCGATGGACCTGTCGGAGTTCTATGCCTCGCTCGTGCCCGTCCTGCCGGACGTCGGAGCGCTGCAGACCAACAGCGCTGGCCGCGTGCCCACTTGCTACTACGGGCAGGGGAGGTGCCAATGAAATCTCGGCTCGCCTTGTTGCTGGTTGCAGCGGCCCTGTGCTCGCAGCAGACCCTCGCCCAGCAGCGCGTCTCCGTGTACGACGCGCGATCACTGCTGGTCGTCGCCATCGATGCCCCGGACGGGCAGGCGCACGGTGCCTTGACCGGCGAGATCGCGGACGCAATCTCGCAGCGTTTCAAGGGAACGACGCCGATCTACATCGACGTGAGCACCGAGCGGCGCTACGCCCAGGCGGGCTGCAGCCGGCTGAAAGTCCGTTTCTGGCAAGACGGCGTGCAGCTGCCAGGCGTGCCGGCGCCGCACCGCCAAACCATCGACTTCGGCATCAACTACTGCCGCGACGGCTTGCCACCGAAGTCGCTGAACTGAGGTGCACGATGACGATACGCCACCTCCTCGCGGCCGGGCTGATGTTCGTCTCGGTGCTCGCGCAGGCCCAGGCTCGAGAGTTGCCGGATCGATTCTGGGGTGACGCCTGGCGCGGCTGGCACTTCTACGAGGATCCCGAAGCCGAGTCGGAGCGCCTGCCTGCGCCACCGCCCAAGCCGTCTTCGGCTGCGCCCAAAATCACCCCAGCACCATCGTCGGCCAAGGCGCCGGAGCTCGTGGAGTTCGAGCGCCTGCAGAAGACCTTGGAGGACGTCCGCAACATCGCGATCATGCGGCCGACCGAAGCCAACGTGCGCCGCTACATGGAGCTGGAAGCGCAGGTCGTGGCCCGCGCGTCGACGTTTGCTGACGTGGCGCAACGCGTCGCCTGGTCCACGCCGGAGCTCGATCCCACGCTGCAGGGCCGGCCGGTGAACGCCAAGGCGCTGGAGGTGTTCGAACAGCAGCAACTCGCGGACCGTTCGCGCTCGATCACCGAGCTGGGCCGCGACCACGTGCTGATCTTCTTCTTCCGCGGCGACTGCCCCTACTGCCACGCCTTCGCGCCAACGCTGGAAGCGTTTCAGGCCCGCCACGGCATCCGCATCGAGTCGGTGAGCGTCGATGGCGGCGCGATGGCGGGCTTCCCCGACGCGCGTCGCGACAACGGGATCGCCACCGCGCTGCGGGTGACCCAGGTACCCGCCGTCTACCTCGCCCAGCCCTTCACCGGAAAGATCACGCCGATCGGCTTCGGCGTGCTGTCCGAAGCGCAACTGCTCGAACGCATCACCGCCGTCTCGGCCCCTGGCTACGACGCCATGGTGCCCAGCGCCACACGGCAAGTCGCCCTTCCCTAGCTTCCCAGGAGTGCCTCATGGCCCATTCGCTGCTCCGTCGCACCGCCATCACCTTGGCTTCCACGGCACTGGTCCTGCAGCCGCTGTCGCTGCACGCGGGCGACCTGAATGCCGAGGTGAACACCATGTTCAACAACCTCGGCGCGATCGGCAACTACACCGCGCCCGGGGCCTTCCGCGGACAGACCTTCAACACCTACACCGGCGGCAGCTTCTTCATGCGCTCGCCGAACAAGGTCTACCAGCTCGCCGCGATCCAGTTCCCGAGCGCCAAGGCCGGCTGCGGCGGCATCGACGTCTTCGGCGGCTCGTTCTCGCACATCTCGGCCGAAGAGTTCAAGAACATGCTGAAGAACATCACGGCCGCGCTGCCCGGCATTGCCTTCCAGCTCGCGCTGGAGGCGGTTTCGCCGCTGCTGGGTGGGCTGACCAAGTGGGCCAAGGGCCTGGAGACCTGGATCAACAACGCCCGCATCAACTCTTGCGAGACCGCCAAGGCGATCGTCAGCACGGCTGCGGAATCAGCCGGCTACAGCTCGCAGGAGACCTGCGCCGACCTGGCCATCGAGATGGGCCTGGAAAGCGACCGCGATGCCGCCCGCCGGCGCTGCGCCACCGACCGGCCGAGCATCCTCGCATCGGCCCGATCGTCAGGGGACGCCAGCATTCGCAACAAGGCGCCCTTCGTCGGCAACCTGACCTGGAAGGCGCTGCAGTACACCGGCAGCTACCTGGACGACCAGGAGCGCGAGTTGATCATGAGCATCGTCGGCACCGTCGTCTTCTATCCCGAAGATGCGGCGCGCGATCCGGAACCGATCGCGCCGACCATCACGTCGATCAGCCAGTTGCTCTATGGCCAAGCCACCGGCACGGGGACCAACGTGACCCAGCACCTGCTGCGGTGCAACGACTACACCAACTGCGACATCGTGACGCTGAACACCGGCTACATCAGTACACCCTTCACCGCGCTGGTCGAGAACATGATGCGCTCGATCGCCGACAAGATCGCGACCCGCACGGCGATCGCGAACAACTCGGCCGAGGTCGGATTCGTGAACCAGACGACCGAGCCGGTCTACAAGATGCTCTCGATCGGCTCCAGCATCCCGGGGTCGGGTCTGAGCGACAGCCTGATCGCGCAGTACCGCGACGTCATTGCCGCCGACTATGCCTACGTCTTTTTGGAGCGCAACCTGCGCTTGGGGCTGGCGGCACTCGACAAGGACTACCTGCTGCAGCAGGGACAACGCGAGCAAGCCAACGTGGTCCGGCAGCGGGCGCAAGCGGTGCTCCAGCAGATCGCGCAGGAGAAGAACGCGCTGTACCAGAAAGTGGGCTCCTTCCGCGCCGTGTCCAGTCACCTCGAGCAGCTCGAACGGCAGTTGCGCTCCAGCATGCCGCAGCACGTGATGGACATGCTGGGCCACCAGGCGGCCTACCTCGCCCGCTGAATTCGTTCGCCACCCAGTGCCCGAGCCATGTGGGAGATCTACGCCTACCAGAACGCCGACAGCCTGTTCGGCATCTTCAACGCGGCCGCGGCCATCCACGCGTCGAGCGACTATGCCGCGGCGCTGGCCGCGGTGGCGTTCTGCGGCTTCGTTGCAGCGCTGTTCGCCTACGCCTTCGCGCCGGAGAAGCTGCAGGGCTGGAAGTGGCTGGCGACCGTGCTGTTGGTCTTCGGCATCCTGATCGTGCCGAAGGTGACGGTCGGCGTCGTCGACAAGACCGGTGGCTCCGCCGTCAAGGTGGTCGACAACGTGCCCTTCGGCGTCGCGGTGCTGGGCAGCCTGACCAGCACGATCGGCCACACGCTGACGGGGCTGTTCGAAACCGCGTTCCAGGTGATTCCCGGCGTCGGCGGGCTGCCGGCCGAGCTCACCTACGAGCAGCACTGTTATGACCCGCGCTGATTTCGAGTCGCCGGTCCACCCTATTCGAGGATGAACGAGGCGGTATGTCCCACAGTGTCTGCGACGGGACTCGTACCGCA
>Ga0209515_10002065_pt1 | contig 31758 bp, 34 predicted proteins | sample Subgroupgradi54m_FD_187454 | JGI IMG/M metagenome (GOLD analysis project Ga0209515, IMG submission 187454) | Subsurface groundwater microbial communities from S. Glens Falls, New York, USA - GMW60B uncontaminated upgradient, 5.4 m (SPAdes)... ... | reverse complement strand
GCGGCACGAAGGTCGCCGGCTTCCGCGGCTACTTCCTCAAAGGCGACGGCGTTCTGCTCACGATGGCTATCTGGCAGTTGGCACTTAAGCATTTCATGGAGAAGGGCCTTACGCCGATGATAGTGCCCTCTCTGGTGCGGCGAGAGACCTTTCTCGGCACTGGCTACTTGCCCCAAGGCGAGGACGACCTCTATAAGACGCAAGACGGGGAGTACCTCGCCGGCACGGGCGAGGTCGCCACGATGGGCTACTACATGAACGAAATTCTCGAGCCGAAGGACATGAGTGCCCACCTGCTTGCTTTCTCGCCCTGCTTCCGGCGGGAGGCGGGCGCTCACGGCAAGGACGTCCGAGGTCTCATCCGCGTCCACGAGTTCTTCAAGTGGGAGCAGGTCATCCTCTGCAAAGCAGAGCACGACGAGTCGGTGCGTATGCACGAATGGATTAACCGCAACACCGAGGAATTCATCGAGCTTTTGAACATCCCGTACCGCACAGTCGTCAACTGCGGTGGCGACTTGGGACTCGGCCAAGTGAAGAAGTATGACGTCGAGCTCTGGGTCCCAGGCGAGAAGACGTATCGGGAGATAAGTTCGGCTTCCTACTTCCACGACTTCCAGACGCGCCGACTCAACATCCGCTATCGCGGGGAAGACGGCGCGCTCAAGTTCGCGCATTCTCTGAACTCGACTGCGATACCGACCCCAAGAATCCTCGTCTCTATCATCGAGAACTATCAGCAGGCCGATGGCACGATACGCGTGCCGGAGGCCCTCGTACCCTATGTGGGGAAGACGGTCCTCGGCGCTCCAGACGCATAGCGCGTCGCGTCTACGCGACCGGCGCCGGCGTAGCCGGCGCCGCTTCCTCGTCTTGCTTTGCGTTCTTGCATCCATTCTATTTGGCACCGCCATCTATGGTTTGTGGCAACCGGCTGTCCGCATCTCGTTGGTGACGGTCGCCAGTGGAAACCCGGCGCTTGCCGATTATGCGCGACAGGCCATGCAGGGGAGCTACTTCGGCATCGTGCCGCGCGACTCCACCTTCTTCGTCCCAATGCACCGCATCCGTGTCGCCATCCTCGCGGTACACCCAGACATCGCCGCTCTCTCCATCTCCCGGCAGGGGACGACTGGCCTCTCGATACGCCCTTCGATGCGTACGGCTGTCGGGCGTTGGTGTGGTTCGGCATATTCAGCTGGTTCCGAGTCCACGACGGATTGTTACCTCTTCGACCCGAATGGCTTCGTCTATACGGATGCTTCATCCACCGCCACGATGCCTATAAATACATTCACGCTCTATCGTCCGCTTGCCGACGATGCCTCTCTACCGCTGCACGCGACGCTCCCCGATGCCGCTCTACTTCCCGACGCGTTTGCCTTTACTAGACAACTTGCCGGTTTTGGCTCGCCAGCCGACGCAGTCGTCATCCGTGGCGATGAGGTCGATATCCTGCTTGCGTCTGGTACGCGCGTGACTTACGTGCTCGGTCATGAACAAGATGCATATTCCGCGCTCCTAAGCGCGCGCGCGTCCTTTAATCTCGCTAACGGCTCGGTCGACTACATCGACCTGCGCTTCCCCGGCAAGGTGTATATAAAAAAGAAGGAGTGATAGGGTAGTAGCATGCAGTCGTTCTGGGACAAACTACCCAAGCCATTTTTCGTCATGGCGCCGATGGCGGACGTGACCGACCCGGCGTGGCGGGCGCTCGTTGCCAAATGCGGCAAACCCGACGTCACCTTCACCGAGTTCGTCTCGGCTGATGGCCTTTACCACACCCGTCAGAATTATGGATATCGTAAGTCCATAGATTCAGATGCAGAGAATCCGCTCATGCGGGATTTGCAATTTACGGAAGCGGAGCGGCCCATCATTGCGCAGTTCTTTTCGGCTAAGCCGGAGATGATTGCCTACGCGGCCAAGCTCGCGAAGGAACTAGGCTTCAACGGCATCGATATCAACATGGGCTGTCCGGACAGGACCATCGAGCATCAAGGCGCGGGTGCTGTGCTTATCAAGACTCCCAAGCTCGCGCAGGAACTCATCCGCGTGGCGCAAGAAGCGGGACCACTGCCGGTGTCAGTGAAGACGCGTATCGGCTACAACGCCGAGATGCTCGACGAATGGCTACCGGCGCTACTTGAAGCGCAACCGGCGGCTATCACGCTCCACCTGCGCACACGCAAGGAAATGTCGCTCGTCCCCGCCGACTGGGGCCTGATGAAGCGTGCTGTCGAGCTACGCGACCGGCTCGCTCCGGAAGTGCTTCTGATAGGCAACGGCGACGTACGGGACCTTGATGAGGCGCGGGCGAAGGTCGCGGAGACCGGTTGCGATGGCGCGATGATCGGCCGCGGCATGTTCGGCAACCCTTGGATTTTTCAGGAGCGGTTTGTATCATCTGATGATACGAACCGCGAACATGGGCTTGAAGAGAAGCTTGTGGCGCTCATCGAGCTCGCGCATAGCTTCGAGCAGCTCTCGCCGCCCAAGTCATTCAATATACTAAAAAAGCACATTAAGGCCTTCGTTACTGGCTTTGATAGCGCCGCTGAGCTCCGCGCCCGCCTCATGGAGGCCGAGAACGCGGACGAATTGGAGGCCGCTGTGCGTGCCGGCGAGGGTAAGACTTGGCCGAGCGGCCCGGAGCGCGCTCGCCGGGATGCATAGCGGCCGTAAGTGGTGCCTTGTATACTTCGCGCATGGCGCACCAATCGCTCTATCGCGCGTATCGGCCGCAATCGTTTAGCGAGGTGGCGGGGCAAGAGCAGGTGACGGGACCGCTTGGTGAGGCGGTGGCGGCGGGGAAGGTGGGACACGCGTATCTCTTTGCCGGAAGTCGCGGGTTGGGGAAGACGACGGTGGCGCGCATTCTCGCGAAGGAGGTTGGTTGTACCGAACGCGACTTAGTCGAGGTGGACGCGGCCTCAAACAGCAAAGTTGAAGAGATGCGAGAGCTTACCGAGGGCGTGTACACGCTCCCCTTCGAATCGCCCTACAAGGTCTACATCCTCGACGAGGTGCACATGCTCTCCAAGAGCGCATGGAACGCCTTTTTAAAAACGCTCGAGGAGCCGCCTTCGCATACTATTTTCATACTTGCTACGACCGAGCTCGACCGAGTGCCCGAGACGGTGCAATCGCGCTGCCAAGTGTTCGAGTTCAAGAAGCCGACACGACAAGGTCTCGCTGCGCACGCAATCGCGGTTGCGAAGAAGGAGGGATACCAGCTCGCGTCGGACGCAGCAGAGCTCATTGCAATGCTTGCAGAGGGGTCGTATCGCGACGCGCTCTCTGTATTACAAAAGGTGTTGGGCAGCTCGGCAGATAAGAAGCTTACGCGCGAGGAGGTTGAGAAGGTCACTGGCGCGCCGAAGAGAGAACAAGTGCACGCGCTTGTAACCGCGCTCGCCGCAGGCGAGCGCGGGGCGGCTCTCACAGCAGTGGAGAACGCGGCTTCGAGTGGTGTCGATATGACCCTTTTCCTCGAGCTGGTTCTTGCCTCGCTACGCTCGGCTCTCCTCATCCGCTATGCGCCCGAACTCCGCGATTCGCTCAAAGAAGAGCATGGTGAAGATGAATACGTCGCCCTTGAAATGCTCGCAAAAGAGAAGGGCATAACACACCAAACCCTCCTCGCCTTCCTCGAGGCCTCCGAGCGCATCCGCTACGCGCCTATCCCGGTGCTCCCCCTAGAGCTCGCCATCCTAGAACTCTTTTCCGACGAATGAGAACGGACGCACTTAAATGGTTAGCCCTCCTGATTGTCACGGCGACAGCAATCGGTGGCGTGTACTATGAATATCAGAACACTCGGGCCTGCGCGTACCCGATTACCTATGCTATCGGCGCAGTCGATCCGCGCTTCGGTACGGCAACCTCGACACTTCTTTTTGAGGCCAAGGCCGCGGCCGCTATTTGGAACAAGGCAGCCGGGAAGACTGTTCTCGTCTACGACAAGGGCGCCGACTTGAAGATTAGTCTGGTCTACGATGCTCGCGAGGCCAATGCCAAGTTCGGTAGCGATATCGCTCGCCAACAGGCCGATATAGACACCGAGCGTGCCGCCCTCGATGCGCTCCAAGCACAATTTACCGCCGAGCAGACTGCATATAATCAAGCCGTGAAAGATAGCAATGTTCGCGGCGGAGCTTCGCGGAGTGAATTTACTGCACTGTCGACACAGCGAGCAGTACTCGACAGTCTCGCAGAGACTATAAATAGCAGAATCGCGAGCTTTAACGCAAGTATTGCCGCGTTCAATGCCGAAGTAGCGAAATATAATCAGACGACGGGACGTACCTTTGAAGAGGGGGAGTACGTCCGAGACTCTGCGGGCGAGCGCATCACCATCTTTGAATTCGTTAGCAACACGCAGTTAGAGCGCGTTCTCGCTCACGAGCTTGGGCATGCGATCGGCCTCGACCACAACAGCGACCCGAGATCCATCATGTTCGCCAAGAACGAGAGCGGTAATCTAGCCCCCACTGCCACAGACCTCGCCGCGCTCCACGCCACGTGTGGGAAGTAATACGTACTGCATGAGAGACCGCCCCTTCGCGCTACGCGCGAAGGGGCGGTGTTGGGCTAGAAGGGAATTGCCTCCTCGAGCTCGAGTGGGGCGCGCGCTCGTTGTCGCAGTCGCCACGAGCGTTCGCTCATCTCCGATTCAAGGCGCGGCGGGAACACGGGGTAGTTGACCGAGCTGGGGTTGTGCATTCGCCCCCGACTCTGATGCAACTCATCGAGCTGGGCCTGGTACCAGCGCGCCGCTCTCTCCGGCGTAGGCCAAGCCTCCGGACTGCGGATTGATCTGCGCTTGCCCTCCGCTCGTCGGTAGATGATGCCGCGGTACTTCCCATGGCGAAACTCGACGCCGACCGGGAGTCCATGATTCTTCGTCCTCTCGCCGTTCTGGTTGTGGCGATTCTCTCGATGCGAGGAATCTCGTAAATTGACGGGATATTCGGCAGTGCCGCTACGGTTGTCTAGCTGCCACCCATTGATATGGTCAACTATGCCCCCATCAGAGGTGGCATACATGGCCTCACGATGTGCATATACCTCTCGCGCACCCCTACGGCCATTGCGGCGCGCATACACGGCGATGACATCCCCGCGGCGGTCCCGCTGGATGTTCACTCGCCAGCGCTTGGGCCCCTCGCCATTGAAGGTGGTTAGCCGGAGATACGAGCCCACCGAGACCATCATGAAGTATCCCTGCGTGAGCTCGATAGGCCGCCACGCGTAGCGGCCCGAGCGGTTCAGCCGGATGAATTCCGGGTCGCTCCAATCATAGCGGTCATGCTTGAAGGCCTCGCTCCAGTGCGGCTCGGGCTTCTCGAATGCGGACTCTTCAAGGAGGTCCGCAGTATTAATAAGCGTGATGCTCTCCATGGCGTCCTCCCTTCTCTGAATGAGCCCTTAATCTGAAAGGTAGTTTTGAATAAATATTTAAGTTTGTCAAATCTTATCAGTCTGAAAATCAGAATGGGCCGCATGGCGGCCCATTCGTGTTGTGGGTTTGGGGTCAGCGCTGATGAAGCCGTACCACCTTCCCGTCGTGGTCCGGCTGGCAGGCGACCGCGAGCCCTTCCTGCAGATGGTGGTATTCTCGATACGACACGTCGATCGTACCATCGGGTTCCCGTGGCCGCTCTCCGAGGAGGTGGATGGCGATTCGCTCTGCCGTGATAAGAGCCGTCTTTTGCTGATTCCTAAACATCGCGCCTGTCCTTAAGTAAGTTCGACCCCCATATGATGGGTCAAATGACACCATACACCTTACATTATACTTGTCAAGCTCCTCGCACACCCCGCATTTCAATACGTCCTTTTTTGTTGTATCGTTTCAAGCATTGGGGGATCGTCTAATGGTAGGACAGCGGCCTTTGAAGCCGTGAATCGGGGTCCGAATCCCTGTCCCCCAGCAACCGAGCGTTGAGCGAGGGCGTACTGAGGCCAGCAGGCCGAATGTGCAGAGCGAAGTACAGTATTATTTAAGTGATCCAATGACCATAAAAATTCAGGGTCCCGAGTGAACTTCGGGCTAGGAGCGACGATGGGCTAAGTCCTGCGAGGTTATCCTGTTCAGGTTGCTTTTGCGAGTATCTGCTAGGGAGTCGAGCGGAGTTCGCGAAGGGAGCTCCGCAGACTATAGAGCATAGTTACAAACCAACACAAAAAAGAACTAAGGCCTACGATAAAAAAGGTAGCCGCAGTTTTGAAATAAATTTCTGAATCAGGCTTATTCACCCACATGGAGAAGAGAATCAAGCCAGCGCAACTCGCGAGGCAGATGAGGAATATGCGTAGAGTTATTTTCTCGAACATAGTATCAATAACTCCCTTTATACTCACACAGTTTCACCTACTGCTTACATAGGGTTACCCTATGTATTGGCTATAGCAGAGAAGGTTTCATAGACGGCCAACCCATACGTTAGAATAGATTGCATGAGTGATTCGGTGGAAGGTCTGATACAGCCGGAGTTGAGTATTAAGAAATCCAGAAATGGCCGGGGGATATTTGCCCGAAGAGATTTCTTGCCAGAGACAAGAATCTTTGAGGTTACGGGCGCGTACATCACTTGTGATGAAGAGGACGACATCGACGAGACGACCCGGGCGAATGCATTTCGTCTCGACGAGGATAGATATATCAGCCCGCAAGGAAGAATGGGAGACTTCTTGAATCATTCATGCGACCCGAACGCGAAAGTCGTCAAAAGCGCCAATCGGCTCTACATCGTCTCAATCAAGCTCATCCCTAGGGGCGAGGAGGTCACGATAGATTATTCTACGATTATCACCTCTGACGATACATGGGAAATGAAGTGCAATTGTGGGGCCGACGACTGTAGAGGTTTAATAAAGAAGTTTAGTTCTCTACCATTGAAAACTAAGAAAAAATATCGCTCACTCGGCATGGTGCCGGACTATGGCCTACGTTCTGCTATGATGGCGGCGATATGAAGCGCCTCGTCGCCGACGCACATCCGGCCCATTATCTGGCGGCCGGCATCGTACTGTTTGGTATGGCAGGCGTGTACTGTATTGGCTACAGCGACGCGTTTGCCACAATCTATGAGCGTGGTATGGCCGCCGTAGTACAGGCGACTACCCCGGTCTGGCCTGCCCAACTCAACAAGACCGATTACAACGCGCGTATGCTTGCGCTGACGCATTATGAGCCGCCTGTGACATCTACAACGACCTTGCTCATCCTGCCCATATCCACGGCGACCACGACTGTCTCGATCCCGGATAGCGCATGGCCAGTCCCTACGGTGTATCCACAGGGTGGTGCTATCTTGCCGTTTTCTCGTATCGTCGCCTACTACGGCAACTTCTATTCCAGACAGATGGGTGTGCTTGGCGAATATCCGGAGAGTGAGGTCCTCGCTAAGCTTGCAAGTACCACTGCAGCTTGGGCCGCGGCAGACCCAAGCGTCCCAACCATACCCGCCATACAGTACATCGCCGTGGTCGCGCAGGGCTCGGCAGGTCGCGACGGCATGTGGCGCTTCCGCATGCCCGACGACCAAATTGATAAGGCGCTTGGTATGGCCAACCAACTCCACGGTCTCCTCTTCCTTGATGTGCAAGTCGGCAAGAGCACGCTCCAGAGCGAGCTACCTGCGCTTGAAAAGTATCTCGCGATGCCGAATGTCCATCTGGGCATTGACCCGGAGTTCTCGATGAAGTATGGCAATGCGCCCGGGACGGTCATCGGTACGTTTAACGCTGCTGATGTAAATTACGCAGCAACGTATCTAGCAAGCCTCGTGAAGGAGCACCAGCTCCCGCCCAAGATTCTCGTCGTGCACCGCTTCACCGAGGATATGATGACCGGCTATAAGCAGATACGACCCCTGCCGGAGGTCCAGGTAGTGATGGACATGGACGGCTGGGGCTCGCAGGCGAAGAAGAAGAATACTTACAAGCGTATCGAGGCTGCCGAGCCCGTGCAATTTACCGGATTGAAGCTCTTCTACCACGCTGACTTGAAGCCGCCCTCGACCGGCATGCTCACGAAGGGGGAGGTGCTCTCGCTCACGCCTGCACCCATCTATATCCAGTATCAGTAATCCTGCTATACTGCGAGAATTATGACTCGTTCCAACTGGCTCTGGCTCATCGTCTGCGCGCTCGTCGTAGGTGCCATTATGTGGCTAGCAGTAGTCATGAACCCGGTGTCTACCAAGACTCCGACGACGGTTGCCGACCCCTCGAGCTTGCCAGGTATCGCCACTTCAACACTCGTAGCGGACGCGACCTGGCCGGTCGAGATAGCAAACCTTGCCGCCCGCCTCGCCGCAGACTCTATGCAGGGGAGCACAATGGAAGGACAAGTGCTCCATATACACCAGCATCTCGATATATTCGTGCACGGGAAGTCAGTAGCCGTGCCGGCCTTAATCGGGATTAACGAGCCAGAGAAATGGCTCTCGCACATCCATGTACACGACACAACAGGGGTAATCCATGTCGAATCACCTTACAAGGCGACCTTCACGCTCGGCGAATTTTTCGACATCTGGGGCGTGCGTTTCACTAAAGATTGCATCGGCGGGTACTGTACGGACGCCACGAATGCGCTCCATGTGTACGTGAACGGCGAACTCTATCAGGGCGACCCACGCACCCTCGCGCTCGACTCGCACCAAGAGATACTCGTGACCTACGGCGCCGCCTCTGACGGGCCGACACACGCCCCTCCCTCCTTCGCTTTCCCGGCGGGCTACTAAAGAAACAGAAACAGGCCGCGCTTCTCGCGCGGCCTGTTGTGGCTTACCTCCGTACTGGCACTGGGGCGAGCATAGGAGCCCAGCCGAGATTGAAGCTTGGGAAGCGAATCTGAATCCTCCGGCCCCTGCCTCCACCGCGGCGGGTGAGGGAGAACTCGCAGTATGGGGCGGTGAGCTCTGTGAAGTAGAGTACGCCCCCCTGCTCCCAGTCCGTCCGGACCTTCTCGCGCTGTTCTGGAGTGAGTGCGGTGTCGAGGCGGACATCGAGCAGACCGCGTCGGTGCAGATATGGCAGAGCGCGGATACATCGGCCTCGCCGATAACCCCTCTCCGCGAGTTGCGACACAGTGAGCCAGTCCCATTTCGGCAGTTCCTGCGCGAGCTTATCCGCGTAGCGCGTGATGCGCGCGTGCCACAACAAAGCGAGACACACCATAACCCCGAATCCCGAAAGGATTTTTTCTACTATGATCCAGTCATCAGGTGACATGAGAACCTCCCCTCAAGGTTAGCGAACCAAATCTACATAGTTATATATCACGACTGACCAGATATGTCAAGATTTCGTCGGACGTGGCCGCCAGTGGTGGAGCGACATGCGCACACGCGCACCGGTGAAGTGCACACCCTCGGCCACAAGCTTCGCCCGCTTGGCTTCCACACCGCGAAAAGCGTAGCCCACGAGAGCGCCATCCGCGCCGACGACGCGGTGACAGGGCACAATCTTCGGATTCTTATTTCTTGCCATGAGCATGCCGACTGCGCGCGCCGCGCGCGGATTACCGGCAAGCTTCGCTATCTGGCCATAGGTCGCCACCTTGCCACGAGGGATTTTCGCAACCGTTGCATACACCTTCTTGGAGAACAAGGTATCCATTTAGTCCGAGAAGGGCAAGAACTCAATGCTCTCGAACCCCTTGCCCGGTTCGCCATACCGAATGTTTGCTGAAAACCGTTCGCCGCGCACCGCCTTACCGAACCAATGCCGATCAGCCTCGAACATCCGGTCGAATGGCAGTTCATCTCGTGGAAACCATTCTGGCGTCATCTCGTTAGTCTTGCGCGGCTCGCCGGTGAATCCGAGCACGCGGTAAACGAAGACCTTGAAGTGGGGCTCGCCACCAGCCCAGAAGAGAATAGTCGCGACTTGTTCGACCCTGGTACGGTCTATCTGGATGCAGAACTCTTCCTGCAATTCGCGTTCCAGACATTCGAGCGGTAACTCCTCGCGGTCGAGCTTCCCGCCAGGTCCGCTGTATATACCGGCTCCAAACTCCAAGTCAGCATCCCTAAGGCCAAGCAACACTCTCCCATCCCCAGAATCCTCATCAAGGACAATGCCGAGGGTCCCGATTTTCATTGCTATATGGTATCATCGGCGACATATGGACACCATGGAAACCAATAGCAAGTATTTTCTCCCAGCGGCAGTTATCTTCGCGGGGCTCTTTATAGGCGGCGCGATTATTTGGAATAACTTCCACCCAGTGGCCACTGGCTCTGGTGGGGTAGCGGGCACAGGTGCCGCTGGCACGGGAGTTGATATCAAAGATGTCAATACGGCTGGGGAACCCTTCATCGGGGACGCAAATGCGCCAGTCACCATCGCCTTCTGGAGCGACTTCCAGTGCCCATACTGCAAGTCGTTTGAGACCGGCGGCGTGCCACAAATCACCACGCCTGCCGCACTGCCTACCATCATCAAGAACTACGTCGATACCGGGAAGGCAAGGGTCGTATTCAAAGATTTCGCCTTCCTCGGCAATGACTCCATCACGGCTGCCGAGTACGGCCGCGCCGTGTGGAAGCTCTATCCGGAGCAGTACTTCGCCTGGCGCACCGCGATGTATAACGCGCAGGATCAAGAGGGCGACCAAGGCTTCGGCAACACCTCTTCAATCGACAAGCTCGACACCACCATCAAGGGCCTCGACGCAGCGAAGATTGCCGCTGACGTTACCCTGAACAAGGCGACGTATGACGCTGCCGCAGAAGCGAACAAGGCCGAGGGCGCAACACTCGGTATCAACGCGACACCCTCCTTCATCATCGGCACCAAGCTAATCCAGGGCGCGCGCCCGTACAGCGCCTTCCAGCCGATTATCGATGCGCTACTAAAGTAAGCGGTGGATAGAGAACGTACGCGAAAAGGGGAGGCAGGTGCCTCCCCTTTTGGTGTATGCCACTCGGACATCTAGCGGATGGCGACTAGCGTGCAAGTCCACCCGTCAGATTTTGAATAAGCAACGGCAGAGCAGTATCGACGATGCGGTTGAGGAGCGGTTCGAAGAGCTGGATGAAGCACGACTGACTCTTTGCTTCACGGATCTCCGTGAAGGCGCGTACACGCTCGGCACACATACTCGCTATATCAGCGGCGAAGGGTGAATCCGAAACTGCACCCGGCGCCCTCGCCAAGTTGAGACGTGTAATGAATCCGCTCCCGTCCCCAGATGCACTCTGCAGGCCTTTCAACTGCTTTGATGCGTCCGGCAAGTGGATGAATCGGTCAACGCAGTAGGGCGTGACCTCAGCAACGACGGCTGATGCTGTTTGCTTCATTGCCATCTGTTGCGCGGTATCCGGGCTCATCCAGCCGTTATGTTCCATGCCCCCCATGACACCTACGCCACCGACCACGAGGCCTGCCACAAGGCAAATCGCGGGCAACACATTCTTTCGTATCCACGTCATGTGAATCACCCCATGTGAGAAGGGACCACGCTCTATCTTCTAGGATAGCATGTTTGATGTTCATAGCCCGAAGATTGGCTCTAGGGTTGTGTGCGCTATGATGACATCATGATACTCCTCTTCTTTTTTTCATGCGCCGCATGTATCGCGACCTTCGTCGGCGGCTTCTTTGCTCTACAGTTTCGCGACAAGCTCCACCTCATTCTTGGCTTCTCGGCCGGAGCGGTCGCTGGTGTCGCGCTCTTTGACCTCTTGCCCGAGGCGATTGCGCTCGGGACGAAGTATTACGACGCTTCGACGGTCGCGCTCTTCGTCGCGTTTGGATTCTTCGGCTATCTCATCCTCGATCGGCTCATCCTGCTTCATACACACGACGAGGCCGAGGAATACCGGATTTCGGAGAGTGTGCCAAGTCGAGCAGAGCGAAACGCTCTCCGAAATCCGGTTTCCGAGGTCTCGCATCGGGGTGCGTTCGGTGCCCTCACACTCTCGGCGCACAGCTTCCTCGACGGTATCGCTATTGGCGTCGGCTTCCAGGCTTCGGCAGCGATCGGACTTATCGTCACAGCAGCGGTGCTCACACACGACTTTTCCGATGGCATCAATACGGTCAATCTCGTGCTTCGCAACGGCGGTACATTCCGCAAGGCGATGCGCTGGCTACTTGTCGATGCAGCAGCTCCGGTAGTAGGTGTTACTTCGACACTTTTCTTCCACATTCCCGAGTCAGCTATCGGCCTCGTCCTCGCCGTTTTCGTCGGCACCTTCCTCTATCTCTCGGCCTCCGACCTCATCCCCGAGAGCCACCACCGGCACCCGCGCGCGCTCACGACCGTCATGACGCTTGCCGGCGCTCTTGTTATATGGGTTGTTGTCCACCTTGCCACCTGACGAGTAGTTGCAGGGTGGTACACTTTCCAGCATGAAACTACTTTTGCAATGGGTTGTCTCGGCGGTGGCTATCGGCATTGCCGCGTATCTTGTGCCCGGTGCCTCTATTACTATTGGAGGAGCGCTCATCCTCGCCGTGGTGCTCGCCGCCCTGAATCTCTTTATCCGCCCGATTATCTTGGTGCTCACGCTCCCGATTAACATCCTCACGCTCGGGCTCTTCACACTCGTTATCAACGCCTTCCTTGTGTGGCTTGCCGCGGCTATCGTCCCGGGCTTCGGGCTTGCAGGCTTCTGGAGCGCACTCTTCTTCGCCGTCGTTCTCGCCATCGTCAACTGGGTCTTCTACATCTGGGGCAAGAAGGCTTAATGTAGGACATCCGATGTCCTACATTTCTGCATGATCGACCCGGAGCTCTCCGCGAAGCTTGATGCGATAGCCGCCAAAGCGGACGCCGCATACAAGGCGGCTGAGTCAACACGTAAGTATCTCTTCTGGACAGGCGTCGTGACCATCGCCCTCATTGTCATCCCGCTCATCGGCCTCGCTTTCGTGGTGCCAAACTTCATCAATACCTACTCCTCAACCCTGAATGCTGCTGGCTACTAGCCCTTTTCCAGTTGTGCTATCGTGCAATCAGACGTTCTCAACATACGAGGCATGTCATGTTGTTTACCCTGCGACGGCTGGACTCCGATGTGCCTGATTTGCACACCTGGACCTTTGCCGATGGCGAACTCCACGCGCTCACTATGTATCGTAGCAGGTCCGCGAACCTGGTCCCGATAACACTCCTCGACTGGAGCTGTGAGTCGGCCCTTACGCTCCCCGGCTTGCGTCGGAGATATCGGCGTCTCGCCACCGCACTCAAGGCGCTCGACCCGCTACATTCGGCAGTCTGGGATTTCGCGGTCTCGCTGCACATTGACTTTTGCCTAGGCACCGGTTCGGACACGGGAGGGGTGGTCGGTACGGACGAGCTCCACTTATTTCATGGCGGGCCGATGGCGGATCGGGAAATCACCGCACGACTGCGTCGGCGAGCCAAGGACTGGATGTGTGCACACTTCAGCTCGCACGATGACCAGATGAGTTTGTCCTGCGGAAGAGCAAGCAGTGAAGTCGCCTTCGTGTTGGAGCATCCGGCGCCGGTCTCCGCTCTGCCAATCAGCGCCCTTGCTGATTGTATCGAGAGCACCAAGCCGCGGGCGTGTCGGTACGAGGGCGCCGGCCAGAGAGTCTTCGAGCCCTGGCCCTTGTCGCGGCGAGAGCTGATGGCCGCCCTCGAGCAGATCGAGAAGGAATGGTTCCCGCCCGCCAAGGGCGCGGATACCGACTAAATGTTCAAAGCCAGGCTTTGAACAAAACGCCGCGGGCTTGCCCGCGGCGTTTTCATATTCAAATAGCGCGTTTGCCGGAGAGGAGATTGACGAGGATGGGGAGGAAGGAGAGGATGATGATGGCGAGGGAGATGGGAAGGATGTAGTGCTCGCTCCCGGGGAGCGCGACACCGAGGAAGTAGCCCGCCGAGATTATACCTGCACCCCAGAGGAAGCCGCCGAGGGCGTTGTAGGAGAGGAAGCGTCCATAATGCATACCCCCAACTCCTGCAAGGATGGGTGCCAATGTGCGGATAATGGGTAGGAAGCGTGCGAGCACGATGGCGCGCGCGCCGTAGGCCTGGTAGAAGATTTGCGTGCGCTTCAAGTACGCCTGCTTGAAGAAGCGCGAGTCCGGCCGGGTGAAGAGCGTACCACCAACATTTTTGCCGAACCAGTAGCCGACGGTATCGCCGAGTATTGCCGCGACGACGACGACCGCGGCCAGCGGGGCGAAGGAGAGCACACCACCGCCGGCCAGGAGGCCGGCGGCAAACAGTAGGGAATCTCCCGGCAAGAAGAGCCCGAACAGCAGGCCACTCTCGGCGAAGACGAGGAGTGCGATGCCCACATACCCGCCCGCCTTCACTATGGCGAGCGGGTCGAGATGTATGCAGGCGAGTAAGAAGTTGAGCATGTTTCTCCAGTATACGGCACACAGTTCTGGTATCTGAATCTCGGCTGTGATAAAGTCGTTCCGGGATGTTCCCAACATGGAGTAAGTAATGACAGGTGGAGTAGAAGAACAGCCACTCGTGGGCGTTATCATGGGCTCGAAATCGGACTGGCCGACGATGGAAGCCGCAACAAGGATGCTGGCTGAGCTCGGAGTGCCGTACGAAGTTCGTATAATCTCCGCCCATCGCACGCCGTATCGCGCTTGGAATTATGCAGCGGAAGCCGCCGGCCGCGGTCTTAGATGCATCATTGCCGGTGCCGGCGGTGCCGCACACTTGGCCGGTATTATCGCGGCAGTCGCTTGGCCAGTACCCGTGCTCGGTGTACCGATGGAGTCGCAAGCCTTGAAAGGTATGGACTCGTTGTTGTCCATCGTACAGATGCCAGGCGGTATGCCAGTCGCAACTTTCGCCATTGGTACGGCCGGTGCGAAGAACGCCGCACTTTTCGCGGCCTTGATGCTTGCCGGATCAGACACGCTACTTCTTGAGCGGCTCGTCTGCTGGCATCAACATCAAGTCGCCTCGGTTCCCGAAACCCCGTTCGAAAAGAATTGAGGAGATACAGCATGAAGCCGATTGCCGAAGGGAAGACCAAGCTGATCTTCCCAGAGACCGTCGCTATCAAGGCGAAGGACATCGTCACCTGGGGCAACACGCACAAGGCGCTCATGCCCGGGAAGGCTGTATGGTCGACGGAGACGACTTGTAACGTCTTCCGCCTGCTCCAGAAGCACAATCTCCCTGTAGCCTTCATCGAGCGAACGGGCCCGGACACCTTTCTCGCCCCGTATTGTGACATGATCCCGCTTGAGATTGTGGGCCGCTCGGTCATCGATCCGAAGAGCTCGTTCTTGAAGCGCAATCCGGGTTATCCCTCGGAGATGATCGGCGTCCCGCTCGAGATACCCGAGGTCGAGTTCTTCCTCAAGACGAAGGGTCCGATCTTCAGGGGCATCGAGGTACCCGACGACGATCCACTCATCGTTGATCCTCTCATGGGCGGCGTTGGTGAGCGGGGCTTCTCGGTTGTCCACCCAGCGGGCAAGGAGGGCCATGCCTTTATCCCGGCCGAGGCCTTCGGATATCCGGGCGACTTAGTGCGGCTCTTTGAGACGCTGCGCGTGATGATGGGCGACCTGACCCTTGCGCTCCGCGAAGCGTGGGCGTGTCTCGGCTGGACACTCAGCGACTTGAAGGGCGAATGCGGCCTCACGCGCGATGGCCGACTCCTCTTGGCTGACGTGGTCGACAACGACTCGTGGCGCCTACGGGACTCGCTCGGCGTTGAGCGGAGCAAGCAGGTCGTTCGGGACCGCTTCGCCGCACTCTTCCATCCCGACATGTCGGTCGAGGAGGTCAACGCCCTCTACGCACGCATCATGGAGGAGGCCAGCGAAGACTTCCGCGTCGTTGCCTTCGCGTCCAAGCTCTTGCCGGATTCCTGGCCACAGCTCTGACGCCTAAACACATAATCGGCGGCACCCCTAGGTGCCGCCGATTCCTTTACTCCAGTGGATTTGCGGCTTTTGGTGCGCACGCGACTGCTACACTATTTATATGGAATCGGCGCCGTACCTTGGTACGCCAGAGGAGGAACTTGCGTATCTACGCGCGCAAGTAGTACAGAAGGAGCATGAGATCGCGTCCTCCTCCGCATCTTCGCCGGAGCTACGAGCTATGGCGGACAATCGCGAACAGATAATTGTTGAAGCGCTCGCCGCGCATCACGCAGTGCCAGCAGAGAACGTGCTCGCACCCGAGTATCGCCTGTCGGAGCAGACAGCACAGACGGAGGCCGAGGCGATACTCGAAGAACTGGCGCTTGGCGGGAGCGCTGACGCAGTGCGCAGTCTTGAGCGCGCGATGGAGGAGAAGGGAATCAAGAACGCCCTTGCCATACTCGAGAAGATGAACGATCCGCATATAACTGACGACTTCCATCGGTATCTCGTGCGTTATGTCGCAGCTGGCTTGCCGATTACAGGGCTTACAGAGAAGGAGCCGCGCTTCCGGGCGCTCCGCATGGCGCTCTACGAGATAGCACTTCCAGAAGCCAAGGCACCCGTTGAAGGGAACCGTCAGAAGCCCCTCAAGGAGCTCATCTCTGCGATGGAGCAGTTCTATGCTGGCCTGCTCTCGGTCGCCCCAGCCGAGCCCGGCGAGCCGCCCTACATGGCGCTCGAGCTCGCGATACCCGCCTCTTCTCCCGAGCTCCAGTTCTATGCCGCCGTCCCGCACGGGAAGCGCGATCTATTCGAGAAACAACTTCTCGCCATTTTCCCCGAGGCTCACCTGGTTGAACAGCCCTCCGACTACAATCTCTTTGTCGAACACGGCGCGACGCTCGTCTCGGTGGGAAAGTTCGCTACCTACCCGGCTCTCCCGCTCAAGGATTATGACGAGTTCGATTATGATCCACTGAACGCGATAACGAACGCCTTCGCTAAGATTGAGCATGCAGGCGAGGGCGCTGCGGTACAGCTCATCTTCGAGCCCGCCGGCGAACGTTACTTGAAGCACTACCGCAAGATCCTCGACGCTCTCCGCAAGGGAGAGAAGCGCACGACTGCCTTCGCGACTCCGGAGACGGCGCTCGGTGAGCTTGCTCGGGACGTCGGTCGTACATTCTTCGGGGGTCAGTCGAAGGACGAAGAAAAACGCAAGCAAGGCGAAGCTCGTGAGGTAGAGGCGAACAAAACGTCCATCGAGCAAGTAGGGCGTAAGCTCGTCTCGCCTATCGTCTCTGCCACGCTCCGGCTCGTCGCCTCTGCGGGAGATGCAGCTCGAGCCGGACAGATACTCGGCGAGCTCGAGTCTGCCTTCAACCAATTCGGGAATACGCAAGGGAACCAGCTCACATTCCCACGCGTGGCCCCCACGCGCATCGAGGCCGCCTGCGAAGAATTCTCATTCCGTCTCCCGGGGGCCTCTCCGCTCCCACTCTCGCTTCGTGAGCTGACGACGCTCTTCCACTTCCCGCCGAGTGGGTTGAGCTCCTCACCCCACTTGCGACAGGCACGCTTCACGCACGGGAGCGCACCCTTGAATCTCCCGACCGAGGGCGCGCTCCTTGGCACTAACACCTACCGCAGTGCCGAGACCCCCATCCATCTCTCTCCCGAGGATCGTCTGCGCCACCTCTATATCATTGGCCAGACCGGCACCGGCAAGACCGGTCTTATGAAGAGCATGATTATCGAAGACATCCGGGGCGGACAGGGCTGTTGCTTCATCGATCCGCACGGGAGCGACATTATGGACATTCTCGCGGCCGTGCCGCCCGAGCGTTACGAGGATGTTATTTACTTCGACCCAGCTGATCTCTCTCGCCCCTTCGGCCTCAACTTCCTCGAATACGACTTCTCCCGCCCCGAGCAGAAGACCTTCATCGTCAACGAGCTCCTCTCTATCTTCAAGCGTCTCTACGGGGATGTGCCAGAATCGATGGGTCCGGCCTTTGAGCAGTACTTCCGCAATGCGACCCTGCTCGTCATGGAGGATCCCGCCTCTGGCTCGACTGTCCTTGACATTGCACGTGTGCTCTCCAACAGCGAATTTCGCAATCAGAAGCTCGTTAAGTGCGCCAACCCGGTTGTGCTCCAGTTCTGGCAGGAGATAGCGACGAAGGCGGGCGGCGAGGCCTCGCTCGAAAATATCGTCCCCTACATCACCAACAAGTTCGACGACTTCACCGCTAACGACTTCATCCGGCCTATCGTCGGCCAGCAGGAGTCCTCCTTCCGCTTCCGCGAGGTCATGGATAGTCGCAAGATTCTCCTGGTGAATCTCTCTAAGGGCCGCTTGGGAGAGCGCAATGCGAATCTCCTCGGCCTCATCATCGTCGGCAAGCTCTTCATGGCGGCGCTCTCGCGCGCAGATAATCCGCGCACAGCCTATCCTCCTTTCTACCTCTATATAGATGAGTTCCAGAACGTCACCACGGACTCTATCCCCGGCATCCTCTCGGAGGCGCGCAAGTATAAGCTCGCTCTCGCCCTTGCCCACCAATTCCTTGCCCAGATAGAAGAGAAGACGCGCGATGCCGTCTTCGGCAACGTGGGCAATATGGTCGTTTTCCGTGTGGGCGAGGAGGACGCCGAGTTCTTCGCCAAGCAGTTCGCGCCCGTCTTCTCGGCGCTCGACTTCGTCAATATCGAGAACAGGAACGCCTACGTGAAGATACTCGCGGGCGGCGTGCCGCAGAAGCCCTTTGATCTCCACACTCCCGACCTACCTGTTCTCCGCCACGAACAGGTAGACGACCTTATTCACCTCTCGGGGCTTACCTATGGACGTGACCGTGCTACCGTTGAGACTATGATTCGCGAACGATATCTTTCACACTAACGTATGGCAAAACGAAAAGAAGGGCCTGCACAACTACCGGCGGATCTCCCCACCGGCGACGATGATTTTGCGAAGGTAACGATGCAGGCCGCCCTGCAGAGGGCAGCGGAAAAGGCCGGCATGGTGAGCGTAGCTGAAATCCCGACTGCAGAGGCGCCGCTGGCACCGGAGCTACCGCCAGACGCCGAGATTGATGTCGAAGTTGCAGCGGTCAAGAGGGCTTATCTCGATCTTGCTGCCGATATACGCGGGTATCGCACAGCGTCTATTGAACGCTTAGATCCACAACGTGACCTGCCGACCGAGTGGGGAGCGGCGTACGCTACGTTTAACAATGTTCAGACATTTGCACAGGATTATCGGAAAGAGAAAGACCCAACAAAGAAGGCCCAGATTCTTAAAAAGATAGAGTTCAATGCAGACCAAGCGCTTTGGCAGCGTATTTACGAGAAGGTAACTAAGGGCCTTGAACGATTGCAAGCAGAGCCCATACCCAACGTGCCCGCCGAAGCCTCGGCGAACGCGGAGCCCCTGGCACCCGAGGTACAGCCAGTAGCTGTAGAGCCCGCGGAGGCGCCGCCGCCTGCCGCTCCGGCTACGCTCGAGGTCGCCGCACCTGCACCCAAGGTCGCTCCCCCTGCCGCCCCTGCGAAGAAGGCACCCGCCACCAGGGCCAAGCATGAAAAGAAGAAACATACCTCAGCCAAAGAAAAAATAGCGTCCATTGCCGCGTCTACGCCCGCGGAGCAGGTTGATGGTCGTGTATATGGGCTTTCGATGACCGCAGACGAAGTGAAGCGTTATCGCGCCGCACTTGCTAAGGCCGTGCGAAAGGCGAGCGCAAAGCCAGCTGAAAGTGCTAAAGAGGCATTTGATCCTGAGGCGTTGCTTAAAGAGATCAACAACCGATATGACGAGCTTGCGGGGGAGATGAAGGCGGAGCACATCGAGCCAGCTGAAGTTCTCTTCGCCATGCGGCCAGTCTCGGCGATAGAGGCTCGCCTGCAAGCGGCGCTCGACGCGCGGGAGGCCACAAACGATCTTGCAGCCAAGGTAAAGGCAGAGCGCGAGGCGCGCGCCGCCTACGACGAGCTCATGGGCCCGGTCACCGAGGTCGTGCGTGAGGCCATAGCGCGCGCACGCGTAAGCCACGATGCGCTCGAAGCCTCCGAAGCCGAAGGAGCTCCGACTGAAACACTAGAGTCGCCCACTCCGCCTGAAGGGTCGAAAGCAGCAAAGACGCTTGCGAAGCCTGTCGAGGCACTAGCAACCGATACGCTTGAATCATCTCCTGTACCTCCTGGCTCTGCGGCAGCGGAAATACTCGCACGGCCCATCGAAGCAGGACCGAGCAGGGGGCGGATGTCGCGTATTGGCGCGCGCGTGTCGGCGATGCAAAATGAGCGCACGGGGCAGATGCCGCACATCAACGAGAGAATCGAGAAGGCCCAACAAGCCCTCGCGGCGCGCTCAGCCGAGCTCGACAAGAAGGTAGAGGGTTTTGGGCCAGCCGCTGAGCGGCTCGTGCGCAGTATCGGCGAACGTTATAACAAATTGAGTCTGAAACAAAAACTACTCATCGGTGGCGTGCTTGCCGCAGGAGCAGTTGGTGCTTCTATCGCAACAGGCGGCGCTTCTATCTGGTGGACCTTTGGTATCCTCTCCGGCTATCGTGCCGTTGCGGGAGCCGGGACCTTTGTCGCGCTTGAGGGCGCGTTCCAGCGCGGTAAGGAGAAGGGCGACCATTGGTGGAATCGATATCCGAAGGCATATGCTGCGACAGCCGCTGCTCTAGTCGCAAGCGGCTTGGTCGGTAGGGGAATTGGTTTTGTTGCTGACTCAACTGGTGTGAGCGGCTGGCTGAAGGCGCATTGGCCCTTTGGCGGCACGCCTGCACATCCCGGGTTCGTGAAGGCACCTGGGGCTGCGTTGCCTGCGTCACCATCCGGATCGCCAACAGTCTCGGTCGAGGTGAAGCCGGGATACGGATATGAATCAATGATTCGCCAGCTCACCGGGCAGATACATGGTCAAGACCCAAGCTTGTATCCGGAGAATAGCGATGCTCATCGGCTACTGACAGCCAAACCCGAGCGCCTCAATAACATCATCCTCCAGATAGAGAAGGAGCACGGCTTCGTGAAGCCAGACGGCACGAGTGCTGTCGTGGGGCAGGGCTCACGCATGAGCTTCGACGCGCAGGGACGTCTGGTGCCTGCCAACACGCTCGAGGCGCACGCAGCGCCGCCTGCTACACACACGCCTGTAACGCCGCACGCGCCAGTGGTGCCTGTTGAGCACGGGCACACTACAGCAGATTTGAACAAGCAAGAGCTCGAGCGTATCAAGGCCAGTCTCCGCCCGTCTGGGCCGCCAGCCAGCCAATTGAACGCGCAGGAGTTCTCGCGCCCCCATGCGCCCCTAGCGCCCGAGCCCATGGCACCTCGGCCAACAGTACCCGGCCCCGAAAGAGTCCCGCCGCCTCCCCCTATGCCAACCGCGTACCCGCCTACGCCCTTCGTCAATCACTTCAACGTTCCGATTGACCCGACCCAAGGCGGTATCTATCAGGGCCCAAATAATGCGCCAATCGCATTCGGAAACAATGCGATGGCCGCCGCTGAAGCGTATGCGAGGGCGCACCATAGAGTTCCGGTCTGGGTCCAGGCCCCACAACCGTATATGGATCATGGAGTGCCTCGGCCCTATGCCATACCGGTAGAGCATCGCGGCTTCTTCCGCGGCGGCATGCACCACGGGATGCCACCCCCTGGTGGGCCTCCTCCAGAGTGGAGAGGGCCCGTGAATCCTCAAACCTTTACCAAACGCCTCCACTAGATGTATGATGCCTTCTATGCAAGACGAACTGACGAAGACGATAGGTGCCGAGCTCGGTGTGGGCGACTTGCCCCCCGAGGAGCAGGAGAAGCTTATTGCCGGCTTCGGCGAGGTTGCGCTCAAGGCTGCCACCATCGCCGTGCTTGAGAAATTGCCGGAGGATAAGCGCGAGGAGTTCGCCACCCTTGCAGAAGCGGGCGACCCCACAGCGATCTCGAGCTTTCTCGACCGAGAGATGCCTGACCACGAGGCGGTCGCGAGTGCCGCGGTCGTCGAGGAATTGAAGCGATTCAAAGATTCTCAATCAGCATAATCATTGACGTATGAAACCAATGCAAACCGGTATTGCTACGGCGCTCGCTCTCGGGGTAGTGGCAGTTATCTTCATCTTCCCAGGGCTCTCGCCTTTCCCCTCGACTCCGCCAGCTGGCGGACCCACATCAGCTGCCGTTGATGCGGGCCTTACTACTAACACGGAACCCTCAGCCACCATGCCTCCTCCCACTTCTTTACAGATTACTGACGAAGTCGTCGGCACTGGTGCTGTGGCTGTTGCCGGTGACACGGTCACAGTGAACTACGTCGGTTCATTCACTAACGGCACAGTCTTCGATGCCTCGGCGAATCACGGCACAACCGGATTCGACTTCGTCCTTGGTGCCGGAAGGGTGATTGCTGGCTGGGACCAGGGCGTCGCCGGTATGAAGGTGGGCGGCAAGCGCCATCTCGTTATCCCGCCTTCGCTCGGATATGGACCTAATGATTACGGCCCCATTCCTGCCAACTCGACACTTCTCTTTGAAGTCGAGCTTGTGAAGGTGGTGAAGGCGGCGCAGTAGGGTGAGTACGAATTTCAAACTGCACAACCCATTCCAGCCGGCGGGGGACCAGCCCGAGGCGATACGAGCCCTTAATGAGGGCTTGGATAAGGGTATGCGCCACCAGACTCTGCTTGGGGTGACAGGGAGCGGCAAGACGTTCACCGCGGCAAATGTCATTGCCCACTTTGATAAGCCCACGCTTGTCTTGGCGCACAACAAGACGCTTGCGGCGCAGCTCGCGCAGGAGTACCGAGAGTTCTTCCCCGAGAACGCCGTGCACTACTTCGTCTCCTACTACGACTACTACCAGCCCGAGGCCTACATTGCGCACAGTGACACCTACATCGAGAAGGAGGCACAGATAAACGCCGAGATTGACCGTTTACGGCACGCAGCCACGCAAGCCCTCCTCACGCGCCGGGACGTCATCATTGTTGCTTCAGTCTCCGCTATCTACGGCCTCGGCTCCCCGGAGCAGTACGAGAAGGTGCGCATGCGCCTTGATAAGGGCAAAGAGATTGAGGGTGGCCGCCACGGCCTTATACGCAAGTTCGTCAACATCTACTTCGAGCGCACCAATGCCGACCTCGAGCCAGGCAAGTTCCGCGGGGTCGGGAACGCGCTCGAGTTCATGCCCACCAACGAGCGCGCGATTTACCGCATCGCGCTCGATGGCGACACTATCGCATCCATAGACGAGCTCGACCCCATCTCGCGGGAGAAGAGGAGTGCGCTCGATACCGTGTTCGTCTTCCCGGCCAAGCACTTCGTCACGAGCGAGGAGGAGCGCGAGCGCGCTCTTGTGGACATCCGCGCCGAGCTTGACGAACAGCTAGCCAAATTCAAGCGAGAGGAGAAACCGCTCGAGGCTGAGCGACTGAAGCGCCGTACGCTCCACGACATAGCGCTCATCCGCGAGCTCGGGTACACGAGTGGCATCGAGAACTACTCACGGCACTTCGACGGCCGGGCGCCCGGTGAAGCGCCCCATACGCTGCTCTCCTACTATCACAAGAACGCAAAAATGTTCGGGAACCAAGGTCGAACCTTAAATCCGAATTCCCAAGGTTTGACCTTGGTTCCTGATTTCTTGACCGTCATAGACGAGTCACACGTCACCGTCCCGCAAATAGGCGGCATGTATGCGGGCGATAGGTCGCGTAAAGACAATTTGGTTGAGTACGGCTTTAGGCTCCCCTCCGCGCGCGACAACCGCCCGCTCACGTTTGAAGAGTTTGAGGAGCGCGTGGGGCCCACCATCTACACGAGCGCAACTCCTGGGCCCTTCGAGCGCCAGCACTCGGAGCAAATCGCAGAACAGATTATCCGCCCCACCGGGCTCATAGACCCAGAGCTCGTCGTCCGGCCCATCGTAGAGACCGCAAGTAGACACGGCGTGTCCTCAGCAGCTGGTGGACACGCCGTGTCTACAACGCCTGAATACAGAGGCCAAGTGCAGGATTTTATAGAGGAGTCTACGAAGGTGATAGGTGGCGGGGGGCGAGCGCTCGCAACCACGCTGACCAAGCAGATGGCTGAAGACCTGGCGAGCTTCTTGCGGGAGAAGGGGATGAAGGCTGAGTATCTACACTCGGATATTAAAACAATAGAGCGTATCGATATCCTCACCAACTTCCGCAAAGGCATCTTCGATATCCTTGTGGGCGTGAACCTCTTGCGCGAGGGACTCGACCTGCCCGAGGTAGAGCTCGTGGGCATCCTTGATGCAGACAAAGAGGGGTTCCTCCGCTCTGAGACCTCGCTCATCCAGACTATCGGTCGGGCGGCCCGTAACGTCTTGGGCCGCGTCATCCTTTATGCCGATGTGATGACGGGCTCACTTGAGAAGGCGATAAGGGAGACGAATCGTAGGCGGGAGAAGCAAGTGGCCTACAACACCGCGCACGGCATCACGCCGCAGACCATCCACAAAGAAATTCGTGACATCGCCGCCTCGATGCGCACCGAGCACCAGCGCACTATTGACGAGCTCCTCGTTCTCGACAAGATTGCCTACAAAGACGATCCAGAAGTATTTATCAAACAAAAGCGCGCCGAGATGGCCGACGCCGTCGAGAAGCTCGACTTCGAAACCGCGGCCCTCATCCGCGACGAGATATACGAGCTCGAGGGCACGGCCCCCAAAAAGTCCCGCCGCTCCCGCAAACCGCTGCACTAAAACGAATCCGGCGCGGCCTTGTGGGCCGCGCCATTTATGTTTTCTACCTTTTTGCATAATCGCGCAGAGCAAGTTCGTGCCCGACCCGGTAGCAATAGGAGGCATACTTGGAGATAGTTGCTCGCCGTCCGGTCTGCAAGATACCCATGGTCCGGCGATATTGCCGGGAAGTATCGTTTCCAAAGCTTGTGAGGAGACTGAGCATGAAAGCCACGAAGACAATTGAAACTTCCATCGGCGCAAAAATTTCAACCAGGTATCCTGGACAAAAGTTTTGTCGAACGACTTCCATCACACAAACAATACCGAATAAGCAGTGGCCTGCCAGAGTCACCTTGTTCGCCCACACACAGCGCCAATAGAGCCTGGACATGGCACGCCCTCCGTTGTCTGAATACAGATTACATATTCGATTGGCCATTGTCAAGATACTGACGTGATGATACACTTAATCCGTACCTGCCCCGCCACGGGCAGGATATTTCTATGCAGAAGCCCAAGAAAGAAACTGTCAAACACCAGGTGTTTGACAAAAAGGATGAGAGTCATGGTCATCGCCATGGCAGTGACTGGCTGACGGTGCGGGGGGCGAGGACGCATAATTTGAAGAATATTGATGTGGCGATGCCGCGGGGTGCGATGACGGTGATTACGGGGCTCTCGGGGAGCGGTAAGAGCTCGCTCGCTTTTGATACGATTTTTGCAGAAGGGCAGCGGCGCTATGTGGAGAGCCTCTCGGCCTACGCGAGGCAATTCCTCAATCAAATGAGCAAGCCAGACGTGGACGAGATTGCTGGGCTCTCGCCTGCTATCGCCATCGACCAAAAGAGCCGCTCAAATAATCCACGTTCGACGGTCGCTACCGTCACGGAGATCTACGACTACTTGCGTGTTCTCTACGCGCGCGCTGGTCAGCCCTACTGTATCCATCACGACGTGCCCATCGTCCGGCTCTCGAAGGAGGAGATGATTAAGATGGTGATGACGAACGTCGAGAAGCGTCGCGCTGATACCGAGGCCGTGATGGGTGTGGTGGTCGACAAGAGTGCGGTCACTATTTATGCGCCGGTCGTCGTGGGGAGAAAGGGAGAATATTATCAACTCCTCTACGACCTGCTCGGTAAGGGCTATGAACGTGTCGTCATTGACGGTAAGCCGCAGAGTTTGCGGGAGAAAATAGTCCTCGACCGCAACAAGCGTCACGATATTGACGCAGTCGTTGATTCCATTTTCATATCAGAATTTGAGCGGGCGACCACCGGCGCGCGGGAGCGGCTCTCCGAGGCGCTCGAGCTCGCGCTTAAACAAGCCGACGGCCTGGTCAAGATTAGGCACGCCGATGGCACACTCGAGACACTCTCCTCCAAATTTATCTGTCCAGAGGACGGTGCCTCTTTTCCTGAAGTGGAACCAAGACTGTTTTCATTCAATAGTCCCTACGGCGCCTGCCCGGAGTGTAATGGGCTCGGCACCGAGTCGCTCTTCTCTGAGGCGGTGTGCCCAGTCTGCGAGGGCAAGCGACTGCGCCCTGAAGCATTGCGTGTGTATTTGAAAGGGAAGGGTCAAAAAGGGTTGGGTAAAAACATCGTGGACTTCACTTCGCTCTCTATCAAGGACGCCAAAGATTTCATAGATTCGGTCGAGCTCTCCGAGATGCGGCAGGATATCGCCCTACCAGTGATTAAAGAGATTGAGAACCGCCTCACCTTCATGCTCAATGTCGGCCTCGACTACCTCACCCTCGATCGCTCCGCGGCCACCCTCTCGGGTGGGGAGGCCCAGCGCATCCGGCTCGCCTCCCAGCTCGGCTCTGGCCTCACGGGCGCCCTCTATGTGCTCGACGAGCCCACCATCGGCCTCCACCAGCGCGACAACGACCGCCTCATCAAGACCTTGCTCACGCTCAAAGAGCTCGGGAACACCATACTTATCGTCGAGCACGACGAGGACACTATATTCAGCGCGGACTACATCGTGGACATCGGCCCGGGCGCCGGGGTGCACGGCGGCCAGGTCGTGATATCCGGTTGGCTTGATGACTTGCTCACCGCGCCGAAGAATGAAAGCGGTTCGCTGACGCTCTCATATCTGCGAGGAGAGGACGAAATTGCACTACCAGAAAAGCGTCGAGAGAGCGAGAAGGGGTGGATCAAAGTGCGCGGGGCTACTTTACACAATCTCAAGAATCAGAATATCGACATCCCACTCGGCAAGTTCGTCTGTATCACCGGCGTCTCGGGCTCGGGTAAGTCCACATTTCTCTACGATATCTTGCACCGCAACATCGCTGCGCGCTTCGCGAAGAGGGAAGCAAAGCTAGAGCACGTTGCTTCGCTCACAGGCACCGAGTACGTCTCACGTACCATCCTGATTGACCAGTCACCCATCGGCCGTACGCCGCGCTCGAACCCAGCAACCTACACGGGCGCCTTCACCCACATCCGCGACCTCTTCGCAGCGACAAGCGAGGCGCGAGCACGAGGATGGCGGCCAGGCCGTTTCTCCTTCAACGTCCCCGGCGGCCGCTGCGAGGCCTGTCAGGGCAATGGGCAGATAGCGGTGGAGATGCACTTCCTCCCCACGGTGTACGTCACCTGTGACGTCTGCGAGGGCAAGCGATTCATGAAGGAGACGCTCGAGGTCACCTACCGCGGCAAGAATATCTATGAAGTGCTCCAGCTCACTATCGAAGAGGCTGAAAAGTTCTTCGCCGATATCCCTGCGATTAGTGACCGACTGGAGTCGATGAATGCGACGGGGCTCGAGTACCTCACACTCGGCCAGAGCGCGACCACCCTCTCAGGCGGAGAGGCCCAGCGGGTCAAGATTGCGAGCGAGATGTACCGCAAGATGACGGCCAAGACTATCTACCTGCTTGACGAGCCCACGGTCGGCCTCCACTACGAGGATGTGCGCAAGCTTATCGAGATACTCCAAGAGCTCGTGCGCCGCGGCCACACCGTAGTAGTTATCGAGCACAATCTGGATGTCATCAAATCCTCTGACTATGTCATCGACTTCGGCCCCGAGGGCGGCGAGAACGGCGGCAAGGTCGTCGCGAAGGGCACGCCTGAAGAAGTCGCCGCCTCTGACACCTCCCACACCGGCACCTACCTTGCCAAAGCTCTTAAAACGAAAAAGAAAGGGAAGTAAGATAGGCCTATGGAGAGAACAGAGCTGAAGAGATTTGACCTGCCGGATGTGCCGGGGGTGTATTTGTTTAAGCAGGGGAGGGAGGTGCTGTATGTGGGCAAGGCGACAAGCCTGCGCGACCGCGTGCGGAGCTACTTTGATGACGACCTCATCGCCACGCGCGGCCCGCGCATCGTGGACATGGTGACCAAGTCCACGAGCATCGCGCATGAGCCCACCCCCACGGTGCTCGAGGCGCTGGTGCGCGAGGCGGCACTCATCCGCAAGTATCACCCGAGCGCGAACGCGGAGGGCAAGGACGACAAGACTTTTCTCTATGCCTGCATCACTGACGAAGAGATCCCCCGCGTCCTCGCGATTCGTGGTAGCAACTTGGACTTCAAAGCCAAGCGTATTCAAAGTGTTCAAAGCCTGGCTTTGAACACAGATCGGCAGAAGCTGAAGGCCCTCTACGGCCCATTCCCCTCTGGCCATCAGCTGCGCGAGGGGCTGCGGCTCATCCGTCGTATATTCCCCTTCTTTGATACCGCCAAGCCCATTACAGCCAAGAGCAAGCACCAACAGGCCAAGATAGAATTCAACCGCCAGATAGGGCAATATCCGCGCTTGCCCTTCGAGGCAGGTAAGCCTGCGAAGGAGGGTGAGGTGGATACGCGCGCGTACCGCAAATCAATTCGCAATGTCGCGCTCTTTCTCTCTGGCCGGACAAAGGAGTTGCGGATTAAATTGAATAAAGAAATGAAGACTGCGGCCTCGGATGAGCGATTTGAAGAGGCAGCCACCGCAAGGCGACAACTCTTCGCTCTTGATCACATCCAGGATGTTTCGCTCATCAAGGATGAGAACATGGTCCGTAGCGAGCGCGCAGGACGCATTGAGGCATACGACACTGCGCACCTGGCGGGCACGAATGCGATCGGCGTAATGGTGGTGGTCGAGGACGGTATACCAATCAAAAAGGAGTACCGCACTTTCAATATCCGAGGCGTGCAAAAGAATGACGACATCGCCTCGCTCAAAGAGCTCTTACGCCGCCGCTTCGGCCACCTCGAATGGCCATTCCCAAACGCAATCGTCGTTGATGGTGGCAAGGCGCAAAAGAAGGTGGCCGAAGGCGCTCTCGAAGAGCTCGGCATCCAGATCCCTGTAGCGGCTGTAGTCAAAGACGAGCGCCACCGCCCACGCGAGATACTTAGTGCTAAACGAGCAGGCATTTCAGAGGCCGACGCCGTCCTCGCGAACGCCGAGGCGCACCGCTTCTCTCTCTCACGCCACCGTGCTGCCCGGACGCGAGGTTTGCGCTCGAAATAAGCACAACCCTTCGCGTCCAGCGTGCGTTATACTCTCCACATGCAAACCGTCGTCGGGGTCTTGCGGGGCGGTGCTTCGAGAGAACATGAGATATCACTCCAAAGCGGTGCCGCTATTCTCGCTGCCCTCTCGCCAGAGCGTTATCGCGCGCGTGACATTTATATAGATAAATCGAGTCAGTGGCACGCGGAGGGTAAGCCGGTCGTGCCCGAACGCGTTCTGCGGCAGATTGATGTTGCTCTTCTTGGCCTGCACGGAGAATATGGGGAGGATGGCGAGGTACAGCGCCTCCTCGAGCGCTTCGGCACTCCCTATACCGGGGCGAATTCTTTTGCATCATCTCTGGCAATGCATAAGGTGATGACAAAGGCTCATGCCAAAGATGCAGGGCTCGCGACGCCCGACTTTCGCTACGCGAACGAAATGAATGCCGCAGAAGCGGTCGCCCACGACGTCATCCGTTCCTTCCATCAGCCGGTGGTCGTGAAGCCGGTGGCATGGGGCTCCTCTGTCGGTATTTCCATCGTTGGGGGATACGCGCCAGTGCTCTCCGCAGTGCGCGCGCTCTTTGTCGCAGGAGCAGAGGGCGTCCTCATTGAGGAGTTCGTTCGTGGGCGCGAGGCCACTGTCGGCGTCGTGGAGAATATGCGCAGTGAGGCCTTCTATGTGCTCCCGCCGGTGGAGATTCTCCCGCCCAAGGGCGACTTCTTTTCGTATGATTCAAAATATAACGGCCGGACGCAAGAAATCTGTCCCGGAACCTTCTCTCGCGTCGAGACCGAGGAGCTCCAGCGCGCTGCGAAGGTGGCGCATCGGATGTTGAATCTACGACATTACTCGCGGAGCGATTTCATCGTGACTCCTCGAGGGATTTATTACCTCGAGACCAACACTCTGCCGGGGCTCACGACCGAATCTCTTCTGCCAAAGTCTCTTGCTGCCGTAGGCGTCACATTCCCGGACTTCCTTGACCATCTGGTCAACCTCGCGCTCGCGCGGTAGCGTATCTAGGAGGACGCATTCTTGTTGTCTCTCTTCGGGCCCGTAGCTCAATTGGTAGAGCGCCGCATTTGCAATGCGGAGGTAACCGGTTCGAAACCGGTCGGGTCCACTGCTTCGCCAAGGCTACGCAGTGCACAGCACCATGATATAATGCACCCATGTCCGTACAGAATTTTTTGATAAAGAAATACGCGAGCTGGAAGATGAAGGACGTGCCGGAGGGGCAGAGGGAGATGATGCTCGCCTTGCTTGAAAAGAATCCGGCCTTGATGAAGCAAATCGGCGAGGAGATAGAGAAGCGCAAGAAGGGTGGCGAGAGCGAGATGAAGGCGGCGATGGAGGTGATGAAGAAGCATCGCGCCGAGCTTGCAGTGCTCATGCAGAGATAGAATAGATCTATGAACATGCTCACCAGCGTGCTCATCCTCACCCAGGCGCTCGGTGCCCTCATCGGAGCCATCTTTGCGGTGCGTGGCGAGCTAAGCTATCTCTCTGCGGCGCGTGATGGCCTCATCGACAAAGCCGAGCGTGCGCATCTCAACGCGCTTGCGCGCGGACTCCGTTTCGGCATGACGCTCCTCCTACTAGCCTCGCTCGGCCTGGTCATCGTGGCGTATGTCTCTAACGCATCGATACAATTAGCGCTCACGCCTGGCTACTGGAGCCTCATTGCCCTCGCCTTGCTTGTTACCACCCTCTCCTTCGCACTCTCGCGCAGACGCATCTCCTTCTCGCTCGGCTCGGCGGCGATATTCACTGCGTGGTGGTTCCTCCTCTACCTCGCATTCGGGCGGTTCCCACCACTCTCCTTTGGTGCCTCGGTAGCCATCTACGTCGTCGCCACCACCTTCTTCTATCTCTTGCTGTGTCTCCTGCGGGCTTCCGCCATTCCAGATCGCGGGGAAGTACCTGAACCCTAATTGCCATGCGCATCTTCATCCTGCTCGGCCATACCGACCCTGCGACGCTCTCCGGCGCCTTCGCCGATTGTTATGAGGACCATGCGAAGGCGGCTGGACACGAGATACGCCGTCAGAACATCGGCGAGATGCACTTCGACCCCGTCTTGCATGAAGGCTATAAGACCATTCAGCAGCTCGAGCCAGATCTCGTGGACTTCCAAGAGAATGTGCGGTGGGCCGAGCACATCGTCATCGTCTACCCAACCTGGTGGAGCTCTCTGCCGGCAAAGCTGAAAGGGCTCTTTGATCGCGCGTGGCTCCCGCACTACGCCTTCAACTTCGCCGACCACGGTCTCACCTGGAAGAAGCTCTTGAAGGGTCGCACGGCACGCATCATCACGAGTGCGAACACGAATCCGCTCTTGCTCCGGCTCATGTATGGCCCTCCAACCGTTGTACTCGAGCTCGCACTCCTGCGCTTTGCCGGTATCCGTGCACGCCCAACCGTCTTCGGCCCCTCCGAACGCGCGAGCGACCGCGCCAAGGCCAGATGGTTCCGCAAGGTGGAGAGACTTGCGCGCAAAGGCCGTTAGTAGTAAGACAGGCCAAAGTTGCCCCGAGAGCCGCGCCGCGGCTCTTTCTTTTTATCCGTACTGCTTGTAAGTTTCACTTATGCTCAAAATAGGTATTGTAGGTCTACCGAATGTGGGGAAGTCCACGCTCTTCAACGCGCTCACGAAGGCGAGCGTCCCGTGCGAGAATTATCCCTTCTGCACCATCGACCCCTCGGTGGGTGTCGTCGGC
>Ga0209515_10002064_pt1 | contig 31760 bp, 34 predicted proteins | sample Subgroupgradi54m_FD_187454 | JGI IMG/M metagenome (GOLD analysis project Ga0209515, IMG submission 187454) | Subsurface groundwater microbial communities from S. Glens Falls, New York, USA - GMW60B uncontaminated upgradient, 5.4 m (SPAdes)... ... | reverse complement strand
ATTTGTAATTAAAGATTAAAGCAAACGATTTCCCGATTTATTTAACTTCACATTGCCCGGTGGTGAAATGGTATCACACCGGCCTTTGGAGCCGTTCTTCGAGGTTCGAATCCTCGCCGGGCAGCCAATAGCTGGGGGGCGATGTGGAGAATTCAATGAGACGAAGGTGAAAGAAATGAGTGAACGTTGTTCATTTTGCGGACGAGATAAACGGAAAGATGTACGAAAGATTTTTGCCGGCCCGGGCGTTTATATTTGTGACGTCTGCGTGCGTATATGCGGCGATATTTTAACCAAGGATCTAGATCCAAATCTCACGAAGCCCAAAGAACTTCCTTTCATTGATTCCCCAAAGCCCAAAGAGCTCAAAGCCAAGTTGGATGAATTTATCATTGGCCAAGAGCGTTCAAAGCGGCAACTTTCAGTAGCCGTTCACAATCATTACAAGCGGCTTCAACATCTCCACAAAAACGAACAGCAAAAAGACACCATTGAGCTGGAAAAAAGCAATGTCCTTTTGATCGGTCCCACCGGATCGGGCAAAACTCTTTTAGCGCGGACGCTTGCCAAAATTTTGGATGTTCCGCTCGCTATTTCTGACGCGACAACCTTAACCGAAGCGGGTTATGTCGGAGAAGACGTAGAAAACGTTCTTTTAAGATTGCTTCAAGCGGCGAACTTTGATGTGCGCAAGGCTGAGATGGGAATCGTCTACATCGATGAAATCGATAAAATTGCCCGGACGACGGACAATGTTTCCATTACGCGCGATGTCTCCGGAGAAGGCGTTCAACAAGCCCTTCTTAAAATCCTCGAAGGTACGACGGCCAATATTCCGCCGCAGGGAGGCCGCAAGCACCCTCAGCAGGAATATATTCAGATCGACACGCGCAATATTCTTTTTATTTGCGGCGGGACGTTCTCGCATTTGGGCAAGATTATTGAACGCCGGATTGCGAATAAAACGTTGGGTTTTACCGCGGCGCATTGGCCGGTAGATAAGGACAATTTGGTGGCCGAGGTTAGCGCGGAAGATCTGCACAAATATGGTTTTATTCCGGAATTTGTCGGAAGATTTTCCATTATCTCCACCTTAAGCGAGCTGACGCCCGCAGAGTTGGTCAAAGTATTGACCGAACCGCGTAACGCGCTGATCAAGCAGTATCAGACGCTTTTTGGAATGGATGAAGTTAAACTAACCTTTACGGAAGATGCCTTGGCAGAGATTGCCAAACAGGCAACATCCCGTAGAACCGGCGCTCGGGCGCTTAGGTCCATACTGGAAGATCTTATGTTGAATCTTATGTATGATCTTCCTTCCGCTAACGATGTTGCGGAATGCCTGATCACCCCCGATGTCGTGAATAAACATGTCGAACCGATCCGGATTAATCACGATGTAACAAAGGCGTCGGCATGACCTTAAAGGGTTCCACCAAAGAAGCGATTGCCGCCTACGCCTTTTTGCTTCCGAATTTCATCGGTTTTCTCATGTTTACGTCGATACCGGTTATTTTTTCGCTGGGGTTGGCTTTTACCAAATGGGATCTCATTGCCGGACCGCCGGTGTTTGTTGGTCTGGATAATTTCTTTAAAATGTTTAACGATCCCAAATTTTGGAAATACTGTGGGAACACCATCTATCTGATGGCGTCCATTCCCTTGAGTATGACGGGCTCGCTCATTTTAGCTTTGGCCATGAATCAAAAACTTCGCGGTGTTGTTTTCTTCCGCACGGTCTATTTTTTGCCGACGATCAGCGCCGGCGTCGCGATTTACATGCTGTGGCGCTTGGTGTACGCCACCGAATTTGGTTATGCCAATGTATTTATAGCCAAATTGGGAAATATTTTAAACATACCGCTCAAGGGGCCCAACTGGCTTAACGACGAAAATTGGGCAAAGCCGGCTCTTATTCTCATGTCGGTTTGGCAGCAGGTGGGCGGATACAACATGATTCTTTATCTCGCCGCGCTCCAGGGTGTGCCTCGCGAACTCTACGAAGCCTCGGATATTGACGGCGCCAACGGCTGGCATAAATTTTGGGCGGTGACATGGCCCATGATTTCTCCGACAACGTTTTTTATTGGGGTCATGAGCGTGATCGGTGGATTTCAGGCGGGATTTGATCCTGCTTATATTATGACGTCCGGAGGACCGAACGGTTCTACGACCACCATCATTTATGAAATTTATAACGAAGCGTTTGTTTATCAAAACATGGGTTATGCCTGCGCTATGGCGTGGGTACTTTTTATGGTTATTTTTCTTTTCACCATAATCAAATGGAAGGTTTTCCATAAATTTGTTTATTATTGATCGTCCTTAAATCCCTTTCCTATGAAACATGATGCGATAACAACAGCAGCTGTTCCTTCGGGAACGTTTGGACATGAAAGAAACGAACCGCGTGTAGGCGCAGAGACTTTGCGCGAAGCGAAGCAGGGTGCCGCCCTAGCTTCCTCGGCAAAAAAATTGGTTTCCTACGCGCTGCTCACCCTAGGCGCAATTACCATGGTGCTTCCGTTTCTATGGATGGTGACGACATCGCTTTCCAAGCCCGGTTCTTTTTCCATGTGGTCGGTGAAAGCAAAATGGTGGGAAGGTTGGCTTCCGTTAAATTTTCAATGGAAAAATTATCTGGAAGCCTGCCATGTCGTTCCGCTCGCAAGATTTTATTTGAATTCACTCTTTGTTACGATTGCGACAACCCTTGGGCAAGTGACTACCAGCGCGATGGCAGGTTACGCATTTGCACGCCTTCATTTTTGGGGTCGTGAGAAACTTTTTTTTGCTTATCTGGCGACCATGATGATTCCGGGCGCGGTGACCATGATTCCCGTATTTATCCTTCTCAGGCATCTGGGCTGGGTAGATACGTATAAAGCGCTGATTCTACCGGGTATGTTTACGGCGTACGGAACGTTTATGCTGCGGCAATTTTTTCTCACGCTGCCGCGTGATTTGGAAGATGCGGCAAAGATCGACGGCTGTTCGCTCTTTGGTATTTTTATTAAAATTATTCTGCCGCTTTCAAAACCGGCCCTGGCCACGCTTACCACGTTTACCTTTATGGGAAGCTGGATGAATTTCATGTGGCCGCTGGTGGTAACGACTTCCCAAGAAAAATTTGTTCTAACGGTGGGGCTCGCGTATTTTCAAAGCCTCTATGCTACAAACTGGACGCTTCTCATGGCCGGTTCGGTGATGATGACGGCGCCGATTATTCTGCTCTTTGTTCTGAATCAGCGCTTCTTTGTGGAGGGTATCAAACTCTCCGGAATCAAGGGCTAGAGCGGTCGGAGTTTACAGTGTCGGCTACCGTTTGCCTGATTTTGGCTGCCGGACAGGGCAGAAGAATGAAGTCGGCTACGGCGAAAGTGCTCCATGAAGTTTGCGGCCGGCCCATACTTTGGTATCCGATTCGGTTGGCAAAGTCGCTCGGCATTCGGAAAATTATTACGGTGATCGGTCACGGCGGAGAAGAAGTAAAGCGCCGGTTTTCGGGACTGACGGAATTTGCTTGGCAGAAAAAATGCTTGGGCACAGCGGACGCTGTTTTGAAATGTGCGCCTTTTTTGAAAAATTTTGATGGGAACGCTGTTGTTCTTTGCGGAGATGCGCCTTTACTGAAAAAGGAGACGGTCCGCGAACTTCTTCGCCGCCACGATCGCTCAAAAGCTCAGGCAACCATCTTGACGGCCGTCATGGAAGATGCCTCGGGCTATGGACGTATCGTTCGAGATTCGGCGGGAAATTTCGAAACGATCCGCGAAGAAAAAGATGCGGCTCCCGAAGAGCGGGGCATTAAAGAAATCAACACCGGCGCCTATGTTTTCAGCTGGTCGCATTTGAAGAAATATTTGACTCAAATACACGCGGAAAATAAACAGCGCGAATTTTATTTAACAGACGCTCCGCTTTTGATGCGCCACGCGGGTTTAAGGGTAGAAACGGCAGCGGCCTTATCGTCCGATGAAGCCATGGGCATCAATACGCGAGTCGAGTTGTCAGAGGCTAATCGGATCATGAACCAACGTTTACTAAAAGCACGGGCAGAGCAAGGTGTCACGGTTATAGATCCGAGCACGACTTTTATTGAAGAAGGCGTGAAAATCGGAGCGGATACCACGATCTATCCCTTCACCTATATTGAAAAGGGCGTGATCATTGGAAAGGCCTGTTCCGTGGGCCCTTTTGCGAAAATTCGTTCGGGTTCGGTGATTCGTGATCACGCTGTTGTAGGAAGTTTTGTTGAAATTGTCCGGTCCGATATTGGTTCGCATACCCATGTGAAGCATTTAACCTATTTGGGCGACGCCAAAGTAGGTAGCTATACGAACATCGGCGCCGGAACCATAACCGCTAATTTTAACGGCAAGTCGAAAAATAAAACCGTGATTGGCAACGGTGCATTCATCGGTTGCGATACCGTTTTGGTGGCGCCGGTTAAGATAGGAAATAAAGCACGAACCGGCGCCGGCACCGTGATTCCCAAAGGAAAAAATGTAAAAGCCGGTGAAACGGTAGTCGGTGTTCCGGCACGATCTATTAAGAAGAAAAAATGAGGTCATAAGTAAATGAGGCGCCATAGCACTGATCACGAAGATAGGAAGGAAAACGGAAAATCCATCGGCAGGAATATCGCTGTTTTTTCAGGAAATGCAAATCTCAGGCTGGCCGAAGCCATTTGTGATCATTTAGGCATTTCTCTGGGCAAAGCGTTGGTGGGCAGATTTCCGGAAGGGGAGATTAACCTTCAGATTCAGGATAATGTTCGCGGCAAGGACATTTTTATCATTCAGCCGACCTGTTCGCCGGCCAATGAAAATATTATGGAGCTTCTTCTTCTTATTGACGCGGCGCGGAGAGCTTCCGCCTCCCGTATTACCGCCGTACTTCCTTATTATGGCTACGCGCGTCAGGACCGGAAAGTCAGACCGCGCGTTCCGATCAGCGCTAAGCTCGTTGCCAACATTATCGTATCGGCCGGCGCGGACCGGCTTCTTAGTATGGATTTGCATGCCGGACAGATCCAAGGTTTCTTTGATATTCCCGTAGACCATATTTATTCTATCCGCGCGTTCGGCGCTTACCTGAGTCGATTGGGCATTCGCAATGCAGTTGTCGTGAGTCCGGATGTGGGCGGAATTAAAATGGCCAGGGCCTATTCGAAAATGCTGGATTGCCCGCTTGCCATTATCGATAAACGCAGGGATTCGGATACGCAAACCAAAGTTATGAATTTGATCGGAAACGTTAAAGGTAAAAATGTGGTTATGGTGGATGATTTGATTTCTACAGGCGGCTCGCTTGCCGAGGCAGCGGGTGTATTAAAACAAGAAGGCGCCAAATCCATTATTGCGGTTGTCGTTCATCCGGTTCTCGCCGGAAACGCTATTGAAAAAATCATGGCCAGCAATATCGAGCGGCTTATCGTTTCCGATTCCATTCCGATTCCGGACCACAAACGTTGCAGTAAGATTGAGGTTATTTCGGTAGCGCCGCTTTTGGGCGACGTTATACGCCGGATCCATTCGCATAGGTCAGTAAGCTCTCTTTTCGCTAAGGAAGCCGTTGAAGCTTAAAGGATTTTTTAAAATAGTACTTGGAGGATTTAGACATGGAAAAAGTAGCGCTCGTAGCAACAAAAAGAGACAAGTCCGGTAAGGAACTTGCCAAGAAATTAAGACAAAAGAATCAGATTCCCGCCGTTGTGTACGGCGCGGGAGTTCAGCCCGTCTCGCTTACGCTTGAGCACCACGAATTTAGCCGCGTGCTCCGTTCGCAGGGCGGCGGAAGTAAGCTGATTAATTTAAAGGTGACGGGCACAAAGCTTGGAGAGAAAACCGTAATTATTAAGGCTATTCAATATCATCCTGTTACGGATGCCATTTACCATGTGGATTTTCAGGCGGTTTCTCTTACCGAAAAAATAAAAGTAAAAGTACCGCTTCACGAAACCGGAGAATCACCCGGCGTCAGCAAGGGCGGAATTATTGATCGCGTGCATCACGAGCTTGAAGTGGAATGTTTACCTACGGCCATTCCCGAACGTATCGAGATCAGTATTTCAAATCTTGATTTCGGGCATGCTATACACGTGAAGGATATCGCGTTTCCGGAAGGCGTAACGTCCGTGCTTACGCCCGAAGAAGTTATTTTTACCGTAAAAGCGCCTAAGGAAGAAAAAGTCGCCGAGCCAACTCCGGGTGAGGCTGTTGAGCCCGAAGTAATCAAGAAGGGCAAAGAAGAACTCGATGAAGACGGTAATCCGATTAAAGAAGTGAAAGCTGCAGGAGCGCAGCCGGCAGCGAAAGCACAACCGGCCGCCAAGGGGCAACCGGCCGCGAAAGAAGCTAAGGACGCAAAGGGCGGCGGCAAAGAGTCTAAAAAAGAATAGTTTTTTCCTGTAAAGCCAATTCTCCGTTATGAAGATTATTTTTGGTTTAGGAAATCCGGGTAAGAAGTACGAGGAAACCCGGCATAACGTAGGATTCATGGTTGTCGATGAAATCGCAGCCCGGTTTGGTAAAAAATTTAAAACCGGGTCCTTCAGCTCCGAAACGTGCCAGATTGAATCAAACGGAGAGACGGTTCATCTGGTTAAGCCTAAAACATTCATGAATCAAAGCGGCGAAGCTGTTCATAAAGCGATGCATTTTTATAAAGAAAAGCTGAACGCCGACAAAGATATTTTAATCGTGCTGGATGATTTCGCGCTTCCTATAGGAAAGATCAGATTCAGGGAAAGCGGTAGCGCCGGCGGACACCAAGGTTTGACATCTGTTTTAGAATCGATGAATACACTATTTATTCCGCGCTTACGCATTGGAATAGGTTCCTCGGACGTAAAAGACAGGGATTGGGTCGAGTTCGTGTTGGAACGCTTTACGTCGGGTGAGCTAAAGCAGATCAAAAAAGTGGTTAAAACGTCCCACGAAGCATGCCTTTGTTGGGTAGACCTGGGCACTATGGCTGCTATGCAGAAGTTTAACGGGGCTCTTGAAGCCGAAGAAAATTAGGCCTTCTGTAAGTTACCTCTGTTTATAGAGTTGTAGCGGCCAAGTATCTCTAAATTATACCTAGTAATATACATAGATTTGTTGTATAAAATAGCTTCCCGTGATAAAATTCGCGGCTTTTAGAAATAAAATTCCTTCTGAAAAATTCCAACAAGTCCTAGCAGAGCACAAGCTTAGGTGATATGAGTCCTATGAAAGATTATGAATTATTAGCCTTTGTAAATGAAAGCCCTACGTCTGCGTTGCCCGGAAAAGAATCCGTCGATCTTATTACCTCCATAGTTAAACAGCAGGGGGGAGAGACGGTAAAAGTAGATTCTCTTGGGAGACGCCCCATGGGCTATTTGGTAAAGAAACTCAGAGAAGGAACGTTAGTCGTTTCTCATTGCCGTTTCGCGCCTGCGGATATCAGCAAATTCGTTCGCTCGCTACGATTAAACAATACTGTATTGACTCATATGATTACCGTACGAAAAGAAAGCGTAGCACGCCAACGTCTTACGGCACCGCCGCCGCAAGAGGCGAGGCCTGTCAGAAAACCTACCCGGGGACGGGTGAAAGCTTAGAGTTTATTCATGCCCGCTAGTTTTAACAAAGTGCTTATATTGGGAAATTTGACGCGTGATCCCGAGCTTCGCTACATTCCTTCCGGGCAGGCCGTGACCTCATTTACCGTTGCTTCAAATCGGACGTATCTTGCGCCAAGCGGCGAGAAAAAAGAGGACGTTTCTTTTATTCGCGTTGTGACATGGGCGCGTCTTGCCGAGACCTGTAATGAATATCTCAAAAAAGGAAGCCAGGTATTTGTAGAAGGCCGCCTCCAGAGCCGCAGTTGGGAAGCTCAGGACGGAACAAAACGTTCCACGGTCGAAGTTATTGCCAGCGGCGTTCAATTTCTAGGTCGGCCAAGCGCTGCCGCTTCACACGATAATTCAGCTTCCTATCCGGAAGAGCAAGTTCATTCTGTCAAAGGCGCAAAAGCCGGCGGCGCAGCCGCTCAAGAACCCAGCATCAATGTTTCGGAAGAGGAACTGGTTCCCGACAGCGATGTCCCATTTTAAATCTAATTAAAGGATGAATATGGAAAACACATTTGTATCAGAAGCAAACAGAGGTTTTCGTAAGCCGGCCGGGGCAGGACGCGGCGGCGATCGGGATCGTAATGACCGGGGGGATCGCGGCGGCGATCGCGATAGGGAAGGTTCGTTTGGCGGAAGAGGCGGTAAATCAAGAATCCGCAGGAAGAAAGTTTGCCGTCTTTGCCAAGAAAGCGTGCAGCAGATCGATTATAAGGATGTAGAATTTATACTTAAATTTTTGACCGAAAAAGGAAAGATCATTCCCCGCAGAATTACCGGGAACTGCGCACAGCATCAAAGAATATTAGCCAAGGCTGTAAAAAGATCGCGGCATGCAGCCATTGTTTCTTTCTTGATTGCTTCCTAGCCTAGAGTTGCCATGGATATCATTTTACTTAAAGACGTTGAAAAATTGGGCAAAGCTGGATCGCGCGTTAAAGTGCGCGACGGATACGCCAGGAATTTTCTTTTTCCGAGAAATTTAGGTATTCTGAGCACATCGAAAATTCTTAAGCGCGCCGAGCAGAAAAAGAAGGGCCAGCTTAGGAAGCAGGCGGAAGTGAAAGAGCAGGCGGTTTCGCTTGCTCAAAAGATCGAAAAGATGTCTTGTACCATTAAAATGCAGGCCGGAGAAAACGACCGGTTGTTTGGTTCTATCACGAGCCAAAATATACATGATGCGTTGAGTCAGCTTGGGGTTCACATAGACAAGAAAGACATTGCCATTGACGAACCCATCCGTAAGCTCGGTCAAGCAACCGTTACCGTAAAGCTCCATTCCGAAGTTAACGCAAAATTGAAGGTCTGGGTAGTTAAGCAGTAAACATCCGGCCTATTTCGTATAATTTCTTTTTTTCCTATTCTCAAACGAATAGGGGAAAGCCGATTGAATACATCGCTTATGCCCATCCAGCAATCGCTTGAGATCACAAAAAAGGTGCCGCCTCAAAACGTCGAGGCGGAAATGTGTGTCTTGGGCTCCATGCTTATCGACCCCGAAGCCGTTCCTCGCGCCCTCGAAATACTTCGCCCTCAATATTTTTATTACGATGCCAATCGACGTATTTTCGAGGTCATGGTCGATGCGTTTGAGAAAAATCATCCGATCGATTTGGTGACGCTGATGGAAACGCTCCGCACCAAGGGGCAGCTTGATCGTGTCGGCGGCGCCAGCTATTTGACACAGCTTTCTTCGGTGGTTCCGACGTCTGCCAATATTGAGCACTACGCCCGTATCGTAAAAGAAAAAAGTTTACTCCGAAATTTGATTAGCGTTTCAAGTCAGATGGTTGAAGAATGTTTCGAAGAACAGAGCGAAGTCGCTTCGCTTCTGGATCGCGCGGAGCAGAGAATTTTTGAGATAAGCCAGGATAAGATCGAAGGTCAATTTGTTTCCTTGAAAGAATTGATTCACAGCGGCATTGAAACGATCGACAGGCTTTATCAGCATAAAGGTCATGTGACCGGGCTTGAAACCGGTTATGAGCAACTGGACATCAAGACGGCAGGGTTTCAGCCGTCCGACTTAATTATCGTTGCTGGGCGGCCGTCGATGGGTAAATCGGCGTTTGTATCTTGCGTTTGCGAGCATGTCGGCGTAACTACGAAAAAGCCCGTAGCGTTCTTTTCCTTGGAAATGAGCAAAGAACAGGTTGTACAGAGAATGCTCTGTTCTCATGCGCGGGTAGACGCACAAAAAGTGAGAACCGGTTTTTTGTCGCATACCGACTGGCCGCTTTTGACGAAAGCGGCGGGGCGTTTATCCGAAGCGCCTATTTTTATCGATGATACGCCCGGAAGCACCGTCCTTGAAATTCGCGCCAAAGCCAGGCGCATGAAATCGCAGCACGATATTCAGCTGGTTGTGGTGGATTACCTTCAGTTGATGCAGGCTCATTCGCGATCGGAAAACCGTCAGCAGGAAATTTCCGAGATTTCCAGATCGTTAAAAGCGCTGGCCCGGGAAATCAAAGTACCGGTGATTGCTATCAGCCAACTTTCCCGCGCTGTCGAACAGCGCACAGGAAATCGCCCACAACTCTCGGATTTACGGGAATCGGGAGCGATTGAGCAAGACGCGGATGTGGTTATCTTTTTATACCGCGAGGAATATTACAAACCAAGCGAAGAAAACCGCAATAAGGCCGAAGTTATTATTGCGAAACAAAGAAACGGTCCGACCGGTTCGGTTGAACTTTTCTTTTTCCGTGAATGGACTCGATTTGAAAACCCAGAAATGCAACGCCAGGGCGTAACGGTAGAAGAGATATAAATTCTTGCCTAAATTACGGTTGCGCCAGTCGATCATAGTTCTGACTGCATATCTTATATTGTGGATGGCACAGGGCAGCGCTGTCTTTTCAGACGACGGGGCAAATACGGTTGTTGCCAAAAGAGAGCAGGAAAAGCCGTCGGTTGCTAAGCCGGCAGAACCGGTTCCACCGGCAACAAACGAACCGGCGCCGCTGCAAGCCCAAGGTTCTGAAAAAGAGCCCCTTGTTTATGAAATTGAAGTTGTGGGCAATAAAATCATCAATACCCACACGATATTAAACAAGATACGGACTCGGAAGGGCGAGTTTCTAAAGCGCGATATGATCAGCGATGACATAAAGCGGCTTTACGCCACCGGTTTTTTCCAGGATATCAAGATCGATTTTACCGAACAGCCCAGCGGTTATAAAGTTGTTGTGGCGGTAGTTGAAAAGCCGATCGTTAAGCAGGTGATTATTGAAGGAAGTTCGAAATTTAGCGCCGAAGATTTACGCAAAGAAATCAATATCGTTGATGGGCAAGTCCTGAGCGACTCCGATCTCCAGGCGGGGCTAAACGCAATCCGGAATAAATATCAGGAAAAGGGATATCAGTTCATCGATATCCGGTCGGATACGGATATTAACGAAGAGACGAAAGAAGCGATTCTCTACGTTATTATCGACGAAGGGGCGGTATATAAAATTCGGCAATTTACGTTAACAGGCGTAAGTTCATTTAAGCCGAGGAAAATTCGAAAGCTCTTCAAAACGAAGAAAGCCGGATTTTTGAGGCGCGGCACGTATCAGGAAGAAAAATTCAGAGCCGATCTGGATCGCGTACGTGAGTTTTACCAAGATCGGGGATTTTTGGACGTTAAAATTGATCCTAAATTCACGTACGATCACGAAGCCAAAAGTATAGTCGTTGAGATCGTTATAGAAGAAGGGCACCAGTATCTCGTCGGTAAAATTGATATCGAGGGAAATATTCTTTTCCCCGAATCCGAAATTTGGCAGGAACTTGAAATGCTGCCGGGCTTGATGTACAGCCCGCGCCGGCTGGCGGAAGATATGGAGGCGATCCGGCGTTATTACTACGAACGCGGGTACATGAACGCCGATATCCGGCCGGATGTTAAGGACGATCCCGCATCGGGCAAAATTGATATTACGTATCGTATTACAGAAGGCGATTTGTTCTTTGTGGAGCAGATCAAAATTCGCGGCAATACCAAAACAAAAGATTTGGTGATCCGCCGGGAAGTCTTGGTATACCCCGGCGAACGTTTCGACGGCAAAAAACTTGAAAAGTCGCTAACGCGGCTGAAAGATCTCGATTATTTTGAAGAAGTTACCTTTACCACGGAAGACGGCTCGGCGCCCAACCGGCGTAACGTTGTATTCCACGTTAAGGAAAAGCGCACCGGCGAACTTTCATTTGGTGCAGGCATAAGCTCGGTCGAAACGTTTCTTGGATTTGCCGAAATATCGCAGCGCAACTTTGATCTTTTAAATTTTCCGTCGTTTACCGGAGCGGGGCAATTGTTTTCGGTGCGCGGCCGCCTGGGTTCGGTTCGCCAAGACATCGATCTATCGTTTGTCGAGCCGTATCTTTTTAACAAACCGTACTCGTTTAGCCTAGGACTTTTTAGCCGAACTACCCAGCGGCTCAATACGGATTTTGAAGAAAAACGTCTTGGATTTTCCGTAGACTTCGGTAAACGTTTTACGGAAACCATTCGATCGGGAATCGGTTACACGCTCGAAAATGTAAAGTTGCAGGATATCGAGCCCGACGCTGCCCCCGATGTTTTGGCCTCAGGCGCCAGCAATTTGCTAAGCCGTATGCGGTGGTCTATTTCTCGGGATACTCGGGACAGTATTCGCAAGCCGACGTACGGTAGTCTTACGAGCCTCGGTACCGAGCTGGTGGGCTCCTTTTTGGGAGGCGATCAGGATTTATTTAAAGTAAACGCCGGTTTTACAAAATATTTTATGTTTGGCCGCCATCACTTTGAATGGTCAAGTCGCGTGGGAACCATCAGTCCGTTTAGCAATTCCGACCAGGTTCCTGTATTTGAACGTTATTACGCCGGCGGTTTAGGAAGCGTCCGGGGATTTGATGCCAGGCGCGTAGGTCCGATCAAAGCCGGGGATGCTGTCGGCGGCAGCACGATAGTCCTGACGAGTCTGGAATATACGTTTCCCATTATTGAAAATTTCCACGGAGCACTTTTTACGGATATTGGCCAGGTCAATGAGTCCACGTTCGATATGAGTTTTGGCGATCTTGCCGTAAGCGTCGGCCCCGGCGTAAAAATTAATACCCCTATCGGGCCGGTCGCTCTTTATTACGGATTCCCCGTTGCCAATAAGGACGATAAAAATAGAAACGGAAAATTTGAATTTAGCTTAAGTCGAGGATTCTAAGGGAGGATATTCATTCCATGAAAATAAAAGTTGGAAATACAAAGACACATTGGATTAAGCGTTTTATCCCCGTTTTTTTTGTTGCGGTTTTGGCGCTGAGCACGATTTCGTGCGGTAAGAAATCAACACAGACGACCGTCGGAGATAAGGTGGGCTATGTTGATTTGGGCGCTTTGTTTGAAGCATATACGAAGGTTGAGCGCTACGACAAAGAAATGGAAAAGTTAAGCAAAGGTAAGCAAGATGAGCGATCGGGGCTTGCCGAAGAGGTTCGTAAGACTCAGGATTCTTTAGAACTGCTTTCCGAAGCTGCTAAGGATGAGAAGAAAAAGGAATTGGAGAAGCAATTTCAAAAGCTCGAAGAGTTTGATAGCAAAGCCCGGGAAGAATTGACCACCAAGCGTAATGATTTGCTCAAAGAGGTGTTTGACGATATTGAAAAAGTGGTCCAGGATTATGCCGATGCCAATAAATACGACATGATCTTTACAAGCCGCTCTTTGATTTTTAAGAAAGATCAATACGATCTGACCAAGCCTGTGCTGCGTGAGTTAAACAGGCGCTATGAAAGTCAGGCGACAGCTTAATGAAGCAGCAAACGCTTAACCGCGAGCTGCTTTTTGAAGGTCTCAGTATTCACCTGGGCAAAGCTGTACGGGTGGCTATTAAACCGGCCGAGCCTAATTTCGGCATCCGCTTTAAACGTATGGATTCAGGAAGTACCGAAACGGTTCCGGCGCGCTGTGAGTTTGTGAGCCAATCTGTACTTCGCGGCCGTCAGACCACCCTCGGTAACGGACCCAGTCGAATCGCCACGATCGAGCATTTGATGGCTGTTTTTCACGGCCTTGGCGTAGATAACGCGCTTGTCGAGGTATACGGAGATGAATTGCCGGCCCTCGACGGAAGCGCCAAAGAGTATGTAGATGCCGTACTTAGGGCAGGTCTTCAAATACAAGACGCCGAAAGACTTTATGTCGCTCCTTCGGAGCCCGTATATATTCAAGACGACGGTGGTTTTGTTGCCGCCGTTTTGCCCTCTGATGAATTTCGCGTCTCTTATACGTTGAGTTATAATGGCACGGATATTAAAGACCAGTGGATCTCTTTTCCGATCACACCGGAAACGTTTGCCGCTGAAATCGCACCGGCACGGACCTTTTGTCTGAAGCAAGAAGCCGACGCGCTCCTGGCGCAGGGGTACGGCCAAGGCGCCAGTTATAAAAACACGCTTGTTTTTGATAAAGGTAAACCGATTGAAGCTACGCTACGGTTTAGCGATGAACCTGCACGGCACAAGGTGCTTGATATCATCGGCGATCTTTATTTAATCGGCTATCCGATTAAAGCGCACGTGGTTGCCGTAAAAACGGGGCACAGCCAAAATGTGGAGCTGGTAAAACGCCTTATTCCATTCCGTCCGACGCAAACCGTTAAAGCGCGTACGGCTCATTTGAACACAGTTAATCCGAGCAAGGAAGCTCACATGGGTAATGGTTTTTCGCACGAACTTGACGTCACGGAAATTCAGAAGATCATTCCGCATCGCTACCCGTTTTTGTGGGTGGATCGTATTGTTGAGCTTGAGCCCGGGAAGCGTGCTGTTGGAATTAAAAATGTGACGATGAAGGATTACTTTTTCGAAGGTCATTTCCCGGGTCATCCCATTATGCCCGGAGTGATTATTATTGAAGCGATGGCCCAAGTAGGAGCGGTGGCGATGCTTTGCCAGAATGAATACCGTGGAAAAATAGCTTATTTTATGAGCATCGACAGCGCTAAGTTTAGAAAACCGGTACTACCGGGATCTGAGCTTAGAATGGAAATAGAAATCATTAAAACGAAGTCTAGAATGGGTCAATGCCGCGGCGTTGCTAAAGTAAACGGAGAAGTGGTGTGCGAAGCGGAAGTCAAGTTTGCTTTTGTCAAAGATTCCGAAGCCAGCGGGGAAATTCAAAAATTATGAGTATCGGTTTTGCTCAAACACAGATCCACCCAACAGCTATTGTCCATCCCAACGCGCAATTGGCCGACGGTGTCGAGGTGGGCCCGTACAGCATCATTGGCGAGCATGTGCATATTGATTCGGGAACAAAAATAGGCGCCCACGCTGTGATTGACGGTTATACGAGCATAGGAAAAGAGAACACTATTTTTACAGGTGCTGTCCTTGGGAGTATTACTCAAGATAAAAAATATAAAGGCGGTAAGACGTACCTTAAAATAGGCGATCGGAACAATATCCGTGAATACGTTACGGTTAATCCGGGGACAAACGACGGCTCCAGCACGGTTATTGGCAACGATAATTTATTTATGGCCTATTCCCATGTGGCGCATGATTGCGTGGTAAAAAACTTTGCTGTTCTCGCCAATGTAGCAACACTCGCCGGTTATGTCACGGTTGAAGATCACGCCATTGTGGGCGGCCTTAGCGCTGTCCACCAATTTGTGCGTATAGGAAAATTGGTGATTGTCGGGGGGTGCTCTAAAGTCGTGCAGGATATTCCGCCGTTCGTTATGGTCGATGGACATCCGGCCAAAGCGTTTGGCCTTAATTCCGTCGGGCTTGAGCGGAACGGTATTTCAAAAGAAGAAAGACTCGAAATAAAACGGGCGTTTAAAATTATTTTTAGGTCCAAACTTTCGCTCTCCAATGCCACCAAGAAAATCGAAGTAGAGTTGAAACAAGATCCTGCCATTGTCGATGTAGTAACCTTTCTAAAATCTTCTGAGCGTGGTATCTGTAAATAGGTTCTTATGCAAAGACTTGGCTTAATTGCAGGCCGGGGAACCTTTCCTTATTTGGTTGCCGAAGAAGCACGCGCCTCCGGACGCGAAGTCTATACGGCAGCGCTGAGCGGGGAAGCTTCGTCCAATATCGATCAAGTTTCCAATAAAGTACTTTGGGTAAAGCTCGGCGAACTTGGAAAACTGGCAACCTTTTTTCAGCACGAGACCGTGAACGAAGCCATTATGGCCGGTAATGTGAGCAAGCCCCAGCTTTTCTCGGGTAACGTGCGGCCGGATTTCGAAATGGTCAAGGTACTGTCCCATCTGAAAAATTGGAAAGACGAATCGCTTCTTTCGGCCATTGCCGATTATCTTGAACAAAAAGGTATCCGTGTGATCGACTCAACAACGTATCTCAATAATGCGCTTCCGCAGGAAGGCGTTTTGACTAAGCGAGCGCCTACTAAAAAAGAATGGGAAGATATCGCGTTTGGTTTTCAAATGGCTAAGCAAGTCGCGGGGCTTGATATCGGGCAGACCGTTGTAGTAAAAGAACGCTGTGTGGTGGCGGTTGAGTCGATTGACGGCACCGACGAAACCATACGAAGAGGAGGCCGCCTTGCCGGAAAAGGCGCTGTGGTTGTGAAAGTAGCACGGCCTAAACAAGATATGCGTTTTGACGTTCCTGCCGTAGGTATTGAAACGATAAACAGCGCTGTCACGTCGGGCATAAGCGCGATTGCCATTGAAGCGGGACGTACCATTTTTTTTGACGGTAAGGATGCGATTCAAATAGCCAATCAACATAAGCTGGCTATCGTTTCTGTTTCTGAGAAAAGCCTTAACGGTTTACATAAAAAGGTGTCCTAGTGGTTGAGCGCAAGACAGAAGGAAAAAATATTCAAGGATTAAAATCCGAGATCGAAGAGCTTACGGCTCTTTACGAAATTTCCAAGGCCATGAATTCGACTCTCGATCTTGAGAAAAAGCTGGAAACCGTACTTGAAGCGCTACACGCAAAATTAGGTATGGAACGCGGCACGCTGACGCTCTTCAGGCCTCAGACGCAAGATGTGATCATTCGGCTGAGCCGCGGACTTTCCGAAGAGGAAGTCAAGCGCGGCCGTTATAAGCTGGGCGAAGGTATTACCGGTAAAGTTGTCGCTACGGGCGAACCGATCGCCGTACGAAATGTAAACGACGAGCCTTTATTTCTAAACCGTACCGGTTCCCGCGATCTTAAGCGGCAGAATATCTCGTTCATTTGTGTTCCCATCAAGTTGGAAAATAAAACCATCGGTGCGCTTAGTGTCGACCGGCTCTTCTCTGATCAGAGACCTCTTGAGGATGATGTCCGTGTGCTTACTATTGTGGCGTCAACGATTGCCGACGCCGCAGGCGTAGTGCAATCCATCGAGCTTCAGAACAACAGGCTTCAGGATGAAAATATCCGCCTCAGGTCCGAACTCAAAAAAATATATAAGCCCGAAAACATCGTGGGCGAGAGTAAGGCTATGGTAAATGTGTATTCATCGGTCCAGTTGGTTGCTCCGACACGAGCCACGGTGATCTTGCGCGGTGAAAGCGGTACGGGAAAAGAACTGATCGCGCATGCCGTTCATTACGGCTCGCCGCGTGCGGATAAACCGTTTATTAAAGTATCCTGCGCCTCGCTTCCGGAATCGCTTTTGGAAAGCGAACTTTTTGGCCATGAAAAAGGTTCTTTTACGGGTGCGGTGGCCCGAAGAATCGGGCGTTTTGAGATGGCGCACCAAGGTACGCTTTTCCTTGATGAAATCGGCGATCTTTCTCCAACTATACAAGTGAAACTACTCAGAGTGCTTCAAGAAAGAGAATTCGAACGAGTAGGCGGAAACGAAACCATTCAAGTCGATGTTCGTTTGATTACGGCAACCAATAGAGATTTAGAAAAAGAAGTCCGTGAAAAACGTTTTAGGGACGATTTGTATTTCCGTTTGAATGTGATTCCCATTTTTCTCCCCCCGCTTAGAGAGCGGAAGGAAGATATTCCCTTGCTCGTCGAACGATTTTTAAAAAGGTCCTGCGCTGAGCACCATAAGCAGATTAGCGGCTTATCGCAGGAGGCGTGGGACTACGCCATCGGCTATTCTTGGCCGGGCAATGTACGAGAATTGGAACACACGGTGGAACGCGCGGTTGTTTTATGCGAAGGCACGCAGCTTGAGAAAATTCATTTCCCAACGTATCTTCAGCATAAGCTCAGTCCGTTTGATTACGAAGAGGAAATCACGTCACTATCCTTCAACGGTACCGGCGAAACCGGCAATCTTACGCAAGCCGTGGCTCAATTAGAAAAATCTATGATTGAAAAGGCGCTTAAAGAATGCGGAAATAATAAACGAAAAGCAGCCGACAAGCTTGGTGTTACAGAACGCATTTTGAGTTACAAATTGAAGCAATTTTCAAAAGAGCCGTCCGATAAATCTTAATCTTTAAACCCGCCCAGTCTAAAACCCTATTTTCCAAAACAAGTTATAACAAAGTACGAATCCCGCCGCCTTGCTTTTACCCTAAGCGCCGAATATACTTAAAATTGAAAGGTTAGTTTGATTATTTTGTCGTAAGATATAGGCGTCCCTGCTGTATTTGTGATTTGATACTCATTTTAGAACCATATCATATAGACGGGAGCTTGAACGGAATGTGGCTTACAAGCCCTCTAGAAGGGAAGTAAAAAGCATTCCCGGGGCGCCCACCTAGAACTAAAAGGTTCTAGTACGATGTCAAACACGGTACCGCGGGGATTTTTGTAAACGTAGTAAATTTCGGAGTTCTATTTGGAACTATTTTCTTTTCAGGATGAGCCAGCAACGATGGATCGTACGGCGATAGACCGTACCGCGCCATTAGCCCACCGGATGCGTCCTCGCACGCTTGAGCAATTTATCGGCCAGAGGCATCTTCTCGATAAGGGAAAACTGCTTGAGCGGACCATACAAGCGGATCGGATAAGCTCTCTCGTTCTCTACGGCCCGCCCGGAAGCGGAAAAACCACACTTGCCTTTATTATTTCGAAAACCACCAAAACTGTTTTTAAAGAAGTCAATGCCGTTTCATCCAACGTGGCCGAACTGCGAAAAATCATAGAAGAAGCCAAAAAAAATAAACTGGCCAACGGCTGCAAGACCACGTTATTTATAGATGAAATTCATCGCTTTAATAAAGCACAGCAAGATGTTTTAATTCCCGAGGTGGAACGCGGAAATGTTATTCTCGTAGGAGCGACAACACAAAATCCTTCCTTTGCGTTAAACGGTCCGCTTCTCAGCCGGTCGGTTATTTTCGAGTTAAATCCTTTGACCGAAGCCGAACTTTTAGAAATTCTCCGGCGTGCCGCCTCAAACGCTGAAAACGGTTTTGGTAAAATAAAAATCAATTTTGACGAAGGCGCTCTCGAGCACATTATCCGCCAATCCTGCGGAGATGCCAGACGCGCGCTTACGGCTTTAGAGGTTGGTGTATTGACAACCCCGGCTGATAAAAACGGCGCGATTCATTTTACGAAGGAAGTAAGCGAGCAGTCGACGCAGAGAAAATTAGTACATTACGATCACGACGGCGATTATCATTACGATACCGCCAGCGCGTTTATTAAAAGCATTCGCGGAAGCGATGTTGATGCGTCCGTCTATTGGCTGGCCAAAATGATATACGCGGGCGAAGACCCGAGATTTATCGCGCGCCGGCTGGTCATTTTAGCTTCTGAAGATATCGGAAACGCGGACCCGCAGGCTTTGATTTTAGCTTCAAGCATGTTGAACGCGATCGAGTTTGTAGGTATGCCGGAAGCTCAGATTATCTTAGCGCAAGCCGTTACTTATCTAGCGCTTGCTCCTAAAAGCAACGCTTCCTATATTGCGCTTGAAGAAGCGCTTGCCGATGTAAAAGAGAAAAAAGTCGAGGAAGTTCCCGAGCATTTAAGAGATACGAGTTACTCGGGGGCAGAAAAGATGGGCCGTGGGCAGGGATATGTTTATCCGCATTCGAACTCCGATCATTACGTGGTTCAAACCTACATTCAGAAGAAAGGGCATTATTACCGGCCGACCACCTTTGGATATGAAAAAATTCATCAAGAAAGGCTTGAGAAAATTAAAGATCTAGGAGAAAGAAAAAGTGGTTAGGAAAAAGGAATACCGTATCGGAGCCGAACTGGTCAAACGCGGGCTCGTAACCTCCGAGCAGATTCAAGAAGGGCTCCAGGTTCAAGCTCGAACGGGCGGGTATTTAGGCAGAGCGCTTGTTAAATTAGGCTATCTCCGCGAAGCCGACCTCCTCCGGGTTTTGGCCGATCAGCTGAGCGTTCAATACGTGGATCTTAAAAATTGTGAAATTCAGGAAGCGGCTATTAAAAAAGTTCCCGCTAAATTTGCGACGCATTACCGGCTTATTCCAATACGGCTTGAAAGAAATCTCCTGACCATTTGCGTTGCCGATCCTCTGGAAATGGGCACGGTCGATGATCTGCGTACGCTACTGAACTGCGAAGTAAAACTGGCCATTTCCGACGAAGCCGGAATTCTTGAAGCCATCAAAAAGCATTATGGAATTGGGGCGAGCGCTCTTGAGCAGGTTGCCACAGAAGAAACGGCACGATCGAGCGGCTCTTCCGGAAGCTCAAACATGAATCAAACTATGGAAGCCCTCGATGTAGAAGATCGCTCCAAAGATGCCTCCATGATTCGTTTTGTAAATCAAATTTTACTTGAGGCGAGCGAATCTCGCGCTACCGATATCCACATCGAGCCTTTTGAGGATGAAATTAAAGTGCGCTATCGTATCGACGGCATTTTATACGATGCCAAAATTCCGCCGAATCTTAAGCAATTTCAATCCAGCATTGTTTCTCGCATTAAAATTATGGCCAACCTCAACATTGCCGAGCACCGCCTTCCTCAGGACGGCCGGTTTAAAATTCGCGCCAAGGTAAACGAATTGGATTTACGCGTGTCTATTCTACCGACCCCCTACGGCGAATCGGTAAATATTCGTTTGCTGACCACCAACATATTTTACGGTTTGGAAAAAATAGGTTTTTCGCAACAAAATCTAAGTAAGCTCGAGTCGGTGCTTAAAAAACCGCACGGCATTATTTTTCTCACCGGTCCGACCGGCAGTGGGAAAACAACCACGCTTTATGCCTGCCTTAATAAAATTAACGATCACCAGAGAAAAATTATTACAATCGAAGATCCTATCGAATATCAAATGAAAGATATTACTCAGATTCAGGTGCAGCCAAAAATCGGCCTCACGTTTTCTTCCGGATTGCGTTCCATGCTTCGGCACGATCCCGATATTATGATGGTCGGAGAAGTTCGCGATACGGAGACGGCGGAAATCACCATTCGCGTCGCGCTTACGGGACATTTGGTATTTTCTACGCTTCATACAAACGACGCGCCTGGCGGTATCGCACGTCTCTTGGATATGGGAGTTGAGCCGTTTTTGGTTGTCTCTAGCGTCGAATGCATTATTGCTCAGCGTCTTGTACGATTAATCTGCTCTCATTGTAAAGAAAAAGCGCCGGCTGGACGCGGAATGCTTTTGGGCAATCTTGCCGGTGCTGAATTATCCAAGGCGGTTACCTACAGAGGGGCGGGTTGTGAGAAATGCGGGCATACCGGTTACAGCGGCCGTACGGCCATTCACGAAGTGCTTCTAATGACGGATAAGGTGCGCGAACTCTGTTTGGCCAGGTCATCGAGTACCGATATCCGCCGGCAAGCTACCAAAGAGGGAATGAAATCTCTTCGTGAGGACGGTTGGGAAAAAATAGTCCAAGGCTTAACGACCGTTGATGAAGTTGTTCGTGTCACTCAAGAGCAAACCTCCGCCGCTATTTAGTTCTGTCGTAAGCTTTCCTCTATAAAAGCATTCTTATAATCTTTTCTTTTGTGTATTTTTCTCTTTTTTTGCTCTCCGATTTGGAATTTAACTGCCCATAGGCTAATCTTCAATTAGTCGCAGAGGAGAAGACTTAACTATGAAAACACTTAAAACTGTTTATGTATTATTTCTTATTTTTGGAATCGTGCTCGGCGCCGGTCTTGTTGCTAATGCTGAAAACAAAGAAGAGAGAACGGGAACGGTCTATGAGCAGTACATTGGAATATTTGAGCCGAAGGTGCATTCTGCTTCATATGAGCCCCTGCTGGGAAGCGGGGAAGCGGTTACGGGGCCCCTATTTAATGTTTTAGACGGAGCGGATGATTTATTGGGTAAGACGCTTCATACCAAAACCTACGCCGAAGACGATAACGACAGTTTTGTGACCTTAGAAAAAGAAGGCGCTAAGCTGGGGTACGATTTTTAATTTTGTTTTAGTTGGCTTACTAACGTTTATTTCAGAGGAAATCTAGTATTTTTATAAGTTATTTAACAGTATTAGTTTAAGTAGTCACTTGACACTGAACACTATCCTGCTATAATGCACTCAAAGTTAGAGGCTCTCGGGCCTCTACTCACCCCATAAGAGGTTCTTGGCATCGTTAATTCCCCACATTCGCCAAGGACCTCTTTTTTATTTAAAGCTTTTCACTCATCCGAGAAATCAGTAAGATTTAATACGTTTACTCTAAAATTTTTATAGAACTCTATATGGATGGCTGCCATGGATATAGGAAAAGACGTTCGCTTTACTGAGAAGAAAGTTGATGAGAGTTGGAAAAACGAAGTTTCCAAAGAAGCATCTAAGTTGGAAAGCACAAAACCTAAGTCAGACGGACAAGAACGTGAAGAAGCTCATGAGCCTGAAGAAGGGCATGAAGATCCGCGAACCTCACCTTTTATTGCTCTCATTAGCTCGCTGGGTATGCAAGTTCTCATTCAGCTTGGCGAGGTAGAAGATCCGGGATCGGGTGTACGTACCCAGGACTTAATGGGTGCCCAGGCGACGATTAATCTACTTATTATGCTAAAGCAAAAAACAAAAGGTAATTTATCAAAACAGGAAGCGCGGATTTTAGAAAGTCTTCTCTACGATCTTCAAATGAAATTCGTTGAATACGGACGCGCCAGGGCGGCCGGACCTGAAAAGAATAAGAAGTGAGCCTTTGTCCTCCCTTGACCTCCAACTCAAAATCTTCCCCATCGCTCATGCGTAAAAATATTTTCTTTATTCTCCGGCTTGGTATCAGCGCAGCCGCTATTTTTTTCTTATACTCCACGTTTCGCGGACGGTGGGGCCAAATTTACTCCATGCTGCGCAATATTAATTTTGGAATCATTGTCGCTGCATTTTTGCTTATCTTGCTTACGCAGTTTTTGGTAACGGCGCGACTTAAAGAGATTTTGAGTGCGCAAGAAGTCCATATCAAATTCAAAAACTTATTTTTCTTGTCCATGATTGCGCTTTTTTTTAACAATTTCCTGCCGTCGGCATTGGGGGGAGATGTCGTGAAAGCGTATTATGCGGGTAAGCAAAGCAAAAAAACGACGGAACCGTACACGGCTATTTTTACGGACAGGGCCGTCGGTTACATCACGCTTATCGCATGGTCGGCGATTGGATTATGGGTTTACCGGAATCAGTTGAATAATGCGGCCGTATTTCATTCCGTTTATGTTATGGTCGCTGTGGCGATCGGCCTTGTTCTTTTTTTTACAAGCCGGCAGATTGCAAAGCCTTATCATTGGGTTGTCAACCGGTTGCCGTCGGAAGTTTGGAGAAAACGTCTTAACAAGCTGTACGATTGTGTGAGCGGATACCGGGCGCATCCTTTTCTAATGCTTTTCGCCGTAGGCTTGTCGGCGCTGTCTCACTTGTCTTTAATATTCATGAATTGGCTTCTCGCGCGCGGAATGGGTTTGAACGTTTCTCTTGGAATTCTAATGCTGCTTCTTCCCATTATCGGAGTAGTACAAAATGCGCCTTCCATAAATGGCTTGGGTATTAGGGAGGGAGCGTATGTGTTCTTTTTAGGCGAATACATTTCAAAAGAGGGAGCTCTGGCGCTCTCGGTTGCTTTCTACCTTGTATTTTTAGCGGCCTCACTTTGCGGCGGGATTATTTATGTCATGGGCGGCGGAGGATATAAATTGGGTCGGGTGGGAGACGCGAAGGCATCATGATTAACACCAAACTTATCGAAATACTTGCCTGTCCGGCTTGCCGGGGAAATGTTCGGGAAGAAAGCGACAAGATTATCTGCGTATCGTGCGGCCGAAAATATCCGATACGCAGCGGTATTCCTGTAATGCTTATCAGCGAAGCAGAAAAAGCTAAATAATTAAAGGATCGAAACAGCGGCGATGAAAAAAATACTTGTCATTCATGGGCCCAATCTGAATTTGTTGGGCAAGCGCGAACCGGACGTCTACGGGAATGTAACGATCGAGGAGATCAATACAGCTCTTAAGGCAAGAGCGAAAGAATTAAAATTATCGCTCGAAGCGGTGCAATCCAATCATGAAGGGGAGATCGTTGATATCATCGGAAAGGCGGACAAGAAATATTCTGCCATTATCATTAATCCGGCCGCTTACACGCACACGAGCGTTGCGATCAGAGACGCGCTTCAAGCGATAAAAACGCCTGCCGTTGAAGTGCATTTGTCCAATATTTATGCCCGGGAAGAATTCAGAAGGCATTCGCTAACGGCGCCTGCATGCTGCGGGCAAATTTCAGGTTTTGGAAAAAACAGTTATTTATTGGCGCTCGAAGCCGTTCTCGATTTGTTAGAAGACTGATCGTCCTATTTAAATGTAATGAGAGATTGACGAAGTTTATTCAAATAAGTAGAATTTGTCTTCTAACTTCCGTCTTCGCCATAACTTACGCGTCTAATTCAAGGCCGGAGTGCTTTGAGCTTTACGCGTCGGAGAAAATATGAATCTTAAAGAACTTAAAGAAATGATCGGCTTGATGAATGAGAACGGACTCTCCGAGATCGAGATTGAGAAGGATAATGTAAAAGTAAAGCTCAAGAAGCAGGTCTCGGGCGTTGTTTCGTATGAAGTCGCAAAACCGGTACCGGTTACGGGTTCTATCGTTCAACACGCTCCCGCCAAAGAAGAAGTCAAATCGTCCGCCCAGCCGGTTGCGGCTGAAAATGAATTTATTGTACGCTCACCGATGGTGGGGACCTTTTATTCTTCGCCGACGCCCGAGACCGAACCGTTTGTTTCGGTAGGTAAGGTGATCAAGGAAGAAGACGGCTTGTGTATTATTGAGGCTATGAAATTGATGAATGAGATTAAGGCGGAAGTAGCCGGGACCATAACCGCAATCCTCGTCAAAAATGGGCACGCCGTAGAGTACGATCAGCCCCTTTTTCATATCAAGAGATCCTAGCCGCTAATGTTTAGCCGCATTCTTATAGCCAATCGTGGCGAAGTCGCCGTTCGTGTCATACGCGCATGCCGGGAAATGGGTATTCAAACCGTAGCGGTTTTTTCGAAAGCCGATCGTAATTCGCTTCATGTCCAGCTGGCCGATGAAGCTATTTGCATAGGCGAACCTCCTTCATCGGAAAGTTATCTGAATATTCCAAGCATCATCAGCGCGGCGGAAATTGCCGATGTCGAAGCCATTCATCCGGGCTACGGTTTTCTTGCGGAGAATGCGCATTTCGCAGAAATTTGCGAATCCTGCCAGATTAAATTCATAGGTCCGCCGGCCGAAGTGATTCGTCTCATGGGAGATAAATCGCTTGCGCGCGATACCATGCGAAAGCACGGAACGCCCATTATCCCCGGCAGCGAATCGGTGATCCAAGATCAAGATGAAGCCTTTAAAGTAGCCAAAAAAATAGGCTATCCGGTTATTGTAAAAGCAAGAGCGGGTGGCGGCGGTAAAGGTATGCGCGTCGCTCACAACGAAAGTTCGCTCAGTAGTTCTCTGCATACCGCACAGGCGGAAGCGCAAAGCGCGTTTGGCGATCGGGGTGTTTATATCGAACGCTATATTAAAGAGCCGCGGCATATCGAAGTACAGATCATGGCCGACGAGCACGGGCACGTTATTCATTTGGGCGAACGGGATTGTTCGATTCAAAGACGGCATCAAAAATTACTCGAAGAAGCGCCTTCGCCGAGTCTTCCGGATAAAATTCGAAAGAAAATTTGCGATACCGCGGTTAAGATCGCCAAGGCTGTTGAATATGTCAATGCAGGAACGATTGAATTTTTAGTAGACGAAAACGATAATTTTTATTTTATGGAAATGAATACGCGTCTTCAGGTTGAGCATCCTGTGACCGAAATGACCACCGGCATTGATATCGTAAAATGGCAAATACGCGTAGCGGCGGGAGAGAAGTTATCCGTTAGCCAAGATGACGTAAAAGTGCGGGGCGCTGCCATCGAATGCCGCATTAACGCCGAAGACCCCGACGAAAATTTCAGACCCAGCCCAGGTAGAATAGACAAACTGATATTTCCCGGCGGGCCCGGAGTTCGTGTGGACTCCCATATTTACACTGGGTACGAAGTGCCGCCCTATTACGATTCCATGATTGCCAAAATTATTTGTTGGGGAGAGGATCGAAAAGAAGCCATACGCGTGATGCAGCGCGTACTCGGTGAATTTCAAATCGGTCCCATTAAAACTACCGCCGGACTTCACCTGCGCATTCTGAACCGCCCGCTTTTCCAGCGGGGAAGGGTGAGTACAAAGTTTCTAGATGTTGTGTTAAAACCCAAGAACGCTGTCGAAAAAGACTAACCTGCTGCACAACCCGAAAATGTTAACACATTGAAAGTTGCTTCTTTTGTCGTAAACTTGTGCTCCGTATTCGTACTTCTTACGTTGGGGAGCTTGCTAACTATAATCTCCCTGCACCTCGTTGCTATCGATGATCTCGTCGCGACCGTTCAAAATGTGTATTACAGCCCGTGGAAACTTTTTCAGTTGGGAGCGTTCGGACTTCTTATGAATGTTCTTGGTTTAGCTTTCGCTAAAACGCTTATTAAGGCTACGGACGGCAGCGCAGTGGTCTATGAGAATAACAACGGTCAAGTACGCGTAGCTATGGAAGCCATGCAAGAGACGCTTCGCAAAGCGATGAAAAAGTATACCGTGATAAAGCAGCAAAAAATGAAGATTTCCATCGACGGACAACATGTCGAAGCAAAGATAAAGATTATTCTCTGGATGGGCGTGGATGTAGCGAGCTTTGTAAAAACATTGCAGGAAGAACTGCACGGCATACTCTCGCGACTGCTGGGTGAAGAAAGCGAAGTGGAAGTTATCGTCGACGTCATGCGAGTAGTATCCCAAGAATCAGAAACGGTCGTTAAGACCGCAAAAGATTAGAATGGAGGAAGGCGTGGAAACGATTGGCATTTTAACGGGCGGTGGTGATTGTCCCGGTCTTAATCCCGTCATTCGAGCGGTTGTGAGAAGAGCGGAACGCGAAAGTTGGCGTGTGGTTGGTTTTAGATACGGATGGAAGGGGATCCTTGAAAACGACTATCGCATGCTCGATCGAAATTCAGTGAGCGGTATTCTTCCAAAAGGCGGCACCATTTTAGGCACCTCCCGAACCAATCCTTACAAGGACAAGGCGTTGGCTGCAGCGAATATTGAAAAAGTCAAAAAAGTATTTGGCGAGCATAATCTGAAAGCCCTGATCGCCGTCGGGGGAGAAGATACGCTTGGCGTTGCCTTTAAGCTCCATAAGGATGGGATAAAGAATATCGTCGGCGTTCCCAAAACGATCGACAACGACCTTTCCTGCACGGACTACACATTTGGTTTTGATACCGCTATAAATATTGCTACCGAAGCCCTTGATCGCCTACATACGACCGCTGAAAGCCATGACCGTATCATGGTCGTTGAGCTCATGGGCCGGCATGCCGGTTGGATTGCTCTCGAAGCCGGTATCGCGGGCGGAGCCGATGTGATTTTGATTCCCGAGAAGCCAATGAATATCGAAGACATCTGCGCCATTATTAAAAGGCGTACGGCGCGGGGGCGAACGTTTAGCATTATCGCCGTTTCGGAAGGATTTCAGCTTTTAGGAGAAGATGTGACCCAAACTAAGGAATTGGATTCTTTCGGACATGTTCGCTTAGGCGGTGTAGGTGAACGTTTAGCCAAGGTTCTCGAACAAAAAACCGGATTTGAAACACGCTGCACCGTGCTCGGGCATTTACAGCGGGGAGGCACGCCCACCGCCTTCGATCGCGTACTTGGAACGCGTTTCGGAGTAAGCGCTGTCGAATATGTAAAAGAAGGAAAATTCGGTTACATGGTCAGTCTTCGCGGAAACGACATCGTTCCCGTAAAACTGGAAGATGCGGTGAAAGAATTAAAGAGAGTGCCGGACTGGTTCTACGATCTGGCAAAAGTATTTTTTGGATAAACCCAAGGCTTACGCGTTGAGTCTCTAAAAGCGGGTGGTTTATGATAGTAAAATCAGATTATAAAAACATGCTTAAGCAGGCGATTCAGCTGGGCGCCGAAACGTTAGCATCCTCTTCCTCGGCGGAGAATTTGGAAATGTTGGAAAAACTTGCCGTAAAAATCATAGATTCCCTTAAGAACGGCGGAAAAGTTCTACTTTGCGGAAACGGCGGTAGCGCATCCCAAGCGCAGCATATCGCTGCCGAATTTGTCGGCCGGTTTAAACGAGAACGCCGTGGCTTGGCGTCCATTGCGCTTACGACCGATACGTCCATTTTAACGGCCGTCGGGAACGATTATGGCTACGAGCAAATTTTCTCGCGTCAGGTGGAGAGTCTAGGCCGGACAGGCGATGTCTTGATAGGGATTTCCACAAGCGGAAATTCGCCCAATGTCATCCGCGCCACCGAGCTCGCACTCGAGCTCGGTCTTACCGTAGCTTCCTTCACGGGACGCAAAGGCGGAAAGCTGGCTTCGATGGTTCCCCTTGTTTTTCGTGCTCCTTCCGACGACACTTCGCATATTCAAGAAGCTCATATTACCGCTCTTCATGCCTTGTGCGACGTGGTGGAATCCACCTTTTCCTCGTGATTAAAAATAAGATTAAAACCCGTAGTCAAATCGTCCGGCTCGTTCGTCAACTTAAGAAGCGTGGGAAGCGCATCGTTTTTACAAACGGCTGTTTCGATATTCTCCACTCCGGCCATGTGTATTACCTCGAGCACGCGAAGCGTTTGGGTGACTGCCTTGTCGTCGGACTAAACAGCGATCGTTCCGTGCAGCGAATTAAGGGAAAAGGACGGCCAATAAATTTTGAAAGGGATCGGGCTTGTGTGCTTTCGGCTTTGGCCAGCGTTGATTTTGTCTGCGTTTTTAACGAAGAAACGCCTCTTGATTTGATCAAGCTGCTCAAGCCCGACACGCTTGTTAAAGGCTCCGATTGGAAAACCGCACAAATTGCCGGCGCCAAAGAAGTTTTATCCTGGGGCGGAAAAGTAAAGCGCGTAACTCTTTTAAAAGGCCGGTCAACGACAGCTACTATCGAAAAGCTTAAGAAATAATTTATGTTGCTAACGGATGTTATGGATATTCTAGAAAGTAAAAAAAAGAAATTTTCGGTTTCAAGACTTTACGTCATCACGGATTTCAAGCGTTGGTCCGAAGAAGAATCGTCGCGTATTAAAGAAGCCTGTCGCGGCGGAGCAGACATTATTCAGCTCCGATCTAAAACGCTTGACCGAGAAAGTTTAATGGAGGCCGGCAGCGCTATACGCAACGTTACCGCAGAGGAAGGTGTTTTATTTATAGTGAATGACGATCCTGAACTCGCGCTGGCCGTAGATGCGGACGGAGTCCATTTAGGGCAGGGCGATATTTCAATTTCTGCGGCAAGAAAAATTTTTGGCAAAAAACCTTTTCTAATTGGAAAATCTACTCATAATGTTCGGCAGGCCATCGCTGCGGAGAAAGAAGGCGCGGACTACATTGGAATAGGGCCTATTTTTTCTACTCCAACCAAACCAAATTATGGGGCGGTGGGTCTTCCGCTAATTAAAGAGGTTAAGAACGTCGTTCGCATTCCAAGCGTAGCTATCGGGGGAATTGACGCAGACCGCATTCCGAGTGTGATGGAAGCGGGGGCAGAACGCGTGGCAGTCGTACGCGCTATTTTTGGCGCCGCCGATGTTTATGAAGCTGCTCAACAGCTAAAAGAAGCGATCCTTAGGGGTATTGAAAGGTAAGTATGGATTCAAAGAACTTGGTCATCGTCGGAACGATGGCTATCGATGCGCTTGAAACGCCTTTTGGAAAAAAGGATTCGGTGTTTGGCGGATCGGCCAGCTACGCTGCTTACGCCGCGAGTTTCTTTCACCCGCCGAGCATTGTCTCGATTGTAGGCGAAGATTTTCCGAAGGAATACAGGCAACTACTGGAATCGCGCGGTATCGATATGAGTCATGTAGAAGTTCGTCCCGGAAAGACCTTCCGGTGGCGCGGACGTTACGGCGCCGACTTAAATGTAGCCGAAACGCTGGAAACCCAAATTAATGTTTTGAGTGATTTGCATCCGCGCTGGAACGGTCAAAAAACACCCGAATATTTATTCCTGGCCAACGTCGATCCCCATGTTCAATTGGAGCTTTTAGATCAGCTTGAGCGTCCCCGGATAAAGTTAGTCGCTGCCGATACAATGAATTTTTGGATCCAAGGGTCGCGGCCGGCGCTAAGCAAAGTTTTGGCGCGCATCGATTTGCTTGTCGTAAACGACGGAGAAGCTCGGCTGCTTACCAAGGAATCCAGTTTGATCCGAGCCGCGCAAAAAATTCAGGCCGAAGGCCCAGGCATCGTCGTCATTAAAAAAGGCGAGCACGGCGTCATGCTTTTCCACGGTGAACGCTTCTTTGTACTGCCGGCCTATCCGTTGGAAGAGGTGTTTGATCCGACCGGCGCCGGAGATACGTTCGGAGGGGCTTTCATCGGATATCTGGTGAAGCAAAATAAAATAGATTTTCCGACGCTTTGCCGGGCCGTAACGTACGGCTCAATCATGGCTTCGTTTACGGTAGAACAATTTGGATTAGATCGGCTAAAGACGCTTTCGCTACAAGAAATTGAAGAGCGGCTTAAACAGTTTAAACAAATCTCCAACATTCCCTGATTTCCTTATGAGTATTTTAAGACGTTACACACTCCGCGAAATGTACGCTCCGTTTCTAATGACGCTCAGCCTCTTCACGTTTATTTTTCTCACCGGAACCATCGTAAAAATGGTAGACACGGTGCTCAATAAAGGTATCGGCCTGTTTGACATGCTCAAAATTTTGGGACTTTCCATTCCGGAAGTGTTTAGCTTCACGCTTCCCACAAGCGCGCTAGCGGCCGTGGTTTTGGCGCTGGGAAGTTTTTCGCAGAATAATGAATTAAGGGCGATGAAAGCAGTCGGTATCAATCCGATTACCATTATGATTCCCGTGCTCCTTGTAGCGTTTCTTCTGAGTGTTTTCGCCGTTGTATTTAACGATCAGGTGGTAAGCGAAGCCAGTTTCGCCAAGCGAAAGCTCATTAAAAAAGTCTTGTTCAAAAATCCATCTTCCATTTTTGAACCCAATCAATTTGTCAAAGATTTCAAAGGCTATATTTTTCACGTAAAGGGCGTGGACGGAAACCGGCTGGATCAAGTTATTGTTTATCAGCCCCAAGAAGGGCAGCCCACGCGGACCATTATTGCCGAACGGGGAGAGATTACTACGTCGCCGGATGGAGGCGAATTAATCGTCAAACTTTTTAACGGCACTATTGACGAGCCCGAAAAAGGCGAGCTCTACAAACTTGATTTTGAAACCTATTCGATTCCGCCTATTTCCGTCGAATCGGCTTCTAAGGTGCTCAAGAAGCCGCGCGAATTGAGATTCGATGAACTTTTGGGGCAGCTTCAGCAAGGGGTTTACGAAAAAGAGTCGGACCGGGTGAGGGATCGCGCCGAGCTTCAAAGAAAACTTTCTTTTTCGCTGGCTCCGTTTGTTTTCGTACTGGTCGGACTTCCTACGGCTATTCTGGTCAGGCGAGGCGAGCTTCTCTGGAGCTTTGGCATTTCTATGTCGGTCGTAATTGTTTATTACTGTTTGTATGTTTGGGTGGGAACCATGGCCAACAACGGGATTCTTCCGCCCGAAATTGCTCTTTGGATTCCTAACCTGATTCTGGTTATTCTAGGTCTCTTTCTGACCAAAATAGCTATCGAATCGTAACATTGAAATAAAAAATTTTGTGCGGGCGTCGTATAATGGCATTACCCAAGCTTCCCAAGCTTGAGACGAGGGTTCGATTCCCTTCGCCCGCTCCA
>Ga0209515_10002063_pt1 | contig 31760 bp, 39 predicted proteins | sample Subgroupgradi54m_FD_187454 | JGI IMG/M metagenome (GOLD analysis project Ga0209515, IMG submission 187454) | Subsurface groundwater microbial communities from S. Glens Falls, New York, USA - GMW60B uncontaminated upgradient, 5.4 m (SPAdes)... ... | reverse complement strand
GTATTGTATGATGAGCAAAGGAAACACGGGAGCCAAATTCATTAAAAAGTTTAAAAATCGCCAAAATCCGGGAGCGTGATTACGGTAACACTTTATTATGGCCTATAGCGCGGTGTTTACACCGCTTGCGAATGGAACCATGTTTTTGTTGAGTCTTTCTGACTTTGATGACATGTGGCCATACATTGAGTAACAAGATCGCTGCCCATGGTAGGCCCAAAAACAACACGCGCCACATTAACCAATCCTTTAACTTTGGGGTTATTGTGTACCGAACCAGTGGCCGAAGCTGTCCTCACAGCCCTACAAAAGGTACTTATAAAAAGAGACTGCGCGGCTTTCAACTTGCCTCTGTTGATAAGAGATTGCAGATAATGCTGGTGATTTTTAAGCATATCAGGCAACGAAAAAAATTCGTCAAACATAGAAACATCCTCGGGTTAGGAATTTAGAAATGAACAAACTGCAACTTATAGTATATTATAGAATGTAAAGGAAAAATGCAAAAAAATAAAATAAACATTTGGCCAATAAAAAAGCAGTGTAATAACACTGCTTAAGCTCCCTACAAATTGTGCCTGTCATAGACGGGCAAGTGCATCCCCATCTTCTCCCCATGCACGAAGCAACCGCACATGAACCGTCCGGAAAACCCGAAGAGCTTGTTCAATCGCCTCAAGGTCAGACGAGCTCAAGACATCTTTGTTGTCGCACATAATGGCATCAACGAGAGCTTTTCTGGCCTCCCTGGATTCCTCACGAATCTGTTCAAGCTTATCATTTGATTTCTGATATTTTTCCATTGTGGTCGTCGGCATAATTCTTTTCCTCTTTGCCTTTGTGGCAAAAATTTCTACGCTTGTAGTACAATATCATACATGTTCCCAATCACAAAACTCTCTTTTGAATCATTCCCTGCTCGTCTCCGAGAAATCCCCGACCCGCCAAAAAAATTGTTTGTGAGGGGCGAACTGCCACCAGAAACCCACAAATATCTCTGCGTTGTCGGCTCGCGAAAATATTCCGAGTATGGAAAACAAGCGGTGGAAAAATTGATTGCCGGGTTGCGCGGGTATCCAATTGTGATTGTTTCTGGCCTTGCGCTTGGCATTGATTCCATCGCGCACCGCGAAGCTCTGCGCGCGGGACTTATCACGCTTGCCGTGCCCGGCTCGGGACTCCACCCGAATGTTCTGTACCCTGCCAGCCACAGACAACTTTCCGAAAAAATTGTTACGGCTGGCGGAGTTCTGCTTTCGGAATTTGAGCCCGACTTTCGCGCCACGCCTTACAGTTTCCCGCAACGCAACCGCATCATGGCAGGACTTTCGGACGCGGTGTTAATTGTTGAAGCTGAACTTAAATCTGGCACTTTAATAACTTCAAAATTTGCAACAGAATACAATCGCGATGTGCTAACCATTCCCGGCTCAATCTTTTCAAAGAATTCTGCCGGCCCGCACATGCTGATTCGCCTCGGCGCCACGCCAATCACGACATCCGCCGAACTGCTGAATTCCCTCGGCTTTTCCCAAACTTCTAAACTTACAAACTTACAAACTTCCAACTATTCCGATTGCTCCCCCCTAGAACTTAAAATCATCTCGCTTCTCAAAAACCCGAAGCCTCGCGACGAGCTTCTCCGCGCCTTAAACATTAAAACGGGCGAAGGGAACGCTCTGCTCTCTGTCATGGAAATTAAAGGCATAATTTCCGAAAGTATGGGCGAGATTCATTTGACATAACTAACCTTGCCAACTTTTATTTGATATTTATATAAAAAGAGGTAGTATCTTATACAGAGTCTATTTTGAAAAATCGCTAAACAACAAAAAAAGGAAGTGGATTATGGACATGGAAAAAGTCCCTTATAAAGATGTGTTGGCTGACCGCTATGCGACAGCGTCAATCGTTAATCTGTGGGGATACAAAGCCAGGATATGTCTTGAACGCGAGCTTTGGCTTTCGGTGCTTAGGGCACAGAAAGAGCTTGGACTGCAAATTCCAGAAGAGGCTATACCAGCCTATGAATGCCAAATTTACAACGTTGACCTAGAGTCAATAAAAAAACGGGAATTGGAAACCCGTCAGGATGTGGTTGCTCGCGTGGCAGAATTCAACCATTTGGCAGGCTTTGAGCTTGTTGGAATCGGCTTAACATCAAGGGATACCACGGACAATATTGAGCAACTGCAAATCAAGCGGTCGCTTGAACACGCTCGCAACCGAACTGTTGCGGTGCTGGGAAGGTTCGCGCGCAAAGCTGTTGAATTTGGAGGACTGCCAATCTGTGGCCGTTCCCACAATGTGCCCGGACAGATTATCTCCTTCGGCAAACGATTCAGTAATTTTGCGGAAGAATTGCTCTTTGCTTTTGAAAGACTGGAGCATCTCATCAACACTTATCCTTTGCGCGGAATCAAAGGGGCGATGGGAACTCAACAAGACATGGTTGACCTCCTAGGCAGTTCAGAAAAGGCGCTCCAACTGGAAAACCTTGTCCGAGAATATCTCGGATTCGGCAAAGTTTTTGACAGCGTCGGGCAAGTCTACCCGAGGTCGCTTGACTACGCCGTGCTCTCCAGTTTGACACAACTTGCATCCGCCTTCGGCAACTTTGCAAAAATGATTCGCCTCATGGCGGGGAATGAGCTCCTCCATGAAGGTTTCAAAAAAGGGCAAACAGGTTCGTTTGCTCAACCACACAAGATGAACAGCCGAACAAGTGAACGCATTTCTGGTCTCTTGATTGTGTTGTCGGGATACGAGCATATGGCGAAGGGACTTTGCGGAGACCAATGGTATGAAGGCGATGTGAGCTGTTCGGTGGTAAGAAGAGTTGCGTTGCCCGGAGGTTTCTTCGCTTACGACGGCATGTGCGAATCGGTTCTTACAGTGCTTGACGAAATGGAAATCTTTCCGAAAATGATTGACCAAGAACTCAAACGCTTTCTGCCATTTCTATCAACCACGCGTCTGCTTATGGCCATCTGCAAAAAAGGGTACGGTCGGGACACCGCCCATGAGATAATCAAAAAACATGCCGTTTTGGCGATTAAAGAAATGCGACAAGGAAAAGAAAACTCGTTCCTAGGTCGCCTTATGGCCGATGGTAATTTTCCGCTTGCAAGCGTAGAAATTGAAAGCCTTGTGAAAAATCCAGAGCACGGAGCGTCTCTTGAACAAATCGCAAAAATCTGCGTAAGAGTTGTCGCTGTTATTGAACGCTATCCCGAAGCGGTTAAATACAATCCGCAACCGATACTGTAAACATTTACGGCAAGCGCCCCGATTTTCATCGGAGCGCTTTTTTTAATTTTCCGCTTCTCCACAAAAACTACATCGTTGATGTTCCCGCCATACTCTTATCGCAACACTTGCAATTCCTCTTGTGTGTTACGACTTCAACGACCGCCGACAGACCAACAAGTCCGTAGACAACTGTTGTGAGAGTTCCCGTTCCCAAAATACTCTCAACCAAGTTGTAACCTAGAGACACCAACCCCCAATTTAGTCCTCCGACAACAAGGAGGATAAAGGTAACCATGTGTAATCCTTTCATACAATATTTTAGAGCTTTCGCTCTTGATTAAATTAACGACCGACCACGCTTTTAACACCTTTAAGCATGCCAGCATTATATAACATTAAGAAAGTCTGCGGAATGGCAAAAAGTGGATAACCAATTTCGTATGTTTATCTAAATAAAGCCATAAACTTCATCGGGTCCACCGAAACTTTATCAATCCAAACGCTAATATGAAGATGAGGATTTTCGGCATAACCAGTTTGACCTGAAAGGCCCAGTAGCTGTGCCTGTTTTACAAGCTCACCTTCGTTTACTTTTATTTTTGATAAATGCATGTAGAGCGTCATCAGTCCCCCGCCATGGTCAACGATTATGGTTTTTCCGTAAACTTGATAAGTTCGAGCCAACCGAACAATCCCGCGATTCATCGCCAACACAAGTGTTCCCTCTTTCGCCCGAAAATCGGCGCCTTTGTGGGTAATTGATTCGCCAACTGTTTGCCTTAAATATCCGTAAGAGTCAGTAACATACGGATTGGGAATCGGAAATTGAAAGTGTTCCGTCCACAATGTCTTCGGGAAAGTTCGCACAGAATAAATCTCTTGGTTCTCTTGCGAAAGAGAACTTATAACTTGTTTGACCGCAACTTTTGTATTGCCCCCAAGTTTTTCCGGAATTCCGAGCGACGCTTCAATTTTCTCCCGCTTCCCCACCGAAACAATTTTCTCAAGCGCGCTTCCGTCTGTAAGTGTAACAACCACTTTGTAATCGCCGGGCTTTTTATTTAGGTCAATTCCAACAAACGCCGTCGGTTTGCCTTGATATAAAAATATGCTGACAGGCTTGCCATCAAAAGAAATTTTCCGAACCTCCGCCACGCCCGAAATATTTTCCACAACCACTTTAATCGGCTCGCCTTGCATCACATTGTTCGGAAAAATGGTAACGACGGGCGCAACGGCAAAACCCCAGATTGGAAACAAAAAAACAGTTAGGAGTAAAATCTTCCGCATCCCTTTATTATACGCTAGAAAAACCCGAAGCAACTTCTATAAACACCCTACTCTCACATATAACGGCTTTCGTTCATACCAATTGCACTTCCTTATCAAATACATACGCAATACGCTGAAGTGTGTCTAGCGAAAAACTATGCTCGCCACTTTCAAGACGCGCCACAACCGACTGGGACATATTGGCTCGTTTCGCCACGGCTTTTTGCGTCAGTTTTTTCGCAAGGCGAATTTCACGGATTTGTCGCACTAAATTGAACCGTGTTATTTCTTCTTTGTACGCTTTCCGAAACTCTTTTGACTTCATGTGCTTTTTCAGAACATCATCAGCATCATAGAAAACTAACCCCTTTTTCCGTAGATCTTTTATATGTTGTTTTAGTTGTGCCTTGTTCATATTTTTTTCTATTTTAGCGCATGATTAGGTTATAAATGCGTTCTGCCTGCTCAATCTCGTGAGGTGGCGTTTTAGCAGTTTTCTTCCTAAATGCCCGAATGAAGTACAGCACATTTTCGTTGATGAAAAATATAATTCGGTTTTGCTTTACAATCAGCTCTCGTATTGGCCCTTTGAGTGTCTTGATGTAGAGGGAACTCCAATCTCCACTTCGCATCTTATCGATATCGCTGAATATCTTTGCCCGTTCCACCCGTGGCAACTTGTTCAAAAAGTCATTCACCGAATCAAGTACAGTCGCTCTATATCGTTTTTCCATTCATCCATTATACGCTTCGCCATAGCATAAACCAAGTATAGCAAAATCGCTATACACCTGTCAATGCCCCATTTTTAGGTTATAGCTACTCGCTCGGCACTCCCCATCGAATTGCCCACGCGTTTGATAAAGAAATTCAGTTGGTCTAACAAAACACCTCGCTTCGCGAGGTGTTTTGTTAAGAAGAAAAATTTTACAGATTGTGACACACAGGAAAGTCGGAGGAAATAGCAGAACCTGCTAAAGGGACAACGAACCCCTGCCAAATAACACCGCCCGAGAATGAAACTGGAGTTCCTGTTGCCGTTGTTGATAGTTCCTCTGATGTTAATAGGAATGATATGAATGATATATTTTCTATATTATCCAGAATACCGTTCCTATTTTTGGACCACACGCCATTTGTCAGTGTTCCATAAGCAGTGGCACTATTACTCGGGAGAACGCCATAACTGTTTGAAAGTTTCCAATACAATCTAAATTCACTACCACTTTTACATAATCTAAAATCTGTAACGGAAGGGGTGAGTGTGTTTGGAAGGGTTTGAGCATTTATACCCGGAATACCTTGTTCACCTTTATCCCCCCTTGGACCTTGGTCGCCCTTATCGCCTTTTTCCCCTTGAGTACTCCAAGTCAGTAGAGTTTCGTTTTTCTTACAATCCTCTCTTTTGAAATCTGAACCAACAACATGTACAGTTCCACCCTTTCTTACGCAAACACTTATATTGTTTGTAATTGCTTGAGTATAAGTCCAAAAACCTAATACAACAGCTGATACAGCTCCAAAAATCACAACGCTATTATTTATTTTCATATTCATTTAATAGCTAATAAAATGCTTTCACCAAGATAACACAGTGATTGGTAAATTTCAAGGTTAACCTAAATCTTTCCCCCGCCTTTCTCCTCCAAATCAAGACAGATGGAATTCAAGCAGTACCGCTTGCCAGTTTCGGTGGGGCCGTCGTCAAAAACATGGCCGAGGTGCGAACCGCAGTTGGCGCAGACAATTTCTGTTCGCGCCGAGCCGTGCGATGTGTCGGGAAGATTTTTCACCGCGCCAGGAAGAGCTTGGTCAAACGACGGCCAGCCAGTGCCAGAATCAAACTTGGCGTCCGACGAAAAAAGCGGATTGCCACAGGCGGAGCAAGTATACACCCCGTCTTTTTTCTCATGCAAGAGCTTGCCGCTAAACGGCGCCTCCGTTCCCCTCTCGCGCAAAACCGCGTACTGCTCGGGTGTCAATTTCTTCTTCCACCCCTCCTCATTTATCGGCATATCTTTTTTATTCATAAAATTGGTTTTAATTTATTTGAAATCGGTCTCTCGGCTTCACTTTAGTTTACTAAAGTGAAGCCGAGAGGCTTAATTTAATTTTTTTCTTTTTAATTTTTCTTTTTTTCTGGCGATTCCAGCAAATCGGCAAATTCTTTTTGCACTTTTTCAAGCTTAGGATTGATAATCACTTCGCAGTAAGGATTGCCCGGGTGCGTGGCAAAATAATCGCGATGGTAATTTTCGGCTTCAAAAAATTTGGTGAGCGGAGCAAGTTCGGTTACCACAGGCGCGCCGAGTTTGTTTGAAGCGTCAATCTCTCCGACAAACTCCTCCGCCGTCTTTTTCTGCTCCGGTGTGGTGTAAAAAATTACCGAGCGGTACTGCGTGCCAACATCATTGCCCTGCCGATTTTTTGTTGTTGGGTCGTGCGAGCCAAAAAAAACTGTAAGTAAGTCGCGATACTTCACTTGCGCCTTGTCGTACTCAATCCGAATAACTTCGGCGTGTCCCGTGCGACCACCACTAACTTCGTTGTATGTCGGATTCCTCGTCGCCCCGCCAGAATAACCCGGCAATACGGAATTTACTCCGCGAAGCATCTTAAACACCGCCTCGGTGCACCAGAAGCAACCCCCACCAAAAATTGCTACTTCAGTTCTAAATTTTATGTTGTTCATAATATTGGTACTACAAAACAGTCAAACTGGTTGCTTATGGAAAAAACCTTGCCCCGTAGCAAGCCGTCTTCGGCTTTGCTTCGGGGAGCCCCCCGCCAAACACCGCAACTTCTACTTTCGCGCTTTCTTTCATTGGAGTAATTATATCGTAGATAAGCAACTTCAGTTAGTAATCGTAATTTGAATATGATACAGTTCAGACAGAAAAAAGAAAGGATAGTTATGAATGAACAAAGGACATATCAGTCAAAAGTAACAGTAAACGGCGAAATCATCGCGCGATATGGGATTGAAGCGCCCGATCGGAAAACAGCGGTGCAAAAAGCCCTCCAGTGGTTCTGGAAAAAATATGAGGAAAAGTATGGTCCCGCTTCCGAAGTCGTCAGTGTCGGCGACCCGTACCACGAGGTTGCCTTCAAGGAACCGTTCAACTGCCACGATACAGGCAACAATTATCTGGACGAAACGACCTCATTGCGTGTCATAGCGGAGTCCAAAGGAATCCTGGAGCGCAACTCTAAAACCGGTTCGCGACATCATCCGCGTTGCTTTCTGCGACGCAAAAAACGCCACCGAAGTGAGTATTTCGTCACCGTCGCTCCAAACATCCAAAAGTCCAACACCGGCAGATTCTACTACCGCATCGTGGTAAGTCCCCAAAAATCTAAGAATGGTGTAATAACACAGCATCGAAAGATGCGAGACATCAAACTGGATTCCGCAACGCTCGCCGAGGCGATTGAAGAAATACGGGAGAAAGGACTTAAAAAAATCAACGAGGCGAACGCTCGTCGGAAAAATGTGAAAGTACGATCCTTGAAACTCGTTTCGCACAAGGCCGGCCTAAGGTCGCTTTCCGAGGATGACCGACTATTCTTTGCTCCAGTTCTTAAAAACTCTACCGCGTCCCGACTGGGCTGGTAAAGTGCTCAAGCGACTCTAAAAGAGTCGCTTTCTTTTTTGTAATGGTGCTCTCGGCCGGAGTCGAACCGGCATTTCTTCCTTCGCCCCGAATAATGTCCTTGCATTCAAGTATCCCTGGCAGGATATCTTCCATTACATGGACAGTACACCTTGAAGATATTTGTTTCATTAAGAAACTCACAAATATCTTTCAAGGTCTTCGATTCCTGACGCAAGCAAAAACTTTTGCTTGCTCCAGAATCACAAAATATCGCTTCGCTCATTTTTGTGCTTCTGGCAGGAATCGAACCTGCATCACCTCCTTCGGAGGGAGATATTCTATCCATTGAACTACAGAAGCGTCAGGCAAGTCGTGGAGATTCCATTGAACGACGAGAGCTTAATCGGGGCGGGCGAAGCCCGCCCCGATTATCTTAAATCATAAATCTTGAATCTACTCGTCAAACCTCCCGCCTAAAAGTGGCCAAAAACTCAATTATCCATGACAAAAGTACCAGTCCGATTCCCAAAAGACTCGCTGTAAAAATTTGCCGAAACAAATCGTCCTGCCGTTTTATAATCTCCACTCCCGTAACGAATACGACTTCGCAACCGCCGGCGCCACTGTCACTGCGAACCGTGCTTGTGGTCCATTCAAATGTTGACGACTCGTAATCGCTTACCCTACCCAGTGCTTCGCCTTTCACATTAGAGAGCTTCCCAGTAATCCGCACTTGGTCGCCCGCACGGATATTTTTAATTTTTTCCTCAAGCGTTTTATCATTGACAATGATATGACTGTTGGAGAATTCGTTGGAGTGAAAATCCGAACTGCTGGAGGAAACGATGCAAAAACGAAAATCCTGTTTCACCGACAAACCGTTGGATTGGTAAACCTTGTTACGCAAATTGTCCCCCCACATAATGCAAAAATCCTCCACGAATGTTTTATCCGCGCGGTCAATGCTGTACCATGTATCGTACGGTTGCTTATGGATAACAAGACCCGCGATTTCATAATCGTAAAGAGGGGTGAGAGTGTAAGCAAAACCATTTTTAACAAATTTTATCAAACGACTATCGGCAACCGGAACTTGCAAAGGAGGGAGAAGAGACTCGGAACTGATACTGTTGACCGATTTGAAATTGTCCATAAAATAATATGAAATCGGCAAAGCCAAAACGCACAACACAAAAAGTAAGTGACGAATCTTCGCCAGCATTCTGCCAAATTTGTTAGGGCCTTCCATGTCTAGAATTATAACTCACAACCAAAAAATTCCTTAATTGTTTAATTGATTGAAAATTGAAAATTGTCCCGCGACTTTGCTCGGGACTCCGAGCCTGTCGAGGAGAAAATTGAAAATTAAACTATATCCCCTCCCTCCGCAACTCTTCCACCATTCTCCTCGCATCTCTGGAAAGCTTGTTCGGCAGTTTAACGCTCAAGCGAATCAGAAGGTCGCCTCGTCGTCCCTTCTCAAACGGCACACCCCTGCCTTTGACGCGCAAAACTTCTCCGTGCGTAACGCCTTCTGGAATTTTCACTTTAATTTCGCCGTCAAGTGTTTGGAAAGAATACTCCTCGCCTAAAAGCGCGCTTGAAAGTTTCAGCGTCAAGTCGGTCGTCAGATTGTTTCCCTCTTTCTTGAAAAGCGGGTGGCGCTTGACATGAACTTTAATGTAAAGGTCGCCGGAGGTGCCGGAATTCACCGCCTCGCCCGCGCCCGTCAAGCGAATCATCTCGCCGTCATCAATGCCCGACGGAATAGTTACGGAAACTTCTTCTTCCATTTTTCGCACCCCCGCGCCATAACAAACCAGACATTTTTCTTTCGGAACTTTTCCCTTGCCTCCACAGTCGGAGCAGGTTCGAACCGTGGAAAATGTGCCGAGAAAAGAGCGTTTAGTTTCGTGAACTTTGCCTTTGCCGTTGCATTTAGCGCAAACACCCATTTCCGTGCCTCGTTTTGCGCCACTGCCACCGCATTCCGCGCAAAGAGATGTCTTACTTAAAAGAATTTTGCGCTCGGTGCCGAAAATTGATTCCGCGAAAGGCAGTTCAACATCAATTGAAATGTCGCGACCTCTTTTGGCTCGCTCGCGCCCGCCACCTGTGCCTCCGCCAAAAAAGTCTCCGAAAATATCGCCGAGGTCAAATTCAAATCCATTTTGCCCGTCAAAACCGCCTTGACCGTTAAACCCTGAAAAATCAAAACCGCCAAAGCCTTGTCCACCGCCTGCCGAAGGACCAGCGCCACCGGCAAAAGTCTGACCATAGGTATCGTACTCGGCGCGCTTTTTGTCATCGGAAAGCACGCTGTAGGCTTCGCTAGCCTCTTTGAATTTATCAGAGTTGCCAGAACCTTTGTCCGGATGATATTGATGCGCCAGTTTGCGGAAAGCTTTTTTAATGTCTTCCGACGAAGAACTTTTGTTGACGCCCAAGATGTTGTAATAATTTTTTGACATACGAATGATTATACCAATATACGAATTATACTAATGTTAACGAATGGCTACAAATAAGACAGAAGAAGTATAAAACAATTCGGCTTGCGTTAATACTTGACGCGTCTACATTATAAATGTAATATGTCGCAAGTCAAGAACCCTTTACACTTGAGAAAAAATGAATAAGAGCGACTATGAGGAACGGCTACAACGCCCTAAGATCAGGCCCCAAACCACTTACGGCCTCGGAGCGGCTTCACCACTTAGCATATTTTCTAAAAGGAGGAGCAAGGCTGAAACTGAAATCCCCGTAAGATACTGCAAGTGTGGCGTCAAAATCTCAAGATACAACACAAACGACGATTGCTACGCTTGCCAGAAGATACAGTCTCAACCTGGCCTTTAAGCAATCCCCCTTCTTGTCCCCGCTCCGATGTGCATCGGAGCGGGTTTTCTTTTCTTTCTTCTTTCTACCAACTACCCACTACTTACTAACTACTTCTTCCCGTCCCCCTCTTTACCCCAGCACCAAGAATCTATCGGGCTCGCGCTTCGCCCACAAGAAGGATGTCCTATTCGGACACGCGCTCGCCCTGGGATTGGCGCGGGGTTAAGAAAAATATAGTCGCACAGCTCCTTATTTTTCTTTAAATTCCGCGTCCCGCACATTCCCCTCGCCACCTTTGTCATCTGAACCACCATTCTCTTTTCCGCTCTTGTCGGCGTTCGTTTCGCTTTTTTCCGCGCTAGCCTTGGCCATAATTTCCCCAATCTTTGAAAGCTCGGCGGAAAGCGCCTCGCTGGCAGATTTCACCGCGCTGATGTCAGCTCCATCTTTGGCAGTCTTAAGCAGAGCAACTTTCTCTTCAATGGTTTTGGACACATCTTCCGGCACCTTGTCTTTGTTGTCGCGCAAAGCTTTCTCCGCCGTGTAAATCAATTGCTCGGCGGAATTTTTAATCTCCACTTCCTCGCGCTTTTTTTGGTCGTCGGCATTATGCACCTCGGCGTCTTTTTTCATCTTTTCAATTTCATCTTTTGACAAACTGGAACGCGCCTCAATCTTGATTGAGTTCGCTTTGCCCGTCGTCTTGTCTTTTGCCGTAACGCTCAAAATTCCGTTGGCGTCAATGTCAAATGACACTTCAATCTGTGGCGCGCCTCGTAACGCCGGCGGAATGCCGTCCAGAATAAATCGCCCGAGCGATTTGTTGTCCCCAGCCATCGCTCGCTCGCCCTGCGTGATATGGATTTCCACCGATGTTTGATTGTCGACTGCTGTGGAAAATGTTTGCGAACGCGAAGTCGGAATAGTCGTGTTCTTTTCAACCAGTTTCGTCGCCACGCCTCCCATGGTTTCAATGCCGAAAGCAAGCGGAATAACATCAAGAAGCAGAATGTCTTTGACGGCACCAGTCAAAATGCCCCCCTGAATAGCCGCGCCAATCGCAACCACTTCATCGGGATTGACGCCCATGTGAAGCTCTTTTCCGAAAAATTCCTTAACGGCTTTTTGCATGGCCGGCATTCTTGTCTGGCCACCGACCAAAATCACTTCGTGGATTTGGTCTTTCTTGAAAGGCGAGGCTTCCATAGCGCGTTTGGTAATGGTAAGAGCGCGGTCAATAAACTCGGCCGTCAATTCTTCAAGCTTGGAACGAGACATCTTGATAAGCAAGTGCTTCGGGCCATCGGCGCCTGAAGTGATGAACGGAATATTAACTTCCGTCTGCACCGCCGTTGAAAGTTCAATTTTGGCTTTCTCCGCCGCTTCGTCAAGCCTTTGGAGAGCGAGCGTGTCTTTTCGCACATCAATGCCCGATTCCTTTTTGAACTCGTCAGCGAGCCAATTGATAATTTTCTGGTCAATGTCTTTACCACCGAGATGCGCGTCGCCATCGGTTGATTTCACTTCCACCACATCGTCGCCGACTTCAAGCACGGAAATGTCAAAAGTTCCGCCACCGAAGTCAAAGACCACGATTTTCTCGTCCTTCTTTTTGTTAAAGCCGTAGGCAAGCGCCGCCGCCGTCGGCTCGTTGATAATTCTTTTGACATCAAGACCGGCAATTTTGCCGGCGTCTTTTGTAGCTTGGCGTTGCGAATCGTTAAAATACGCCGGCACGGTAATCACCGCTTCGGTAATTTTTTCTCCGAGTCGCGCTTCAGCGTCATTTTTTAATTTTGTTAGGATCATGGCCGAAATTTCTTCGGGACGATACCACTTGTCCGCCATTTTGACTTCAATTCCGCCATTTGCCGATTTTTGGACTTCAAACGGAACGGAAGCTTTGTCCTTCTGCACCGCAGGCTCGTCAAAGGTATGGCCTATAAAGCGCTTAATTTGATAAATAGTGTTCTTGGGATTCGTTACACCCTGTCTTTTAGCGAGAAGCCCTACGAGCCGCTCGCCAGTTTTAGACTGTGCGACAATAGAAGGCGTGGTTCGCGCTCCTTCGGCATTTTCGAGAATTTTTGGCTCACCAGCCTCCATAACCGCCACGGCGGAGTTGGTGGTACCGAGGTCTATTCCAATTATTTTAGACATAGTTGATTTAGTTTATAAGGTTTATAAAGTTCGTAAAGTTTATAAAGTAACAAGAGTAGAAACAGAGGAAACTTGACAGATTAGTATTAAGTATGCTATCACTTTGACAGAAACCAACAACTGCTCATTTGACCAAGCGCCGCTTGGAGGTTGGAGCTAGTAACTTAGAAAGTACTCTTATGAAAGTGGTAAGAATTGTCTGTAATCTTTCAACTGGGCTAGCATGCGTATTTCTTCTCATCGTTAGTGCTCATCTGTGGTTGGGAGTTCTCAGAGAGGATCAGGCGACGATTTGTTTTGTTGCCCTTTTGTTAAGTTGTGGGGTCATGTACCTAACAGCTTTTATAAATTTTATTTACATGAGGTCGTCGCGTAGAAATAAGATTTGATTCTGACTCCAAGACTCAAAAGGCTTCGCAATGGTTGCGAGCCTTTTTATTTTTATAGAGCAGGCGCGCGTGTAGGCTGGCTTACAAAAAATTCAAGCGCATTAAAAAATGGAGAAACCACCGAGTGGTAGTTGTGGCGGTATGAAGTAACTGCGGAAAATTTTAAACAACGTCCAGGCAAGCAGAAGGATGAGTTTGTAGTTTGTAGTTTGTAGTTTGTAGTTTTTTCTGAATTGCCGACTGGACTCACGGAAAGCAACCGGACTTGAAGCTCGCCGTTTTCTTCGGTCACGAAGAAAACGGCGAGAACCTGCTCCCCCGTTTTGGTGCGCAGAACTTTCTGAACAATTTTCCCTTGTGATTTTACGGCAAGCATTTTTTTCCTAATTCCTAATTCATAATTCCTAATTCGTTTTCTTAAATTCTCCCACTTTAACCTTCGGTGCTTTCAATACTCTATCATAAAACGCGTAACCTTTCTGTATCACAGAGGCGATTTTCTGATTTTCTTTCTCATCGGAAACTTCCGTAAATTCTACCGCCTCGTGGACCATCGGGTCAAATTTTTCGCCGAGAGGATTGAGTTCTTTAAGCCCGTTTGCTTCCAAAATCCCCTTTAATTGAGTAGCAATATATTCAACTCCAGTCCTCCAATTCTTATCAACTTTTTCCCACGCTTCTTTGTTACTAAAAGCCATATCAAAACTTTCAAGCACAGGCAAAAGCTCGGCAATCAAATTTTCCGAAGCAAACTTTCGGAAGCGTTCGTTGTCTTCCGCATCACGCTTGCGGGCATTCTGAAAATCCGCCGCCCCTCTCTGCCATTTGTCCAAGTAATCCGCCCTTTCTTTGACGGCAGTCGTCAACTTTTCTTTCAAATCGGCAACCATCTCGCTTTCCGATTTTCCAAAACCAGCCTTTTTAGGCGCGACATTTTCCGCCGCATCCGAATCGGTTTCGTACTTAATATCTTCCTCATTTTTGGGTTCGTTTTGCATTTTTTCATTGTTATGCTACCTTAATTTTAGACAGAACGCAAGAAAAAAATAAACAAAAGGGAGATTGGTATGCGAGAATCAACGAAGGTATGGGCAGGAATCTTTTCAGTGTTATTCTGTTTGATTGTCTCTGCCATGTATTTCACAATGCTTCTTCATGGACATAAATACTACTTATTTGACTTGACAGCGATTGTTGCAATTATAATTCTTGCGGCAATTACAATGATTTACTCAACTTGGCAAGAAGTTCCTAATGGTAAACCGAGGCCAGAAGACGAGCTGAAGCGAGGCGTTGTGTATTATGTGTATGCCAACTTCTTCATCCCAGCAATGAATGAAAGGCTAATAATAGCCGGCCTAAAGTACGATACCTTGAGTAATTGCACTTATTGGAAATTCAGGGGAATTGGAGCAACTAATGCGGAACAACTAGAGACCGGCAATAGATTTGTTTACCTTGATGACCCAAAATTGCACTTCAGACACTGGGACGATGCGGGCATCATTGTGATTTTGTCGGCCAAAGGGCAAAAGATGATGTTTGACGAAATCGCAGAAGAAACCACAAGAAGGATTAATACAGTTTAATTGCTGAATCGTTTTGGAATTTTCTTTTTCCCCCGCTCCGATGTAAATCGGAGCGGTTTTTCTTTTTCCATAATCAGCAAAATGTGGAATATAGGTCCCTACGGCAGAAACCGCGCGGTATTGACCTATAGTTTGTCTTCGCTCGGACGCTGTGAACAATCAGAATTGTCAGAATTGTCCACGCTTTCCCTACGGGAACGGTATACCTTTCGCCTTCCTAAGACGGAACGCTCAAGGTCTTGCGGAAGCTCCAAGTATTCGCTTCCTCACCTCGCTAGCCAAAATAAAAAAAATAGCACACCACTCGTGCGCTATTTGATGAATTTTGTGAATTTATTGTAAACAGCAATTTTTCCTCCCACCCCTAAACCACACCTTTCACAAACCCTAAATCCAATTATCATGCAGTAATTTGAGGCTAACATTTTGCTAGGCGATTCTTTTCCGACACAACCAAACATGGCATCAAAAGCTTCCCTGTCTTCTGCCGTGATGGCTGTAAGAATGCGCTCAAACCTCTTTTCTGTCGGTCGTCGTTGTAAAATTTCGTCAATTTTCCGGTAGTACGCGCCCCCAGTAAGCGAGTTTAGGATGTCGCCAGAAAACTGGTGCATCAGGACTTCTTCGGCAAGCACTTTTTCCTCACTGTCCGCAACAAGATGTCCTCCACTATCATTCTTGTTATGCAAAAGTGCATGGCCCAGTTCATGGTACAAAATCGCCGCCAATAACTTCTCGGGATACTCATATGCTGGTGCGACAACTGTGTTCATGTGAGGACGCCACTCAAATGAATACTCAAGGTTTCGTCTAGCCCTGTCTTCTGGCATAAAACAAATCTCAATAGCAGTTGCTTTTAGAGGAACTTCAATGCCTTTTTCATTAAGGTGCCGAACCTCGCCATCTATGAAAACAGCTGTTCGGAACTCCTTGAATCTGCTTGCAATTCTCTCCGTCTGTGCCGAAATTCCACGATTTTTTTGTAAAATACCGAGAATCTCGTTTTTCTTTTTCTCAAGAAGTTGTTGTGTCTCAATTGTCGCCAACGGAGAGGTTTTAATCCACCACCCGTCAACAATCTGACTCCTTTCCGCCTCAATGACAATTAAGTTTTTAACAACTGACCAATCTTTTTTCTCTTGCCTTTCGCGGGCCTCTTTCCAAAGAGAAACAGCGACGAATGAAACTACCGATATTACCGAAAGTCCAGTTAAGGACACGCGTTGATACCACTTCTTTTTAACAGAGTGGCGCCTTGATTTTCCCACAAATCCCCCCTTTTTGGTTTAAGAATCTTCAACTCAATCTTTTTAGACCTTACTTAGGCCTTATCAGACTTGGCCGATTCTTATTTATCTGTAAAAGACTTCCTGTCCAACAGGATAACATAATTTGAATTTTTGTCAAATTAAATTTAATTTTATCCTAAACAGCCACAACCTATGTTTATTTAATCAACATATGTTCTTATTTTCAACATTACGCGGAAAATGCTAAACGAAAGTGGTTTATCAAATAATCATCTTCCCCAATGCTGTCAGTGGAGATAACTCTAAATTCCTTTTCAGTTAACTGAAAGAACGACCTCACAAACTCAATTTCTGATGAGCAATCGTGGGGATAAACCCAAACACTTTTCTGAAGAAAAACGAATCCGCATCGTTTGAGCATAATCCGTATAGCATTGCGTTCCCTGTTTTTGTGATTTTTTAAGTCAAAAAAAACTATCCGCCATTTTTTGTCCCATTTCTTGCCCGGCGTTGTTAGGTTATCCCTAAGTATTTTACCGGCTCCGAACAAACGAGCTCTTTTTTCGCCTTCCCTTGTCAAAATAACTGACGCAACACCTTGTTTGGATTGCACATCAATCCACCCTCGCTTTTGAAAATAATAGAAAGAATTTTGAAGTTGTTTTTTTGAATACTTGTTCTCATTATCTTGAAAAGTCTTGATAAAAATCGCTACCGGCGCAATGGCGGGCAAAGCTATTGCGCTTAACCCGACCGCTAGTTGTAGAAATAGGTACAGAAGGTCGTCGTTTTTAGCCCTAGAGAAAATTTTTGAAATTCTTTTCCTTATATTTACAGTTTCTTTCATTGTATTATTTTATCCGCATATGTTGTTATTTTCAGCATCATCTGTTTCTCAACAGAATTAGAGATTTTCCATTCCCACAACCCTTTTTACACATACAGTGGAGCAAAAAACTATCTCTTACTCCACTGCGGAGCTTTGCGGGCTTTTTTGAGACCGAACTTGCGTCTTTCCTTGGCGCGAGGGTCGCGTTTGAGGAAACCTGCTTTTTTAATTTTCTTGCGAAGTTCCGAATCGTAAATGATAAGCCCGCGAGCAATGCCGTGCCGCAATGCTTCGGCTTGACCGTTAATGCCTCCGCCAGTAATTTTTGCTGTAACCTTAAACTTCGTCGTCAATTTCATTAAAGCGGTCGCCTCAGAAGCTATGCGACGCAATTCTTCCGTGCTGAAATAGGCGTCAACATCTTTGCCGTTCACAACGCAAGAACCTTTGGGCGCTGGCGTAATGCGTACCCTGGCAATTGCGGTTTTCCGACGGCCGACAGTTTCTATGTATCTGGTTTTTTCTTCAGTCATAAGTGGATTTAAGATTTAAGATTCAAGATTTAAGTAAAAAAACTAAAAACTACTCTTTGACCGTTAAATTTTTCATAATTTGAGCGCGCAATTTGTTTGACGGTATCATACCGTAAACCGCCAAAGAAAACAGCTCTCTGTAACCTTTCTTCTCAATGACATTTTTCATTGAAGGACTGCGAAGACCTCCCGGGTAACCCGAATACCTGTCGTAAGTTTTTTCCAAAAGCTTCTTGCTGTTGATGTCAGCCTTTGAAGCGTTCAAAATTTCAACCCGCGCAGGCGTTACTTTATTCTTGGCAAAACCGACAGTGTTTTTGCCTATGAGAAAAATGGCGGCCTCGCTTGCCACTCGTCCGAGTTTTTTATTTGTTGCGTCAATGGTGTATTTTTTCATAAGTTTCAAGTTACAAGTTTAGAAAGTTTGTAAAGTTGGTAACTGAATTCTTTGACTTTATGAACTTTCTAAACTTGCGCACTTTTTACTTTCTAACTAGTTCGTTCATACGAACTCTATCACCGCCATGGCGCTTCCGTCCGAAAGCCGTCTTGGCAATTTAAGAATTCTGGTATAACCGCCGGCGCGCTTTTCATATTTTGGCGCCACGACGGAAATCAACCGCGACACTCCCTCCTCGCCTCCCAACCGTGACAAAAGCAATCTGCGAGAAGCCAGAGTTTTTATTTTCGCGCGAGTTACGAGCTTTTCAACAAACGGCCGAAGCTCTTTGGCTTTGGCTTCGGTGGTGGTGATTTTTTGACGCAACACAAGCGAGAGGGCGAGCGACTTCAAAAGCGCGCCTCGTTGCGCGCGTTCTCTGCCGAATTTTCTGATGTGGTCGTGGTGTCGCATGATAAGTTACAAGTTTAAAAGTTTCAAGTGCGCAAGTTGCAAACGAGAGTGTGTTCGGAACTTTCTAAACTTGCGCACTTTTCACTTTCTAACTATTTCAGAGTAATTCCGAAATTGCCCAACGCTTTCTTAATCTCCTGCACTCCTTTATTTCCCAATCCGTCAATGTCCAATATGTCCTCTTCCTTCTTGCGCGCCAAACCGCCGACGGTTCTGATATTGGCGCTGTTCAAAGCGTTGGTCGTTCGTTGGGAAAGATTCAAAGTTTCAATGCGAGTCTTCAAAAATTCCGGGTCAATTTCTTTTTTGGAAAGCGCCTCGCTGTCTTTCTTTCCTTTTTCGGAAACTGCCCTTTCTGGAACTTCCTCCGGCTCTTCTTCCTTGAAACCAACGATGGCTTTGAGCTGGGTTATCATGATTGAAATTGATTTCTCAAGCGCTTCTTTCGGCGTAAGCGTTCCGTCGGTTTCAATAAAAATTTTCAAGCGATTGAAATCCGTGCGATTGCCGACGCGCATATTTTCCACCTCATAATTGACGCGACGAATCGGCGTGAACACGGCGTCAAGGGTGATTTGACCAATATCAACTCGTTCTTTTTCCAAAACTTCTTTCGGCACATAACCCAAACCTTTCTCCACTTTTATTTCAAAATCAAGCTCAGCGCTCTTTGCGGTCAAGCTCGCGATATGCAAGTCGCCGTTCAAAATGGAAGCTTGGCCCGGGCAAACAATATCGTCAGCCGAAATTTCTTTGATGCCCTTAACTTTTAACGAAAGGGTTTGCGGTTCGTCGGTGGTAAGAGCGATTCTGACTTTTTTCAAATTCAAAATGATGTTGATGACATCTTCCTTAACGCCAGGAATGGTTGAAAACTCGTGGCTAACACCGGCAATTTTGACAGCCGTTATAGCCGCGCCCGGAAGCGAGGAAAGAATAATCCGGCGAAGAGAGTTACCGAGAGTGTGGCCGTAGCCCGGATACAAACCGTCAATCTCGTAAACGCCCGTAAAATGCTCTTCCGAAATAATTTTTGGCTTGGAAGGCAAAACTATAGAGTGCTCCATATATTTTTTTTAGGACTTCCCCAGTCGGCGCATTTCTTTGTCGCCAGCTCCGTTTGCCCCCGCAATGTAGTTTACTACATTTTGGTCGCAATACTCGCTGGCTTCGCGAACTGCATCCGACTGCGAAAGTCCTAATTTTATTATTTAGACCTTTTGGGATTAATAAAACTTTCTGCCCCGATTTCGGCCGCCGAAATCGGGGCCTCTTACATAAATTAGCTAGCACTATACATTATATTATAAAAACATGCAACTACCTTGCTTTTTAAGGATTTTAACGCCGGTAAAATTCAAGAATGGCGGAAATGTCAAAAAGCAATTCGGACTTGACCAATTTCGGCTTGCCTTGAACAAGCCCGGCTCTTTTTTCAGCGTCAAACGAAAGCCAGGACGGCGGGTGAAGATCTTTTAGCTTTTCCACCAAATCGGCGAAAATAATTTTTTTGGCGCTGGCTTCCCGAACCTTTATTTTGTCGCCAATTTTGATATTGTACGAGGGAATGGTAACCCGAACATCGTTAACGAGAATGTGGCCGTGCGAAACCATTTGTCTGGAAGCTTGTCTGGTCGGCGCTAGATGCAAACGATAAGCGACATTATCAAGTCTTGTTTCAAGGCGTTCAAAAAGCGACTCGTCGGGCTTTCCTGTTTTCTTTCCCAGAGCTTCAGTTACATATTTGGCAAATTGGCGCTCACCAACTCCATAATTAACTCGCGCCTTTTGCTTTTCCAAAAGTTGCGCGCCGAAATCGCTTTTGGCGCGAGGCCGTTCTCGCGATTCTTTGCGTCTCCCTTCGCGAAGGGCAAATTTTTGCGTTTGGGTTTTCTCAAAAAGTCCGACTCCCAACCGACGCGCTGTTTTGTATTTTGGTTTGTTAAACATAAAAATAGGGTTTAGGGTAGAGGGTTTAGGGTTTAGTAAAAAAACAAATTCACTTTTCTGACTACACCCTAAACCCTACACCCTTCTTGTTTATACTCTCCTAGGTTTTGGCGGTCTCGGCCCGTTATGTGGCACAGGCGTTACATCTTTGACTCCGACTAACGCGATGCCTTTGGAAATAAAACCGCGAATTGAAGACTCGCGACCCGAGCCGACCCCCCGAACCACAACTGAAATTTCTTTCATGCCCATGGTTTGAGCTTTCAAAGCCAGAGTTTCGCCGACTTTTGCCGCCGCGAACGGTGTGCCTTTCTTCGCGCCTTTGAAACCTAAGGAGCCACTGGAAGACCAGGCGAGCGCGTTGCCTTTAGTGTCGGTCAAAAGCAAAGCGGTATTATTGAAAGTTGATTTCACATACAAAACGCCCGTTTCCACTTTTTTCTTGGAAGACACTTGAGAAGCTCCGGCCTTATCGCCAGCCTTCTCTCCATCACCATTTTTCACGATTCGCTTTTTTCCCATGGCTGATTTTTAACGAGTGAAGCGAGTATAAAAATCGCCACCCAGCACTAATTTCACAGAACAGATGGTTATGATTTTTGTAAACTTCATGGCAGTTATTTTTTAATTAGTGGTTAAATTTCTTTTCGGTAAAATTAGTGCTGGGTAATGTTTGGCAACGATAGTTTATTCAGCAAAGCTCATAAACTATCGGCCAAGCCATTACTTCTTCTCCACCGCTCTCCTTCCCGTTCCCATGGTCTTTCGCGTGTTGCCTCTGCGAGTGCGGGAATTGGTTTTGGTTCGCTGACCTCTGGTCGGGAGGGAACGCATGTGCCGAACGCCACGATAAGCTTTGATGTCTTTGAGCCGTTTGATATTGCCCGCCACCTGTCTTTTCAAATCTCCCTCAATCTTAAAAGCTTCCACTATTTTTCTGATGGCATTTTCCTCTTCAACTGTTAATTCTTTTGAGCGCTTGCCGAATGGAACTTTGGCTTTAGATAAAATATCTGAGGCCCGAGTGCGACCAATACCGTAAAGACATGTCAGTCCTATTTCAAGGCGTTTGTTGTCGGGAATTGTTATACCTAAAATTCTCATCCGTTGTTCTTGTTGTTTTTTTAGAAAACGAAAAAATCAAACAATGTCAGAAAGACTATCAAATATAGCCCAAAAAGTAAAGCCTGTAAACAAGTTTATAAAGTTGCAAGTTATAAAGTCCGCCATCTCAGAATTTTCGGTTCTCAACTTTACAAACTTTAAAAACTTGATGGACTTGTAACTTGTCTTACCCTTGTCTTTGTTTATGTCTAGGATTCACAGTGCAGACAACATAAATATAACCCTTTCTACGGACAGTTTTGCACTTTGGACAAATTTTTTTTACGGATGCTTTGACCTTCATATAAGTTTAGAAGTTTCGCTCGCAGACTCGCTATAAGTTTTTAAGTTTCGGAAACTTATCAACTTCTAAACTTAAGCGAAGCGTAACTTACAACCTTTTCGTAATCCTCCCCTTCCCTCCATACGGGTCCAGTTCAACAAAAACTTTATCGCCCACAAGCACGCGTATACGATGTAGTCGCATCTTGCCCGAGAGGAAACACAACATTTCCGATTCTTGATTTGGAAGTTTTACCCGAAACAATGTGTCAGGCAATGCCTCGGTTACAACACCGAAAACTCCTGCTTCTTTTTTTTGCTGATTATCCATTCCCTTTTACCCAAACATCATAGCAGAACAGAAAGCGATAAGTCAACCGTAGCGTTTTGGTTTGGAATTTTTCTTGATTCCCAATTCATAATTCCTAATTCATAATTCCCCACATTCTAAATTCCCGCTTCCGGGTGTATACTTTAATGGACATGCCGCAATACATTGACCCTCGGCTTTTAATTTCCACAGCGGGATATTTTATAGGCGCTGGCCTGAATCTTTGGTTGGCTTTTTTTGTTATATATAAACAACCTAAAAACGCTCTGGCGCGAGTCTATTTTTTGATGAGTATCGCCGTGGCAACATTTCAAATTTCCCACGCCATCGGCATTAACATCTACGACCACGAACTATCCCGAAAGGTTTTGATGTTCAACTTGAGCAATATCTTCATCGGATTATTTCTGACGCATTGGATGCTCCTGGTTGCTGGTCAAGGCAAGAAACTGCGAAGACAAATTATTTTTATGTATGGGTTGGCCCTCGGCGGGCTTGTTTTTTTCATGCTTCACCCCGAAACTTTTCTGCTGGCATCAAAAGCCAAACTCTACTTGCCGAATTATTATGTGCCCGGAAAATACGATTTTGCCATGCGTTTGATTTTCACCATGCTCCTGCCAAGCTACGCCCTTTTTTATGTTGTCAAACGCTTCATTCAATCGACCGACTCCATTGAACGAAATCGGATGAAATATGTTTTCGTGGGTGTGGCTTACGGATTGGGGCTCGGCCTTACCGCCGTGTTTTTGGTTTATGATATTCCTTTTGACCCATTCTGGTCGGTATTTTTCGGTCTCTACACCATTCCGTTCGCTTACGCCATTTTGGAATACGATTTGATGAACATACAAGTGGTGGCCAAACGCGCGCTCTATTACACGCTCGCGGTGGTTTCCATGAGTCTCGCCATCGTGTTCGTAAACTTCTCCAACGACTGGCTTCAGGCGGAATTTCCCGGCATGCCCAAATTCGCTCTTCCAATTCTCTCCTCCTTAATCGCCGTGGCAATCGGCGTGTCGGTTTGGAAAAGGATCAGGGAAACCGATGTTTTGAAATACGAATTCATTGCGGTCATCACCCACAAATTCAGAACGCCTCTGACTCACATCAAATGGGCTATTAACAATCTTTTGGAAGAATTGCCGGAAAAAAGGGAGCAGTTGCAACAAATTGAAAAGTCCAACTCAAATTTGATAGAGCTGACAAATGTGTTGGTGGATTTTTCCACGCGAGAAGAAATGGCTTTCGCCTATGTTACGGAGGAATTTGATTTGTCGCGTCTTGTAAAAAAAGCCGAGGAATATTACAGAGAACGCGCCCTAAAAAAACAAATTGAAATAAGTTTTGAAGGGGAAGGGAAAGTTGCCATTTCAGCCGATAAGCAAAAAATAAAAGCGGTTATTCAAGTGCTGATTGAAAACGCCATCACCTACACGCCAAAAGGCGGGAAAATTTTGGTCTCGGTAAAAAGCGACGCCAAAAAAGCCACCTGCATAGTGAAAGATTCTGGCGTGGGCATTCCCAAAGATGAACTGCCGAAAATCTTCAACCGTTTTTATCGCGGAGCCGACGCCAAAACAATGGACACCGAAGGCCTTGGCATCGGCCTTTCAATCGCTCAAAACATTGTTCATCGGCATGGAGGCAAGATTACGGCCGAATCCGACGGCAAGGATATGGGTTCAAAGTTTACTATCACATTGCCGAAGCGCTAGGAGATAGTTTGTAGTTGGTAGTTTTTAGGAAAGAAAACACCAGGGCAAAGCCTTGGTGTTTTATTTCAACGAATCAATCTTGACTTTGAAATGAGGCTGGCGATGACCGTTCTTTTTGAAGTAACGGCTTTTTTGTTTGTATTTGATGACATCAATTTTGGCGTCTCGGCCGATTTCAGCGAGCGTGCCGAGAACTTTCGCCGAGCTAATGTAGGGCGTGCCGATAGTGGTGTCCTTGCCGTTATCAACCAAAAGCACTTTGTCAAAAGTGAGCTTGTCGCCCACCTTGAACGCGCCTGTGATTTTTTCAATCTTAACAATGTCTCCAACGGAAACTTTGTATTGCTTGCCACCTGTTTGTATAACGGCGAATTCCATAATTCCACCATTCTACAGAATTTATTTTGAAATGCAACTTTTTCTTCCTTTTTTACGCGCTCATGCTATTATTTTGAACAGAAAAATTGTCTGTAGACCCTGCTCTTATGAACAACTCAAATGACGGCTTTGATGAAATTAAAAACGCGCTTTCTTCAGTAACTCAAGGTGATATACTCGCTCTTCTGCAAAAATGGAACATCTACATCAATTGGAATGTATCTGTTTTAGGTGAACCCAAAGGCGCTTTATCTAAATTGCGAAATGGCTGGCTCATTGTTCTGGGAATTTACATGCCGACAGACGAGAAGTCTTTCTTTTTCACGCGTGAACTTTTACGCCTACACCTTATCAATAAGGGTTTAGAAAACTACCCTTGGGTTCCAAGATACCCCGAGAAAATTATTACTGATGCCACATATCTTTTTTGCTCACGCCACAAAGACTTTCTAGAAAATCTTTGGAACCACCTTCTTGAAAGGGAAAATGTTTCCGAAGCCCAACCCCCGATTTAACCTCGGGAGTTTTTCTTTTTAACTTTCATTCTAAATTTTCACCCCCCATTTTAACTAAAAAACCATGGTTTTTTAGTTAAAATGAATATTTCCTAAAACAAACCGCGAAGACGAGAAGAATTGGCGAATTTTGATGCTTCCCTATTTCTATTCCTACTCTTCTATTTCTGGCTTCTCAAGCGAAAGTGTTTCAATCCCCACAGCATTGCCCGTAATCCGCACAACATCTTTATCCAACTTCTTAAATTCCTTGCTGGCGTTGTTAAAGTGACTAACCACCGTGCCGATGGAGTTGCCAAGCTTGCTGTGGTGTTCCTCGTAATTTTTTAGATGTTTGCCGAGGTCGTCCACGCGCTTCACAATATCTTTCGCCGTTTCTTCAATCTGCATGGCTTTCAGTCCCTGCAAAACCGTCTGAAGGTAAGCTAAAAATGAAGTGGGCGAAACAATAATCACTTTGAACTTGCTGGCGGCGCGCTGAATTAAGTTTTCGGTATCCTCGCTCACCGCCCCGACTTTGTTTATCAAGAGGTCGTAATAAATCGCCTCGTGCGGAATAAACATGAAAGCAAAATCCATCGTGCCTTCGGAGGGCCTGATGTATTTTGCCGTTTCTTGAATCCGCAATTTGAGGTCGCTGACAAAAAGTTTCTCAAGTCTTTCTTTTTCCGACGGATTTTTTTCATCAATCAGCCTGTTGTAATTTTCAAGACTGAATTTTGAATCAATGGGAATGATTTTTTCTTTGACGAATACAACGGCGTCAACAATTTCGCCGTTGCCAAAAGCGTATTGCATTTGGAAATTGCCCGGTGGCAGAACATTTTTCAAAAGAGTTTCAAGATAATACTCGCCTAAAACCCCGCGCTGTTTCGGATTTTTCAAAATGTCCTGAAGATTTTGGAGCTGGTCGGCAAAAGAAACCACTTGCCTGTTTGTTTCGTCAAGTTTGGTTAGACCTGCCGTAACTTCGCGGATAAGCTTGGCCGACTCGCCGAATTGCGCCCGCACCGAATCGTTCATCTGCTTGGCATTCTCGCCGATTTTGGCATCAACCGTGCGGGACAGTTCATTGACCTGTTGTAAAATAAGTCGGAGGCCCGTGTCGTTATCCGGCTTCTCCGAAACCTTTCCTCTTTTTATCACAAGCCAAATCAATGCCCCGTTTCCAAGAAGCAAAATTACAATCAATATAAGCGATGCCTGGTTCATGTATTTAGGACTCCCGCAGTCGGATGCAGTTCAAGGCGCGAGCGAGGCTTGCGACCAAAATGTATTCGGAATACATTGCGGGAGCAAACGAGCGAAGCAACGAAGAAATGCGCCGATTGCGGGAGTCCTAACTATTATACCAAGACAAAGGGAAGTATGATACACTTGTTTCAAGTTAGAAAGTACGCAAGTGAAAAGTGTTTGACTTATTCTTTACTTTCTAAACTTTCTAGCTTTCTTAACTTTCTAACTCCTAATGCTCCATTCCACAATCAAATCGCAAATCAAAGAAGCCCTGCTCGCCAGAGACCAAGTTCGGCTTTTGGTCGTTCGCGGATTGGTGTCGGCTTTTACAAATGAGCTGGTGGCAAAAGGCAGAAAGCCCACGGAAGAATTAGCGGACGATGACGCCCTCGCTGTTGTTAGGCGGGCGGTAAAACAAAGAAAAGATTCAATTGAACAATTCACAGCGGGCGGACGACAGGACTTGGTGGCGGCGGAAAATGCCGAGCTTGCCATTCTTGAAAAATATCTTCCGCAAAGCATGTCGCGCGATGAAATCAAAAAAATCGCCGTCGCTAAAAAAACCGAGCTTGGAATCACTGACAAAACGAAGCTCGGACAATTTGTCGGCGCGCTTATGAAAGAATTAAAAGGCAAGGCGGACGGAGGCGATGTTAAGGCTGTGGCGGAATCGCTGTTTTGAAATAAGTATTACGCGACACGAATCCACGAATTCACACGAATTTCCGAATGACACAAATAGTTAAGAACCCTTACGAATAGGGCACACGAATTATTCGTGTCATTAGTGTTATTCGCTCTCTAATGTTTGAACATTCGTGTCGTGCTTAAATTTTGATTTTTTCGTAAAGCTAGTGTAAGATTCACTCTGGTATTTGTTCCTACCTGTCCTGCAAAACAAGCAAGACAAAACCACAACCAGAAAGAAGACCCTATGTCTGACACCAAACTGTTCGTAAAAAGACAGCTAGAAGCGCAATACAAAGCCGAGCTCGCGAAAACCGAAAACAAAAATCTTCAACAAGATGTATCCGGCCTCCGCCAGTTTAAGCGAGTCATTTTTACAACCAGCCGACCAGACAAAAAGCCGATACCGGTAATGAAACCTCAACCCTTCACCCGTCGCGGGTCAGATATCAGAGCGCGTTGCTAAAGCTTCGTCGCAAACCTTATCCCCGCCCTCCCCAAAAGGAGGGCTTTTCTTTTTTATACCGCTATGCTAGACTTTCACCAATGCAGGCAGTTTCTCAATCGCTACCCTATATTCAGGTCGTTTTAGCGGTGCTTCTCACCGTTGGTATTTTGATTCAACAAACGGCGGCGGGACTCGGCGGAGCGCTCGGCGACAACTTCAGCTCCGGCTTTCATACACGCCGAGGTTTTGAAAAATTTTCCTTCAACGCAACAATCTTTTTGGCAATCGCATTTGCGGTATCGGCCTTTTTGGCTCTAATAATCAAGTAATCCGAATCTACGAATCCCATTCGAATGCCACAAATAACGAATAGGGAAAATTCGTAGATTTGAATATTCGCAGCATTCGCATTTTCATTCGTGGTATTCGGATTATATTTCCGTGAAAGACAAACTCAAACATCTGTTTTCCAAACACTATAACTTTCCAAAAGCTCATCTCGCGAACGACGCGCTGGGCCGACTTTCCTTGACTGAAAAAATTATTGTTTCCGGACTTTCGCTTGTCCTAATTGTAACCACCGGCATTAGCCTTTGGCGCGTCAGTGAAAATTTCATGGTGGTAATTCCGGCTCGGGGCGGAACGCTAACCGAAGGCATCATCGGCTTGCCGAGGTTCATCAATCCAATTCTAGCCATTTCCGACGCTGACAGAGATTTGACCGAGCTTGTTTATTCCGGGCTTCTCAAGGCCACTTCCGACGGAACGCTTTCGCCCGACCTCGCCGAAAGCTATTCCATTTCGGATGATGGCCTAACCTACACATTCACACTAAAGCAAAATTTGACATTCCACGACAAAACGCCAATCACCGCCGATGATGTCATTTTCACCATTGAAAAAGCGGAAGACCCGAGCCTAAAAAGTCCGAAACGGGCAAACTGGGAAGGAGTGAAAGCGGAAAAAATAAACGACCGAGAAATTAAACTGACATTGAAACAGCCCTACTCGCCTTTCGTGGAAAACGCCACGCTGGGAATTTTGCCAAAGCGCATTTGGGAAGCTGTCACCGCCGAAGAGTTTCCTTTCAGCCAATTAAACATAGAACCAGTTGGCTCGGGGCCTTACAAATTGAAGAGTGTAGAGCGAAACGCTTCGGGCATTCCGCTTGACTATAGACTTGAATCCTTTGACAGTTACAGTGGCGGAAAACCTTTCATTAAAAATATCATTACCAGATTCTACCAAAGCAACAAAGATTTAATTTTTAGCTACAGGGCTGGTTCCATTCAAAGCTTAACTAACATTTCCCCACAACAAGCGGGCGTCATTAAGGCTTCGGGCGGACGAGTTGAACAAACACCCTTGCCACGAATTTTCGCCGTATTTTTCAATCAAAACCACGCGCCAGTTTTGGCGAATAAAGAAGTTCGTCAAGCTCTGAATCTCGCAGTTGACAAAAAAAATATCGTGGCGAAAGTCTTAAACGGCGAAGGTATTCCAATTGACAGTCCGATACCGCCGGGACTTTTTGCGACAACCGACACAACTGGGGGCGGCCAAAAAATTATGACCGAGGAAGAGGAGACCCTTTCGGCGAGGAAAATTTTGGAAGACGCCAAGTGGAAATTTAACGAAGCAAAAAAAGTTTATGAGAAAAAAATTAAAAAGGACACTGTCGCGCTTGCCTTTGACATAAGCACTTCAAACGCGCCCGAACTGAAAGCCACCGCACAGATGCTTAAAGACGCGTGGACAAAAATTGGCGCGCAAGTAACAGTTAAAATTTTTGATATTGGCGAGCTAAACCAAAATGTTATTCGCGCCAGAAAATATGACGCGCTGTTATTCGGTGAAATTATCGGCCGAGACCTTGACCTGTTCGCCTTCTGGCATTCATCGCAAAGAAATGACCCCGGCCTAAACATTGCCCTTTACACCAACGCTAAGGCCGACAAACTTTTGGAAGAGGCGCGAGCGTTGTCAGACCGTGATAAAAGGCTTCTAAAATACCGACAGCTTGAGCAGGAAATCCAGAGCGACTTTCCCGCAGTTTTCATTTATTCCCCGGACTTTCTTTATGTTTTGCCAAAAAATTTATCGGGAGCGAAACTTGGTCGCATTACCGCCCCCGCCGAACGATTCCTCGGAATTGAAAAATGGTTCGTTGAAACCGAGAGGATATGGAGAATTTTCGCGCCGAAATAATAAATTATAAATTAACACGACACCAATCCACGAATGAAAACGAATAACGCGAATGACACGAATTAGTTAAGAACCCTTGACTAGTAATTCGTGTCATTCGCATGAATTCGTGCATTGGTGTCGCATTACTACAATTATGGACAAAGACAAACTACCGAAACCCGCGCCACGGCACGCGTTTCAAAACCCGCATGGGCATGGAATAACTCCGACGCATAAAGCGACTGTTAGCCCGCGCGCCACAACACACGCCATCCCGCACGCAGGGACACAATCACGCGCAATCGGAACCCACAGCGCAAGCAATTTCGGCGGAAAAACCGTCAGGGGTTACGGTGGCAAAAAACTGGACCGCCCTCATGGACATGGTCGGCCTATTTCGCGTCGGCCACACGCCGAAGGCGACCGTTCGTTCGGCGGAAAAGTAACCGAAAGCGTAATTCCGCTCCTTGCTCCCGACAGCATTCGCATTATTCCTTTGGGTGGCGTTGAACAAATCGGCCAAAACATGAGCATGGTTGAATTCGGCGAAGACATTATTGTTATTGACGCCGGTTTTCAATTCAAAGAAGAAGACACCCCGGGCATTGATTACATTTTGCCCAACACCAAATATCTTGAAGAGCGAAAGTCTAAAATCCGCGCCCTTATCATCACTCATGGACATCTTGACCACATTGGCGGAATCCCTTACATCATGGATAGAATCGGCAATCCCCCTCTTTACACTCGCGCGCTCACGAGCATGATGATAAAGAAACGACAGGAGGAATTCCCGCATCTAGCCACGCTTGACATCCGCGTCATTGAAAAAGACGACACTATTAAAATCGGCGGATTCAAAGTTAAATTTTTCTCGGTTACTCACACCATTCCCGATTCAATGGGCATTATTTTGGAAACCCCTTATGGCGCGGTCGTCAATCCCGGCGACATCAAACTTGACCATGTTGAAGGCGTGCCCACAGAAGCCGAGGAAAAAGAATACGAGCGATTCAAAAATGAAACCGTTTTGTTCTTGATGATGGACTCAACCAATGTTGATAATCCGGGTTTTTCCACGCCGGAAAAATTGGTTCACAAAAATCTGGACGAAATTATCAGAAACACCAAGAGCCGACTCATCATCGGAACTTTTTCTTCACAGCTTGAACGCATGATGAGCGTCATTCACTCGGCCGAAAAGTACGGCAAAAAAATCGTGGTTGACGGCCGAAGCATGAAAACCAATATTGAAATTGTTCAGCAGATGGGCATGCTCAAAGTGAAAAAAGACACGATTATTTCGGTTGAAGAAATGGATAGCTTCCCCCCGGACAGAATCATCGCCCTTGTAACTGGCGCCCAAGGCGACGAATTCGCCGCCTTGATGCGCATGTCAAACAAATCGCACAAATATTTCAAAATCACTCCGCGCGACAGCGTGCTTTTGTCCTCGTCAATTATTCCGGGCAACGAAAAAGCGGTGCAGAAACTAAAAGACAACTTGGCTCGCCAAGGCGCGAAAATTATTCACTACCGCTCTTCCGATGTTTACATTCACTCCACAGGCCACGGCAACCGAGGCGAGTTGGAATGGCTCCACCGACATATTCAACCAAAGTTTTTCATGCCAATTCACGGCACGCACTACATGCTTCGCGTTCACGAAGAGCTGGCAAAATCCGTCGGCATGCCAGCCGAAAATATTGTGGTGCCTGACAACGGAACGATTGTTGAAATTCAAGACGGTGGCAAAAAACTTGTCCGCTTAAAAGAAAAAGCGCCTTCGGGCGTGGTGATGGTTGACGGCTTTTCCGTGGGCGACATTCAAGAGGTGGTTATCCGCGACAGACAGATGCTTTCAAAAGACGGCATGTTCGTGATTATCGCCAGCATCAACTCGTCAAACGGCAAATTGAAAAAATCGCCCGACATTATTTCCCGCGGTTTCGTTTATCTTCGCGAATCGCAGGACCTCCTGCACCAAACCAGAATCATTATCAAAAAAACTATTGAAGACACGACCGCTGGCATGAACCCGATAAATTTTGAGTATGTCAAAAGTGTTCTCACCGACAATGTCGGCCGATACCTGTTTCAAAAAACCGCCAAACGACCGATTGTCATTCCGGTTCTGTTGAGCATCTGACCCGTCAACCTGGCAGGTCGACATGGCAGGTTAACATGTGTTAGAGCAAAATAGAAATGTCACCCTGTGAGCAAAGTAGAACTGTCACCATTGAATAATCTGTTAATGTGTTGCATTGTATTTCGTGTCGGCGAAAATCGAATTTTCTAAAAAAGGATTCCTCCACGGATGATCCTGTGCCGGTTTCCGTTGCATTGATTCTCGAATG
>Ga0209515_10002062_pt1 | contig 31767 bp, 37 predicted proteins | sample Subgroupgradi54m_FD_187454 | JGI IMG/M metagenome (GOLD analysis project Ga0209515, IMG submission 187454) | Subsurface groundwater microbial communities from S. Glens Falls, New York, USA - GMW60B uncontaminated upgradient, 5.4 m (SPAdes)... ... | reverse complement strand
GCTTGGGACTGTCTCGCTCGGGGTCTACCGTAATGGAAACAAAACGCACGCCGGAATCACGCGGAAACGTATCTTGCAGGGCTCGCATCTGGGCACTCATCAAGGGGCACTGGCCCGCGCAGCTTGTGAAAATAAAATCCGCAATCCAGGGCCCGCCGGCCAATTGGCTTTTGGAAAAAGTTTTGCCGCTTCGCTCGGTAAATTTAAAATCCGGAGCTTCGCCAAAGACCGCGAGGAGAGAACCTTCCGGCTCCGAAGTTTTTCCCGGCTGCATTCCATAATAGTGCCAAATAAGGAAAGTCCCCCAGGCCGCTAATCCCAAAAATAAAACACCGCCGATTAATTTACGCAAGGATCTCCTTTAATGCCATTTCTAACCGGGGAAACTGGAAGGAATAACCCAACTCCAGTGCCCGTTTCGGCAAAACGCGTTGTCCTTTTAAAAGAACGTCGGAGGCTTCGCCTAATAAAACTTTCACGGCAAATTCAGGAACGGGAAAAATCGCAGGCCTGTGCAGCGCGCGCCCGAGTGTTTTCGAAAAATCTTTCATTCGCACCGGTTCGGGTGCCGTGCCGTTGACGGCTCCCCCGGCTTCTTTTTTTTCAATGAGAAAATGAATCAGTCCGATCAAATCCGCGCGGTGAATCCAGCTCATCCATTGCCGGCCCGATCCGAGAGGCCCTCCCAGACCAAGGCGAAAAGGCGGAAGCATTTTCCCAAGCGCACCGCCGCCTTTTTCTAAAACAATCCCGATACGCAAACGAATGACTCGGACTCCCACTTCTTCCGCTCGCCGGGCTTCGGCTTCCCACGCCTTGCAAGTTTCTGCAAGGAAATCGTGTCCCGCAGGCAACTCTTCACTAAGCGCCCCTTCCTCATGAGGTCCGTAATAACCGATCGCTGATGCGTTTAAAAGAAAAGCCGGTTTTTTCCGTGCGCTTTTAATCGCTGCTACGAGTGAGCGCGTCGAAAGGATTCGACTCTCGGAAATTTTTCTTTTTTGTTCCGTGCTCCAGCGTTTGCCGATGATGGGCTCACCGGCCAAATTGATGACCCCGCCCACTCCTTCCAATTCCCTTTCCCACGTCCCGGTTTCCGGAGGATTCCAAAAAGAGTAACGCGTGCGGATTTCCGGCTTATTTTCAAGAGAAGAGCGCCGAGTCAGGACAACAACTTCATGACCTTTTTCAGTGAGACTCTCGCGCAAGGCATTTCCGACAAACCCTGTGCCTCCCGTCAAAAGAAGTCTCATATCGGCCGCTTGTCCAGAATCATCAAAAGAAAAAGAAACGCGAGGTAGAGGACGGAACTTTTAAAAAAAGAGCGGGAACGCGCATCGAGCTGGAAGGCCGTGCGAAAACTGGAAGCGATAAACCAGATTCCAAGTAAGAGTGCGCCTAGGTAATAAGTGGGGCTCATCATTCCCAAGACAGCCGGCACGAGACTTAACAAATGAACCCCGAGTGTATAAATCATAATCTCACGTCCGATCCGCTGGCCGGTAGGATCCACGACGGAGAGCATTCGAAAACCCGCTTTCGCATAATCTTCCCGGTAAATCCAGGCGATGGCAAAAAAGTGAGGGATCTGCCAAAAGAAAAGAATCGCAAAAAGAATCCAGGCCCCCGCACCCAGTCCTCCCCTCGCTGCCGCCCAACCGATCATCGGAGGAAGGGCGCCCGGGATGGCACCGATTAAGGTGCAAAGAGGAGTTTTTTTCTTAAGGGGAGTGTAAATAAAAAGATAAGTGATAAGAGTGAGTAACGCAAGGGAAGCGCAAAGAAGGTTCACTGCGAAAGCGAGTTCAAGAATCCCGATGATCGATAAAAAAATCCCGAGTAGAAGCGCTTGCCGGGGCTTGATTCGCCGGCTGGGCAGCGGCCGGTTTTGGGTGCGCTTCATCTGCGCGTCACTTTCCCTTTCCAAATATTGATTGAGCGCCATCGACCCCGCCGCCACAAAAGCGGTTCCGATCAAAGCCCGCAGGAGCATAAAAGAGTCAAAGGGTCCTCGCGAACCCCACAGATATCCCACGACCGTGGTCCAAAGGACAAGGAGCACCAATCGAAATTTGGTGATTTCCCAAAAAGTTTTCATACCACTGCCACTTTAGCGTTTCCCGCCCGAAGCGTCAAAACAACCATCGTTGCCAAAATCAGAGCGCCTAGAGTTTGATGAATCGTCGGAAAAAGAATAGAGGCGAGACCGGGCTGAACCGCTTTGATTTGTGTGAAGACAAAGGCTCCGATCCCGAGAAAAAATTCGGCTGTCACCAAAAATCCCAGAAAAAGAGCAAGCCGTAAAACTGGTTTTCCGTCGCCGGACTCACTCAAAACCCGGATGATCAAAAGAGCGGTCAAAATAAAAACCGCAAAAGCCCAGATGATATGCAGCCAGATCCAACGGCCGGTGTGCCGGACGACGGCCCCCAAGAGGATTTGGAAAAAAACTGCGGCAGCGGTCAAGCGGCTGTTTTTTGAAAGGGAGGCCGGCTCCTTTGTAACTTCCGATTTATAACCGGGTGAAAGAAGGGTGCAAAGACTTGCGGTCAAAGAGAAAAAAATCGGGCCCAAACAAGCATGGGCTACGGAAATCGGGACCGGAAGAAGATAAAGAACCGTAAGCCCTCCCAAAATCCCCTGCAAGACCACTGCGCCAAGACAGGCAATCGCGAGCCAACGAATCGATTTTTGTTTTTCGGTTATTCCAATCCACACAGTGAGAATCAAGGTGAGGAGTCCTACGGTTGAGGCAACTAAACGGTGGCTGTGTTCGAAGCGGATCCCCCCCACCATCGGCGGGAAAAGCCCTCCGTAAGAAAGGGGCCAGTCGGGAACGGCCAAGCCGGAATCGGTGCTCGTCACAAGACCGCCCATAAAAAGGAGGATGAAAGTGGTGAAAACCAAGATTTGTGAAAAACGATATTTTAACACTGAGGTTTTTTTAGAGAGAATGGGCGCCGCTTAAAGCAGCGCCCAAGTAAATGCCTATTAGCCTTTGAAAGTAAAGGAGGCTTCTGTCGAATCCGGAACTTTTACCGTTGCCGTCTGGGTGCCGTACTTTTCGTGCCAAGCTTCAATCGTATATTCGCCGGGCGGCAAATCTTTAAGGGTGAAGGTCCCGTCGTCTCCGGTCACTGCATAGAAAGGGTGGTCTACGACCCCGCCCCATGCACTCATCCACGGATGAACTTCGCACTTCACTTTCACCATGATTTCGGGCGAAGTGAAAGTCTTTGTGAGCTTCATGCCTTTCAGCGGCATCCCCAAATTGAATTCTTTGCTATTTTTGGGAAGGGCGTGGACATTGTGGAGCGTCTCATCATCATTGTGGATTTCAAAGGGTTGGTTTACCTGAATTCCGAAAACGTGAGGCTCGTAGTGACATCCCTTTTGATCAAAAACGACCGGCGTCTTGGGGGCTTCGAATTTTTGCCCTTGGAGACCTTCTTTCACATACACGAAAACATTTTTGAGTGTGCCGTTCGAATTAACGACCACTTCTTCGCTCGATGCCCCGCCTTTGTGTTGCAAAAGACAAACCGGATCGGCGTCCATCTTGATCGGTTGGGGCGTGGGAGCTGTTCCTTCGAACATCACTTTGCCGATGACGTTAGTCCCCTGCGCCTTGGCGCCTTGGGTAAAAATAAACACGAAAAGGGCAATGAGCCCCGTAGTTAACATCAATCCTGATAAAGGTTTTATGCGTTTCATGGCTAGCTTCCTCCTGATGTTCTTAGTGTAATGAAATTGGCGGGTTTGGTCAAGAAGGCGGCAGACGCTGCGCACGACGGGCCCAGACAAAACTTATGATTCCGATACCGCTTAAGACAAAGACCACCACCCCCAAAAGGAAAATGACGCCAAAGGTGGCTCCTTTTGTGAGGCTGGAATTGGGATCTCCGAAACAAACGCTACAGGCAAGGACCCAGAACTTCATCGGGGATTTACCTTTCTCATCTTGGCGATAAACCATACCAGGTAAGTCGTCAAAATTCCCGTCCCGATAAAAGAACCGATACCCAGAAGAAGATGCAAAAAGTTTTTTGAAGAAAAGTAGTCGCGGATGGCCCAGTAGCCAAAACCCAAAGTTAAAAGAGAAGCGAGGGAAATAAAAAAAATGTGAACGGCTTTGAGACTCATAACTTGGCCTCAGACCGAGGCGACAGGCAGGAAAAAAAGACCTGCCACGATGATCGCCGTCAGGAGGAGGATGGAAAAGATGATTTGTTTTTCTGAAATTAAATGCATGAAAAAAAGGGCGACGAGAGAGGCCTTCAGGGTGGCGATCGAAAGCGCCACGATCACAGCCTGATGAAACGGAAGGCGGAGATAGGACACTGCAACCGTGACCACCGTGAGAACCGCCAGGGCGGCAAAGACACTGATGTAAACCTTCACGTGCTTTTTAATTTCTGTTTCAGAGTGCTCCATAGGTACCTACAATAAATAGAGTACGGGAAAAAGAAAAATCCAGACAAGATCCACGAAATGCCAATAAAGGCCGGCGCATTCCACCCGGCCCATGAACTGCTCGGGCTCCGTTTTCCAGAGCGCGCTGCCGGGAAACAAAAGATAGGAATTAACGATGATTCCTCCGATGACGTGAAGGCCGTGCAAACCGGTCAATGCAAAATAAATAGCGTAGAAGTTGCTTGTGCTCGGAAAATGGTGGTGTTCAAATTTGTGGCCGTATTCAAACCCCTTTACCACAAGAAAAGTGAATGCGAGCAAAATGGTGAATCCCATATAACGCCGGTATTTTGAAAAATCCTTTAAGGCGAGCGAAGCCCAGGCCATCACCATCGTAACGCTTGAAGTAATAAGGACGATTGTATTCAAAGTCGCTAAGGGCACGTTCAAGAGATCCGATCCACGCGGCCACGAAGGTGCGCCCGTTCGAAGCAGGATGTAAGCCGAGAAAAGCGCGCCGAAGAGCATCACTTCTGAGGCGAGAAAACACCAGATGCCGAGTTTGGAATTGGTGACACCCGTCACCGGATGCGGTTTTGAGATGTAACGGATAAGGCCCGGACTCGACATTAATTTTCCTCTTTCATTGCCTGCGGCCAAAAATCGTGCTTCTGGCCGGGGACGCTGTACTCATAAGGCCCGCGATAGACCTGCGGTGCTATGGAAAAATTTCCGTGAGGCGGAGGCGAAGGAGCCGACCATTCCAAGGTGGTGGCTTCCCAGGGATTCGCATCGACTTTTTTTCCAAAAAAAAGACTGCCAAAAAAATTAAGGACGAAAGGAATCTGCGAAAGCCCCAGGCCCCAGGCGCAAATCGACATAAAAACATTGAGAGGTTGAACGGGTTGGGCATGCGCATATTGGATCGGATCATAAAGGCGCCTTGAAACTCCGGCCAGCCCCATAATAAACATCGGCATGAAGACTCCGTTGATGAAAAAAAGCGAAGGCCAAAAATGGAGTTTGCCTAAAAATTCCCACATTTTTCTTCCCGTGACTTTCGGGAACCAGTGATAAATTCCCGCGAAAAGTGCAAAAAGAGTTCCCGGTGCCACGACATAATGAAAATGTCCGATGACATAATAAGTATCGTGCAAGTGAATGTCCGCAGCGGCGAGGCCGAGCGGCAGGCCGGTGAGGCCCCCGATGCCAAACATGGGCAAAAAAGTAACCGCAAAAAGCATGGGCGTATTGAACCGGATCGAGCCCCCCCAAAGACTGAGAGCGAGAGCGGTCAGAATTACCACTGACGGAATGGAAATGATCATCGTGGTGATTTGGAAAAAAGCGCTCATTTTCGTTCCCATGTTTGTTAAAAACATGTGGTGGGCCCAGACAATGAAAGACATGAAGCCGATGAAAATCACCGAATAAACCATGGCTTTATATCCGTAGATCGGCTTTCGCGTGTTGCAGGCAAGGACTTCGGCCACGATTCCCATCGCGGGAAGAATGAGAACGTACACTTCGGGATGGGCCAGAAACCAGAAGAGGTGCTGCCAAAGAAGGGGGTTCCCTCCCCCGCTGACCGGCACGACATTTCCGCTCACGACAAGTCCGCTCGGTAAAAAGAAGCTCGTATGAAGGAGACGATCCATCAATTGAAGGACGCCCGCGGCTTCAAGCGGCGGAAAGGCCAGAAGGAGAAGAAAACTTGTGACAAATTGGGCCCACACAAAAAAGGGAAACCGGAAAAAGGAAAGCCCCTCCGCCCGAAGCTGCACGATCGTCACGATAAAATTAATCGAACCCAAAAGAGAAGACGTGATGAGAAAAATCATTCCGATGAGCCACATAGTTTGGCCCGTTGTCGCAATATCGGCCAGCGGCGGGTAACTGGTCCAACCGGATTGGGCGGCACCGCCGGGTGCAAAAAAACTTGCGATCATCGTAACGCCACCCAAAAAATAAACCCAGTAGCTCATCATGTTGAGCTTCGGGAAAGCCATGTCCGGCGCCCCAATCTGGAGCGGTACCAAATAATTTCCGAATCCGCCCACGGCAAGCGGTACAACGCCCAAGAAAACCATGATCGTTCCGTGCATCGCGCCGAGCTGGTTGTAAAATTCAGGGAGCATGATTCCGCCCACCATCATCGACTCATTGAAAAGATGGCCGATAAAAGGAACCGGCTGACCCGGATAAGCCAATTGCCACCGGAGGAGCATCATTAAGCTGAATCCGAAAAGCAGAAATAAAAGGCCCGTTATCGCGTATTGAATCCCGATCACTTTGTGATCGACTGAAAAAATATACTTCCTCCAAAAAGGAAGATCGTGAGAATGATTTTTACCGCTCATGACGTGGGGGTGGATTCAGTTGAGGGAATTGGTCGGACGTCCGACCCATTGGCGGGAGGTTCGGGAGCGGGCGGCTTGGGCGCCGTCTCATCGAGCCACTTTTGGAAAACTTCTGGGGTATCGACCGTAAAAAATCCGCGCATCCGATAATGGCCGAGCCCGCAAAGCTGTGCGCAGGCGATTTCAAAATTGCCGGTTTTGTTCGCTTCAAACCAAATGGGAGCGACTTGGCCCGGGATGACGTCGCGCTTCACCCTCATCACGGGAAGAGAGAAACTGTGGATCACGTCTTTAGAAGAGAGGCGCGCAATGACGGGCTTATTCACTGGAATATGGAGCTGATTGACGGTGACAATGTCGTCTTTACCCGCCGGATCTTCCGGATCCAAACCAACGGGATTCGTGGGCCCCATTAATTTGATATCGGTCTTTCCGAAAATGCCGTCCAGGCCGGCGTAGTGAATATTCCATGCAAATTGTTCGGCCACAATCCGCACCTCAAGTGATTTCGCAACGGGCGGAAAATCATTCCGGACATGGCTTACCACCGGAAACGAAAATCCCACAAGAAGCAGGATTTCAAAAAGAGCAACACCCACTTCGGCATACGTGGGGGCTTTGAAGTGATTGAGTTTATAGGCAGCTTTGTGACCGGGCCGCGCGCGAAACCGAAGAAGAGCCATTATGAGAAAAATAAACCAGCCAATAAAAAGAACCGCCATGAAAATATGGATGACATAAATCAGCCGGTCGATTTCTGCGCCGTGGACCGAAGCGTTAAAGGGAAGCCCCCAACCGTAATATTTCACTTCTGGACCCACTCCCCCGAGCGCAACTGGATGGACTCTCCCGGTTTGGCTTTGCCACGCTGGACTTCCGCAAAGATTTCGCGCACTTTGGCAATTCCTACAGGCCCGAGTCCATTTTGTTCCGCAATGGTTTGGTAAATAATTTCCCGGTCCTGATTCTCGCCCGCAGCAATATTTTTAACTTCCGGCAAATCTTTCAGGACTTTCACCATTCCCTGATTGTCCTCGCCGATAACGCCCTGCTGTTTCAAGTGTTGAAGTTGGCTAAACCGCGCCTGACGGCTTTGAATGGCTTGTTGGACGGCCGGCGTGATTTGTTTGAGATCGTAGTTCTCGGCCTGAGCCCCCCGCGGAAGAAAAATGAGGGCTGCCAAAAAAAATAGGGAAATAAAACGTTTCATTAGATTAAGCTCCCTTGGCGACCATGTCTTCAATGCCGACGGCCGTCTTTTTGAGTCCGCGGATATCCACCACGACATTGGCATTGATTGTGATCGGGCGGTTTGGGTCCCCCACGGCCTTCACCGTGCAGCCGGCAATCACTGCCATCCAAAGAATAAAAATAACCGATCGATAGTTCATTGGGTAACTTTAAGTAAGCCCGCTAACTGGGCTAATTGTAAAAAAGCGTTCTTTTCGTCAATCCGGATATCGATATTCAAATTGAGCACAAGATTATAATCGGGAATGGCGATGTGGAGAAATACTTTCATTTGGTCTGATTTGGCCAGTTCCAATTGAAGGGAAGCGTCATGAAAACCAACGATTCCCCCCGTTGCGATGAGATGATCCATTTTTTGCCGGATCTCCAACTGCTGGGGAAGATAAGGTTTCAAAATATCAAAAAAGCGGGATTGGATTCGCCCGCCCGGTTCTTGGACCCGCAGATTCGCAGCGCATAAAACTTCTCCCGCCGCATTCACCCGGAAAGTGACTTCCCCCCGGAGCTCCCCGCTCGCACCGGAAAGATTCTCAGGGTTGAGCCATTCGACTTCTTGAAGGTCCAAACTTTTTACTTCCGCCTTCAGATCGGCAAAGCCCTCCCGGCCTCCGCGGAGATGAATCGTTCCTTGCACCCCTTGATGGGCTGAGTGGCCGGGGCGAAGTCCTTTAAAAATTAAAGCGAGCCCTTCTTTTGAGAAAAAATCAAAAAGCGGCCCCTGCGAATCAATTGATGAGATTTCAAATGGGACCGGACCTGCGTCGGAATGCAATTGCCCACGGAGATTTCGAAGATGAATCTTTAATTTCGGATCAAGCCTCGCCTCCTCGAGACGGATCGAGCCGTCAAAAAATTCCTTCGTGTTTTGATTGAAAAGGGATTCAAAAAGCCGGCGCTCGATGGGCCGGCGAAAGCTAAAAACCAAGACCAGAAAAACCAGGCTGGCTGCAAAAAGAAGGAGGAGGACCCGCGAAATTCCTTTTTTCATGAGTGCTCATTATAACAACTCTGAAAAGTTCTTGTTGATTGAGAAAAAACTTCCCGCTACCCTGCATCTTATGAATCCTCGAAAAAGAGCCCTCATCACGGGAGCCTCAAGCGGCATTGGTTATGAGCTCGCCTGGATTTTCGCCCGGGAAGGTTACGACCTTGTCCTTGTATCAAGAAATGAACAAAAGCTGCGGCAGCTCTCGGATGAAATCAAACAAAAATACGATGTTTCGGTCAGGGTGCTCCCCAAGGATTTATCCCTGTCACGCTCGCCCGCGGAAATCTTTATCGAACTAGAGCAGTCCTCCCTTCCCATCGACATCCTAGTCAATAATGCGGGTTTCGGAACGTACGGCCCCTTTGTCGAGACCAGTCTTTCTGACGAGCTTGATATGTTGCAGCTTAATATGGTTTCTCTCACCCACCTGACCAAATTATTTCTCAAGGACATGCTCAAGCGCGGATACGGAAAAATTTTGAACGTCGCTTCCACGGCCGCCTTTCAGCCCGGTCCTTTCATGGCCGTCTATTACGCGACAAAGGCCTATGTTCTTTCTTTTTCTGAAGCACTTGCGGAGGAGTTGCGGGGGACGAACGTAACCGTTACTTGTCTTTGCCCGGGGCCTACGGTTTCCGAATTTGGCAAAAGGGCGGGCGTGGGGAATATTCTTCTTATGAAGGGGCGAATGATGGATTCGAAAAGTGTTGCGGAAATTGGATATCGTGCCTTAATGAAAAATCAAAGGGTGGCGGTGGCGGGACTGATGAACCGGCTGCTGGTCATGGGCTCCAAACTGGCCCCCAGAGGTCTCACGACGCGAGTGCTTCGGATTTTACAAAGAGAACTAGTGAAGTAAAAGCTTTGCTTTAAAAAACAGAAAATTTGATGTACCGGCGAGGATTTTTCTTAAAATCTTTAATCAAATCTTCCGTCGCTTCTAAAACCACTGTTGTCTGTCGAAGCGTCTTGTCAAAATCAGCGGCCGATTCGCCCTGAAGAAGGTGGCCCTCCGGAAGGGGTGGGCTGGTTTCGGTCCCGGCAGAAATATCAAGATAGCGGTCCCCCAACATTCCCTGAGTTCTTACCGCAGGGACGGAGTCTGTTTTGATGCGGTTTCTCACATCCCTCCTCACTTCCGCCGTGACTTCGATCTGATTTGTCTTTTCATCGTCCACAAAACGGATTTGCGTCACCCGTCCGACAACCATCCCGCTCATCGTCACGGAGGATCCTTTTTTGAGACCTCCCACATCGACCAGGTGGGCTTTGAGAAAAGCGGCCTTTTGAAACAACAGGCCCTTGTCTCCCCCCACCAAGGTGATTCCCAAAATCAAAAGTGATAGCGCGGTGAAGGTAATCAAACCCACGCGAAAATCACTCCACGCTTTTTCCTGATTATACCGGGTCATCGATACTCCTTTGCGGGATCGAGGAAGGCCTGTACCCGCTTGTCATTATTTTGTTTGAGGGCTTCGGGAGTTCCTTCAAAAATAAATTTTCCGTCGTGAAGAAGAACGATCGAATCGGCAAAACGTAAGGCACTCCCCACATCATGGGTCACGATGACCAGAGAGGTCGCCGCATTTTTTTTTAATTTCAAAATCAATCGTTCGATATTAAAGAGGTTGATCGGATCGAGCCCCGTCGTGGGCTCATCAAAAAGAAAAATTTCCGGGTCCGGAGCAAGCGCCCTCGCAATCGCAACTCTTTTTCTCATTCCGCCGGAAAGTTGCGAAGGCCGAAGCTTGGTGGTTCCCTGTAAGCCGACGAAAGCGAGGACTTCGTGAACCCGCTTCTCTGCTTCTTCTTCATTAATTAAGGAGTGTTCCCGCAACCGGAAACTCACGTTATCCTCCACCGACATCGAATCAAAGAGCGCGCTGTGTTGAAAGACCATGGCCATCCGGAGACGGATTTTCACGAGGTCGCGTTCGGGCAGGCCGGAAATCGCTTTTCCGTGAACATAAATTTCTCCGTTCTTAGGTTTAAGAAGACCCAGGATGGCTTTTAAAATCGTGCTTTTGCCGACACCGCTCGGGCCCAAAATCACTTTGGTTTCCCCGCGACGGATATCCAAATCGACTTGGCGCACGACTTCGTTCGTCCCGTAATCGAGCGTTACGTCTTTTAATTGAATGACCGCTTCGCTGGCTACCACCATGTCACGATAAAAATTTTAGTGAGGAGAAAATCCACCGCCAAAATTGAAATGGAGGAAATCACCACCGCGCGCGTCGTGGCCTGGCCCACGCCGCTGGAACCGAAGGTGGTCGATATGCCGGAATAGCAAGCCACGATCCCGATGATAAAACCAAAAGTGAGGGACTTCACGAGTCCTCCCCAAACAAAAGCCGGTGTCAGAACTTCAAAGACCGAGTCCCAATAAAAAAATGAACTCACCTGAACGATTTGGCAGGCGATGACCCAGCCGCCGATAAAAGCCATGCAGTCACAAATAATAGTGAGGAGCGGCATTACCAGAGTGCAGGCCACAAGACGCGGCTCTACCAATTTTTTTATAGGATCACTTCCTTCCGCCCGAAGCGCATCGATTTGTTCCCCGATCGCCATGGAGGCAAGCTCGGCAGCGATGGCCGATCCGGCGCGTGCTGCCACCATCATGGATGAAAGGACCGGTCCCAGTTCACGGATCACGGTCGTTCCGATGGTACGCCCGATGTAAGAAGTCGCTCCGATATTGCGCAGTTCCACAATTCCCTGCATGGCGAGGACCAAACCCATAAAAAGCCCGGTGAGCGTTACGATCGGGAGGGAACCCACGCCGATCTCGTCCATCTGCCGGCGGGTGATGGAGCGCCTATAAGGGGGCGAAAAGGCCGAGAGGACCGCGGTTTTCGTGAAATTAGCGAGGGCGCCCAGCTCCATAAAGAAATCCAGGAAGTATTGAAAGGGGTTTTTGACCAAAAAAAGGGCGATTTTGTTCATCGGGTTATGGATTATTTATCGCCCGTTTAGGGCTTGCGCTTAATGAGCGCCGGAAGAGGAGTGGGAAGTTTCTTCTTTAGAGTACTGCTCGAGGTAATCGCGGAGGGCCTGAATCTGTTTCGCAGCGTCCCCTCCCAGGACATCTTGAGAGGGACTTTGGCCTTCAGGGAAGAAGGTGGGCATCATGGTTCCGGGCTGCAGCGCCTGGGGATCTTTCAGCCATTCGGAAATCCACTGGGGCTTGAGCCGGTTCTTTGCCAACGTAAGGTCCGGGGCCAGGAAAGAGGCGCCCAGAGCGGCGGCCTTTTTCGGCTCGTGACATTTCGCACACTGAAACATATCGAAGAGCTTCTTTCCGGCTTCAAGGGCTTCAGGGGTGGGCTTGGCCTGGGCTTCGGGCGATACGCTTTCAAAAAAGATTTCCTTGCCGGCCACGTGAGAAAAATATTTTAAAAGAATCGTCAGCTCCTCGTGAGAGAAATCAAACGTGGGCATGTGAATTTTAATCCACGGCCGAATGGTGGAAGGATTTTTCAAAAATTCGTAAAGCCAGGTTTCCTGGACTTTGGCTCCCTCGCCTTCCAAAGGCGGCGGCGCAAGACCCGGATCTTCTAAGAGTTCTTTAATCCGCCCTCCTTTTCCGTCAACCACATGGCAGCCCTGGCAATTTAATTTGGCAATGAGCAGCCGGCCCGCTTCAATTTCTTCTTCTTTCAAGTTGAGGCGTCTTTCCATCTCAAGCGGGATCGGCGCTTCCACTTGGCTCAAAAGAAAAGTCGTGAGGGAACGAATTTCATCATCGGTAAGATCAAACTGGGGCATTTTTAATCTTTCAAAATAATCTTTGATTTTCCCCTGATCAAAAATCCGCGGCTCTTTTAGTTTTTGGACAAACCAGGCCTGGCGGGTTTTCTCGATGGGGACGAAACCAAAATCCAGCCGATCCACTTCCTTCATTCCTTCATTCGAAAGTTCGGTCCCGATGGGTTTTGCGTCCTTGAAGCCTGCGATGTCGTGACAGGCAAAACAGCCCTGATGGGCAATCATCTTCTCTCCCAGAAAAACGAGTCTTGCATCCGGATCCATCTTGGCAAGTTCTGCCGTCGCTTCTTCTTTCCGCATCTTTGTCCGCATGAAGCCGAGAACCATCTCGTCCACACGCCCGGGCTTCACCTCCGAAAGAGACGTCTTCTCGAATTCTTCATTACGTAACGTCAGCAAATAACTCGTAATGTCGGAGGCCTGTTCGTCGGTGAGCCGGAGACTCGGCATCCGTGTGTCAGCCTGGTAATGTTTGGGATCTTTCAGCCAGGTAAAAAGCCAGTCGCGCGTCACTTTGCTTCCCATTCCGGAAAGATTGGGTCCGTGGGTGCTCACTCCCACATTTCCGACTGAGTGACAACCGAGGCATCCCATTTCTTTGAAAAGTTTTTCGCCTTCTTTCGCATCTCCTTTCTTGGGGGCCTTCGTGAGTTCCACTGGCTGGGACTGTTTCATTAAATAAGCCGTGATTCCCGCAATCGTCGCCTGGCTTTTTTCCCGATCTTCCGCTGAGCCGGTGTTGCTCAGATGGAAAATTCTCGGCATGTGAGTGGTCGGCCGGAAGGCTTTGGGATTTTGGAGCCAGCGCACGATCCAATCTTTTTCAAGTTTTGTCCCCACATGTTCCAAGTTGGGGCCTACCTTCCAAAGATGCTCGAATCCTTCTATTTTGTGACAACCGAAACAACCCAGGGTCCGGACCAGACGCCGGCCTTCGTTTAGCTTGTCAGCCTGGGGAACATCCACCACTCCTTTATGGCATTTCGCACAAGAGGCCTCGGTATAATTTAAAGGAAGCATCTTGGCGTCCCACTTCTCGAGCGGATGCCAATGATATTTTTTCTCCCAGGCCTTTTTTTGTTCCTCATTTTGAGGGGTGTGAGCGGAATCTTTGAAGCTAAGCGAGTGTCCGTTGCCGCCGTGGCATATCGTGCAGCCGAATTTTTCCAGAGAATGAGGAGAATCCGATCCCATAAAAAGATCCAGCTTCGGATGGGTGCGGAAAGGCTGGGGGGCGTCTTCAAAACCTTTTTGATCAATTCCTAAATGGCAAGTCGTGCAGCGGTCGACCTTCTGGACTTTGGTGAAATGGTAATCGTCATAAAGGTCTTCCAAAACCACTTGTTGGATTTGAAGCGTGGGTTTTAAAAAATCGATCATGGGGGCGTCGAGCAGGGCTTTGACGAAAGTTGGCTTGACCTGCGTGAGTTTTCGCTTGGCCCGATCCACTTCCTGAGTGAGATGCTCACTCTCTTTTTCCAGGCGTTTCTCCTCCGCTTTTAGACGATCGACCTCTGCCTGCTTTTCATCTTTTTGTTTTTCAAGACCCTCGACTTGAAGTTTGGCCGCTTCTAGTTGAGGAATAATGGCGGCCAGCTTGGTTTGATAGTCTTTCGCCCGCGGGTCTTTATGGGCCATGTATTCTTCGACGAAGTATTTATAAGAATCATTGTATTGTTTGAGTTCTTGATAGCGTGCACGGATGCGAACTAACTGATTTTCGATGCGGTCCATTTCTCTTTCGAGTTTGCGGTAGAAGGGTTTTTGCTTTTTAAAGTCGGCCTCGGCCTGCACGTGCTCTTTCTGGAGCTCTTCGAGTTTTTTCTTGTCTATTTTTTCCTGGTCGGCCCGAAGTTCCGCCTGTGTTTTTTCATATCTAAGCCGGATGAATTTTCGCTGCCAAGCTTTCCACTCACGGGAATAATCCTGCCCCACCATCAAGAGAAGAGAGATCAAAAGGGTTATGCCCGCAATGGCAAACCACATAAAGGTCTTCTCGATGCTGTAGAGCGAAGGGGAAGGTTTGGCCACGGGAGTGCGCGGGGTCAGATGTTAAAGAAAAATTCGGGGATGGCCACGATGTATTTCAAATTGAAAGCCCATCTCAAATACATCTTGATGGGAAGGGAAAGCATCGTAAGGAGAAGCATCACGAGGATGATGTAACGAGGCGCGCCTAATTTTTCATAATAACGCTTAAAAACTGTTTTGGAGAGAAAGTAGGGCGGAAGCAAATAGTACAGCCCCACTAAAAGGATCCCGGGGAATTCGCGGATCAACCAAAATTTCGGAAGCCCCCAGCCGAGCCCCTTCACAAAAATATACTGCGAGAGGTTCACATTCAGAAGCGGCACCACTTTGTGGACATCCCACGCTTCAAAAGGCCCGAAGAAATTCCAGTTGGGGCCGCGCAGAAAAGTTCCGGTAACAATTAAAAGGATCCACATGATCCAAAACCCGAAAAGAAAAACGGTGATGCCGAAACGCCTTTGTTTGAAAGAATAATAACCCGCGGTCTTGGGGTCGCGGTCAATATAAGGAATAGCACACAAACCTATGATGATCATCGTCGGAAGAAGCACGCCCGCAATCCAGGGGTCATAATAAACAAGCATCTCCTGCAGGCCGAGAAAATACCACGGCGCTTTGCTGGGGTTCGGTGAAATCGTCGGATTGGCAGGTTCTTCGAGTGGCGCCTTTAATAGAAGGGACCAAGCCACAAGGCCGATGGCATAAAAAAGGGCCACCACAAATTCGATAAAGATGAGATAGGGAAAAACCAGGACCTTTTCGTTGCTCTCCTGTGCTTCGATAGTCGGCTTGCCCTCTTCCATGCGCGCATCATTCGTGACCGCCCTTCTCAGGGCATACCAGGTGAAATAACCGAAAATAAAAATCAAAGCGACGATGGGAACATTGTCGGGCGCCGTGATAATTTTCCGGAAATTTTCATCGGTGAGGCCGATCCCGAAAAAGGAAAGAACCAGAACCAGGAAGCCTCCTGCCACCCAGGGATGCGTGGACTGCCGGGGGAAAGTCAGAAAGAGAAAAAAGACGATGATGGCGCCTGTGAAAATCGTAACTGGGGAAGAAATTGAATCGATGAACGTTTTAAAAGCTTCGATCATAGGGGTCCGCTAATACCACCGTCTTTTCGAATGCGCCAAAAGTGAACGGCCATGAGAATCACGGCCGCTGTCGGAATGGCCACGCAGTGGAGGATATAAAATCTGAGAAGGGCTCCCGCGCCGACAAAACGCCCGCCCAAGAGCGCAAAACGGACGTCACTTCCCGCATGAACCAATTGAATATCTCCGATGCTCAAAAGTGCCGCGCCCGGGCCTTCGTGCCCCAGAAAAGGAGTGGCCCGCGCCATGTTACTTCCCACCGTGATGGCCCACATCGCGAGTTGATCCCATGGAAGAAGGTAGCCGGTGAAACTGAGAAGCATCGTCAAAACCAAAAGAATCACGCCAATCACCCAATTAAATTCCCGGGGCGGTTTGTAGGAGCCCGTCATGAAAACGCGGAACATGTGCAGCCACACCGTAATGATCATCGCATGAGCGCCCCACCGGTGAAGCTCTCTCATGATGCCGAAAGGAACGTGTTCCCGGAGCGCCACGATATCGTTGTAGGCATATTCCACGGTCGGCCGGTAATAAAACATTAAAAGGATGCCGCTCACGACGAGAGTGAGAAAAACAAAAAAGGAAAGTCCTCCCGCGCACCAGGTAAAACCAAAACGCGCGCCGGACTTTCTGACCTTTATGGGATGGAGATGAAAAAAAACGTTGGTGAGAACCGTAAGGGCCCGGTCCCGCTCATCGGTGCTATATCCGTGACGGAAAATGGATTTCCAGACTTGGGTTTTAGTCGCCGATTTTTGAACTTCCTCAAATTTGGGCAACGCAAATTTTTTCTTCGCCGGTCCGGAGGCGGGTTGCTCGGGTGCGGGAGTCGGTGTTTCGGGTTCAGCCATTGTTCCTTTTCTCTTACAGCGGCAAAAAGGACTCGGGATTATTCCACTGTCCTTTTTCCTGCTGAAAGTGTTTGCTTTTATCGATCAAAATTTGCCCGTCCTCCGCCAAACCGATTCCCACGCGTTCGAGGGGCCGGGGTGCGGGGCCTTCGAAATTGATTCCCGTCGAGTAAAATCCGCTGCCGTGACAAGGGCATTTAAATTTATTTTCGTTGGAGAGCCAGTTGGGAGTGCAGCCCAGATGAGTGCAGATGGCGAGAATGGCGTACATGCCTTCTTTGACTTTGATGACCCAGACGCCGAATTTTTCTTTCCACCGTTCATCGATGCCCAATTCATAATCATTAGGGTAACCTGCTTTGAAGGACATTTTCGGCTCGAAGAGAACGTTGGGGAACATAAAACGTAAGACGAGAGAAAGAGCTCCGAGGGTGGCGGCGGTAAAACTCACCCAAGCCACGGTAAACCAGGATAAAAATTGACGGCGGGTTATCTTCGCCGCAAAAGGAGGAAAGGGCGGTGTGGCGGGTTGTGGTTTTCCTAATTCATCAGCCATGAGCCGGTTCCTTCTGTAATTTAATCGCCGCGAGAGCGGCTTCTCTGACTCGCAGGCTTTCATCTTTTTGCGCGAGCAACTGGAGCGTTGGAAGAGAATCGGAGCGTTGCAATTGCGCCAAACCTTTGATTGCATTCGTCATTACTTTTTCAATTTGATCCTTGGGTAGTCCCTGCGAAACCAAAAGATTTCGGTCGAGCATCTTCATTAAAATATTCCATCCCGAATCATCCCCCAGCCGGGCGAGGCTGAGCGCCGCATTCCACGAAACATCGCTCACCGGATCTTCTAGTAAAGGTTTTAAGCGCGGTACGAATTCTTTACCGCCCAGAACCCCCAAAACATAAGCTGAGATCTTGCGCAGATCGGGATTCTCGTGACTTAAAAAAGAAATCAAATCCGGCGCGGCTTCCTTCGCATCCAGATTGCCGAGAGCCCAGATTAAATAAAGCTGAACTTCGGGCTCCTCCACCACGAGTCTTTTTCGGATCGCCTCAACCGCCTCCGGCGCCTTAAAACGGCTGAGCGCAAGTGTCATGTAGGCGCGCGTCTTCGCATCATAATGCTCGGGATCGCTTAAAATATGAATAATTTCTTTTCGGATCCCGGCTTCCCGAATCATCTCCGGCCTTCGGTTGAGCTCATTAGAAAGTTCGAAGGCTTTTTGCCAACGCTTGCTGGGCGAGCCTGTCTTGATGGCGGTGATCAGGGTCTCCGGAGTTTCTTCTTCATGGGTAAGGAACACCACGGAGCAAAGAAGGAGGGCCATCCCAACGACGATCAGGAGCGGAAAAAGAAAAAGCCCGAAAAAAAGCTTCCGTTTTGGATTCGACTTCTCGATTGACGGCTCAGCACTCATAAAACCTCGGGTTATGAAAGAACGGAATGAAGTTTGTTTTTATTATAACGAAAGGCAAGGAAGGAAATAAAGACCAAATCTAAGAGCACCACGGCGAGAACGTAAGGTAGCCCGCCCCCTCCGAATCCGTAACTGTGAAATCCTGCTGCCAGGACAAAATTAACGCCGTACCAAGCCATGAGAACCCCCAAAAAAGCCACCGCGGACCCAAGCGCTGTGCCGAAATCCCCGAGCCAACCCCCAAACCGGCCGTGCAACACCGTGAGATAACCGAGTAAAGCGATCAGGGCCCACGTCTCTTTCGGATCCCAACCCCAAAACCGTCCCCACGAATCATTAGCCCAAACCCCGCCCAAAATGGTTCCTGTCGCCAGGAGAACAACGCCGATTTGAAGGGCACGGTAAAGAAAAGCAGAAAGTTTTTCCTGTTCTTCTTTTTTCGCTGGATGAAATGCAAAGCTCAACAAAGCGGCATGGGCCAAAGCCCAGGAAAGTAAAAACGCGCCGTAACTGAGGGTTATGGTCAAGACATGGACCGTGAGCCAGTAATTATTTCTTAAAACCGGGACAAGCGGAGAAAGAGAAGGGTCGAGAACCGCCGGAAAGCTTTCGCCGATTATAAGACCGAAGGCGGCGACAAATGCGGCAGAAGCGGGAAGTACCGATTTCCGGTAAATCAAACCGAGAATCATTGAAAATAAAACGGCTGCCCACGCTACCCAAATCACGGATTCATACATATTAGTCACCGGCGGCCGGCCGGCGATCAGACAACGGAGAACAAAACCAAAAGTGTGAAGTGTAAATCCCGTAAAAATAAAAGCCAGCGAGACGAAAGGAAAACGGTCCCTTAGAAGGAACCAAAAAATGCCGCCGGCAAGGTAAAGCATCCAGGCCCATTGAAAGGGGCGTGTCTGATTGTAAAAAAGTTCAGCACCGATTTTATTTTGATCCAGCTGAATTTCCCGAGATTCTAGAAGGTGTTTGAGCGAAAAACTGAATTGTCGGGCGGCGCCCGACAATTCTCCTCCTTCTCGAAACGTTTGGACCCATTGGCTGAGTGCGGCTTGAGCTTCCGCAACGCCGGAAGGAGTATATTGGGCTTCGAGAACGGCTCTTCCGTGGGGATCGGCCAAACCAGCCAGTGCGATCCAACTCGCGCGAGGATCTTGAGGAGAAGGAAAAAATCCGGGCAAGGAACCTTCGGCGACGGCTTGAAAAAGCCGCGCCCGGTCATAAAGTTCAATTCGCTTATGCTCTAGGAGAGTCAGCTTTTCTTTTTTTTGCTGACGATCCATCGCCTGTTTGACTTTTTGCTGAAAGGGCGGGTGCGTCAAGACGAGTTCGGGGGAAATTTTTCCTCCGATGACCATCAAGCCGAATTCTTGGCGTAGCGGCGGGTATTTTACCGATAGAAAACTTTTCGTGTACCAACTCTCGGGTTGGGAAATCCATTTCCACACAACGAGCGTGGCGCTTTCATTATTAAGAGAGCCTTTCCCCGTGACCGAAAGAAGCACTTCCTGGGCAAAACTCTCAAAAGGTTTGACCCGTCCCCCGCTTTGAACCGGAATTCCCCGCAGAATCTCCTCTGCTGGATCGCTCTTTTTAAAAGAAAAGGCGGAGAGAAAAATGACCCCCAAAAGCGAAATAAAAATACCACGCGAGATTGTTCTCATCTGACGGACAAAGCCTCTTTTTGTTTCTCTTCCCGGTTCGAAAAACGGCGGCTATAAAACATGGTGAGGATTCCTCCGATTAATACGACGGCCCCTGTATATTTAATAGGAATACCGGGGTCTTTGGCTACCGTAAAAATCGAAACCTCAGGTCCGCCTTCCGGCTGCTGGTAACCGGATTGAAACACTTTAAACCCCTTGTAATGAAGCGGCTGATTCATGCGGATCGTGAGATCTCGGTTAATTCCGGACGTGTCGTCCTTTAAAGTGACATCGCTTTCGAAACTTGCCGGACGGCTTGTGCCCGGGTCCGTCTCCATTCGAAAATCACGCAGCTCGATGCGAAACCCCAAGGGAAGGGTTCTCAGACCATAACCGATTTGAAAAGGTTCTTTTCCTAAAATGAAACTTTCCTTGTCGCCCTGACCGAGCCAAAGCGTTTTTGTCTCGCCCCCGTTTTGTATTCCCACTTGAACAGCTGAAAGGTTTTCTTCCGAGCTGCTCGATATCGGGGCTTCCGAGAAAACGGCATTCATGAGCACATGAGGATAATAATGTTCCACTCGGAATTTAAAATCCATCCATCCAGTGGAAATTTGTTCACCCGCCCGGACCGTTCCTTCGGAAACTTCCTCGCCCTTGCGAATTTGATAAAGAGGCGACTCCCCTTCGCGCCAGACAAACCGAAGTTCGTTCTTCGGCCCCGCGGCCTTTTCTCCGGACCGATGATAAAAAATTTTGGCGCCGGCATCGCTTGGTTTCATTCCGTGAATCGTAGGAAAATCCGGGAAGTTTGAGAAAACCGTATGTTTTTCTTTTATGCCCTCGCCCTCCAAGACGAGTTCGCAGGCAGGATTGTTCCACGCCTCAGACTTATCTAGAAGCTGATTTTTGTCGACGATAGCATCTTTTAGAATGCGTACGACGGTCACTTTGTAAGGCGTGCCTTCAAGCGGCAGGGTTTGAGGTGTTTTTTTGGGCAATGGAAGCTTCGCCGTAGAATTTTTAAATTGGAACTCGAGAAAATCCTTTTCCAGCGATTGGCCCGAGGCAAGGCGCTCACGCGTAAAGCTCAGCGTAGCCGGACCGAGAAGAATTTGACTTCGCTCCGGATCATCCAAAATCAGCCGGTGATTCACTTTCATGAAAGAACTTTCCAAAGTCACTTCAAGGGCGGCCGGACCCTCGGAAGATTCCTCGAATTTTTCCTCCCGGTTGGCTTTCGGATAATAGGTTAAAAGTTTGATTTCCGGTGAAAGTGCTTTTTGTCCCCGCCACGGAAAAGCGCGTGAAGGGACCGGGTAAAAACCCAAAGGGCCTTTTTCCTGTGAAAAAATTTGGAGGAGAGTTTCGTTTAAAAGGATGCGGCCTGCGGTTTGTCCTTCCTCCACCGCCATTTGCCCTTCCACTCCGTAAGCACGCGTCATAAGCGAGCCGGCAAGAACGATGATAATTCCTGCGTGGGTCACGACAAAACCGACGTGTTTTTTCTTCCAGGGAAGCCGGTCAAGGGCCGCCGCCAAAACATTTAAGGCGAGAAGAATCAAAAAAAGACTCATCCATATGCTGCGATAAACAACCAATTTAGCGGTATCGGTTCCGTAAGCCGACTCGATAAAAGTCCCTGCAGAGAAAATGACGGCGAGGGCCAGCAGAAGAAAAATGGCCAGCCGAAGGGAGGCGAAAAATTTAAAGATAGCGACGGCAATTCTCACGGCTTAAAAAAAAGATGAAGAGCCACTGCGAATAAAAATCCGGCGAACACTTTTCTAAGCATGACCACATCCAGGCGAAGCGAAAGGCTGGATCCCAGCCAAGCGCCGACCATCGCGAACACTGCCAAAAGGATCGCTACCCGCCAATCGAGTGCTTTTTCCGAAAAATGACGATAAGCTCCCACAGCCGCAGTGGGAATAATGGCTGCCAAGGAAGTACCGATCGCGGTGTGAAAATTGAGACCCAAAAAAATTACCAGGAGCGGGACAAAAATGACTCCCCCGCCCACGCCAAAAAGTCCGCTCGCGAAACCTCCCAAAATTCCGATCATTCCGATTCCAATCCAGCGCATGGCAAACCTCCTCTTTAAGCTCCCGCCAGATCGAGGGCTCGGTTAACTAACCGGTCAACCCAGCGGATTTTTTCATGGGTCCGCGGAACGTGAGTATAGTTTACTTTCTGGAAATTTTTTTCCCGTTCCTTTACGCGCAGGACCAAATCTTTGAGATGAGGGGATTTGACGCGATACTCCCCCAAAAGTTGGCGGGCCACAAGTTCACTATCCACAAAATACTCTATTTCCTGAAGACCCAGCTCATGGGCTAGTTCAAGCCCCCGGATTACAGCCCGGTATTCCGCTATATTATTGGTAGCCTCACCGATTGTCTCCTGATGCTCTCTGAGCATATCGCCTTTGGCATCACAAACGAGAATCCCTATGGCTGCCGGACCCGGATTGCCGCGGGCGCCTCCGTCTGAGAAAACCCTTCCTTTTTTCACTCGATGAGTTCAATCCTTGAATGAGAAGTTGAGATAGTAATGAGGGACGGTTTTAAAAAAGTGTATGAGGAGGGACCCTAGCTGTCAATCAAAACTAATCGATACCTGAGCTCGCGTTAGGGATCAACGGGCGTGCAGGTACCGGACAAGAAATAGCAGCGTGAGCAACACGAAGAAGGGCATGAAATTCGTAAGAGAAGCTCCGTAAATCAGGCCCATCGTGATGCCCAAGAAAAGACCCGTTAATAGGCTGTCATCGAAACGCATGTCTCTCACCCCCTTTTTTTGCAAAGGCTTTACCTCTTCTGCAGGCATCCTGATTAACGAGCCGCGTGTAGATAGCGCAGAATCAGGATTACCGCACCAATGACGAAAAACGGCACATAAGTCGTCAGCTGGCCGGTGTATAGCAACCCTACGGTCACACCAATGAAAATCCCGGTGATCAGGCTATGGTCAAATTTCATGGCTTCTCACCTCCTCCTGAATTATCGGCTCCTAATGCATCTTCTGATCATACTATGATCAAAGATGATAGAAGATGCTAGTCTCTAATACAAACGTAGCATCGCTAGAGGGTAATGTCAAAGAGCAAGATATAGTATTACTTAACTTATTTATTGGTAAGGCTTAGGAGTGATTTTTTGGCTTTATTTTGAGTTCGGCTTCCAGAGCTTCAACTTCCCTTTGAAGGGAGCGTATTCGCTGCTTGAGCTCATCCACCGGATCAGGTAGGTCGCCATGATCTAAAGTCTGGTCAGGGGTTTTGCGTCCTTCTCGGCGCACGATCTCACCGGGAACGCCGACAACCGTGCAATTATCCGGAACGGGGTGTATCACCACGGACCCGGCGCCTACTTTTACATTATTACCGATTCGGATATTACCCAGAACCTTCGCCCCGGCTCCTACGACCACATTGTGTCCCAGCGTCGGATGCCGCTTTCCCCGTTCGGTTCCCGTCCCGCCCAAGGTGACATCCTGATAAAGGGTCACATTTTTACCAATGATTGTCGTCTCGCCGATAACCACACCCATTCCGTGATCGATAAAAAATCCCGGCCCAATCTTGGCGCCCGGATGAATTTCCACGCCGGTCAAAAAACGCACCCATTGAGAAAGGATTCTGGGAATAAGCGGAAGGTGAAGTCTGGCGTGAAGGAAATGCGTCAAGCGGTATGCCAGGAGGGCGTGGTATCCCGAATAGGTTAAAAGGACTTCAATAAAACCAAAAGTGGTCTGCGCTGCCGGATCCCGCTCAAAGCAGGCTTTAAAATCTTGACGAAGGGTTTCGAGGACATGAGTCATGGAGTCATTATTTCACAAATCTGGATTTTGTCAAAAAAGAGTGCCTCCTAAAAATAGGACTTGACAAATATTAATTATTAGTTAATATTTTATTTAATATTAGTCAATAACATATATGAAAACACACCGAATTTTCTTCATTTTGGCGCTTTGCCTGGGAGTGGGGCTGGGCTTCGGGTTTTGGAGTCGGGCGGAGTCTCCCCTTCCCAATGAAACTTTGACGGATCTTTCTCTTCATCCGATGGATCCCTCCCGGCTCCTTGTGACTTCCGAGAAAGAGCTTTATCTGCGGGAAGGCAAAAACTGGAAACGGCTTCTTTCGTTGCCCGGAAATTCAATGGTTATCCAACACATTGTTCTCCATCCCTTTTTTACGGAAAAAATCTTTCTCTTAAGTCCGGAAGGGGTCTTGGAAGGAAATTTAAAAACCCGCCAAACCAGATGGCTTTTCCGGGAACGGAATCCTGAAAAAAATTCTGTTTTTGCCTTAACCTTTCACCCGGATCAGCCTCACTGGCTTTATCTGGGAACTGCGCGAGGTCTTTATCAAAGTCATGACGGCGGCCAAAACTGGCAACGCCCGCTTCATTGGCCCGAAAATCAATCGATCCGATTTGTCGACTTTCTTGCTTCGGACCCAGCTACTTTATTCATAGGAACCGCGCGGGAGCTTTTTTTTTCAAAAAACGGAGGGAAATCTTTTGAATCCGGCTTCTCGCTTGCTCTCTTCTCGGGCGAGGACGAGGACCGAGATGAGTTTTTGGAAGATTCGAACGAACGAGCCTACTCCCGGTTCACTTCCCTTGCTCATTCGCAAGATTTCTCCCGAATTTGGGTGGGGACGCTGGAAGGGACCTTCGAAAGCCGGGACGGCGGAATCCAATGGGCAAAACTCCCTGAGGCAGGTTTGGAGAGACGTCAAATTGTGGATTTGGTTTTTTCTGAATCCGCTCAAACCCTTTTTGCCGCAACCGCCAAAGGGGTTTTTCGGTTTCATTCTGCAGGACGCTGGGAAAAACTCCCCGTCAAAATGACAAAACCTCCGTCTTCTCTCGCTCTCCAAACAGACTCCCACAATAAAGAAATTCTTTTGGTGGCGAGCGGTGCCGAGGTGATTGAATGGCCCCTTGGGCCGGTAGAAAATCCGGGGGCTTCCCCCCTCTTCATTCCTTCGCCGGAACGAATGGAACTTTTCAGAAAATTTTTGATGTCAGAACCCGGAATCCGGGAAATTCAGAAACAAGCGATTCGCTATGGCAATTTGGGAAATGGGAAAATTCAAAGGTGGCAATGGGGTTCTCGGATGAGAGCCTTCATTCCCCATCTCACTTTCAGCAAGGATTTTTCCTACAGTCAGAATGTCGACATTGACCGCGGCGGAACGAATGATCCGGACCGGTTTATCCACGGGCCGGATGAGTCTGACAGCAATTGGGATGTAGGACTCACTTGGGAACTCGGAGACCTGCTTTATTCAAGCGCCCAGACTTCGATCGACAGCCGCGCCAAACTTTTGGTAGAACTGAGAGAATCGATTTTAAGCGAGGTGACGAGAATTTATTTTGAAAGACGAAAGCTTCAGATGGAACTGATTTTCTCTCCACCCGAAATGACGTTTCAGGAAAGACTCGATCTTCTCCTCCGGCTTGAAGAACTCACCGCCCAGCTTGATGCGCTCACAGATGGTTTTCTATCAGAACGTTTGGGAGAAATCGAACAAACCCATCCCGAATTTAAGGAATTATTTTCCTGATTCCCGGTCAAGTCGAAGTTGGCCGCACGCCGCGTTGATGTCCCGACCCGCAGTCTGGCGCACCGTTACGCGAAGGCCCGCTTTGGAAAGAATTTCACGAAAGGCTTCGATCCGTTTTTGAGGGGGCCGCTTGAAGCTCGCTTCTTTAATCGGGTTATAAGGAATCAAATTGATTTTGGCGCCCAAAGGTTTGGCGAGCGCCGCCACTCCTCGGGCTTCTTCGGGAGTATCATTGACCCCTTCCAGAAGCGTGTATTCAAAAGTGATTTCGCGTTTGAGCTTTTTGTGGATCTGCCCGAGTGTTTTTTTAAGCGCTACGAGTGAATAACGCCGGTTAATGGGGACGATCTCGTTTCTTAATTTGTCGCTGCTGGAGTGAAGCGAAACGGAAAGCCGGACCCGCCCCTCCATTTGTCTAACGAAAGTTTCGATTTTGGGCGTGATTCCCACCGTGGATACCGTGATTCTTCGCGCACCCAAGTCAAATCCCCAATCCGCTTGAAGGATGCGGAGGGCTTTCATGGTCATCTCGAAATTGTCCAAAGGCTCGCCCATTCCCATAAAAACGACGTTCGTTACCCGTTTTTTCCGACTTTTCTCAATCTGCGCAACCTGTTCTACAATTTCGCCGGCCGTGAGATTGCGGCTATAAGACTTACCGCTCGCGCAAAAAACACATTTCATCTTGCACCCGAGCTGGGTAGAAACACAGACGGTCTCTCGCCCCTGCTGGGAAATCAAAACGCTTTCCAAAAGATGGCCGTCGCCGGTTTCAAAAAGAAATTTGGTGGATTGACCGTGGAGCGAGGGAACCGCTTCCTTAAAACGAAGGGCACCCAAAGAAAATTCCGATTTCAGTTTCTCGAGAAGCAACTTCGGGAGATTGCTGATTTCTTCCCACCGTTCCACCTTCTTGCGATAGAGCCACTCGAGAAGCTGACGGGCACGGTAGGAGGGCTCCGCCAAAAACCCAAAAATTTTTTCTGCTTCCGCCAGTTCAAGCCCGTAAAGGGCAGGTTTTAACTTCATTACTTGCGCAGTTTGAATCCGACCCGGAAGAGATAAACCGTGAGGGAAAAAAGTAGCAGAAAAAGCGCCAAGACGATGGCGGCACTTAGAAAAATCGGCGTATCGGAAACGCCCAACATCCCGTAACGCAGCCCGTTGATCATATAAAACATCGGGTTAAAAAAGGTCAGCCACTTGATGGCGGCCGGAACCATTTCGATGGAATGAAAAACGCCGCCGAAAAAGATGAGGGGTGTAATCACAAACGTGGTACAGAGCGAAAGGTGCTCGAATTCCTCCGCAAAAAGCGCCACGATCATTCCGACGGAAGAAAAAACCAAGGAGACAAAGATGAGGAAAAAGATGACAACGGCAGGGTGAGCGATGGGGAAACAGACAAAGAAAAGGGAAACCAAATAAACGCCCGTCGAAGTGACGAGACTGCGCGCCAAGCCTCCGATCAAAATGGCAAGGACCATCTCGAAATAGGAGAGCGGGGTTACGAGCAGCTCTTCAATATTATTGGCCCAGCGTGAAATGAAAAGGGAGCTTGAAGTATTGCTATAAGAACCTTCAATCACGTACATCATCAAGAGGCCGGGGATCAAAAATGTCAGGTAAGGAACCCCGTGGACTTCTTCGATGCGTTGGCCCAATGAAAACCCAAAAATAAAAATATAAAGGAAACTTGAAACTAAGGGCGGGGTGATGGTTTGAGTGAAAACTGAAAAAAAGCGGTAAATTTCCCGCCATACGAGCGTGCGAAAACCGATGAGGGATCTCATGATTTGATTTCTATCGGACTTTTTTTGGTGAGTTTCAAAAAGGCATCTTCCAAGGTGGGCCGCCTTACATCAATCCGCTCGATTTCAATTCCTTTTTCATAAAGCGCCCGCAGCACTTTTTGAATCATTCCCTCTCGTTCTTCAAATTGAATCTTAGCGCCGCCATCCTTCAGTTCGACATCCAGCGCCGCCAGCTCGGCCGGAAGTTGGAGAAGAGGTTTTTTGAGGGAGAGCTCTACCCGATCGGCCGTCATTTTGCGGATTAAAGTCTCGGTAGGATCAAGTGCGATGATGCGGCCCTCATGAATGACGCCGATCCGGCTGCAAAGTTTTTCCGCTTCTTCAATATAATGAGTCGTCAGAAAAATGGTGATCCCCTCTCGGTTCAGACGACGGAGGAATTCCCACAGACGGTGCCTCAGCTCAAGATCAACGCCGGCTGTCGGCTCATCGAGAATAAGAATTTTGGGACGATGCATCAGCGCGCGGGCAATGAGAAGCCGGCGCTTCATTCCGCCCGAGAGACGCTTGTAGCCCTCTTTTCTTTTCTTCGAAAGATCAAAAGAGTCGAGAAGCTCCGCAGCTCTTTTCTTCGCCTCACGAGGGGAAAAACCGAAGTAGCCGGCCTCAAAAACAAGAATTTGTTCAGCGGAAAGAAAAGGATCAAAATTAAATTCTTGCGGAACGAGACCGATCAGGGCCCGGGTTTGGCGGTAATCGCGGCGGACATCATAACCAAAAACTTCCACCTTGCCGTCCTGATAGTTGGCCAGGCCCGTAACCGCACTGATGGTGGTTGTCTTGCCGGCTCCGTTGGGGCCGAGGAAGCCGAAGAAATCTCCTTCTCCTACTTCAAAGGTAACTCGGTCAAGCGCCTTAAAGCGGCGGTAAAATTTAACGAGGGATTGAATTGAAATCGCGGGACGAGCCACAAAACTAACGCGTCAGAACTTCTAGCGCCCGCTCGGGGTTATCTGTTTTAAGGACAAGACAGCCGGAATGTTGATCGGGCCGGGCGGTGCAATAGGCATAAGAAATATTGATGTCGGCTTGGGCGAGCGTCTGGCAAATTTGCGTGAGTTCTCCGGCTTTGTTCAGGACTTCCAAAACAACAACCTCTTGTTCCATCACATAAAGTTCTTCCTCTTCCAAAAGAAGAAGCGCTTTGGTAGGATTATCCACGAGGAGTCGCACGACGGCGTTATCCACGGTGTCATGAATCGCCAAGGCAAGCAAATTGATTTTTGCGTCGGCAAGAATGGAACACACCCGAGCCAAATTTCCGGGGCGATTCTCCAAAAATACCGAAAGTTGCTTCTGGATACGGTTCAAAGAAACTCCTTTTATACGGGCATCCGGCTGATGATTTTTTGAGCGAGCGGCGCCGATGATTTGGGAACCGCAACGCCGATCCCCTTCAGTGAATTCCCCTGGATATCCCTTTTCCCTTGTTCATAAAGGAGGCACTCGACTTCTTCTTCCTGTAACCGCGCTAAAATGAGGTAGGCATCCTCCGAAGAGGCGGTTTCGTAAACCTGCACCCAGGGTTCCCTTGCATTCCAGTGCCGGTAACGTTGATTGGATTTAAAGGTAGGTTTTAACTCGGAGAAATTTCCCCTCCTCATACGCTGCCAGAGAAGAATGGCATAGGCCAAAATCCCAAAAAGTACTCCGTAAAGAACGAGTCGTATCATAGTGCTTAACCTTTTAATAAGGATAGCACTTCTAGGATCAATTTTAAATGCCCGCGCCAATCATCCAAAATTCTGATGCCGTTGCTTTGTAAATACGATAAAATAAGCGACTTTTAAAATGTGGTTGGCGATATTGGTCTTTGGTCTTTTTTTGGGAGTTTTGCTTCTCGAATTTTATGCAGCCAAGAAGCGCCCCCGACCTTCCACTGAAGGATTCGGTGCTTCTTTCTGCACCCATGATGGGAAACCGACTTCCAAACCTGAAGGTCCTCTGAAATTATCCCTCTCGCCTCATACCGTCTATAAAAATTTTCCGAATCAAAAAAATAGTTCCTTTACGATCAATTCGCATGGTTTCAGGGGTGGTGAGCTTCCTTCTGTGGGGTCATTCAAAAATATTATTATCGCCGGTGACTCTGGAGCGTTTGGATACGGGGTACGAGACAACGAGACGATCTCGTCATTATTGGAAACCAAGCTTCAAGGCTGTCATGTGATCAATGCGGGCGTTATGGCCTTCTTATCAAGTCAAACTCTGACTTACCTGGTTACGGAGTTAACGGATTACCATCCGGATGTTTTTATTGTCTATCTTGGGATTAGCGACCTACTGAACGCCCGACATAATATTATTTGGAAAAAAAATTTGCTGGATTACTGCGGCGCTTTTTTTGGGATCGAACATCGATTGCTTGTCGACCAAAAGACTCAAGGGAGCGTGCGGGCGAGCTTCCAAAGATTCATAAATACGCTCTCCAAAAAAAGCGCCCTTGGTTTAATTTTTGATGAGCAAGTCAAAAAGTTAAGGAATCGAGCCGGGCCTTATCGTCCTATTGCTCCCAATCGTATAAATCATATGGTTGATCGTTATACCTCCAATTTAAAAAAGATGAATGATTTTTGTAAAAGCCAAGGGGGGAAGTTTCTCAACGTGATCCAACCAGAACTTGGTTTTAAATCAAAGAGGACACCGGCCGAAAACCAGTTTTCTCAAGAATTAGGTGGTTTGGTGGGCTTAAATTACTCCGCTAAATTTTCTGAAGACTATCGACTCTTTATTGAGAAATCGAAAAGCAAACTCAGTCTATGGGGAATCCCTTGCGTCGACCCAGGTACTTGTCCCGAATTCAGAGATAGCGATGAACAATTATTCATTGACGTCGTTCATACGAGCCGGCGCGGGAATGAAGTTATTGCTCAACTTATTGACAAAACTTTAAAAAAACTATCATGAATTTCTTAAGAAAGGAAAAATCGCTTCTTTTTTCCTGTAAAGACGGCCTCCTGCCAAAAAATTTCCTGAATCATGCTTTTTTATCCGGTCTGGATTGGAATTTCGTTTTAAGAACCGCCGAGGTCCACCGCATTCTTCCCTTTCTCGCGCTTGCTTTTCGAAGGGCGGGGGAACTTTCGGAACTACCTCCGGATATAAGGGCGCGAATGGAAGTAGCTCTCCAACAGGCGTCCTTGGAAAATTTGATCAAACTCAGCGAGTTTCAAAAATTTAATTCCCTTTTTGAAGCTCACAACATTCCTGTCATCCCGCTCAAGGGAATCGCGCTCACTCAATTGATCTACCAAGAGAGTTCCGTGCGGCGTATGGGCGATATCGACATCCTTATCAAAGAAACCGATCTCAAAAAAATTAAGAAATTGATTACGGAAATGGGGTTTAAATTAAAAGAGGGGTCGAGCCGTTGGCAAACTGCCTTGAGTCGCCCTCTTTTTGGCCGGGCGGATTATATTAAAGAAGGTGAAGTGATCGACGTTCAGTGGAGACCGCGATTTTTCTTCGGCGGCAAACTCATCGAATGGAATACGGACCGCGCTTGGCAAAATGCTTTTCATTTTTCCTTTTTTGAAAAAAATGTTTTTCAGCTCTCTTCGCTAGACAATATTCAATACCTTCTTTTTCAAATTTGCGGGGATTTTGAAGAAGGGCATCTTCTATGGATCCAACTGCTCGATACTGCATTAATGATTAAAAAGAGTGGGGTTCGGTGGGATGGAGTCCTCTCCTACTGCGCCTTCAATCTTCCTGCGGCTTCAAAAAAACAAATAGAAATTTTTGTAACGCTCATCCGTGAAATTTACTTTGAAGAAAAAAAGGAGGATGAATTTTCCCCCGAAACCCGGGAAATTACCGAGCGGCTTTTGAACGGAGCCCCCTCAGCCTCAAGTTTATTCGGCGGCCGCACCTTCTTGAAGTTGGCGACTTCCCCTAGGGATAAAATTATTTTTGTGGCAGGTTACCTTTTCCCAAATAAAGGTCATAATTACTTAGAACATTGGCGAAGGCTTTTCTTAAAAATGCTAAAGCTGGTATTTCCCGACAAGAAAAAAGCCGGCACGCGTGAATTTTCACCACGTACCGGCTTATAAAATAATCCCGGCGACGACCTACTCTCCCACCCAGTTACCCAGGCAGTACCATCGGCCCTGGAGGGCTTAACGGCCGTGTTCGGAATGGGAACGGGTGTGACCCCTCCGGTATAGTCACCGAGAAAAATGAATTGCGGGAAAAACAAACTGAATAGTCTCAGCAGAACAGAAATACTGTCAAGCCGAACGGCCGATTAGTACGGATGAGCTCCACTTCTTACGAAGCTTCCACTTTCCGCCTATCAACCTCGTCGTCTTCGAGGTGCCTTCTCGATCCTTTGAGGATTGGGAATCCTTATCTTGGGGACGGCTTGGCGCTTAGATGCTTTCAGCGCTTATCCATTCCGAACATCGCTACCCTGCGCTGCCCTTGGTAGGACAACAGGCACACGAGAGGTTCGTCTCTTCCGGCCCTCTCGTACTAGGAAGAGCCCCCCTCAAGATTCCTACGCCCACGACAGATAGGGACCGAACTGTCTCAC
>Ga0209515_10002061_pt1 | contig 31767 bp, 30 predicted proteins | sample Subgroupgradi54m_FD_187454 | JGI IMG/M metagenome (GOLD analysis project Ga0209515, IMG submission 187454) | Subsurface groundwater microbial communities from S. Glens Falls, New York, USA - GMW60B uncontaminated upgradient, 5.4 m (SPAdes)... ... | reverse complement strand
TAGCCATAGTTAAAATAGTTTGACCAACTAATTTCTGCAATTAATGGTTGCAGTTTTTTAGGGAACCATTATGCATAATCTTTTTTTTCATCTATTAATGAATTATTATCATTATTTTCTAATAATTTAATTTTATCAACCTGTTTAGTTAAAATTGTCATTTGTTTAATAGCGATTTGATTTAACTTTTCTAATCGTATATGCTTCTCTAGATTTTCTGTAATAAACAACGCATTTAGATTCTCCAGATTTGCTAAACAAACCAACTGTGAAACATCCGCATAATCACGCATATTTCCTTCGAGAGTAGGATTCTTCTCTTTCCATTCTTTTGCAGTTATGCCAAACAATGCTAAATTAAGAATATCTGCCTCAGTTGCATAAATAAGATTTTCTTCTTTTCTTGAAATCTGTTGCGGAATAAGATGCTGTTGTATTGCATCTGTATGTATTTTATAATTTATTTTCGTCAAATTTCTCTTAATATCCCAATCTAACGATTTTCTCTCACTTTCTTCTGCTTTTAAGCGTTGGAATTCTTTGATTAAGTATAATTTAAATTCTACTGATATCCACGCCGCAAACTCAAAAGCTATATCTTTATGAGCAAATGTTCCTCCATATCGACCAGATTTTGAAATAATTCCTATCGCTTTTGTTTTTTCATACCATTGTTTTGCTGTTAAAGTGAAGCTGTTTAACCCGGCTTGTTTTCTAAACCCATCGAATTCGATGGAATTAAAAAGAGAATTGTTGATACTTTCCCAAAGTCCCAAAAATTCAATCGTATTTCGATTTCTAAGCCAATTTTGAATAACATAATCCCCTCTATTTGGATCTTTATACTTTGCTATATCTGTAAGACAAATATAATCCTCTTTATTCTGCGTATATAACTCAATCTCTTTATCTAAAACTGTAATTTTATCCATACTTTGATTCAAATTTCCTGCTATATAAACCCTATCCGCACCTGTCCAGTGTGACCAGTGGCTCCTCTCACCGCTTCTTTCCCGCAAGAATAACCGTTTCAGGCTGTGTAGCACTGGACAATAGATGGTGGGTAGTGGGGGGGAAAAAGTTATCAAAGAAAAGTTTATATCTCTAAAGATTTTATTATAGAGGACTTTGATTAACCCCATTTTTCGGGGTTCCTCAAAGGTTGCTCGCAAGCAACCTCCGAACCATCAGTGAGATTGGTTGCCAAAGCAACCTCGAAACCGCAGTGACAGAGTACTTCTTAGAGGGGGGTTGAAGTAAATTATATGGTTAATCAAACCCCTCTATAATTTATGCCAAGAGATATTTTTGGTAATATAATGAGAACAGATATGTTTGGCAGAAAAGTTTCCAAAAAACAAATTAAAACAGAAGTTCTAGAAGAAAATCGTAAAAGAGGAAAAATGGCAGAAGATAATTATCGGATGGGTGCTACTTTACGAGTGTTGAAACTGAAAGAGCGCCACATGGGCGTGATTTTATTGAGCGAAAAAGAAATTTTATAACCGGAAGAGTAGAACGTACTACTCATGTAGAAGTTAAGAGTTCATCAACAGCTCCTTTATCTAAGTTACAGCAGAAAATAAAGAAAAAAAAATCTAATTATAAAGTTGTAAGAGTAAAGAGTTTATTCTAAATTTAATTTAATTAGCATTTCTTTATATTTTCTAGCTTTCTCATTATCTGGGTCATTCTTCAGAACTGTATCAAAACATTTAATTGCTTCTTCAAATCGTTTTAAATCTGCAAGTGCAACTCTTTTATTATACCAAGCGCCAATATATCTACTATCTATCTCCAACGCTTTATCATAACATTCTATCGCTTCTTTAAATTTTTTCAACTCTTGAAGTTTAACCCCTTTATCAAACCAACTATCTCTCTCCTCATTAATGACCTTATCTTTCCTTTTAAACAAATCAAAAAATGCCATCCATTCAATATAATAATGTAACTATAAAAACATTACTCTTAGAAATCAATCAATCAAATAAATCCCTTCGAGCGCTTTCATAATAATCCCTTGACAATTCGTAATCCGATTCAACAACTGATGAGAGGTACTCGCTTTCTTCACCTGCCCCAACCGATCTAATATCTGCATATAAATTCGTATCAAATCCCCCTCTTGCAGATTTATCAACTCGAGCACGTCAAAAAACGTCTTCCCATGATAAATTGGATGAATTAACACCGTCATCTGATCTAACGACAAAAACTTCTTCTCCATATGCAAATAATCGCTCGCATGCAGCACTTTATGCAGCTTCGTTAACGATTCATCTTTAAACCCTTTCTCAAACTTATGCATCTCCCGCTCCTCATACACTAAACACGCAAGTACAAGCATTATCTGATACTCATCTAAACTCTGCCACACCTCCGTTGCAAAAATCTCTCCCGTTGTAATCTCATCCGCAAAAATCTTCGCCGCAAACCTTCCCTTATCCGTCAACGCTCCTTTCGAGCTATACCCAAACTTCTCAAGTCTGCGCACAATACTATCATAACGAGCTAAAATCAATTTGGTTGGAATCTTATCATACTTCTCCCCGAACTTTTGATACGATAAAAAACTTAATCGTAATATCTTCTCAATTTGCTGCGGACTCTTCAACTCAATCAGATTCAACACTGTATTAATCGACAACCTAAACTGCGATTGAATCGGCTCCACATCTTTATCTGTTAACTCTTTTAATTCTTTATACCTAAACGTTGGTCGATGAATCATACTCACTACATGCCCAACCGTATCAAGCCCTCGCCGTCCTGCTCTCCCTGCAATCTGAAAATACTCCTTCGTATTCAACATCCTAAAACTTCGCCCATCATACTTACGCAAATTATCAAAACACACCGTTTTTGCCGGCATGTTAATTCCCACTGCAAACGTTTCCGTTGTATATAGCACTTTAATCATTCCTTTCGCAAATAACTCTTCAACTGCTTCTTTAATAATCGGTAATAATCCTGCATGATGAAACGCAATTCCTTGCGCAATCGTCTCTCGTATCGCTCGCGTCGAAGATAACTTATTAATTTCTGATGGCGCCCCCTCTAATTTTTTCACAAAATACTCCACGCACTTCGTATCGCGTGCAAAAATATTTTTTTTCGCAAGTTCCAGCGCCTTCATCTGACAATCTTTGCGTGAAAACGAAAAAAAGAAACACGGCAGCTTCTCCGCTCCTAAATCTAAAATCAAATCAACATGATTTGGCTCTGGCACTTTCTCTCGTTGCCCTTTCCCTCGTCCCCTCCCCCCGCCAACCACCGCATGATACGTCGGCACTTCACACGCCTCTTTAATTTTTTCAAGCGAGGTAATCCCTAACTCATAATCATAAAACAGATGCTGCAGCGGCACATTTCGTTTCTCAGATACAACTGTCTTTACCGGATGCTTTTTAATCGCCTGAATCCATCTGCTAAATTCCTGCGCATTGGGAATCGTTGCTGATAAACACAAAAACCGAATCTTCTCTGAACTGTAAATGATCGACTCCTCCCACACATACCCTCGCTCTGGATCATTAATATAATGGACCTCATCAAAAATCACATACGCAATATTATTCAAATCAGCATCATTGCTTACCGCCATATTGCGGTAAATCTCGGTTGTCATGATCACCACTTTCGCTTCCGGATTGATTACAACATCTCCTGTCATTAAGCCAACATGCGCTTCCCCATATTCATGACAAAAATCTTTATACTTCTGATTAGACAGCGCTTTAATCGGCGCCGTATACACTATTCGCTTAGGGTCATTCTTATGTTTCTCAATAATATAATCAGCAATCAACGTTTTCCCACTTCCCGTGGGAGCTGACACCACAACCGAAAAATTCTGTTCAATTGCCTCAATTGCTTGCTCTTGAAACGGATCTAATGTAAAATTCTTAAATTTCATATAATTAGTGCCTTACCTACTCGCTCTACAAAGACAACTCACCTCTATTTCAAACATCTTATACAAACACAATGTTTATAAAACCTTCTCTCTTAATCTTCCATATCAGATGGTAGATCTAAAAAGTGGAGCAGATGTAACTACAGATGAGCTCGTTTCATTCTTTCAGCTCATTGCAACTTTAACTGCGCAAGAAAAAGCTATTATCCATGATCTACCTGATCAATTTCGCCGTACTATTCTTCATCTAAAAAAAGCAAATCTATTAAGCAACGCTTTACAAAAAATCATAAACCACAGATCCTGGACCGATGCCCAACGCGCTGAAATCTCATCTTTAATCTCACAACTTCTCGTCGAACTCGATCCCAAAAAAGGCATAATTACAACCGAAGTATATGAAGAATATGGCATCTCCCACTATCGACCTCTCCTTGCAAAAGAAAAAGAAATACTGTACAAAACAGATTACTTGACTCTTGATCGTTTCGCCCATCTCTCCCGAATCCTCCCTCATGGATTTAAATCTCCTCTTCTAAGAAGCAACGTAGAATCCATTCGCCGGCGTCTCCAGCTCGCTCATAAACGTGAACAAATCACATTAACAATAGACATCCACATTGATAATCTTCTCCATAAATTTCGTGAACTGCTTCAATTGCAGCAAAGTATTCTCACTCAAGAAAAAGAGATCTTAATTGAATTACGCACCTACGAAACAAAAACCAGTATCGCAAGTGACATCCTTCAATTACGTACCCTCAGCGAACGTTTTCTCGAAGAAACACGCCAGCTCAAAAAAATACAACGTCGCTTCAAAGATGAATTTTATCTCCCTTTTGAAAAATACCATGATCAAAAAATAACCTCTCTTGATCTAATCAATAATCTCCTAAATCAAAAACCTCAAAAGTGGTATCATGCTCTTGGATTCAAACGTCCAAAAATTAACCTCAAAGAAGTTCTGCTCGAATATAATACTATGACCACCCCTGAAGAAAAAATGGAATTTATCTCCAACCTCGAATTCATCCCTCAATTTTTAGAAGAAAAAGTACGTAACTTTATTCAAAAAATAAAACCATCCATCACTCAAGAAATGCGTTCCACTCGCAAAAATTTTGAACGCTTATTATGGGAAAAACGCTTTGACCCTTTAACCGGAGCGTATACAAAACCTCTTTTTTTCGAAGAATTTCAAAAATTATCATTCCAATATGGACGTACCAAACAACAATTTTCTCTTCTGGTCTTTGACATTGACCATTTTAAACACTTCAACGATAACTATGGTCATGGGGTGGGTGATAAAGTGTTGCAAGGGATGGCAAAAACAGTTATGCGTCATATTCGTAAAACAGATTTATTCATTCGCTATGGTGGCGAAGAATTTATCTTACTCCTACCAAATACCAATAAAGATCATGCACTTGTCATTGCCAATAAACTACGCGAATTACTTCCTATTGAAAACCCTCAACCACTCAATCCTAAAACTCAGATGCCTATAACCACCTCTATTGGTGTTGCTACATTTCCCGATGATTGTAAAAATAATCCCTCTCCTCAAGAATTATTTGACAAAGCCGATAAAGCATTATACACTGCAAAAGAAAGCGGAAGAAATCAAGTTGTGAGTGCGTAATTTTTTTTTTCTAATGCCATTTATTAATTTCTTCAAACTCCTCCTAAACCTTTTTAAACATCCTTTTTATCCTTTACGGAATGTCACTCGAAAAACTGGGCTTAAAATGCGGTATCGAAATCCACCAGCAATTAGAAGGAAAAAAACTTTTCTGCAACTGCCCAACTCTTATCCGAGATGACACTCCTGACTTCCAAATCACTCGCGTATTAAGAGCATCCGCCGGTGAAAGTGGCGAAATTGATATTGCCGCAAAACAAGAACAACTCAAACAAAAACAATTTATCTACCAAGGCTATCACGACACCACTTGTTTGGTCGAAACCGATTCCGAACCACCTCATCCTCTCAACCAAGACGCATTATATACTGTATTACAGTTCTCCAAACTTACCAATGCTAATATCATCCCTATTGTTCAAATCATGCGTAAAACTGTTATCGATGGGTCTAACACCTCCGGTTTCCAACGCACGGCGTTAGTCGCACGAAACGGTCTCATCTCAACTTCTGAAGGCGATGTCCGTATCACCGGTATTAACATCGAAGAAGACGCCTGTAAAATAATTGAAGAAAAAGCAGACCAAAAAATCTATCGCCTCGATCGTCTGGGCATTCCTTTAATTGAAATTGGTACTGCTCCTGATATCAAAACACCGCAGCAATGCTTAGAATCCGCCAAAAAAATCGGCCTCTTACTTCGCTCTCTTCCTGGCGTTAAACGAGGTTTGGGCACAATTCGTCAAGATGTTAACGTCTCCATTATCGGTGGTACACGAGTCGAAATCAAAGGCGCCCAAGAATTACGTCTGCTCCCTCTCTACGTCGAATTAGAAGCAAAACGTCAACAAGAATTATTAAAACTGCGCGACGAATTAAAAGATGCTCACACTAAACTCAACCCGCTCGAAATTATTGACATCACCGGTTTATTTCTTAAATCCCAAGCAAAAATAATTTTAAAAACAATTGAAAAGAATGGAAAAATTCTTGCCATTCGTGTAAATTGGTTCTCAGGCATAGTCGGCCGAGAATTAGTCCCAAATTATCGCATTGGTACAGAACTCTCCGGAAGAGCAAAAATAAAAGCCGGCGTTGGCGGCATTTTTCACTCTGACGAATTACCAAATTACGGTATAACCGCTGAAGAAACCCAAGTCATCCGTCGTATGTTAAATTGTACGGACAAAGACGCATTCATCTTAGTCGCCGATCAAGAATCAAAAGCAACCATCGCCCTCAACGCCGTCTACGAACGTCTGCAAGAATTATGGCTGGGCGTACCAAAAGAAGTACGTAAAGCAAATTCCGATGGCACATCTGCCTACATGCGTCCTATGCCTGGCGCTGCGAGAATGTATCCCGAAACTGATATCCCGCTAGTAAAACCCGATACCACAAAAATAACCATACCCGAAACACTTGAAGAAAAAGCTCAACGCTATCAACAGCAATTCCAACTCAGTAAAGACTTAGCCGAATTCATCGCCAAATCCGAACACATGCCGCTATTCGAAGAACTCCAACAAAAATACCCTTCACTAAAACCCGCGTTTATCGCCGAAACCTTAACCTCAACTCCCTTTGAACTAAAACGAAAATATAACACTGACCCAGATTTGCTAACTGAAGATAACTTTCGCAACCTCTTCTTATATCTCTCCCAAGACAAAATTCACAAAGACATAGTCTTAGACGTGCTACTTGACATGGTCAAAGGAACATTCAACATCCAAAAATACGCCAAACTATCAACCGAAGAACTACATAAAGGAATTAACGAAGTCATCCAACAGAATCCTAACGCCCCTTTCTCTGCATTAATGGGCCTCTGCATCAAAAAATTCCAAGGCAAAGCTTCAGGACAGTTTATCTCTGAAGAATTAAAACGAATACAGGAAAAAGGACATAAATAATTAATCTCCTCTAACACCTCAAACTATTCAATGGCAAATTATACTATTCTCGACTGCTATACTGATGAAGCTTCAGGCCTAGGTGTTCCCCCCTATCTTGGAACATACCCTCGTTACATCTACGGTCAATTAAAAACAGAAGGTCACCATGTCAACTACATCACCATCGACGACCTAAGATTATGGAAAAAATTTGGTGGAAAAAAACGTATTCCCACAGAAAAAGAAAAAACCAGCATCCTCACTTATAACCTTACCACCAATGACCTCAACAAAGTCATTCCCGTAACCGACATACTCATCGTCATTCTCGGTGTCCATGTCCCCGGAAAATATCTCACTGCATTACCTGGCACATTACATGAAGTTCTCCCGCTCATCCGTGATTTACAGATGCAAAAAATTCTCACCGGACCCGCAATTTTTGGCACCCAATTAGAAGGCGGCAAATATTTTGAAAAAGAAGACCTCAGTTTATTCAGCGAAGTCAAAGACTACACTGTCCAATTCAACGAACTTCAACATTTCTTCCTCACCGGCGTAGACATCCTCACGCAAATCCCTAATCGTCGCGTAATCGAAATCGAAACCGGGCGCGGCTGTAACGTCGGCAAATGCAGTTTCTGCACCGAACCAATCAAAAGTAAATTTATCAACCGGAAAATGGAAGACGTTCTCGCCGAAGTCAAAGCCTATTATCAAGCCGGCGCTCGTTTCTTTCGCCTAGGAAAACAAGCAGATTTCTACGCCTGCGATCGACCAATCGAACTGCTCAAACAAATCCATCACTCCTGCTCAGACATTGAAGTATTACACATCGATAATGTCAATCCTAACTCTGTTGTCGCAAAAGGAGGCGAAGAAATCACCAAAGCCATTGTCCAATACTGCACTCCCGGCAATATCGCGGCATTTGGTGTCGAAAGTTTTGATCCCGTTGTCGTCAAAGCAAACCTACTCAACACCATGCCTATAATCGCTCACAAAGCAATCGAAATCATCAACAAATACGGTGCCGAACGCGGGAGTAATGGCATGCCTAAATTTCTCCCTGGCATCAACATCATCTTCGGCTTATTACAAGAAACAAAAGACACACATCAAAAAAACATAACCGCTCTTAAGCAAATCATGGACAACGGCTGGATGCTGCGCAGAATCAACATCCGTCAAGTCGCCGTACTTCCCAATACTTTCCTTGAAGCTCACGGCGGTGCAAAATACCTCAACAAAAACAAAAAATACTATTGGAAATGGCGCAACCAAATCCGCCAAGAAATTGACTTCCCCATGCTTGAACGTATCCTACCCAAAGGCACAATTTTAAAAGACGTCTTCACCGAAATGTACGATGGCAAAACCACTTTCTGCCGCCAGCTGGGGACCTATCCGTTAGTCATAGGCATCAAAGGAAGATTACCATTAAACCAGCGTATCTCTGTGAAAGTGACAGGATATATGCTGAGGAGTATTACTGCAGAATTGGTAGAATCTCACTAAATAATAATTTTTCATTCTCTCACAAAATTCCCCTCTCGTGCCTGCAACTTTTCAAATATTCTCTTCATCAGTGCAGTTTCTATTTTCACCGAATGCGTACGCAACCCAATATTAAATGCACTCTCTTGATTTTCATACACTCCTACATCAACAAGAAGAGGAACAGTCTGTGCATGACCAAACGGCGGCACCGCTCCAATTTCACAACCCGTCTTCTCTAACACCTCCTCTGCCGTTGCCATTCTAATCTTATTCTTCGACCATCCTAGCATAGCAGCAACCTTCTTCTGATCCACTTTCATATCTGCGGGCACATCTACAACAATCCACTCTTCGCCATTCGTAAACAATAACGCTTTTATCCCTTGCTTCAGTTCAAATCCACGAGTCTTTGCCGCATCCGCACTTGTAACCACTGCTTCATGTTCCAAATACGTTGGATGAATATCTAATGAAATAAAAAACGCTTTAATCCGCTCAACTTCTGCATGGCCCATAATTTACGTTCTCCCTAAGAACACTTAAAAATGTTTCGAATCTACTATTCAAATCCCGCACACTCGTCTCCCCGTCTTCTTAAAACACGGGGAATTCTTATAGAATTTCTGTGTGCTCAAAGGGAGAATCTGTTTTCTCCCTTTGACATAATCTTGGTGATATTCTTCCGCTGGATAAAACACCTCAGCTGGTACAATCTCAGTTACAATTTTTTTCACAGTTCCCAACTTCTTCTGCCATTTTGCAAGCGATGCAACCGCCATCTTTTGCTGCTCTTCAGAATAATAAAAAATAGCAGAGCGATACTGTGACCCTACATCCGGCCCTTGCCGATTCAACTGCGTCGGATCATGCATCTCCCAGAACACCTCTAACAATGTATCATAAGAAACCTTCATCGCGTCAAACTCAACCAACACCGCCTCCGCATGTCCTGTTTTTCCTGTACACACCTGCTCATACATCGGATTCGCAACCCTCCCCCCACAATACCCTGCTGTCGTCTGAACAACTCCTTTCACTTCAGAAAACGCAAACTGCACATGCCAAAAACATCCGGCCGCAAATATTGCTTTTTGTAATTTCATCTCTTTCACTTTCCTTTCATCATCTGCATAACTTCTTGAGACGTCGTCGCCTGCTCCGCTTTTTTATCCTCTCGAAATTTTATAAACCGGGGGAAACGCAACGCCAACCCCGAACCAGCAGTATGATATGGACTCTTTGTAATCTCCGCTGCCAACACTTCAACAACAATTGCCGGTTCAAACCATACATCCGCTTCCATCTCTCGACGAACCAATAACCGCGCCGCTTTATGCTCAATCTTATATTTCTTTAACCGTTCAGGCAACTCCTCAAGCAACTCATCGCTTAACCCCGTACCTAACTTACATAACGTCTCAAATGAATCAGTCTTTTCATTATACGTCGCACACAACAGCGCTCCATACACTCCACTCCTTCGACCTCGCCCATAAAACGCACCCACAATCACTAAATCAAACGTATCACTCATTTCTTTCACATACTCTTTCTTCCACTTGATCCAATTCCATCCTCTAGTACCAGCTTGATACTCAGCATCCTTCGCCATTGATTTGATAATCACACCCTCAAACCCCGATTTCAACATCTTTTGAAAAAACGCATTTATTTCTTCAACATCATCCGTTACAATCTTATCAGCAATTGTCAAATGCTTTCCGCAAGAAACAATTTTCTCAAGTAACCCCGTCCTTTTATAATACGCCTCATGCAATTGCGTCTTTCCATTATAATATAATAAATCAAATAACTTCAACTGCACTGGCACTTTTTTCACAAAATCCGCCACATCATGTTTTCGTTTCCGCTGCATTAACGTCTGAAACGGCAGACATTTTCCCGCGGCATCAATTGCAATCACTTCCCCTTCCACCACAAATTCTTTAGCATCAACATTCTTCTCTAAATAACTAACCAGATCCGGAAATTGGTCTGTAATATTTTCTAATCGTCGTGAAAATAACGTAATTTTCCCTCTCTTATCTTTGTGTGCCTGCACGCGTTCGCCATCATACTTTCCCTCCACTGTCACTTGCCCCTGCATTTTCTCAGAAATATTTTCAAGAACTTCCACGCGTTGCGCCAGCATCATCTTAATTGGCCGACCGACATGCACATCAATCTTCTCAACCCCGCTCAACCCATCTTTCACCAGCGTCTCTGCAATCACTCCTACATCCGGACAAATATTATATGCTCGCTCTAGCATTTCTTTATTCTTCTTTTCTCCAGTATACGCAATCGCCAGCGCATCAAGCACCGTCATATCCCCAACACCCATGCGTAACGTACTCATCACCATTCTCGTAATAAACTTCGCACCTGCAGGCGACGCTTTCTGCAATAATTGGGCAATGATTGTAACCCTCGCTTCCTGTGAGCCACTTCCTCCTTGAGCCGTCACTTTATGCAACTTCTCAAACACTTCCTGTAATGTCAATTTCCCCAGTGGCACAAGCGTCTGCGGTTTCTTCTGCAACGCTTTCTCCGCAGTTAACCCAATATCACCCGTTTCATCTAATATCTTCTGCAACTTCCCTTGCTCCATCCCTGATGCCATAACCACCGCTTTCAGAACAGATTTCTCCGCCATCCCTAACACTTCCCCCTCATACTCTGACGCAATCTGTCCTAATGTCAAATACGCCACTTTCGCAATATCATCTGCCGGCACGCTCTTAAAAAACTCCGCCAAAATTTCTCGCATAGAATTACCTGATGCCGTCTTCTCCAGTTCAGAATACACCTCTACTAACGTTTGAAAATCCATAATTTAACTGGATAGATTGGGATATTTAAAGATATCTCATCTCAACTCTCCCTTCACGAAACTACCTTCTGAAACACCATCTTTTCCCATCTCCACTTTTCCAAACACAACATTTTTAAATAAGATACTACTTTAGGATAGTATCATGTTAAAATTTCCTCAAAAGACAATTATTATTTCCCTCTTAACTTTATTATTTTTCTCAATACTTGTTATTTCTCTAACTGAAATGAATTCTGTAACAAATAATTTTTCTCAACCAACCATCACTCCGAGTGATCGAATCTCACAAGACCAAATTAAAGTGTATCAAAACCAAATTGTTCTTAACATCAAAGACGCTAGCTGGGCAACTTTTACCCCCACCGGCTCCATGAAACCTTTATTCGACGAAAAAAGCAACGCGTTAGAAGTAAAACCAACCTCTCCAAACGACATAAAATTGGGCGACATCATTGCCTATAAATCTGATGACGGCATCATCATCCATCGCGTCATCAGTATCCAACAAGACGACCTCGGCATCTATTATATCGTCAAAGGCGACAACAACCAAACCGCCGACCCTCAGAAAGTAAGATTTGCCCAAATCCAAGGGGTAGTTGTCGCAATTATTTATTAAATCTAATACCACCCCTCATGACACCAAAAACCTTATTTGATAAAATACAAAAATATATACATCAGCATCCCACTGCATCCTCTGATGATATAGTTAACTCTCTTGGATGTCGTCACATTGATGCCACATTTTATTCCATTATCGTTCGTACAGGTACCCCTTTCCAAAAAGAATATATTCAAAATTTATTACAACAACAAGCGATAGAAAAAAAATCAAGAACAAAAAAACCATCTGATACTATACAAAAACCAGAAATGCCTGGTAAACGCAAGAAAAGAGAACGCATCGAAAAAATCCAACAATTATTACTAGAAGATAATTTAGCTGAAATCTATCAATTATATCCCTCATCCCCAAGTACGTTTTATATGTATTGTAGAAAACATGATATCGTCATACCTAAAACTCTAACTCCTATCCGTTTAAACCCTTCCATTGACATCTTAATCGAACAAGGTGCATCACAAGAAGACATTGGCGCAAGTAAGCACAACACCAAAGAATGGGCCAGACAATACATCATGGGGGCTGGCTGGCATACTACTTGGCTGCAAAAAAGGGAAGAACAAACAAAAAAATATAACACCGAAGTCCAATCCAACCTCGTCTCACTCTTATGCCAACGTATGACTCAACTTGCCAAAAAAGACAGTTGGTCTATACAAAAAGCCGTAGAACACTTTCTCCTAACAAAAAATTATGCTAATGTAAAACCATTTTCCTCCTACCTCGCATTATTTGAAACATACGAACAAGCCCAGCAACAAGGAGAAAAATTGCCCTTACAAGAATTAGCAACCCAAGCAGGATTTTCACGAACCGCCCTTCGTAAAATTTTAAAAAACATGAATCTCAAACCTATGTTTGGGAATTATGTACACAGTTCGAAACACAAATTAAACGCTATGGAACGTGGTGCGAAAATAGGATTAAGTGGAAGAGATGTTAGTTATTTTCTTGATATTCATTTTAAAAATGCTTCAAATTATATTTATATTCATTATGGTTCTTCTTCTCCTACAACTATCGTGAAAGTCAATTATATCTCTTTGGGTCACAAAGAAAAATGCAATCTACATTTTTCCATTGCCAGTGAAATCTTCGAAGCCCATGACGCCGGCTTTTCGCTAGAAGACATAAGACACCTCATTAAAGGAAAAAGCATAGGAGGTTCTGGCTATGGTCTCCCCGTCATCCAAGAACTCCTCAATTCCCGTCCAGAAATCGAACCAACCTTAATCACCATTTTACAACAACTGTACAACAAACCAGATTTAGACAAACCCTATAAAATAAATTTCTAGAAATCTTTATAACACTCAACTCTATTTCTTAATCCATGAGTCTCTTAACATCAAATCACAAAATTAAACAGTTCTCAACCCCTTTCCCTCATTTCATCCTCAAAAACTTCCTCCCAAAACCTCAAGCCATCGAACTTCTCAAATCCCTCAAAGACGAACCATTCGAGCTTAAACAATCGGACCTCTTCTGCCTCTATCAAACAAAAGACCTCATCTCCTCAACCAACCCTCTCATTCAACAATTCCGCACCTTCCTCAAATCCAAAGAATTTACCCAATATCTCACCAAAATCACCAACATTAAACTCAAATCAAATATCATTGACATGGCCGGCACCATCTACACAGATACCAACTACCTCCTTCCCCATGATGATCAACTTGAAGGCCGCAAAATCGCCTACATCTACTACCTCTCCGAGTTAAAAAAGAGTGACGGCGGCGCCTTAGCCTTCTACAACAGCAAACACAACCAACCTACAACCATCACAAAACGCACTCAACCCACATTCAACACTTTAATCCTCTTCCCTGTTTCTAAAACATCATTTCACGAAGTCGAAGAAGTGGTAACCGACAAACAACGTATCGCAATCAGCGGGTGGTTCCATGGTTAACCCAATCTACAATAAACCAGAAACCGTACAACAACTCCAATCCCTCTTTAAAAAAAACGCTCAATTCCCAAGCATCCAACTCCATACCTTCTTCACAGAACAAGAATATAAAAAAATAAAATCACTCCTCGCCTCATCCAATTTTAAACACGCCAAAAAACCATTACTCTACTCGTATTTCCAAGCACCAATAAAAAAAGAACTCTCACCTTTTTTATTCGAAATAGATACAATCATCTCTTCCATCATTAACAAAAAAATAAATTTAAAAAATCAAACTCTCCTCACTTTCCAGCACAAAGACTACACTCTTCTTAATGACAAAAACATCAAACCCGCAGGCTACGACATCATCTTCGACCTAACCGACAACTGGCAAGACTCCTACGGTGGCAACCTCATCTACACCAACGGTCAGGGTACATCATTTACAATTCCCGCAAAAGCAAACACCCTAACCATCATCAAAAGAACTAACCACTTCCAAAAATATATCGAATACATCAACCATTACGCCAAAAAAAAGAAACGATGTCTTATATTCCTATCAATTAAATAATTAATTTCAATCAAAAGACAATGGAAAAATATCTCTTTCGCAAATAAAGCTCTCAGTACTCTCAATTCTTCCAATCAGAAAAATCCTTCCTCCAAAAATTTCTACCCCTAGATACTTTTATTGAACATATTGGTTCTACTTCTGTTCCTGGATTAGGAGGAAAAGGCATTATTGATATTGCTCTAGGAACCAATAAAAAATCTATCCATTCAATCAAAAAGAAATTAATTGAAAATGGTTATGAACATCGTCCAACCGCAAGCACCCCCACAAGATTATTCTTTCGTAAAGACTATCTCTACAAAAAAACAACAAAACGAATCCATCTCCATCTCACAACCAAAACCGGAAAAGACTTCAAAGAAATGCTTGCATTTCGTACGTATCTCAGAAAAAATAATAAAGTAGCAGAACAATATGTCAAAATAAAAAAACAAGCCTTAAAAAAAGCAAAAGGAAACGGTGAAATCTATCGAAAACAGAAAGATACTTTTCTAAAAAAAGTAATAACTGAAGCATTAAAAAAGAGATAAACCAATGACTCCACCAAAAAATAAAATATTGAACTTCCTATCAACAAACCACCTCATGGTTCTCTCAACTATGAACAAAAAAAATAATCCCCAAAGCGCCCTTGTCGCCTTCGCAGAAACAGAACATCTCGAACTCATCTTTGGCACTTTCTCAACTACCAGAAAATACACCAACCTCAAACAGAATCAAAACGTATCAATCGTCATTGGCACAGATGAAACAACCAACATCACTCTACAATACGAAGGCATCGCCACAGAAGCATCATCTGCAAAAGAAACAAAAGCATGGCAAGCAATCCAACTCAAAAAAAATCATGCATCAAAAAAATACGCCGATCATAAAGACCAACGCTACTTCAAAATCACCCCAATCTGGATTCGCTACTCCGACTTCTCAAAAGACCCAGAAGAAATCTTTGAATTACAGATTTAATATCTATATTCCTCTTACTAAATCATTTTAAACCCGTTTACTCAAAATACCCCTATGTCTTACCTTACTCGCCCTTCTCTTGAATCACTCGACCTTCTTATTGCCTCAAATACTCATCCTCAAATAAATATGGACACTCAAAGCATCAAACTCTCTTCCGATCATTCTCAACATCAACCCATACCTCCCGAAGAATTCGCTAACTATCAGTACATCGGCGCCATCCTCCCGCAATTCTATGAAAACAATTATCCATCCGCATTTCGCCTCAATCCTATCCTTGTCAAAAAAAATACCTCTCCGCGAGATGGCGGCATAATTGACTGCTTTATTTATGAATCACGTGATGAGCATCAACTACTGTTCCACCCAGACCAAATATCTCTCAATCCCGAAATTCATCCTACAAAATATAACTGCTATCTAGGGCAAGGCGAATACGACATTGTAGATCTCTTTGAACAACCCTTTCCAGTTGATCCTGCAAAAGAATTTTTCTATGTCCGCAGTCCAAACAATTCCACTCCCTTTGAAAACATCATCTCCACCTGCGAGATTGAAGAGAAAATGTCATTAGGAGAATGGATGATATACCATAACGATGAACAAAAAGTAATTATCAATGCCTCTAAGTACTATAAAGATAATGAAACAGATGAAGAAAATGAAGAACTAACACGTCGGCTGCTCGGAGAAAAATTTAGTTATTTCCTCACCATTGAAGATCGCATAGGAGTTCCCCATCTCTCGCTTCACATTGGCGACGAAACAAATCCGTTGGCAGATGTAACCAACTATGGTGATGGTCAAAAAGGATATAGTCCTCATGAAAATACAAAACACTCAACCACCAAAAATTATGTACTCCCTTACGACGCACTCGCCTCTTTTGATATCAATAAAATAGATTTCAATAATTTGCCTTGGGAAGAAATCTCTGAACATCTTTGGTCCCTTGCTCCCAAAAAGAAAACATACTCCCTCCTCTACACCTCCCTATCCGATTTGCTCAAAAATAAACGATGGGCATTTAACAACGTCCTGCAAAGTACTTTTATTGATGAATATTATGGTTTTACACCCAATCTAAATCAACATCTAGTAAAATAATTATTCTCTTAAAAATATAAATCTCACTCCCAAACCTATTTATACCTCAACCACACCGCAAATCACATGTTTGACTACAAAATCTATCTAGGTATCCTTGCAGTCATTCTTGGCATCTTAAGTTACATCCCCTATTTTCGTGATCTCTTCACAGGAAAAACCAAACCTCATGCATTTTCTTGGTTTGTCTGGTTTCTCTTAACAGGCATTGCTTTTGCCGCACAAGTATTAGAACATGCTGGGCCCGGTGCATGGGTAACCGCAACAACATCTTTATTTTGTTTTATAGTCTTTCTCTTTGCCTTAGCAAAAGGACATAAAGACTTCCCAATTATAGATTGGCTATGTCTCTTCTCCGCACTACTCGCTTTAGGCATTTGGTTTGTTACAAAAAATCCACTCCTCGCGGTTATTCTAATCACTGTAACCGACGCCATAGCTTTCATCCCTACTTTTCGCAAAAGCTTCTCAAATCCTTGGGGCGAGACAGTTACTTTATACGCCGTTGCCGCAATAAAATTTATCCCTGGGTTATTCGCTCTAGAAAGAATAACCCTAACCACTTGGCTCTACCCTGCCTCTCTTGTTATAATGAACTCCCTCTTTACAATAATGCTCCTCATAAGACGTAAACAACTCAGAAAATAATTCTTATCAAAATCCTCTCATAAACTCTAAGATAGAAACCTTTATAAAACCCCTCCATTTTTTCCACTTACATGAAACGAAGTTCACGACGCTGGAAGAAAAAAGGTCAAATGCGCTGGAAATGGCAGCGTAAAAAGATCAAAAAAGAAAAGCGCCGTCGAAAATTAAATGCAGCATAATTTTTTTATTAATTATCTTTTATTAAATCTTAATCTCACTAGAAAAATTTGAACTCTTTTACAACTTTCCTTGCCTCTCCAACTCTTTCAAAGCAGAATTCAAATATAACATAACCCAATTTCTAAGAAACAACGCCCCTTGATAATAATCCACATTATGCATGCTATACATAATCATCTTGTTGCAGCTTTCATCAATACAATAAGTTCTTTTCTTATCCTCATCAAACTTCACTAATTTAGCAAATGCAAATTGTTCTCGTTCAAAATCATTGCCAAGATACAAACTTCCACCTGCATTTCGACTTATCGAAAAATGTGTTGCAAAACCGCGTTTATCACAACCCACTAAATCTTCCCAAAACCCTGGCGGCGTAACAATTTGTCGTCCATTTTCTCTAACAACTTTCACCGGTTTATCCAAATAACTCTCTTGCAACCATCTTTTCTTTTCTTTCTCTTGAGAACTACTTTCAGGCAAATTCCTAGCATAGATAGTCAGATCATCATACCATTCTTTCGCCGCCCAAGGAAACACCTGCGCCGCCATCGTCGTATCAAACACCACGTCCTCTTTCAACAACGACGGATAAATCGGTACCTGGAATCTATTCTCACCAATAATTGGCAACTCCTCTTTTCGCAACAATACTTCTTCTAATTTCATAAATTCTCCTCTGTAAAAAATATTTATATACTTTACTTAACCCTAATATCTATTTTACAACTCCTTTTTTCTGTCGATAACTCCTTCTCTTTAAAAGAGAAACATTTATAAATAAGTGACTTCCCAAACACTTTAGATATGTGTGCTCAAATAATATTGAGTATGAATTAGGTGATCCAATTTTCCTTGTATACGACGAAAAATGACGTATTTAAGTTTCAAAATTGTGGCCGTAATAATGAGAAATACAGGATCAAGAAAATCTACATCTGTAGAAATTCTAAGTAAATTGAGTTCCCGTTGATCCTGCGGGAGAGTGCTGCTATGGGAGTTCGATTAAGCCATGCAAGTCGGAGGTTCGCAAGAGCCAGGCTGAAGGCTCAGTAACACGTCAATAATCTGCCCTATGGTTCGGGATAACCTTGGGAAACTGAGAGTAAAACCGGATAGATACTGGATACTGGAATGTTTTGGTATTGAAATGTAAAGCCATAGGATGAGTTGGCGGCTGATTAGGTAGTTGGCGGTGTAAAGGACCACCAAGCCTACAATCAGTACGGGCCGTGAGAGCGGGAGCCCGGAGAGGGGGACTGAGATACTGCCCCCAGCCCTACGGGGTGCAGCAGGCGCGAAAACTTTACACTGTACGGAAGTGCGATAAGGGAACTCCCAGTGCTCATGTTTTACATGGGCTTTTGCCAAGTGTAAATAGCTTGGCGAATAAGTGGTGGGTAAGACGGGTGCCAGCCGCCGCGGTAACACCTGCGCCACAAGTGGGACTCATTATTATTGGGCCTAAAGCGTTCGTAGCCGGATATGCAAGTCTTGAGTGAAATCGATGCGCTTAACAAATCGACGTGCTTGAGATACTACACATCTTGAGATCGGGAGGGGTTAGGGGTATTCTGGAGGGAGCGGTAAAATGTTATAATCTCCAGAGGACCACCTGTGGCGAAGGCGTCTAACCAGAACGAGTCTGACGGTGAGGAACGAAAGCTAGGGGAGCAAACCGGATTAGATACCCGAGTAGTCCTAGCTGTAAACGCTGCGAACTAGATGTTACGTATTCTTCGTGAATACGTAGTGTCGGCGTGAAGACATTAAGTTCGCCGCCTGGGAAGTACGGTCGCAAGGCTGAAACTTAAAGGAATTGGCGGGAGAGCACCACAAGGGGTGCGGCGTGCGGTTTAATTCAACTCAACGCGGGAAATCTCACCAGTAGCGACGGCAGAATGAAGCTCAGTCTAAAGGGCTTAGCTAACGAGCCGAGAGGTATTGCATGGCCGTCGTCAGCTCGTGCCGTAAGGTGTCCTCTTAAGTGAGGTAACGAGCGAGACCCATACCCATAATTGCTAGCAGGTGCTTTTGCATGACTGAGCACTTTATGGGGACTGCCGTGGAAACACGGAGGAAGGTGTGGGCAACGGTAGGTCTGTATGGTCCGAATCTACTGGGCAACACGCGCGCAACAATGGCGATGACAATGGGATGCAACACCGAAAGGTGAAGCTAAACCTCGAAACGTCGTCCTAGTTTGGATTGAGGATTGTAACTCATCCTCATGACAACGGAATCCCTAGTAATCGGGTTTCATCACGACCCGGTGAATATGTCCCTGCTCTTTGCACACACCGCCCGTCAAACCAACCGAATTGGGTTCAGGTGAGATGCAGCTTCAAGTTGCATCAAATCTGGATTCGGTGAGGTGGGTTAAGTCGTCACAAGGTATCCGTAGGGGAACCTACGGATGGATCACCTCCTTTTTTTTATTTTTACAACGATACAATAATTTGTATCATCACCAATTCAAAATAAAAAATAAGATTCACCTGGGCCCGTAGCTCAGGGGTACTTCGCACTTGCGAAGCTCAAAAGAGCGCCTGCCTTGCAGGATGCTTTCATCTCAGAAAGCAGGAGGCCTCGGGTTCAAATCCCGACGGGTCCACTTCCTCTTAAAGAAGTGACCTTCCGGAAATCAGAATTTCCAATTGGGTCCACTTTCATTTAATAAAAAATAAATTCACTAAAAAATAATCACTAATATCATAAAAATATCATACTCCTTTACATCACAAAAATTAAGGATATCGCAGTGGAGCGAGGACTCCGAACTGTGAGTGAGGATACCCGCCTTCAAGAAAATAAATATTTCTTGGCGGCGACGTGGTTGAGATATGAATAATACCTAACCGTATTACTTTGCATCATATTAATGAACCATATGTAGGTTAACATCATTAGGTAAACTGCTCGATGGATGACTCGGTTTGAAACGCCGATGAAGGACGTGACAAGCAACGAAAAGCTTTGGCGAGCCGCATGTAGGCATTGAACCAAAGATCTCCGAATGAGACTTCTCCATAGAAGCCAGTAATGGCTGGGGAACGCAGGGAATTGAAGCGTCTTAGTACCTGCAGGAAAAGAAAGCAAAGCGATGCCGTGAGTAACAGCGAGCGAAAGCGGCACAGTTCAAACTGAATCCGTCGTAGAAATGCGATGGAGATGTGGTGTTAGGACTTTTTTTTATGCCTCGTTTCTGACTTGAAGTGTTCTGGAATGGACTACGATACAGGGTGATAGTCCCGTAGAGGAAAGAAAACGGCAGTAAAAGTATCCAGAGTACTGCACCTTGATATTGGTGCGGGAATATGGGGGGCATTAACCTCTAAAACTAAATACGTTTCAAATCCGATAGCAAACCAGTACCGTGAGGGAACGTTGAAAAGAACCCTTAACAGGGAGTTCAAAGCGCCTGAAATCGAGCAGTGATAGTCTGGTGGGGCTCTACGGAGTTCCACTGTGCTTTTTGAATAAAGCGCCAGGGAGTTAACCTTAGTGGCAAGGATAACCCGAAAAGGGGCATCCGCAGCGAAAGCAAAATTCCGCAAGCAATGAGGGAAGTGGTATGAAAGTGCCATAAGTCACTAGGGTCAGACCTGAAACCGGTCGATCTACTCGTGGGTAAGATGAAGCGGGGGTAACACTCCGTGGAGGTCTGAAGAGGTTCTACGTGCAAGTGTTCTTCTAACTTGCGAGTAGGGGTGAAAAGCCAATCGAGACCGGCGATAGCAGGTTCCTGTCGAAATTGACCTTAGTCAAGTTTCGGACGAGATAGGTATGGTTGTAGAGCGACGGATAAGGGGAAGTGGCGGGGAAACCTGTCTGCCCCCTGTCCAACTCCAAATGCTATACCATCGTAGACTCCGGAAAACAGGGAATCTTGGGGTAAACTTGATTTCCGTGAGGGGAACAACCCAGACTACAGTTAAGGCCCCTAAATGTCAGCTAAGTGAGAAAGGGTAAACGGTGTCCATAATCTGAGACAGCGAGGAGGTTGGCTTAGAAGCAGCCACCCTTTAAAAAGTGCGTAACAGCTTACTCGTTGAGATTGTGGGCCCGGAAGATTGACGGGTCTAAGCTGACTGCCGATACTGTAGACTACGTTGAGTAGGGGTAGACAGGCGTCCTTCTAGGGTAGAAGCACCTCCGTAAGGGGATGTGGACCTGGATGGAATGAATATCCTGGTGGTAGTAGGATCTAAGCAGAGTGAGAATCTCTGCCATCGAAAGGGCAAGGGTTCCTTGGCAATGTCGATCAGCCAAGGGTTAGTCGATCCTAACCTGACTCGTAATTGAGGAAGGGGAAAGGGAAAACGGTTAATATTCCGTTACTACAGTAGTATACGTGGCAACACAAGTATTGTTTCTGACACTTTGGAAGAGGTCAACACTGCTTGTCTGCAGTGCCAATATAGATATATCCGAGGAGTATCGTAACGATGAGAATCGGATAAAACTATAGACGAGCAGGCCTATGGTCTGTTTGATTGGTTTCTGGAGTCCTTGAAAAGGGAACAATAATAAATCTGCTGTATTCGTACCCAGAACCAGCACTGGTGCCCCTAGGTGAGAAACCTAAGATGTGAGAGTGTAAACTAGTTCAGGGAAATCGGCAAATTAGTCCCGTAACTTCGGAAGAAGGGATCCCTGCATTCGTATCCGTATGGGTGCGAGCGCAGGGCACAGTGACAAGGATGGTCCGACTGTTTAACAAAAACAAAACATTCTGCAAAGCTGTAAAGCCTAGTATAGAATGTGATGTCTGCCCAGTGCCAGTACTTTAAGCCTCGTTCCAACGGGGTGAAGAGCTGGTAAACGGCGGGAGTAACTATAACTCTCTTAAGGTGAATACGTTGCCTTAAGTCCCAAATGTTAAACCGTGCCATTCAAAAAAATGGGATAAAAATTTGGCTATATGCTGGAACATCTGAGTATCCCACACTACTTATCTTCTTCAAAGTTATTTATTTTCCACAAAATTAATATTGTTGATGGAAAATAAAAACATAATGAAGCAAGAGAGTAAAAATGTGTTGGGTGCAGACAATCAGCAGGAAAGACTAGATGCACAATGGATTGTAGGATTTGTCGACGGTGAAGGTTGTTTTCATATAGCAATAAGTAAGCTATCAAAAATGACTTTAGGTTGGCAAGTACTTCCTGAATTTAGAATTGTACAACATCAACGTGATGTAGCATTACTTCATGAAATCAAAAATTTCTTTGGTTTTGGAAGTGTAGGCAGAAATCACGGTGATCGTCAAGAGTTTCGCGTTCGCGGAATGGAAAATCTTGAAAAAATAATTACATTTTTCAAAGAACATCCATTAAAAACCGTAAAACAAAAAGACTTTGAAATTTTTTGTACCGTTGTTGAGATCATGAAAAGAAAAGAACATCTCACGCAGGAAGGATTAAAGAGAATTGCTGATTTAGCATCAACGATGAATCGAAAAATTCAACGTAATCTAGAATCCTCAGAGACTGCATGCCAAACAAACAGAAATGTTTGAAGATACAGTCCGAACACAGCAGCGATGTTGTGAGATCAATAGAAATATTTGATCCGATTCTTTATGAGAATTCGTAACAAACTTTGAGCGTAATACCTTGTCGGTTGAATGCCGACTTGCATGAATGGCATAACGAGATCGTCACTGTCCCGAACTAGTGTCTCCCGAACACTACATCCTGGTGCAAAGTCCAGGGATTTCCAGTGGGAAGCGAAGACCCCGTGAAACTTTACTGCAGCCTGTCGTTGTGGTGTGATTTTTGATATATAGCGTAAGTGGGAGCTGTTTGAGGCTATGTGCGTCAGCATATGGTTGAGGCGATAATGTAACACCACTTATCGGAAATTACATCACTTACCTTGCAAAAGGGACACCGATTGGTGGGCAGTTTGGCTGGGGCGGCACGCTGTTGAAAAAGTATCAATAGCGCCCAATGGTAGGCTCATCCGGTTTGGAAATCCGGAGTGGAGTGCAAGGGCAAAAGCCTGCCTGATTGGCTTTCAAACATAACGAAATTCAAACACGAAAGTGTGGCCTAGCGAACTTCTGTGCCTTCTTAATGAGGGCCAGAAATGACTGAAAAGTTACTCCGGGGATAATTGAGTCGTCGCGCCCGAGAGTTCATTAGAAGTAAACATTTGTTTTCTTCAGAATTAATCGACGGCGCGGTTTGCTACTTCGATGTCGGCTCTTCCTATCCTGGCGGTGCAGAAGCTGCCAAGGGTGGGGGTGTTCACCCGTTAAAAGGGATCGTGAGCTGGGTTCATTACGCTGTGAGGCAGTAAGTTTGATATCTACTGGGAATGTTGGGTATCTGAAAGGAAGGATCTTTTAGTACGAGAGGAACGAAGGTTCGTTGCCACTGGTCAACCGGTTATCTGATAAGGTACGCCGGGCAGCTACGCAATCGGCGATAAATACTGAACGCATCTAAGTATGAAGCGCTCCTTGAAAAGAGATACCCTAGGACATGGCAATAACAGCCGTTTGATAGAAGTGGTGTGTACGCACGAAGGCAACGACGTGTTCAGCATGCACTTACTAACGTCCGTATCAATTTTGTTAACCTACATATGGTTTCCATTACTTTTAGTGGCAACACTAATTGTACAATACGCAAGTGTTGTAGAAATTCCCGAAAGGGGTTTCTTTTTTTCTTTTTTTTAATGGATACTAGCGCAAGCTATTTTTCAAACATTAAAATTATTAAAGACTAGCACAAGCTATATTCTTTTCAAATAAATATCTCAAGAGATAGTGATAACTCTCTTCTTATAATTATTTTAAACAGAATTAGCGATAGCTCCATGAACCCAGCTCACAACAAAAAATCTAGTATGATTCCACCCCTCCACCACTAAATTAATAAATCTCCTTGTTTTCTCTCTACGAATGGCCCGCTTCTACAAAACCATAGATTCCTATCATCTCAGTTACCAATTTGTATTAGACGTATATCAATTCACCAAAAATGTTCCCAAATCCGAAGAACAGAATATCACTTCTCAACTAAAACGCGCCGCCGTCTCAATTCCTCTCAACATCGCCGAGGGTAGCTGCAAAGCTAGCCCTAAAGAATTCGTCCACTTTCTCAATACCGCCTTCGCCTCAGCAAAAGAAGTCGAAGTACTATTGCAATTATCCCGAGATCTCAATTTTCTTCCACCATCAGACTTCGATACCCTTTCAAAAAAACTAGATGAAGTCTGCGCCAAACTCTTCATGTTCACCCGAAACATCGAATCCCGCATCAGCGATCGAAACCCTAAATTTAGATTCTTTCAAGAATTCAAAAAAGAAACAGATTAATCTCCCTCCTCTCTTTTATCTTTTCAGATTCCCCAACCACATCCTTTATAAAACCCCTTCACATGCCCTTCTGCATGAACCTAAAAATCAGTCAAACCTTCCAAGAAATAAAACACAGATTACGCGAATCAAAATACCAAGTACACCAAAATAACCTCTTCAACGACCTCTGCACCATTCACAACTACATCTTTAAAACCAAAGACACCGATGCCAAAAACGAATTTGTCGTTGTATTGCACGACATCTTCATTGAAATTTTCATGCCCCTGCGCGAAGAGAAATACATCTCCTATCCTAACGGTATTCGCGTCTATTTTGGCTCAAACGTCCTACTGCAACAAACAATCAACGCCATCTTCGACCTAAATGTCTACAGTAAAATCTGGCTCAAAGACATCTCCGACTACTACACCCTCTTCTCCCCTGACTATCCGCAGTATAACGCCGTACCTAAAACCGACTTCTCCAAAACCACAACCCCCATCGCCGTACACAAAATAAAAAATCTAGGATTAGTTCGCAGCGCCATCTTCGACCACTTAAAAATTCACGTCGATCCTGATAAACCACTTCCTCCCCAAAACGACAACCCTCTTGACGCCTACATCTACCAATTCGCATCCGCACTATACGAAGAGTCCAAAATCAAAAACCGCTTCTTCCAAAACATGAAATATAAAGAATTCATCGAACTCAGACAAGACCGCACCGCCATCCTCAACCTTGACTGCCTCAACATCGAACAGCAAGAAATCTACGACGAAGAAGAAGAAACAATCTCTTGGGTCATGACACTCAAACTCTCCGGCAACGACCATCTCAGTCAATACCCTCTCTTTAAAGATAACCCCTGCCTCTATATCTACAGCTCCATTCAACCATCAGACACATTTAATCCTCTCAAAGCAAACTACCTTGGCAAAAAAATGCATCTCGATGAAGAAAATAATCTTCTCACCATCCGCATCACCAAATCCCCTCGCGCTCATGAAAACATTCCCTTCGCCATAATCTTACGTCCCGACAATGAAACATACGACCGCGAGAAAAAAGCGTTATATCACTTCAAAGAAAAAGCTCGCCCTGAATTAATTCAAGAAATCGTATTAACCCAAAAATCTCCCACCCCCTCTCATTCCAATTCTCTTAATCTCAACTCCTACTGTTCTCTTGACCTCAACCAAACTCAACAACAAGCCGTACAACAATCCCTCTCTTCTCAAAACCTCTTCTGCATTCACGGACCTGCTGGCACCGGCAAAACCAAAGTCTGCACCGAAATCATTTTACAACATCTCAACGCCCACCCCTCCAGTCGTATTCTTGTCACCTCTGCCTCGAACGAAGCAACCGACAACCTTCTTAACACATTCAAAAAAATCCTCCCAACACAATTACACCCTTTAATCCTGCGCATCGGCGAAGATAAAACCAGCCCCCACTCTTTAAATTACAAAATAAAAAATTCCCCCGACTATCAGCAAAAAATAATCTTCTTGCAGCAACAAATCGACACCCTCACTTCACAAATTGAAACTCTCAGAGCCCAACGCAAACAAAAAGAACAACAACAGCGCCAATTAGCAATAGAAGAAAAAGACCTCAACGACCAATTCAACCATCCCTCACCATCAACCGATCTCACTAAATTATTTGAACAAAAAGACCTCATTGAAAAAAAAATCCAGCAAATAACCTCCGAAATGATCGACCTAAGATACAAAATCCAAACCGAAGACAAAAAAGTATATGAACTCAAAGAACAACTAACTACTAATCGCGACGACTTAAAAAAATCATACTTAACCCAAAAACCCATCTTTCTTTTTGCAACAAATAACCACAGCGACGTCTTACGAAAATTCAAACTTCACTTTGACCTCCTTTTAATCGACGAAGTCACCCAAAGCACCGAACCATCTGTGCTCATCCCTCTCAGCCAATCCTCCAAATTAATCATGGCTGGCGACCATCACCAACTCCCTCCCACCGTCTTCCTCAAAAATAAAAATTATGATGACGACCTCGACCCCGAGCAAGAACGTATCCGCATTCAATCATACCAAATCCTCTCTCGCTCCATTTTCGAACGCTTGTTTAATCACGTCGAAAACATCTTCCTCAACCAGCAATATCGTATGAACCCTCTATTGATTGAATTCTTAAACAAAACAATTTACACAAAAACCCCCATCATCTGCAGCGACCTTGTCAATCAATATCACTACACCACCTCCCTCTTCAATAGCCCGCTCATCTTCATCAACCATTCCACTCCTGAAATCAAAAGTTACGTCTCTGAAGAATTCTCTCCCTCTAAAGCCGAATATCATAATTCCCAAGAAATCAAAATAATCCAGCAACTCGTCCAAAAATATATTCAATCCGGCATCTCTGCTCAAGACATCGGCATCCTCAGCCCCTACACGGCTCAAGTCCGCGAACTCAACAAAGTCCTCGAACCATATAACCTCACCGCCAAAACCATCGACAACTTCCAAGGCCAGGAAAAAAAGATAATTATACTCTCTCTCGTCCGCTCAAATTCCTCTGGCACCGCTACCCAACGTCTCGGCTTCTTAGTTGACGAACGCCGCTTCAACGTCGCTTTAACCAGATTTCAATACGAATTGATCATCATCGGCAATCAAGACACACTATCATCTTATGAAGAATACTTTGACATCTACGACAACAAAACCAAACCAATTTACTATAACTCATTAATCAATTACATCAAAGATAAAGGCCAATTCATCACTAATCTTACTCCCTATCTTAAGAAAAATATTACATTTGAACAAGCTCAAAATACCACCTCTCGCTCTGCAATTAATCAGTCTTTCCAACAGCAACTGCAAGAAAAGTTAAATCCTAAATAATTTCTGTATGTCACCAAACCTATTAACACCAAATAGTAGCAACATTTATAAATACCACTCAAAATATAGTTAACGCACTTAATAATTGAACATATAACTTGCGTTAACTATGTATGAAGGCACTAAGTATTAGTTCATTAATTAGTGCCTTCAGTATAACAAAAAAACAATGGAAACACTCACCATCAAAGGCCACACATTCAAACAATTCCTAGTCAAAGACTCATTTAATCGTCGTGCTATCGGCTTCAAGAACACCATTATTCAATCTCTTGGTAAACTCGGCTTGACTGAGGATGACATCGACGTACCAATGGAAGTCATGGCCCTCAAACGCGCCCCTGCCTCTGCGTTATGGTACCTTGGCGGCTATCGCTTATACTACAGTTATAACGGCTCCGTAAAATTCGTTGAAAATTTATACGTCGTTTCCAAAGTAATCGAACTTGAAGTTATATCTATTCTTAACGGCGAAAAAACCGCCGAAGACTTCATCCGCGATTTCACTGAAGATAAAAACATCACAACCCAGCGCAAACAAGCCCGTGAACTCTTAGGCGTTGAACATGATACATTAGACCTGAATCTCATCAACCAAAAATTCAAACAACTAGCCAAACAACATCATCCTGATATGCCTGGTGGCAACCACGAAACCTTCAAAGCAATTAATCACGCCCATAAGACCTTGAAACGGGAATTGGAATAAAGATTTTTCTAAAAACATCAAATTGATGGAATGGTTAGCAAAAGAGTTATATAGCTAATGTATGAAATATTCGAATATTACAGCACGCATTTGCTTATTAGTATATTAAACTCGAATGTTTAATATAAGATAATTGCACCTAATTAGATATGAATGTGCAGTTATCTGTAACTGTGAACAAATGTTCTAAGATAATTCACAGTTACTATATAATTTTAAATGTATATCCTAAAGCTGAGGATTATAATATGATCAAAAAAGAAATCGCCACAGGTTTTGTGCATAAAGTACCCGCAGATTTACAACAAGCTCTTACCACTACCAAAAAAGCGCAAGCAGTCTGGAATACTCTTACCCCACTTGTCCGCAACGAGTGGATTTGTTGGGTAACTTCTGTCAAGAAGCCCGAAACAAGAAAACACCATATTGAAAGAGTATGTACACACCTTCTGGAAGGAAAACACAGACCATGTTGTTGGCCCGGTTGCCCTCATCGTAACCCAAATGCGAAAAAATGGTTTGAACACAAATTAAAATGAGAAAGAGGCAGTAAGAAAATTTTGAGAAACAGTTTCTTTCCCCACTGGACAAACGAGTGTGTCCAGTGCCAGAAGGGCTAAAACCTCTGTTTTTGCGGGAAAGAAACAGTTAGACAACCCACTGGACACACTGGTCAGGTGCGGATAGAGCTTATATATCATCTCTCTACAGAAGAATACATGGAAAGACAAGTGAAACGACATCCATTCAAACAATGGGAAGTTTCAATCATAAAATTAGAAGAAAACACCAAGACGTATTACAAAGTCACACGCAGAATTGCACAACTCTCCGTAGCGGAAACAAAATTATTTGATTCAAAAGACCAAGCAAAACAACAATTCGAAGCATGGCTAACAGACTAAAGAGCCAAAACAGAAGAAAAACGTTTCATGCTTGAATGTAACAAATTCGTTAAATGGGAATCACCATGGTTATACACATCCGGAATATCCAAAGACAAAATCCGTTTTTGCATATACATCTCTGGAAAACGCTTTGCCAATTCGCTTCGTTGCTCATCTTCCATCACAAAAATAACATCCGCCCAAGCAACTTGTTTTTGAGTCACTGGCTTTTGATTATACAATCCTGCCGATTTCGTATTAAAAGAAGAGCGAAACATCTCCTCCGCTGTTTTACTACGATTCCTATTCTGATTACAGATAAACAACACATTCATACTCTCTAAGAAGTATCTGATAAATATAAATGTTACGCACAAAAAACGAGGCCCCCACCGCACGACATTTCTCATCCACTCATTTCTCAACCAACAACTCAACCACATTCTGATCAGGATCAACAAACGTCGTAATCACTCCATAACTCTTCTTAATCATCCGCTGCCCAATCACAACTCCTCTCTTCTCCAATCTTTTCGTAATCTCCTCAAGCTCCTCAACCGAATTCACACGTAACTGTACAAGCACCGGATTCGCTTTGTTATACGCAAACGTATACGACTTTCGATTCTCTACTGGTTCCACTGCAAATGTTGTCTCCCCCGTTTCAAATCCAAACCAATTAGAAGTATTCTTCACAGATGGCACAAGCCCAACCACATCGCGATAAAACCCAACCAATCGCGTCACATCAAACGTATACACATTCACATACGAAACCTGCAACCCCTCCTTCTTCACAACTTTCTCCTCAACCATCGCCCCCGCCACTAACAACGGAAACGCAATCGTCGCATCACAATACACTTTCACATGCAACGCCTCAGGCCGAACCTTCCCCCACGTAATCGCTTCTTCAACTCGCGCACCTGAATCCGAGCCATCAAACTCCTGCGCCGTATTAATATACACTACATAATCAAACCCCTCACGGAAAATATTCGCATTCAACGCAAAATGCTTACTTATTCCCCCTCCTAAAATAATCCCTCCTGTCTTCTCAGCATTCAGCGTCAAATCTACAATCGCTTTAATCTCCCCCGCCACATCCACATAAAAATCAGGATGTGATTGCTTGAAAAAGAAAATCATATCTCCAAACGAGCCATCAATCAATCCCGGACAAAACACCGGGATATCATTTTTTGCCGCCCAATATAACACGGACCGCTCATCATTTATTTTCAATCCAATCTCACGAATCAACTCATGCGGTGTAAAAATCTTCTTCTCTTTCTTGCCTTTCTCATACATCTCACTCAAAAACTCCTGCATAAATTTGTCAAAATATGCAAATCGATCATTTGGAACAAATACATTCCCAATTCTATTTATCCCATGCTCAAACAACATCCTCCCCGACGCCTCAAATTGCCCAAGCACAAACGGCTTTAAACACTTAATAATATCCTCCTCAATCCCCCCCGCCGACGTCACTAACACCGAAACTTTCTTCTGCTTCACTAAATACTTAATAATCTCTCGATTCCCCGACGAAATCATATTCGACGTATACGCCAAAAATATCATCGCCTTCTCCCGCAGCATCACGCGCACAACTTCCATCGCTTGCGCCAAATTCGTCCCTTGAAACCCCATCCGCGCATACGAATTAATAAACGCCGCAAAATCCAATCCTTTCTCAAAATCATACCCCTCAATAATTGGATAGCCTTCAAGCGTCATCGTTTCCTTTGGCATATATTGCGCATGCTTCTCTTTCAAATTATGTTCTGTAAATTTCATTGTAATTCTCCCTCGTAAATTTAATCTTCAAATTCCATCAAACAAAAAAATTAATCTAAATAATGCTATAACTACCAAAATCTTCAGAACTTCTAACTTCCACTAATCCGCACACTGTCTTGCCAATTCATCTGCTTATCCTATCGATTCCCTCAATTCCATCAACTGTTTATCCTGCTGTTCTTGATACTGCTCATAATGATCCCGGCACACAAACCGTCCCCCCCACTTCTTTGCCGCAGGTTTAGAACATCTCGGTTCTTCACATTCTTCAGGAACATCTTGTAATACCATAAACTACTAAATAGGTACGATTCTATATAAATATTTCTCTTAAAAAGGATGAAA
>Ga0209515_10002060_pt1 | contig 31770 bp, 29 predicted proteins | sample Subgroupgradi54m_FD_187454 | JGI IMG/M metagenome (GOLD analysis project Ga0209515, IMG submission 187454) | Subsurface groundwater microbial communities from S. Glens Falls, New York, USA - GMW60B uncontaminated upgradient, 5.4 m (SPAdes)... ... | reverse complement strand
GCACCCCCGCCGGTATCGCCGCGTACGCGACCTTCGCCGGCAAGGCAACCGAACGCTACGGCGCCACCAGCACCCTGAACACACTGAAGGGCTCCATTGGAGCGTGGGAGATCTGGAACGAACCCAACCACGCGCCGTTCTGGCAGCCCCGCCCCAGCCTCGACAACTACACCGCGATGCTCGGCCAGGCCTACACGGCGATCAAGGCCGCCGACCCCGCCGCCACCGTCGTCACCGGGGGCACCTCACCCGCCCCCGACGCCGCCGACGGCAGCGACATCGCCCCGGCCACCTGGCTCGCCGGCCTCTATGCCCGCGGCGCCAAGGCCTCCTTCGACGCGGTCGGCCACCACCCCTACGCGTTCCCGTTCCATCCGACCAACCCGATCGGCGGAAACGCATTCCTCGAGACGCCTCGGCTCTACGACGTGATGACCGCCCAGGGCGACGGCACCAAGAAGATCTGGGGCACCGAGGTCGGTGTGCCCACGCGAGGTGACGTCGGCGTCGGGGAGAGCGGCGAGGCCGAGCGCGTTGCCGAGTACTACGACAGCTGGAACGCGTGGTCGTTCACCGGCCCGTTGCTCTGGTACACGCTGCGCGACAGCACCGCCGGCACCTACGACGTCCAGCAGAGCAGCTTCGGACTCCTTCACGCGGACGGCTCGCCGAAGCCGGCCCTCGACGCGTTCGTACAGATGATCGCGGCCGCGGCACCACTCACCCCCGGAGCGCAACCCGGCTGATCACGGAATGCCGCACCGGCTGATCGGGGAACGAGCTCTCCTCGAGCAGCAGCTCGCGCGCGATCCACGCCGCGCCGACCGGCTCCTGGCCCAGGGCATCGACGACGGGGGCGGCGTCGACGCCCGCGACAAGACGCTTCAGCGTGAGATGGGGATCGAACGGGAGCTCGTCGAGCCCGACCGCGGCCCGGGTGGCGGCGGCGAGATCGGCGAGGGCGTCGACGCCCTCGCTCAGACCGAGCCACACCACCTGCCGCCGGCGGCGGGAGCCGAAGGACCCCGCGCCGCCGAGACGCACCCGGACCGGCGGACGGGCCGCGAGCTCGCGCAGCGCGTCGGCGACCGGGGCGGCGTCGTCGACATCGCCGAGGAAGCAGAGGGTGAGATGCCAACGGTCACGCGCGACGAAATCGACGCCGGGCGCGGCTCGTAGGCGCGCCTGGATCGCGTCGAGCACCCGCACCGGCGGACGGATCGAGACGAACAACCGCGCCATGCCACCACCGGCCGTCAGCGGGCCGCGAGCAACCTCATACGCAGGAGGTTGAGGAGCGAGATCGTGGAGAACTGCCGGATCCGCTCGCGGTCGCCCGGCAGTCGGGTCGACACGGCCTCGGTCGGATGCTCGCCGACCGCGAGGCCGAAGCACACGGTGCCGACGGGCTGGCCGTCCTGCTCGTCGGGGCCGGCAACACCGGTGACCGCGATCCCCACGTCGGCGCCGAGCACGTGCCGCGCGCCCTCCGCCATCTGCGCGACGCATTCCTCGCTCACCACCCGCGCCGCGGTGACGCCGAGCACCGCGCGCTTCACGTCGGTCGCGTAGGTCGCGATCGAGCCGCGGAAGACACGGCTCGCCCCGGGTACGCCGGCGAGGCGGCCGCCGATGAGCCCTCCGGTGAGCGATTCGGCCACGCCGAGCGTGAGGCCACCGGCCTCGCAGAGCCGGAGCACCTCGGACTCCATCGTCTCGTCGTCGACCGCGAACACAAGCTCTCCGAGCACCTCCCGCAGGGCGCGTTCCTCGCGCTCGATGAGCGCCCGCGCCGCCGTCTCCGTCGACGCCTTCGCGGTGATGCGCACCACGATCCCCTCGATTCCCCGGGCGAGGAACGCGATGGTCGGGTTGGTCTGCGCGTCGACCCGCGCGGCGATCATCTCGGCCAGCCCCGACTCCGACGCGCCCCACGTCTTGAGCGAGCGCGACACGATCACCGCCTGCTCGCCCGAACGCGCGAGCAGGTCGGCGAGGACGTGCTCGCTCATCATGCGCTGCATCTCGTACGGCACGCCGGGTACTGCGTAGACGACCTTGCCGTCGATCTCGCAGCACAGGCCCGGGGCGGTGCCGATCGGGTTGGGGATCACGTCGCCACCCTTGGGCACGTCGGCCTGGCGAAGGTTGTTGGCCGGCATGTCACGCCCGCGCGAGCCGAACAGCGAAGCGATCCACTCGACCAGCTCGTCGCGCCGCTCCAGCTCGACGCCCATCAGCTCGGCGATCGCCTCGCGGGTGACGTCGTCGGGGGTGGGCCCGAGCCCGCCGCACACGATGACGGCATCGCTGCGGTCGAGGAGCTCGCGCAGGGCGGCGACCATGCGGGGGAGGTTGTCGCCGACCTTCCGGTGCTCGAAGGTGTCGATCCCGGCCGCCGCGAGCTGCTCGCCGATCCACGCGCTGTTGGTGTCGACGATCTGGCCGAGCAGCAGCTCGGTGCCGATCGCGAGGACCTCACACCTCACGCGTCTCCTTCCAGCCTCGCCGCAGGATGTCGAGCCCCGCGAGGAGGGTGAGCGCGACGGCCGTCCACAGCACCACCTGCTGGAGCCCCACCAGGCTCGACGTCCAGGGCAGGAGCACCGATCCGACCGCGAGCAGCTGGAAGAACGTCTTCCACTTGCCGAGCCGCCGCGCCGGCAGCGAGATGCCCCGCCGGACGGCGAGCGCGCGGTACGCCGAGATCCCCAGCTCGCGCCCGGCGACGAGCCCGACCGGGATCCACTCGAAGTCGCCGCGGAGCGCGAGCGCGGCGAAGCCGCCGAGGACGAGGAACTTGTCGGCCAGCGGGTCGAGGAACGCGCCCGAGCGGGTGGTGCCGTCGCGGCGCGCGAGCCAGCCGTCGAGGCCGTCGGTGCACGAGAGCACGAACCAGAGGCCCACGGTCGTCCACGACGCGCCGCGCGCCTCGATCAGCACGAGCGTCGGCACCGCGAACACGAGCCGGGCGAGGGTGACGAAGTTCGCGGGCGTCGCGAGCGCGCCCGAGCCGAACCGCCGGGCGGGCCTGGCCGGCGCGCTCACTCCCGCACCCTCGCCCGCCGCGGCACCCTCGTCGTCATGGCCGTCAGCGGCCGGGCCTCGAGGTCGGGCCCGACCGCGGCCATCACCTCCGCCCGCACCAACGCCCCGGGCAGCGCGTGCGCGCCGCGCAGGTGCACCACGCCGTCGATCTCGGGCGCCTCACGGTGCGTGCGCCCCACCGGGTCGCCGGAGTCCTCGTCGACGCCGTCCACCAGCACCTCCGCCTCCGTTCCGACGAGCGCATCCCGCGTCGCGAGCGTGAGCCGGTCCTGTACCTCCGCGCACTCCCGCAGGCGCTCGGCGATCAGCTCCGGCGCCACCTCGCCGTCCATCGCCGCGGCCGCCGTGCCGTCTTCCCGCGAGAAGGCGAAGAAGCCGGCCCAGTCGAGCTCGACGGTGGCGAGGAAATCGAGCAGCTCCTCGTGGTCGCGCTCCCGCTCGCCAGGGAAGCCGACGATGAACGACGAGCGGAAGGCGGCGTCGGGCCGGGCGTCACGGATGCCCTCGATCATCGTCGCGAACCGGTGGCCGCTCCCCCACCGTCGCATCCGCTGGAGCAGGGGCGCCGACGCGTGCTGGAGCGAGAGATCGAAGTAGGGCACCACCGTGGGGAGGTCGAGCATCGTGCCCACGAGCGGCTCCCGCACCTCGCTCGGGTAGAGGTAGAGGAGCCGGATCCGGTGGAGACCGAGCGACGCGAGCCCGTCGAGCCGGGCCAGCAGCGGAACCAAGGCGCCGGGCTCGCCGGTGTCGCGCCCGTACGACGCGAGGTCCTGGGCGACGAGCACGAGCTCGGCCGCGCCCTGCTCGACCAGCGATCGGGCCTCCGCCTCGATCGACTCGGGGCGGCGCGATCGCTGCTTCCCGCGAAACGACGGGATGGCGCAGAACGCGCAGGCCCGGTCGCAGCCCTCGGCTACCTTCACGTAGGCCCACGGCGCTGTCGGCGCGGGCCGGGGCAGCTCGAGGAGGTCGCGCACGCCGGTCGGCTTGCGCTCGAGAACGACCTCGGAGAGCCCGCCCTCGCCGGCGAAGCCCACCACCGCGTCGGCCTCGGGCAGCGCGGCCGCGAGCTCGCTCCCGTAGCGCTCAGCCAGACAGCCCGTCACCACGAGACGAGCACCGGGCTTGCGGGCGTCGGCCAGCGCGAGCGCGACCTCGATCGACTCCCGCCGGGCCTCCTCGACGAAGGCGCAGGTATTGACCACGACGAGGTCGGCTTCGCCGGGCGTGCGCGCCGGCGTCAGACCGTCGGCGAGGAGCGTCGCCACGACCTTGTCCGAGTCGACGGCGTTCTTCGGGCAGCCGAGGGTCTCGACGAAGAAGCGTGGCACCGCGCCATGCTACAAGCGGGTCTCCGTAGACTGGCCGCCGATGGAGACGGCCAGCATGTGGTGCCCTTCGTGCGGCGCCGAGTACCGGCCCGGCACGTCGTACTGCCCCGACTGTCGCGTCGCGCTCGTCATCGAGCCACCCGTCATCGAGCCCGGCGCCGACGAGGGCGATCTCGTCGAGCTCGGCTCGTGGCCCAGGCTCACGGCGCAGATCCTGCGGCGTCGCCTGGAGTCGGCCGACATCGCGGTGATGGCGGAGTGGTCGGGCCGCGGCCCTGCCGCCATCGGCACCCTCGTCGTCCCGGCCGACCGGGCCGAGTTCGCGGCCGCCGTCGTCAACGAGATCGACGTCGACGACGAGGTGCCCGACACCTCCCCCTTGGCCTACCTGGCCCGGATCGAGGAGCACCTGGGCGCCGCGGCCGGGCTGCTCGAGGAGCTCCGGACCCGGCTCGACGAGTCGCCGGGCCCGGCTGCGTAACCCCCCCACCGCCCGGAGGGTCGGAACTTCTGGCGGTAGCCCCCCTACCGCCGGGAGTGACCAACAGGAGGTGGCTCCATGTACAACTTCGCGATCGTCGCCCTATTGGCGCTGGCCACGGTGAAGCTGGTCGATTTCCTCGGCGACGTGATCCCGAGCATCAAGCCGTTGCGCTCGTTGCTCACCTTCGTCGCCGCGATCGGCGCCGTGCTCGCCCTCGACTACTCCATCTTCGGAGGCTTCGGGGTGGCGGTCCGGGACCGCACGACCGCGGTCTGGGTCACCGGGTTCATGGTGGCCGGGCTCACGGTCGCATGGCGAGCGGTGTTCGCCTATCTCACCCACGATCGGGCGGAGCGCGACGAGACGCTCGGCGACCACCGTCCCCTCAGAAAGGCCGCGTGACCGCCAACGGAGCCGGTTGCGTGCACGCTGCGGGGCGCCCTTCGGGGCGCCCCGCTCGCGCGCGGGCTCAGCCCGGTGAGACCCCTCGGGATGGGGCGCGGTGGCCTGCAAGCCGGTCGACCCGCGGCCGGTAGGTCATACCCGGTCGCGGAGCTCCTCGAGCTCGTCGACGGTCATGAGCACGGCGCGGGCCTTCGAGCCGTCCGACGGGCCCACCACGCCCTTGCGCTCGAGCAGGTCCATGATGCGGCCCGCCCGGGCGAAGCCCACGCGCAGCTTGCGCTGGAGCATGCTCGTGGAGCCCAGGCCGCTCCGCACCACAAGCTCCATCGCCTCGGCCAGCAGCTCGTCGTCGCCGCCCAGGTCCGCGCCAGAGGAACCGGCCCGGGCGTCGTCGCCGGCCACTCCCTCCACGTAGTTCGACCCGCCGATCTGGCGTCGCCAGTGCGCCACCACCCTGCGCACGCACTCCTCGTCGACCCAGGAGCCCTGGATGCGCTGGGCCCGGCTCGAGCTGGCCGACAGCATGAGCAGGTCGCCCTGGCCGATGAGCTTCTCGGCACCGGCCTGGTCGAGGACGACGCGCGAGTCGGCCAGGCTGCTCACCGAGAACGCGAGTCGGCTCGGCACGTTGGCCTTGATGACGCCGGTGATCACGTCGACCGACGGGCGCTGCGTCGCGATCACGAGATGGATCCCGACGGCCCGGGCCATCTGCGCGATGCGGCAGATGCTGCTCTCGACGTCGCGCGCGGCGACCATCATGAGGTCGTTGAGCTCGTCGACGACCACCAGGATGTACGGGAGCCGCTCGTAGGTCTTGCCCGCCACCGGGTCGGGGTGGTCCTCGGTGGGCAGGTGGCCCCGGTCGAACATCGCGTTGTAGCCGGTGATGTCGCGCGCGCCGACGTCGGCGAGCAGCTCGTAGCGGAGGTCCATCTCGCGCACCGCCCAGTCGAGCGCGTTGGCCGCCTTCTTCGGGTTGGTCACGACCGCCGTGAGGAGGTGCGGGAGGTCGTTGTACGCGCCGAGCTCCACCCGCTTGGGATCGACGAGGATCATGCGGACCTCGTCGGGCGTCGAGCGCATGAGGATCGACGTGACGAGGCTGTTGATGCAGCTCGACTTGCCCGCCCCGGTCGCGCCCGCGATGAGCAGGTGCGGCATGTCGGCGAGGTTCAGCATCACGGCTCGCCCGGAGATGTCGCGCCCGAGGCCCACCTCGAGTGGATGCCGGGCTTGACGGGCCTCGTCGGTGGCGAGGATGTCGCCCAGCGTCACCAGCTGGCGCTGCTTGTTGGGCACCTCCACGCCGATCGCGCTGCGGCCGGGGATGGGCGCGAGGATGCGCACGTCGGGACTCGCCATCGCGTAGGCGATGTCGTGGCTGAGGCCGGTCACGCGGTTCACCTTCACGCCCGCCGCGAGCTCGAGCTCGTAGCGGGTGACAGTGGGCCCGATGGTCGTGCCGACGAGGCTGGCGTCCACGCCGAACTCGCGCATGGTCGCCTCGAGCACCTGGCCGCCCGCCTCCACCAACCGCTCGTCGACCGCCCTGCCGCTCCCCCGCTTGAGCAGCGTGCGGGGCGGGAGCTTCCAGCTCGCGGGGCGGTGCCCGGGGCCGAGGTCGATGGCGAGCTGCCCGGCGCGCTCGGCGTCGTCCACGACCGTCACCGTGACGACGGGCCGCGCCGGCTCCGGCTCAGAAGCGGGCGCGGGCTCGTGCTCGGGCCCGGTGGCCGCGGCGTCGGCCTCCGGTTGCTCGTCGAGCGACTCGTCGGCCGCGACGGTGTCCTCGAACTGGTCGTAGAGCTGCGCGCTGGCCCGTCGGGGCGATTCGCCGGGCGAATCGCCGTCGTCGACCGGCCCGTCACCGACCGTGCCCAGCTCGAACACCGCGCGCAGATGGGCGCCCACCCACACCGTGGCCGCACCGGCCGCCGCGGCCACACGCCGCACCGGGATCCCGGGAGCGAGCAGCGCGCCGAGCACGGCCGCGGCCACGAGCACGATCACCGCGCCCGCGTCGCCCACGGCCGAGCGCAGGGGCGCCGCCACGGCGGCGCCGAGCACGCCGCCGGCGTCACGGAGCGCCGAGGCCGATCCGTCGAGCGGCGGGCTCCCACCCCCGAGGTGGAAGAGCCCGACCGCGGACGCCAGGACGAGCCCGACGCCGAGCGCGATCCGGAGGGGCGCGGCGGGCTCGCGGTCGTCGTCGGCGTCGCCGGCGGCCCGGCCCCAGAGCAGCAGCGCGGCCGCCGCCACGCACGCCAGTGGCACGAGGAAGGCGCCGTGTCCGAGCACGGTACCGGTGCCGGAGTCGATCGTCCGGCCGACCGGCCCGGCGAGATCAGTAGCCAGCGCCAGGGCGGTCAGGCACCCGAGCGCGAGCAGAGCGATGCCGGCCGCGTCGGCGACGTGACCGCCGAGCTGGCGACCCAGCGTGGCACCGACCCGAGCGTGCAGCGGCGGCCGGGCCGGCCCGCGGCGGCGGGCTCGGTGGGCTCGGCCCGACCGTGATCGCGGGCGCGTCCGGGCCCGGCGACGACCCTTCGTGGTGGCCATGCCACAACAGTAACAGCAGCCACACCGGCCACAGCGGGATCGCGGCCGGTCCGGGCGGGCTACAACGCCGGGGCGTAGCCGCCGTCGACCGGGTACACCTGCCCGGTGATCCAGGCGCCGGCGTCGCTGCACAGCAGCACCGCCAGCGGCGCAGGATCGGTGGTGCGGCCGATACGGCCGGCAGGGTAGGCGCGGGCGAGCTTGCCCTCGAGCGACGGGTCGCGCTCGATCGCGGCGGCGAGCGCGCCGTGCTTCATCGTCCCGAGCGAGATGCAGTTGACGGTCACGCCGTCGCGCCCGACCTCGGCGGCGAGGCCCCGCGAGAAACCCATGGCCGCGGCCTTCGCCGCGCCGTACACCACCTGCTTGCGCTCACCCCGCCGACCGGCGTCGGAGACGATGGTGAGGATCCGGCCCCACTTCCGCTCGAGCATGAACGGCAGATAGGCCCGGGTGACACCGAGGACCGCGGCGAGGTTGAGCCGGATGAGCGGGTCCCACTCGGCCGACCCGGTCTCGACGAAGGGCTTGATCGTGATGCCTTCGGGCGGGATGCCGGCATTGTTGACGAGGATGTCGACCGCCCCGGTGTCGCGCACCATCGCGGTCACGGCGTCGCGGTCGGCGACGTCGGCCACCACCGGGTGGGCGCTGCCGCCCTCCTCCTCGATCTCGCGTACGACCTTCTCGGCGCGGTCGCCGTGGAGGTCGTTGACCCATACCTCCGCACCGGCTCGGGCCATCTGGATGGAGATGCCGCGGCCCACACCGCCGCCCCCGCCGGTCACCAACGCGACGCGCCCCTCGATGAAGGTCGACCAGTCGCGGATCATCCGATCTCAGACCTCCATCACGACCGGGATCACCGCCGGCCGTCGCTTCGTGCGCTCGTTGATGAAGCGGCCCAGCGCCCGCCGTGCGTGCCGGCGGAGGGTGTCGAAGTCGGTCGCGCCTTCGGCGGCAGCCTCCTCGAGCGAGGCCCGCACCGCGGCCTTGGCCTCGTCCAGCAGCTCCTCGGCCTCCGGCGCGTAGACCCAGCCCCGGGTGACGATCTCCGGGCCGGTCACCACCTCGCCCGACGCGGCATCGACGGTGACGATCACGACCACGACGCCCTCCTCGGCGAGGCTGCGCCGGTCGCGCAGCACACCGTGGCCCACGTCGCCGACGATGCCGTCGACATAGAGATAGCCCGCGGGCACCGCCCGCCGTTCGACCTCCACCCCCTCGGCGTCGAGGGCGAGCGCGTCGCCGTCCTCGCAGACGATCACGTGGTCGGGCGCGACGCCAACGCTCTCGGCGAGGCGGGCGTGGTGCACGAGGTGCCGGTACTCGCCGTGCACCGGGACGAACCAGTCCGGCTGAACGAGATTGATGAGGAACTTCAGCTCCTCCTGCGACGCGTGGCCCGACACGTGGACAGGCGCGGTGCCGCCGTGCACCACCTCGGCCCCGGCCCGGTGCAGCGAGTCGATCACCCGTGAAACGTTGGACTCGTTGCCCGGGATCGCGTGGGCGGAGATCACGACCACGTCGTCCTCGCTCACCTTCACCCACTTGTGCTCGTGCGCGGCCATGAGCGCGAGCGCGCTGAGCGGCTCGCCCTGCGAGCCGGTGCAGATCACGCAGATCTCGCCCGGCGCGTAGCGGGCCGCCTCCTCGATGTCGACCACCCGACCGCCCGGTAGGTCGAGCAGACCCATCTCGCGGGCGAGCGTGACGTTGTGCGCCATCGACCGGCCGAGGAAAGCGATCCGACGGCCGTTCGCGAGTGCGGCCTGCGCGACCTGCTGCACCCGGTGCAGGTGCGAGGCGAAGCTGGCGACGATGAATCGCTGCTCGGGATGCTCGCGGAAGAGAGCCCGCATCGCGCCGCCGACCGTCGACTCCGACGGCGTGAACCCGGGTCGCTCGGCGTTGGTCGAGTCGGAGAGCAGCAGCCGCACCCCGCCACCGTCCCGCCGCGCGATCTCGCCGAGCAGGGCCAGATCCGTCTTCCGGCCGTCGACGGGGGTCAGGTCGAGCTTGAAGTCGCCCGTGTGCAGGATCGTTCCCGCCGGCGTGTGGTAGGCGGTCGCGAACGAGTGCGGCACCGAGTGCGTCACCGGCACGAACTCGCAGTCGAACGGGCCGATGCTGCGCCGCTCGCCGTCCAGCACGGGGACGAGCTCGGTGCGGCCGAGCATCCCGGCCTCCTCGATGCGGTTCCGGGCCAGGCCCAGCGAGAGTGGTGAGCCGAAGATGGCCACCGGCACGTCGCGCAGGAGGTAGGCGAGGCCGCCGGCGTGGTCCTCGTGGGCGTGGGTCAGCACGACACCCTCGACCCGGTCCCGGTGCTCGCGCAGGTAGGTGAAGTCCGGGAGGACGAGGTCGACGCCGGGCATGTCGGCATCGGGGAACATGAGCCCGCAGTCGACGACGAGGATCCGGCCGTCGATCTCGAGGCAGAAGCAGTTGCGGCCGATCTCGCCGAGCCCGCCGAGGAAGACGATGCGGACCGGCGCGCTCATAACGCCGGCACCCTACCAGCGCGCTCGCACACGCCCGCCGGGCTGCGAGACGCGCGCCTGGAGCAGGCGGAAATGTGGAGCGGCTACGCCGACGCCGCTGCGCGGTCCTTGTGGTCTGGTCGCGCTCGCTGCTCGGCGGGATACCCGCCTCGCGGACGCTCGCCGCTCCCGGACCGCTACGCGCCGCCGGCTACGCCGACGCCGCTGCGCGGTCCTTCGCCACCTCGTCGAGCAGCGCGTACTCCTCGCCGGTGTCGGTCCAGTCCTCGAACTGGATCACGCCCAGCTCGGTGAAGCGCTTCCGCAGCCACGCATCGCCCGCGTCGAGCAGCCCGAGCTTCTTGCAGTTGGGCACGATCTTCGAGAACAGCATCGACTGGAACGCTCTGCGGTCCTCCGCTTGCACGACGAGCTTCACCGCCTCGTGCACGTCGATGCCCATGCGCTCGAACACCTCCTGCTGCAGGAAGCGGTCACGCATGCGCACCGCGGCCTCGAAGGCAAACTCCTGCCGCTCGCGGATCTCGGGGCCCGACAGCTCCTTGTAGTACTCCTGGAGCGAGAGCACGCCGAACGCGACGTGACGAGCCTCGTCGGACATCACGTAGCGGAGGATCTTCTTCAGGAGCGGCTCGGTGGTGAGCTGGTGGATGAAGCCGAACGCGGCCAGGGCCAGGCCCTCCACCATGATCTGCATGCCGAGATAGGTCATGTCCCAGCGGCTATCGGAGATGATGTCGTCGAGCAGCAGCTTGAGGTGCGCGTTGATCGGGTAGTGCCCCGACAGCTTCGTGTCGAGGTACCGGGCGAAGACCTCGACGTGGCGAGCCTCGTCCATGACCTGCGTCGAGGCGTAGTACTTGGCATCGATCCACGGGACGGTCTCGACGATCTGCGCGGTGCAGATCAGCGCGCCCTGCTCGCCGTGCATGAACTGCGACAGGGTCCAGTTCTGGCTCTGGACCCCGAACTCGATCCACTCCTTGTCGGTCCAGTTCTCGAACGGCGTCCCACTCGTGTCGAACTCGTCGCCGATCCCGGCCTGCGCCCCCATGTTCTGCGCCGCGTTGGCCATCACGACCTGCTCCTGGTCGACGTCGATCGACCAGTCGAGATCGGTGCTGACGTTCCACTGCGACGTCTTGGCCTTCTCGTAGAGCTTCACCAGGTGGGGACGGCTCTGCTCGTAGTCCCACGTGAAGAGCGCGTCGGAGCTGGCTCGCACCGCGTGCGCGATCTCGTCGACGTCGCTGTTGGTGATCGCGAGGATCGCCTCGAGGTCGTCGATGTCGTCGCGGCCGATGAGCTCACGATTGGTGGCCATGGAGTTACCCCCTGACGGGCTGGGACGGCTGGGGAACGAGCCCGGGCAGGACGAAGTCCGCCACCAGCTCGCGAACCTGGGTCTCGTCGGTCATGGAGACGCGCGACCCGTGTGGCATGAGGTAGGCGAGGGTCACGCGCGCGATCCACTCGCTCGAGCGCTCCACACGGTCGGCCGGGAGGAACGGCGCCACCGCGGGCGCAACGGCGGCGGCGATCACCGACAGGAGACGGTCACCGCCCTCGAACGTGAGATGGGGCAGGAGGACCTGCAGCTCGTGACGGAGCACGAACTGGAGCGCGTCGTGGCCGGTGACCTCGCGGGCGGCGTGGGCGACGATGCCGACCACGGCGTCCTCGAGGGTCGCGCACTCGGCCGCCACCGCCTGGAGTTCGGAGGCCACGCGCTCGACCTCCGCCCCGACGGCCGCGGCGAGGAGTTGCTGCTTGCCCGGGAAGTAGCGGTAGAGCGTGGCGCGGGCACAGCCGGCCTCGCGCGCGACATCGTCGAGGGTGGTCTTCGCGACCCCGTACCAGGCGACGCAGGTCAGGACCGCCTCGACGGCGCGCCGCTCGATCGAGGTCGAGGTCGCGCTGGCGGCGCTCGCGGTCACACCCGAAGGCACGCCAGACGCCGCGTGGGCAGGGCGGCTCCGCACCGAGCTCATCCTGAGACACTAAGGCGATGCTCGTCTCACCGTCAATGTGTCCCCAGTCACAATGTCCTCTGGTCACGCTCGCTCGGCGCCGGGATACCCGGCGCCGCCCTCCGGATCGCTCGCCGCTCCCACGAGCTCGCTCCCTCCGGTCGCTCGCCGCCCCGCAACCGCCGCCGATCCAGCATGTGGGCGGGCAGACCCGGTTACGCTGCAACGCGTAGGAGTCAGTCAAGGAGCCAAGATGACAGCGATTCTGCCGGTACTTCTCTGCGGTGGAGCCATGGTCGTGTGCTTCTTGCTGATGAGCCGGATGCACGGCCGGGGCAGCGAGGCGCCCGGGCAGCACGCCGAATCCGCCCCCACCGACGACATCGTGGCGCTGCGCGAGGAAGTGGCCGAGCTGCGCGGTGAACTGCGCACACGCGACGAGCACGAGCGGCAGCCTGCCAGGCCGAACGATCGGGGCTAGGCGAGGCGACCTGTCGCACTCACCGCGGGCCGGTCAGGGAAGCGCACCGGGCGCCAGTACGCCGCCCAGCACCTCCTCCCGCACGAGCGTCCGCACCTGGGCTGGGTCGGCCAGGTCCCAGTGGCCGGGGGAACCGATGAGCGAGAGGAGCATGCGCGCCACGAAGTCGGCCGTGGCCTCGAGGTCGAGGCCGGGCCGGAGCCGGCCCGCCCGCTCCTCACGCTCGAGGAACGGCACGAGGTAGGCGGTCACGAAACGCAGCGGCCGGTGCGTCTCGGTCGTGAGCAGGGGGAGCAGCCGCTCGGGCTCGGTGTCCAGAACCTTCTGGAGCACGGCGTGCTCGGTCACCGAGCGGTGGGCGAAGACGAGGCCCTCCTCCACCAGGCTGGCGAAGTCCGGGGCGCCGGCGACGGCCTCGGCCAGGTCGCCGAAGAAGCGGCCCATCTCCCATGCCACCACCTCGTGCATGAGCTCGTCCTTCCCACCCGGGAAGACCCGATACACGGTGGCTCGTGACACGCCCGACTCCTTGACGACGTCCTCGACCGTCGTCTTGCCGAGCCCGAAGCGCGCCACGCAGGCGTAGGTGGCCTCGAGCACCCGCTCGCGCAGGGCCGGGTCGGGTGTGCTCACGAGAGCGCTCCCGACCCGGCCCAATCGAGACTGGTGCGCCGACTACGCCTTCGGGAACTTGTAGCTCTTCGCCGCGTCGGAGGCGAAGGTCGGCGCCAGCACGTCGAGGCCGGCCGGCTTCGACGGATCGACCTTGAACACGGTGCTGGTGCGCGGCGGGTCCCGATCGGCGGCCGACGAGCCGTAGAGGTAGTCGCCGGTGAGGCCGTCGAACTTCAGCGTGCCGACCTCGTTCGACGCCCGCTGGATCCCTTCCTTGCTGAGATCGCCGTCGGCCACTGCCTTCTCGAGGATCTGGTCCATGGCCCAGGCCTGCGCGTAGCCGAACCCGAAGTACGGGTCGGGCTTCTGGTCGGGCTTGTACTTCTGGACGTCGGCGAGCATCTTCGTCATGCCGGGGATGTTGGGGTCGCCCCAGTAGCTGCCCTCCGACGCGAGCCAGAAGTGCTTCACCAGGAAGTCCTGGAGGGCCGGCGACTGGGCGAACGCACTGAGCCAGAACGGCGCCAGGGCGATGACCTGGGGCGTGAAGTTCAGCGCGATCGACTTGGTCAGGATCGACGACGCGTCGGCCGCGGTCGCCACCGTGAACACCAGGTCGCACTTCGCGTCGGAGAGCTGCTGGATCTGGGCGGTCACGTCGCCACCACCCGAGATCACGGTGGTGAACTTCACCGTCTTGGCCACGGTGAAGTGGAGCTTGCTGGCGGCGTAGTCGAGGCCCTGGAGCCCGGCCACGCCGAACTCGTCGTCCTGCGCGATGGCGCAGATCTTCTTCCCCTGGCCGCCGTTCTTGATGTAGTAGTCGAGCGAGTTGACGGCCTGGATCTGGTACGGCCCCGCGATCGGGAACAGGCTGGGGTTCTTCACCCACTCCGCGTCGAGGGTGGCGGGCGCGGCCGAGAGGCTGTCGGCCTGGAGCTTCGGCAACAGCGCCTTGGTGATCTGCGTGCCCAGGATCTGCTGGAACGCGACGACGTCCCCCTTGATCTTGTCATAGGCTTGGGTAGCCACGGGCGTCTGGTACTGGCTGTCCTCTTCCTTGAGCTCGACCTTGTACTTCCCACCGACACCGCCGTTGGCGTTGACACCCTTCCAGTAGACGTCGCTTCCATACGTGAGCGGAAGCGAGATCACGCTGACCGCGCCGGTGAGCGGCGTGACGACCCCGAGCTTGATCGTGCTGCCGTCGAAGCCGGGCACGGTCGCCGGCGCCTTGCCGGCGTTCTTGCTCGGGCCCGCCGACGGGCCGGTCTTCTTGGACTTCGACGCGTTGTCGCCGCTGCCGCACGCGGCGACGACGAGGGAGAGTATGGCGAGCACCCCGATGAGCTTGACGAGCAACTTGCTGCGCATGATTCCCCCTGTGGAGTCGAGCTGTCGGCCGAGGCCTGCGCTCCGAAACCTACGCGCCCGAGAACCTATGTGACCAAAGCTAGGTGATCAGTGCGAGAACGGCCAGGACTGGAAGTATGCCTTCGCCCGCTGCCACATCCCAGCCAGCCCGCGGGGCTCCAGCACGAGGAACACGATGATCAGGACGCCGTAGAGCAGCTGCGCGAACACGTTCTTGTTGATCCCCGACCCGGTTGCGGACGAGGTGAGGAAGGGCACGTTCTCCGAGACCCGGTCGATGATGGCGGGGGTGCCGCCGATGAGCAGCGCCCCGAGGATGGAGCCGTAGACCGTGCCCACGCCGCCCACGATGATGATGGCGAGGTACTGGACCGAGAGGAACAGGCCGATCACGAGCGGGTCGGGGCTGAGGTTCTGGATGTGCAGGCCGAAGAGCACGCCGGCGACGGAGGCGATCGCGCTCGAGATGACGAACGCTCCCACCTTGTAGCGGAAGAGGCTGACCCCGATGACCTCGGCGGCGACGTCGCGGTCGCGCACCGCCTGCAGGGCTCGGCCGGGGCGCGTGCGAACGATGTTCTTCACCAGCAGGGCCGTGATCGCCACGATCGCCCAGACCACGTAGAACAGGCCCTGGTCGCGACCGAGGACCGTCCCGCCCGCCGGGAGGCTGCCGAAGTTGTTGCCGAGGATGTCGACCTTCACCGGCATCGACGTGCCGGCCGGGCCCCCGGTCACGGTCTTCCACTTGGTGAAGATGTAGAGCCCGATGAACACCAGCCCGACCGTGACGATGACCAGGTAGTTGCCCCGCAGGCGCAGGGCCGGCAGGCCGACCACGAAGCCGACCAACCCCCCGAGCACCGCGGCCACGACGAGATACACGATGAACGGCATCCCCTTGCCGCCGAGGACGGAGGCCCGGCCGAGGTAGCTGGCCGTGAAGGCGCCGAGCCCGATGAAGAACGCGGTGCCGAGGGAGGCCTGTCCGGTGTAGCCGGTGAGCAGGTTGAGGCCGAGCGCGCCGACGGCGGTGATCCCGGCCAGCGTGAGCACGCCGGCCCAGAAATCGTCGAGCACCAGTGGGAGACCGAGGTAGGCCACGAGCAGCGCGACGAGGGCGATCCGCTTCGCGGGCGAGCGGAACAGCTTGAGGTCGTCGGCGTAGTCACGCACCATCGCGCGGTTGGCCCGAGCCATCAGACCCTCCGGACCTCGCGCGAGCCGAACAGCCCGTAGGGCCGGATCAGCAGCACGATCAGCATCACGAAGTACGGCATCACGTCGGAGAAGCTGTCGCCGAGGAACTTCACGTACTCGGGCTGATAGCCCCCCGTGAGTATCTGGGTCAGGCCGATGATCAGGCCTCCGACGATCGCGCCCCCGGGCGAGTCGAGCCCGCCCAGGACCATGGCCGGGAACGCCTTCAGGGCCACGAGGCCGATCGTGGCGCTGAGCCCGATCCCGGGCCCGGCGTTGGAGCCGAGCATCACGCCCGCCATGACCGCCACCGAGCCGGCGATGGCCCACGAGAGCGCGAACATCCGCCGCACGCTGATGCCCTGGGCCAGCGCCGCCTCCTGGTCGAGGGCGGTCGCACGCATCGCCACACCCACCTTCGTGTAGCGGAACACGAGGAAGAACGTCCCGACGAGCAGCCCGGCAACGATCACGGTCGCGATATCGACCTGGTTGACCTTCACGTCGCCGACGGTGATCTTGTCGAGGCCCCACGGGCTGTCGATGGCTGCCGCCGGCGTCTTCCAGATCGTGGTGACGATCTCGTTGATGATGATCAGCAGCCCGACGGTGGCGAGGATGATCGCGTAGACGGGACGGCCGATCATGCGGCGGAGCACGATCGCCTCGAAGAGGGCGCCGATGGCGGCTCCCATGATCATGGTGACCAGCACGGCGGGCCAGAACGAGAGCCCCCACGTGAACGTGGCGTTGTAGACGAGGAACGCGCCGAGCAGCACGAGCCCGCCCTGGGCGAAGTTGATGACGCCGGTGGCGCGGTAGATCACGACGAAGCCGAGAGCGACCAGCGCGTAGACCGCGCCGAGCGCGACCCCCTGGGAGGCAAGCTGGAGGAACTTCGTCACGTGTACATCCCCTCGATGAGCGTGGCGAACTGCGCCGCCACCACCTCGCGCTTCACCTTCTGGGTCGCGGTCAACTGTCCGGCGCCCTCGGCGAGGGGCGACGGGAGCAGCTCGAAGCCCTTGATCGTCTCGGGGTCGGCGAGGTCGCGGTTGACCCGCTCGACGTGCGCGCGGATCAGCTCGCGCACCTCGCGCTTCTCGGCCAGGTCGGCCTCGGTGGTGAACGGCAGATCGCGGCGCGCGGCCCATTCCCCCACCGTCTCGATCTCGATGCCGATCAGCGCGGTGAGGTACGGGTGACGGTCGCCGATGACCATCGCGTCACGCACGTACGGCGACAGCTTGAGCATGCTCTCGATGAGCTGCGGCGAAATGTTCTGGCCGCCCGCGGTGATGATGATGTCCTTCTTGCGGTCGGTGATCGTGAGGTAGCCGTCGGCGTCGAGCTCGCCGACGTCGCCGGTGAGGAGCCAGCCCTCGGCGTCGACGGCCGCGCGGGTCGCGGCGTCGTCGGTCAGGTACCCGAGGAAGATGCTCGGCCCCCGCAGGAGAATCTCGCCGTCGCCGGCGAGGCGGAGCTCGACCCCCGGGAGGGCGCGGCCGACCGATCCGAGCCGCACGTCGTCGGCCGGGGTCGCGGTGGCGAGACCGGTGCTCTCCGTGAGGCCGTAGGCATCGCGGATCTGCACGCCCACCGACCAGAAGTACTCGGTCACCTGCGGCGCGATCGGCGCCGCACCCGAGAGCGCCACGCGCACCCGGGCCAGCCCGAGCTTCTTGCGCAGGCTGCGGTAGAGCAGGAGCTGGCCGAGGAGTGGTGGCCGCATCGAACCTCCGCCGCCCCGCAGCTGCGCCCGGGCCCGGGCCTCGCCCGCGCGCTGCCACCGCGCGTAGCTCCGCCGCTTCAGCCATCCGGCCTCCGCGACCTGCACCTGCACGGTGCCGAGCATCTTCTCCCACACCCGTGGCACCCCGAGGAAGAAGGTCGGCTGCACCTCACGGAGATCGTTGAGGAACGACTCGCCGCCCTCGCCGAAGTTGACGACGTAGCCGATGTGGACCGCGTCGACCACCGACACCAGCCGCTCCGCGATGTGGCACAGCGGCAGGTAGGAGAGGACCTCGTCGGACGGGCGGGCGCCGTACACCCCCGCCGTGGACTCGGCTGCGGCGGCGAGGTTGGCGTGCGAGAGCATCGCGCCCTTGGGCGGGCCGGTCGTGCCCGAGGTGTACACGATGGTCGCCAGGTCGCCGGCGTGGAGCTCGCCGACGGCGTCGGCCCATTCGGATGGCGCCGACGCCGCCCGTTGCGCTCCCGTCACCTCGAGCTCGTCCAGGCTCATGACCAGCGGGTCGGCCATCGACCGGATGCCACGGGTGTCGATCACGACGATCTTCTGCAGCTTCGGTAGCCGATCGCGTGTGGCGAGCGCCTTGTCGAGCTGCTCCTCGTCCTCGGCAAACAGCACCATGGCCTCGGAGTGGCCGAGCACGTGCGCGACCTCGGCCTCCGGGCTCGTCGGGTACACGCCGACGGTCACCGCGCCGATCCCTTGCACGCCGAGATCGGCGAGCAGCCACTCGGGCCGGTTGTCGCTCTGGACGCCGACCCTGTCGCCGGCGCTCACGCCGAGCGCGCGGAGCCCGAGGCCGATGTGCGCGGCCCGCTCGGCGTACTCGCCCCAGGTGATCTCGCGCCAGCGCCCCAGCTCCTTCACGCGGAGCGCGACCTGGCGGGGTCGGTCGGCCGCGTGGCGGAGGAGCATCGCGGGCAGCATGACCGTGGTTGCCGGCGCGGCGCGGGTGTCGGTGCCGGCGCTCACGACGCGGCCTGCCCGAGATAGGCCTCGATCACCCGCGGGTCGGACTGCACCTCGCGCGGCGAGCCGGTGCAGATCGGCTCCCCGAAGTCGAGCGCCATCACCCGGTCGGCGAGGTCCATGACCATGTGCATGTCGTGCTCGACGAGGATCATCGGGATGTCGAGCTCCTGGTTGATGCCGAGGACGTAGCGGGCCATGTCCTCGGTCTCCTCGAGGTTCATGCCCGCGACCGGCTCGTCGAGGAGCAGGAGCGTCGGGTCCATGGCCAGCGCCCGGCCCAGCTCGATGCGCTTCTGGAGGCCGTAGGGCAGCATGCCCACCGGCTGATACCGGTAGGGCCCGAGCTCGAGCAGCTCGATGATCTCCTCGACCCGCTTGCGGTTGGCGATCTCCTCGCGCTTGGCCCGCCCGACCCAGAGCGCGCCGGCGAGGAAGCCGGTGCGCATCAGGTGATGGCGACCGAGCATGAGGTTGTCGATCACGTTGAGGTTGACGAACAGCCCGAGGTTCTGGAAGGTGCGGGCGATGCCCATGGCCGCCGTGACCGACGGGCGCTTCCCGATGACGTTCACGCCCTCGAGGCGGATGCTCCCCTCCTGGGGCCGGTACACGCCGTTGAGGCAGTTGAAGATGGAGGTCTTGCCCGCGCCGTTGGGGCCGATGATCGCGAACAGCTCGCCGTGGCGCACCTCGAAGCTCACTCCCGACAGGGCCGTCACACCGCCGAAGCGGAGTGTGACCTCCGAGACCGCGAGCAGCGGGGTCGCGTCGCTCACGCGCTCCACCGCTTCTTGCGCCGGTAGCTCTTCAGGTCGCGGAAGTTCCGGCGGCCGGCGTCGCCGACGCCCAGGTAGAACTCCTGGATGTCGGCATCAGCGAGCAGCGCCGCGCCGGGGCCGTCCTTGACCACCCGGCCGTTCTCGAGCACGTAGCCGTGATGCGAGATCGAGAGCGCCATCGTCGCGTTCTGCTCGACGAGCAGCACGCTGGTGCCGGCCCGGTTGATCTCGACGATGATGTCGCGGATCTGCTGCACGATGAGGGGTGCCAGCCCGAGCGACGGCTCGTCGAGAAGCATCAGCCGCGGACTCGCCATGAGGGCCCGCCCCATCGCCAGCATCTGCTGCTCACCGCCCGACAGGTACCCCGCCGTCGACTTGTGGCGCTCGGCCAGCCGCGGGAACAGCGTGAGCACCTTCTCGTAGCTGGCCTTCACCTCGGCGCGGTCGCGGCGGGTGAACGCGCCGGCGCGGAGGTTCTCGTCGACGCTCAGCTCGGCGAAGATGCGGCGGCCCTCCATGACCTGGGCCATGCCGAGCCGCACCACCCCCGCGGGGTCCAGCCGGTCGACCTGCCGGCCGTCGAACTCGATCGTTCCCTTCGTGATGGCGCCGCGGTGCACGCGCAGGAGGCCCGACACGGCCCGGAGCAGGGTGGTCTTGCCCGCGCCGTTGGCCCCGAGCAGCGCCACGATCGAGCCCGAGCCGACCTCGATGCTGACCCCGCGGAGCACGAGGATCGCGTCGGCGTAGACCACCTCGACGTTGTGCACGGCGAGGATCGGGCGCGCCGCAGCGGAGTCCACGGCGGGACACTAACCACGGGGGATCACTGGAACAAGGCTGCGTGCAGGCCCGGCGGCGGCCGTCGGCCGGGCGCGATCGCCTACAAGCCGAGGAGCGCGTCGAGACCCACCGTGAGGCCCGGACGGTCGCGCACGGCGCGCACCGCGAGGAGCACCCCCGGCATGAACGACGTGCGGTCGAACGAGTCGTGACGGATGCTGAGCGTCTGGCCGGTGGTGCCGAGCAGCACCTCCTGGTGGGCCACGAGGCCGCGCAGCCGCACGGAGTGCACGCGGATGCCGGCCGGGCCCTCGCCGCCGCGGGCGCCCTCGACGACGACCTTGGAGGTCGGGTCGGGCGTCCAGTCGCTCGAGGCCGCGGCCATACGGCCGGCGGTGAGCATGGCGGTGCCAGACGGCGCGTCGGCCTTCTCGTCGTGGTGCAGCTCGATGATCTCGGCGGTCTCGAAGTAGGGAGCGGCGAGCTCGGCGAAACGCATCATCAGCACCGCGCCGATGGCGAAGTTGGGCGCGATCACCGCGTGCGCGGGGCCGTCGGCGAACGCGGTGCCGAGAGAGGCGAGATCGTCGGGCGTGAAGCCGGTGGTGCCCACCACCGCGTGCACGTCGTGGGCCGCACACCAGTGGAGGTTGTCCCGGGCGGCGTCGACGACGGTGAAGTCGACCGCGACCTCCACTCGGGCCTGCTCCATCGCGTCCGGCTTTGCCGCCATCTGGAGGCCGGTGCCCCGCAGGCCGAGGTGGTCGAGGTCGATGCCCGCGTGCTCGGGGTCGACCGCGGCCACCAGCTCGAGCTCGGGGTCGTCGGCGACGGCACGGCACACGGTGGAGCCCATGCGCCCGCCGGCCCCGAACACCCCGACCCTGATCACGGACGTGAGACTACGGCGCGCCGCCCCACGTTGGTGCAGAAACCCGTACCAGATCCGGAAAAGCCCACCAACTCGCGAGGAGGTGAGCGGCTACGCGACCCTCGCGGCAAACGCGCCGTCGTCGAAGGGACCGACCACGGCCAGCGCGCGCTCGCGCTCCGCGACCACCCGGTCGATCACACGGGCCACGCCCTCGGCGTCGACCGCGTCGATCTCGGCGACCAGCTCGTCGAGGGTGGGGACCTCGCCCTGGGTGAGCTCGGACCGGCCGATCCGGTGCATGCGGCTCGCCGAGCTCTCGAGCGCCAGCGCCATCGAGCCCTTGAGGTGGCCCTTCGCCGCGTCGAGCTCGCGGTCGCTGACTCCCCCGTCGGCCACAAGGCGGTCGAGCGCACCCGCCAGGACCGCGAGCACCTCGTCGGCGCGACCCGGTGTCGTGCCCGCGTAGACGACCAGCGCGCCGGTCTCCTCGTACGCGTTGCGGTAGGAGTAGACGGAGTAGGCGAGCCCTCGCTGCTCGCGCACCTCCTGGAACAGGCGCGACGACATCCCTCCCCCGAGGACCTGGTTGAGCACGGTGAGGGCGTAGCGATCGGGGTCGTCGCGTGGTAGCGCGCGCAGGCCGAGCGCGAGGTGGACCTGCTCGGTCGGCCGGTGCAGCACGGTCAGCGGCTCGGGCGGATCCATGGCCGTCGTGCTCGAGCGGGACGCACGGAAGGCGGGCGACGGACGGCCCAGTCGCTCGTCGATCATCTCCACCACGCGGCCGTGCTCGAGGTTGCCCGCCGCCGCGACCACGACGTTGCCGGGGCGGTAGTGGACGTCGTGGTACCCGGCCACGATGTCGCGTGCCATCCCTCCGATCGACTCGTGACTGCCCAGCACCGCCCGACCGAGGGGATGCCGGGGGAAGAGGGCGGCCGCGACCAGCTCGTGGACGACCTCGTCGGGGGCGTCGTCGCGCATCCGGATCTCCTCGAGGATCACCTGCCGCTCGGCGTCCATCTCGTCGGCCCGGAGCGCCGGCGCCCACACGACGTCGGAGAGGATGTCGACCGCGAGGCCGAGATGGTCGTCGGGGACACGCACGTAGAACGCGGTGTACTCGTGGGTGGTGAACGCGTTCATGTCGCCGCCGACCGACTCGACGGCCTCGGCGATCTCGGGCGCGCTGCGCGTCGCGGTGCCCTTGAACAGCAAGTGCTCGAGGAAGTGGCTCGCGCCGAAGCGCTCGTCGTCCTCGTCACGAGCGCCGGACCCGACCCAGAACCCGACCGCGACCGACCGCAGGCCGGGGAGCGGTTCCGTGACCACCCGGATCCCGGGCTCCAGGCGCGTGCGCTGGATCGCTCCGGCCTCCTCCATCACGTCCTCATCGACGGTCCCGAGGGCCGGCTGAAGGGCCGGGTGAAGGGGTGGACCAGCGGCACGGCTACCGGCGCCGGCGCCGGCCGCCCCCGCCTCCACCACCGCCACTGCCCCGGCCGCCGGCTCCGCTCCGGGTCGCCTCGGAAGGCCCCAGGTCACCGAACTCCTCCCGCGCCTGGCCGTCCCAGAACTCGTCGAAGGAGACCCGCTCGCGCGTGTCGCCGTCGACGTCGGCGTCGTCCCGGGCCGCTGACCGCTCCGGCCGCTCGCGTCGCTCGGACCGCTCCGGGCGCGCCTCACGCTCGCGTCGCGGAGGCGGCGCCTCCCCTCGCTCACGGTCGGCGCCCGACGCCTCGGCGTCCTCGTCGTCGCCCACGAGCGAGAGCGAGAGCTTGCCCTGGTTGTCGATGTCGTCAACCCGCACCGTCACCTCGTCGCCGAGGTTGAGCACGTCCTCGACCCGCTCGACCCGCCTGCCCCGGCCCAGCTTCGAGATGTGGACCAGGCCGTCGCGGCCCGGGAGGACGTTCACGAACGCGCCGAACTTCGTCACGTTCACCACCTTGCCCGTGTACTCCGCTCCGAGCTCGGCGGTGGGTGGCTCGAGGATGAGCTCGATGCGACGACGGGCCTCCTCGACCTTCTCGCCGTCCTTCGAGCCGATGCTGACCGTGCCGACGATGCCGTCGTCGGAGACCGAGATGTCGGCGCCGGTCTCTTTCTGGATGGCGTTGATGACCTTGCCCTTGGGCCCGATCACCTCGCCGATCTTGTCGATCGGGATCTCGAAGCTCACGATCTTCGGCGCGGTCTCCCGCACCTCGGGCCGCGGCTCGGCGATGGCGCCCTTCATCACCTCGAGGATCTCGAGCCGAGCCTCTCTCGCCTGTTGCAACGCCTGGGCGAGCACGTCGGCGGGGAGCCCGTCAATCTTGGTGTCGAGTTGGAGGGCGGTCACGCAGTCGGCCGTGCCCGCCACCTTGAAGTCCATGTCGCCGAAGGCGTCCTCGGCGCCGAGGATGTCAGTGAGCGTCGTGTACTTGCCCTCCGTGTACACCAGGCCCATCGCGATGCCGGCCACGGGAGCCTTGAGCGGCACCCCGGCGTCCATCAGCGACAGCGTGGAGCCGCACACCGACGCCATCGACGTGGAGCCGTTGGACGAGAGCACGTCGGAGACGACCCGCAGCGTGTACGGCCATTCGACCGCATTGGGTACGACGGGCATGAGGGCCCGCTCGGCCAGCGCGCCGTGACCGATCTCGCGGCGCTTCGGCGCGCCGACCCGGCCCGTCTCCCCGACCGAGAAGGGCGGGAAGTTGTAGTGGTGCATGTAGCGCTTGCGCTCGTCGATGCCGATGGTGTCGAGCATCTGCTCCATCCTGGGCATACCGAGCGTCGCGACCGTGAGCACCTGCGTCTCGCCCCGTTGGAAGAGGCCCGAGCCGTGCGCGGTCGGGATCAGGCCGACGTCGGCCGAGAGCGGCCGGATGTCGGCGGTGCCGCGCCCGTCGATGCGCACGCCCTCGGTGACGATCCGGTGGCGTACCACCTGCTTCTGGAGGGAGCGGAACGCCTTCTTCACCTGTCCGACCCGGTCGGCGAACGGACCCGGCTCCTCGGGCGTGCCCACCATCGCCAGGACGATGCCGTTGGCGATCGTGTCGAGCCGGGTGTTGCGCTCGGTCTTGTCGGCGATCGCCATCGCCTCCCTCGTCGACGCGGTGGCGGCCTCCTCGACGGCCGCGTACACGTCGTCGTCGTAGTCGGTATGGACCTCGTAGGCGACGGGCTCGATCTCGCCGTGGGCCATCACCACCGCGGCCCGGAGCTCGAGCTGGAGGTCGATCGAGGCCTCGATCCACCGCTTCGAGGCGTCGAGGCCCTCGGCGATCGTCTCCTCGGTGACCTTCGGCGCGCCCTGCTCGTAGCGCTCCCACGAGCCCTCGGTACCACCGGCCTCGACCATCATGATCGCGATCTCACCTGCGTCGGTGCGCCGGCCCGCGACGACGAGCTCGAACGTCGACTCGTCGCCCTGCTGGTAGGTGGGGTGCGCGACCCACTCGCCGTCGACATGAGCGAGGCGCACCGCGCCGATGGGGCCGTCGAACGGGATCCCCGACACCATGAGCGCGGCCGACGCGCCGTTGATCGACGCGATGTCGTGGGGGTTCTCAAGGTCGGCGCCGAGGACCGTGGCGATCACCTGGACCTCGTTGCGGAAGCCCTCGGGGAACGACGGGCGCAGTGGCCGGTCGGTGAGACGGCAGGTGAGGATGGCCTGCTCGCCCGGTCGGCCCTCACGACGGAAGAACGAGCCGGGGATCTTCCCGGCCGCGTACATCCGCTCCTCGACGTCGACGGTGAGGGGGAAGAAGTCGATGCCCTCGCGGGGCCTGCTGGTGACGACCGTGGAGAGCACGGTCGTGTCGCCGACCTGCACGAGGACGGCGCCGTCGGCCAGCGGTGCGAGTCGCCCGGTCTCGAGCGACATGGCGAGCCCGGCCGCGTTGATCGGCCCGGAGACACGGATGGCGCCAGCCGCCTGGGAATCAGGCATGGAACGCGCTCCTCTCGATCCGGCGAGAGGCACCGGTTCCCAGTTGTCACGGCCCCGGTACCCCGGGGCGGTGGCAACTGACAACCGACGTCGCCCTCGCTCTTCTCTGTACGCGAAACGGGGAGCGGCGAGCCGCTCCCCATCCCCCCTAGCGGCGGAGGCCCAGCTTCGCGATGAGCGCTCGATACCGTTCGACGTCGTTGCGCCGGAGGTAGTCGAGCAGACGGCGCCGCTGGCCGACGAGCATGAGCAGACCCCGGCGCGAATGATGGTCCTTGTTGTGGACCTTCAGGTGCTCCGTGAGATGGTCGATGCGCCCCGTGAGGAGCGCAACCTGCACCTCCGGCGACCCGGTGTCGGTGTCGTGGAGGCGGTGCTCGGCGATCGTTGCGGTCGTGTCTGGCATACGCGAAGTGGAGACCTTCGTCGGTGCGGAAGCCCGTCGGCCTCGTGCCGACCAGCCTGCAGGAGGGTAGCACGGGTGATGCCACCGGCCCCGTCGGGCCGAAGCTGCCCTCCGGGACGGCGAGAGGGTGTCAGGTGCCGAGCACCCGGCGGGTGGCCTCGACGTCGAGACGCATCTGGTCGACCAACGCCTCGACCGTCTCGAAGCGCTCCTCGGCTCGCAGGCGCTCCACGAAGCGGATCCGCGCCGGCTGGTCGTAGAGATCGCCGTCGAAGTCGAGGACGTGGGCCTCGAGCATCGAGGCATCGGCGTGCTCGTAGAACGTCGGGCGGCGACCGAGTGAGAGCGCGGCCGCGCGCTCGACGCCGTCGGCGCCGGTGAACGTGCCCGCGTAGATGCCGTCGGCCGGCATGCACGTGTCGGAGGGCACGACGACGTTGGCGGTCGGGAAGCCGAGCCCGCGCCCGCGCTCGTCTCCCCGCTCGACCGTGCCGCGCACCTCGTGGGGCCGCCCGAGCGCAGCGGCGGCGGCGCGCACCTCGCCCTCGTCGAGGAGCCCGCGGATCCGGGTAGACGAGAACGGCTCGCCGCCGGCACCCTCGGCCGACACCAAGCCGAGACCGACCACCTCGAAGCCGAGGTCGGCACCCATCCGCTCGAGCAGGGGGACGTTGCCACCGCGTCGGTAGCCGAAATGGAAGTCGGCGCCCACGACCACCACCCGGGCCTGCAACCGGTCGGCGAGCACCTCACGCACGAACTCCTCGGCGGTCTCCCTGCTCCGGGCCTCGTCGAACGTGAGCACGCAGCAGACGTCGAGCAGCCCCGTCGCGTCGAGGAGCTCGAGCTTCTGGTCAAGCGAGGTGAGCAGGCGCGGGGCCGAGTTCGGCCGCACCACCTGGGCGGGGTGCCGGTCGAACGTGACCAGGGCGGCGTCGAGCCCGCGCGCGTCGGCCAGCTCGCGCACGAGCTGGAGCACCTTGTGATGGCCACGGTGGACGCCGTCAAAGGCACCGATGGTGACGACGCTCCCCTCGCTCACGCGCGCGATGCCTTCCAGCCGGCGGATCACGTTCATGACGACGGCTCCACGGGCGTGAGCACCACCGCCGGCTTCAGCGCGCCGCGGCGGCGCTCGTAGACGGCGAGCAGAGAGCCGTCGGGACCGACCACCGCGAACGGTCCCGGCCCCGCGTCCTCGCCGATCAGGGCCGGCGCCGGGAAGACCGCGCCGTGGGCCACGGCCCGCGCCCGCTCGGCGTCGACGTCGATACGCGCGAGGTCGCGCACCGCGGCGACCGGCGGGAGCACGAAGCTCCGGGGATCGGCCTCGATCGCGTCGAGCGGGTGCGCTTCGCCGAGCGTGAACGAGCCGACGCGCGTCCGTCGGAGCGACCCCAAGTGCGCGCAGCCACCCAGCGCCGCACCCAGGTCCGCGGCGAGCGAACGTACGAACGTGCCGCTCCCGCACTCGACCACGACCGATGCCACGGGGTAGGGGCCGGGCTCGAAGGCCTCGACCTCGAAGCGGTCGATCTGCACCCGGCGCGGCGCGCGTTCGATCTCCTCCCCCGCACGCGCCAGCTCGTGCAGCCGACGACCGCCGATCTTCACCGCGGACACCATCGGCGGGGTCTGCTCGATCTCGCCCACGAACCGCTTCGCCGCCGCCTCGACGTCGTCCCGGGTGAGCGCCATCGGCTGACGCTCGAGCACGCTGCCACTCGCGTCGAGCGTGTCGGTCGCGACACCGAACGCGATCTCGCCGCGGTAGGCCTTGCCGCCGTCCTGGAGGAAGCGCAGGAGCCGGGTGACCTTCCCCAGGCCCACCAGCAGCACGCCGGTGGCGTCGGGGTCGAGGGTGCCGGCATGGCCGACCCGACGTTGCCTGCACGCGTGGCGGATGCGGGCGACGACGTCGTGGCTCGTGAGCCCGCCGGGCTTGTCGACGACAACCAGGCCGTCGAGGCTCATGATCGCCGCCAGCCGCTCATCGCTCTCGCGCTCATCGCGCGCTCGTCACAGCGCGGCACGGATGCGAGCCACGACGGCGGCGATCGGGTCGGTGCTCGTGAAGCCGGCCGCGAACTGGTGCCCGCCCCCGCCCTCGGCCTCGGCGATGCGCCGCACGTCGACGGCGCCCAGCGAGCGCAGGCTCACGCGCACCGCGCCGTCGGCCTCCTCCTTGAGCACGCACGACACCTCCGCCTCCGCGGTACGCCGCACGATGTCGATCAGGCCCTCGACCTCCTCGAGCGTCACGCCGTACCGGGCGAGATCGGCCTGCGTCACCGCCGTCCAGACGAAGCGCTGCTCGGGCACCAGCTCGGCACGCGAGAGCGCGTCGCCGACGAGGCGGAGGTACGCGAAGCGGTGCTCCTCGAAGAGGGTCCGACTGAGCCGCGAGACGGGCACGTCGAAGCTCACGAGCTCACGCGCCATCTCGAAGACCTCGGGCGTGGTGGTGTCGTATTGGAAGCGCCCGGTGTCGCACACGAGGGCGGCGTAGAGGCACACCGCCGCGTCGCGATCGAGCGGCAGGCCGAGCTCGGCGATGAGCCGGCGGACCAGGACTCCGCTCGCGGCCGCCTGCGGGTCGATCACGTTGATGGTGCCGTAGCGGTCGTTGGACGCGTGGTGGTCGATGACAACGAGCTCACGGGCGGCCTCGGCCGCCGGCTCCAGCTCGCCGAGACGACCGACGGAGCCGCAGTCGAAGGTGACCATCACGTCGGGCACGGCCGGGAACTCGGTCGGCGGCGTGAGCAGGTCGAGCCCCGGGAGCTCCCGGTAGTGCGGCGCGACGACGAACGGGGCCGGGAAGGACGCGACCGAGTGACGACCCGCGGCGCGCAGCACGTGGTGAAGCGCGAGCATCGAGCCCAGCGCGTCGCCGTCGGGCCCGACGTGGCACGCGAGGGCGATGGCCGCCGCCCCGTCGATAGCCTTGGCCGCCCGGGCGAGCGCCGCCTCCTGCGTCACCGGTCCTCCTCGTCCTTGGGATCTCGCTCGGCATCCGATCCATCGGGTGCCGGTGGCTCGGGCTCTTGCCGCAACGGTGGCGGTCCCTCGTGCAGGCGCCGGATCACGTCGTCGACCCGTTGCCCCTGTGCCACCGCCGGGTCCTCCTCGAACGAGAGGCTCGGCAGGTACTTCAAGCGGACCTGGCGCCCGAGCGCGGCCCGCAGGTGCGACCCGGCCGACCGGAGCGCGTCGGCGGTCTGCGCGTGCGCCTCGCCCGACCCGAGCACGGAATAGTAGACGGTGGCCTGCCGGAGATCGGCACTGACCTCGACGTCGGTGAGCGTCACGAAGCCGAGACGGGGGTCGGAGAGCCGCTCGAGCTCGTCGGCCAGCACCTCGCGCACGACCTCGTTGACCCGCGCGGCGCGCGGATAGCGACGGGGGCTGTGGCCGCGACGGGTCATGGCTCACGACCGGTCACGTCACGAGTCCCCGTCGAGCCACGCGGTCTCCGTGTCGAGGAGCTCCACGTCGGCTGCGCCGAGGACGAACCGCTCGACCGACGCGAGCACCTCGCGGAGGTGCCGGTCGCTCTCGGCCACTACCGCGACCGCGATCGCGGCACGCTGCCACCGGTCGTGATGATCGACCTCCGCCACCGAAACCCGGAACCGGCGGCGGAGGCCCTCGACGATGGGTCGCACCACCGCCCGCTTGGACTTGAGCGAGCGGCTGGCCGGCACCCGGAGGTCGAAGCAGACGGCGGCTGCGTGCACGGTCCCATTCTCGCGGCTCGGGGGGGCCGGGGGTGGCTACGTTCCGGCAATCAGGGGATTACGCGGGGGCGATCTCGCGGATATCGAAGGTTTCGATCACGTCGCCGGCCTTCAAGTCCTGGAAGTTCTCGAGCCCGATGCCGCACTCGAAGCCGGAGTTGACCTCGCGGGCGTCGTCCTTGAACCGCTTGAGTGAGGCGATCGCGCCCTTCCAGATGACGGTGCCCTCACGCAGGAAGCGCACCTGCGAACCACGCGTGATCGTGCCACTGCGCACGTAGCAGCCCGCGATCTTCCCGACGCGCGGGATGCTGAAGATCTCCCGCACCTCGGCCTCGCCGGTGACGATCTCCTCGAACTCGGGCTTGAGCATGCCGAGCAGGGCCGACTTCACGTCGTCGAGCACCTGGTAGATCACCTCGTAGAGGCGCATCTCCACGCCCTGGGCCTCGGCCAGCTCGCGCGCCTTGCGGTCGGGCCGGACGTTGAAGCCGATGACGGTGGCGTTGGAGACCGCGGCCAGGTTGACGTCGGACTCGGTGATGCCACCGACGGCCCGGTGCACGAACGAGAGACGCACGTCGTCGCGCTCGATGTCGAGCTTGCGCAGCGCCTCGGTCAGCGCCTCGAGCGATCCGTGCACGTCGGCCTTGAGCACCACGTTGAGGGTCGCCACCTCGCCCCGCTGCACCATCGCGAAGATGTCCTCGAGGCGGGCGCCCCCGGCGAGCGTCATCGGGTGCACGAGGCTGGCGGCCCGACGGCGGCGGGCCCGGGCCTCGGCCACGGTACGGGCGGTCTTGTCGTCGGGCGCGACGCGCAGCTCGTCACCGGCGAGCGGCACGTCGTCGAGGCCGAGCACAAGGACCGGCGTCGACGGGCCGGCCTCCGCGACCGCGCTGCCGTGCTCGTCGAACATCGCGCGCACGCGCCCCCAGCCGCCGCCGGCCACGACCGGCTCACCCACGCGCAAGGTGCCACTCTCGACCAGCGCGGTGACCACGGGGCCGCGCCCTGGGTCGAGGTTGGACTCGAGCACGAGCGCCCGGGCGGGCGCCTTCGGGTTGGCACCGAGCCCCTCGAGGTCGGCCACCAGGAGAACGGACTCGAGCAGCTCGTCGATCCCGATCCCCTCGGTGGCAGAGACGTCGTTGACGATCGTGTCGCCGCCCCACTCCTCGGGCACCACCTCTTGCTCCACCAGCTGCTGGCGGACCCGGGTCGGGTCGGCATCGGGCCGGTCGACCTTGGTGACGGCGACGACGATCGGCACTTCGGCCGCCTTCGCGTGGCTGATGGCCTCGATGGTCTGGGGCATCACACCATCGTCGGCCGCGACCACGAGCACCGCGATGTCGGTGGCACGAGCGCCGCGAGCCCGCATCGCGGTGAAGGCCTCGTGACCCGGGGTGTCGATGAAGGTGATCCCGCGCCCGTTGCGCACGACCTGGTACGCGCCGATGTGCTGGGTGATGCCGCCGGCCTCGCCCGCGACGACATCGGTCTGGCGAATGCGGTCGAGGAGGGTGGTCTTGCCATGGTCGACATGGCCCATGACCGTCACGACAGGGGCGCGCGGCTCCAGCGCGGCCTCATCCTCCTCTTCCTCGTCGTCACCGAGCAGGGCCTGGAGCTCGAGCTCGGCCTCCTCGCCCGGCTCGACCAGCAGGACCTCCGCGCCGAGCTCGTCGGCGATCAGCTCGATCATCTCGTCGGCCAGCGACTGCGTGCCGGTCACCATCTCGCCGGCGTCGAACAGGATCCGCACGAGGTCGGCCGCGGTGCGGTTGAGCTTCGGCGCGAACTCCTGGATGGTGATGCCGCGCGGCACGACGATCTCGCCCTCGGGAACAGGGACGTCGGACGGTGTGAGCGAGGGCATCGACGCGGGGCCGAGATCCTCGAGCGAGCGGCGGCGACGCTTCTTGCGACGGGGCCGCTGCTGGGGGCCGCCGGGCCGCCCCCGGCCCGCGTACCCGCCCGGGCCACCGCCGGGGCCGCCACCCGGCCCGCCACCAGGCCGGCCGAAGCCGGTGCCCGGGCCTCCCCCACCGGGACCGCCGCGCGCGAACCCTCCGCCGCCACCCGGGCCACCACGCGTGTAGCCACCGCGCGGCGGGCCGCCGCGGCCCGCGCTCGGGCCGCCCGGGCCGGTGGGAGGCGTCGCGCGCTGGCCCGGCGGCGGCGGGATCGGACGCGCACCGCCGGGCGGGGGCGGGATGGGCTTCCCCGACGCGCTCTGCAACTCGGAAGACGACGCCTCGGCTTCACCGCCCGGGGCGGCCGGTGGAGTCGCAGCCGGTGGAGTCGCGGCCGGTGGAGTCGCGGCCGGTGGAGTCGCGGCCGGTGGAGTCGCGGCCGGCACGGCGGGCGGCGCCGGTGACGCCGGGGCGGGCGCGGCGGGCGCTGAGGCCGGAGTGGGCGCGGCGGGCGCCGGCGAAGGAGCCGCTGCCGCGGCCGGCCTCGGCGCCAACGCGACCTCGGGCGCCACCTTCGACCGCACGACCCGGTGGGCCGGCGCGCTC
>Ga0209515_10002059_pt1 | contig 31771 bp, 31 predicted proteins | sample Subgroupgradi54m_FD_187454 | JGI IMG/M metagenome (GOLD analysis project Ga0209515, IMG submission 187454) | Subsurface groundwater microbial communities from S. Glens Falls, New York, USA - GMW60B uncontaminated upgradient, 5.4 m (SPAdes)... ... | reverse complement strand
GTCCGTCATCGCCCCCATTGCGCTCGACCATGCCGACGTCCTCGGGCCGGATCCCGCGTCGATCGCCAGGGAGAAAGCCGGGATCATCAAACCCCGCCAGGTCGTCATCACCGCCGCGCAGGAGCCGCAGGTAGCGGACGTGCTCCGGCAGGTGTGCGAGGCGCAGGGGGTTCCACGGTTCGCGTGGGGTCAGGATCTGACGGCCGCGGTTCACCGTCATGACGCTGAGGGGCTGGAGGCGTCGATCACCGGGCTGCGCGGGATCTACGAGTCGCTCACGATCCCGTTGATCGGGCGCCACCAGGCGCAGAATGCCGCCCTCGCGGTCGGAGCGCTCGAGGCGCTCTCGACGACCGGTATCCCGCACGCCTTCGTGGAGCAGGGGCTGCCGCGCGTGGAGTGGCCTGGCCGACTCGAAATCGTCAGCGACTCCCCGGTGGTCGTCATGGATGGGGCGCACAACCCGCACGCGGCGCAGGCGCTCCGCGACACCCTGCTCGAGCTGTGGCCTGGCCGCGCGATCCACCTCCTCATCGGCATGTCCGCAGACAAGCCGGTCGACGATGTCGGCAACCTCCTCGGGAGCCTCGCGGTCAGCGCCACCTGCACGAGGAGTCGCCATCCGCGGGCGCTCGAGCCAACCGAGCTGGCCCGGCGCCTCGCCCGGTGGTGCCCGGATGTCCACGTGATGTCCGACCCTGTCGACGCCTACACCTACCTCATCAACGCTGTCCCTAAGGAGGATGTGCTCGTCGTCACTGGCTCGCTCTTCTTGGTCGGGGAGCTGCGCGCGGCGATCCGGCACTCCCACGTGCGACCGAGGCGGGCACCACAGCTGGAAGCTGTGGTCGCCGACGGGAGTGCCGCATGACGCAGTCAGCGGCCGACCGAGGCGGGCACCACAGCTGGAAGCTGTGATCTAGGAGGAAAGATCCATGCCCATGGTGACCGTGGAGTGGCTGGAAGGACGCACGTCAGCGCAGAAAACCAAGCTCACCGAGGCGCTCACCCAGGCGTTCGTGGAGATCGCGAATGTCTCGAAGGATCAGGTCTGGATCGTCTTCAAGGACGTGAAGCGATCCGATTGGGCGATGTCGGGGAAATTACTGGGGTGAGTTGAGGTAGTCGAGGTAATCGGCGACGCCGAAGATCGCCTCTTTCACCTCGCGGATCCGATCCGGCACGAACGGGTGGGTGAGCGCGTACTGAGGCCGCACGAAGCCGCGGGGAAGGTAGTGCGTTTTCTCGCGATCGTGCTCCTGCAGCTTCTCCAGGAACGTGAGCATTGCTTTGGGGTCAAATCCCGCCGCCCGCATGTACTTCACCCCGAGCCGATCCGCCTCCAGCTCCTCTCCTCGCGCATAGGCCAGTTGGGCCGCCCGACCCGCGATGTTCACCCCCCGCACCGCGTCCCCTTGCCGTGTGGCGAGCGTCGCAAGCTGCAAGAGCTGCAAGCCGATGCTGCTCTCGTAGCGCTTGACGGCGTGGCGCGCGCTGATGTGCGCCAGCTCGTGCGCGATGACCCCCGCGAGCTCATCGTCGCTGGCCGCCGCCTTGATCAGCCCCTCATTCACGAAGACGTAGCCGCCTGGCAGAGAAAACGCGTTGCTCTCCTTGTCCTCTACGACGGCGAAGTGGTAGAGGAGCTCCTTCCGGTCACACACCGCCACGAGACGCTCGCCGATCATCTGCACACGCTGCTGGAGCGGCTCATCGGCAGTCAGGGGCAGCTCGTGCTCCACCCGTCTGGCGAGCTTGCGACCCATCTCCACCTCCTTCTCGGTGGACGTCATCGTGTACTCTTCCTGCTGGGTGGCGAGATTGAACTGGGCTCGGACGCATCCGGAGAGGAGGACAGACACGACGAGGCCACACCAGAGGATGCCGGCCGCTAGAACTGGAGGGTCTGGTTGAATTGCTCGACTCGTTCGAGGACCGCTCGCGTGGCGCGGATCGTGACGTCGATCATCCAGAGGGTGTAGACGAGCGTGACCACGGTGAGGCCCCATTTCAGTCCTCGAGAAAAACGCGGATGTTTCCACACGAGCGGCAGTCCAAAGGGCCCCAGCACGAAAAAGAGCAGCAGGAGCACCACCCAGATGTTGTAGTACCATTTGAGGGGTTGAGGCCCAGACCGTGTCGCGGCGGACTCGAGGGGGCTGCCGCACGCACTGCAGTACTTTGCCCCCCCGGCCGTCGTCGTTGCGCACGCCGGGCACGCGTTGGCGTTCACGTGGGCTTCCATGGCTTCCTCATCTAGCATTCTACGCCTTTCCCATGAGACAATCCACGAGGACGGGTTGAGGTTTCGCTTGACAGGTGAGGGGCGATACGCTAGCGTACCCATCACAGATGTTGGTCCCGCACGGGATGAAGCGCGTCTTGCGAAGCGTCGTCTGTCTCATCCCGCTCCTGTTCTGCAACGTCCCCGCATTCGCCCAGCAGCAAGAAGAGGCCGATAGCCGCGTCCCGCGGCGCGAGACCGCCACCGAAGCCGAAATCAAAGAGGCGTCCCAGGCCGCCCGGGCGCGGCGCGCCATCGAAGCGCCTGGACAGGTCACCTACCAGCAAGTCCTCGCCGACCCTGACAACATCGAGCTGAACTTCCGCTACGCGAAATCACAGGTCGCCCAGGGCAACCTGCGTGGCGCGTCCGCGACGCTCGAGCGCATCCTCCTCATCAAGCCGGACCTCGTGCGTGTGAAGCTCTTCTACGGCATCGTCCTCTTCCGGCTCGACAACCTCGACGAGGCGCAGCGCACGCTGGAGTCGCTCAAGGACGTCAAGATGGAGGCCTCACTGCGCGCGGAGGTGAACGAGTACCTGCGCGAGATCCAGAAGCGCCGCCAGTCCACGCACTTCGGGGCGAGTCTGAGCCTCGGCTACCAGTTCGATACGAATCGTAACGCCGCACCCTCCTCCAAGAGACGACTCTTCGCGGACGCGCCACTGGCCGTCACGGGGACCTCTCGCCAGCGCCGGGACACCAGCTTCCTGCTCATCGGCGGTCTCGACGTCGCCCACGATCTCGGCTTCCAGGCCGGCCACCAGCTCATCGGCTCCTTCAACTACTTCCTCGGTGAGCAGACCGCCGTGGACCAACTCGACGTCGAGTCGTTCTCGCTCGACAGCGGGCTCGTCTTGAAGAGCCGCCTCGCGAACCTCACCACGACGGGGGTCTTCGAGCACACCCTCCTCTCCCGCGAGACGTTCGTCCGGACGACAGGTCTGAACGCGCGCCTCGACCGGGATCTGACGAAGCGACTCCACCTCTTCGCCTCCAACCAGTGGGGCTGGGAGGACTTCACCGCCATCACCGAGAACGCCGCGGCACCCGAGCGGCGGGGCGAGCGGGAGACGTTCGTGAGCGGGGCGGACTACCAACTCACCCCGACCATGCGGGTGTCGGGCAGCCTCGGCTATGAACGCAAGGGTGCCAAGACAGATTACAACGCCTACGACGGCTTCCTCCTCTCCGGCAGCCACCTCTGGCTGCCGGGGGAGGGCCAGTTCCTCATCAACGCGATCTCCTACCAGTTCAACAGCTACGACGGGCCCGATCGGGCCATCAGCGCCGCGACCCGACAGGACAAGCAGTTGCGCACGCGCGTCACGTACGGGGCGCCGTTGACGTTCCTGCTCTTCAAGTTCGGGAAAGGCAACCGGCTCTTCGACGACACGACGGCGACCGTGAACTTCGAGTACTTCCGGTCACTCTCAACCATCACCAACTACACATACCGCAACTTCAAGTCGACGATGATGCTGACGAAGAGAGTGGAATTTTGAGTGAGTGATTAAGTGATTGAGTGATGAAGTAATTGAGGGAGGAAAAGGGAATGGAGAGGAGAAGGCCAGTTGTGCCAGGAGTGATGAGGCTAGGCGTGGCGATGGCCCTGCTCGCAGTGAATACAGCGCCGCTGTATGCCCAAGCGCCGGTGGCCGCTCCCATCGCAGGCGGCCCCACCCAGATCGGTGTGGCCGCTGCGGTCCGGGGTCGGGTCGAGCTCAGCCGCGCTGGCGCCGTCGGCCGGATTGTCCAGAGCGGGCAGCCCGTCTTCCTGGGCGATGTCATCAAGACCGACGCCCAGGGCAGCCTCCAGGTCCTCCTGGCGGATGAGACCGTCTTCACGATCGGCCAGAACTCCGCGATCACGATCGATGAGTTCGTCTACGATCCGAGCACGAACGCGGGGAAGGTGAGCGCGTCGGTCGTCAAGGGGGTCTTCCGCTTCGTGACCGGAAAGGTCGCCCATCGGGAACCCAAGGCCATGCAGGTCAAGCTCCCCACCGGCCTCATCGGGATCCGGGGCACCATTGTTGCGGGCCGCTGCGAGGGCGAGAAATCGCTCGTCGTCCTCCTCGGCCCTGGGCCCAAGAACAACAGCGGCGAGCCTCCCGGCCAGATCACCGTGGGCAACACGGTCGGCGGGATCCTCCACGAGGTCACCGTGACCCGCCCCGGCTACGGGACCGAGATCGTTGGCGCGGAGGCCCCGCCAACACCCCCCGCTCCCGTGCCCCCGGCGGAGCTCTCCGCGCTCACCGAGTCGCTCGAGGCCAGCTCCGACGCCACAGCTCAGGAGACCGCCCCCGAGGCCACCGCAGCGACGACCGGAGATGAATCCGCCGCAGAGCTGGCAGGCGAGGCGTTTGTGGAATATCTGGCGGATTTCTCCGACGTCGAGAGCCTCTCAGACCTCACCGAGGAGGCGGACGACGAGTCGAACCAGGCTGCCCAGGATGCGGCGGATGAGAGCAATGTCGTGGCCGATGGGATCTCTACGAAGGACCAGCTTCGGACGATTGATACCGGCCAGTTTCATTTCACCTCCAGCGGGTCCTTCACCCAAACCAAGAAGACCGGCTCACCCTCCAATATCGTCGGGACGATTAGCGGGAGCGTCGACCTCGACTTCGGAGCCCGGACGATCGGAGGCGGGAACTCGAAAGTCACCATCGACACCAGCAGTGCCGGTGGCAACATCCTCCGGACCGAAACGATCGAAGCGCAATCCTTCGCATCAGGGAGCGGTAACGCCGTCTTTACCGATACCAGCTCAGATTCACTAGTGACAGGAAGCATCACCCTCAACAATTCTGGTGGGGTGGTGGGAAAAACGGCAAATCTTTCCGCCACGTTTGATAATACTGGCCATACCAGTCCGGGATTCGAGGACGTCGGGTCATCGAGTATTAGCAACGTCGAGCGGACAAGCGGGCTCAGCCCGTAACGCGACGTTACTTCGACGTGGCGGCGTGGGAGCCGTCCCACTCCGGGCCTGGCGAAGCGGCCTTGAACGCGTCGATGCGCTCGGCGTAGAGGGCGTAGAGGACGTGCAGCCTCGTGCGCGGCGTGTCGAGCGCGAGGCACTCATCGAGCAGCGTGCGCGCCTCGTCCCAGCGCTGGGCGCGGTAGGCGGCGAGCAGCCGCGCGTGAACGACGACCAGCTGCCGAAACTCCTTGGTCGCGCCGAACGTCTCATCCCCCAGCAGGGCGAAGAGGTGCACTGGTTTCGTCTTCCCCTTGACCTTCACGAGGTCGAGCTCGATCGCCGCGAAGTCGCCCACCCGTAGGCGCACGTTGTCGCCGATCACGACATCTGCGTTGTACGTCTTGCACTGCCCCTCGAACCGCGAGGCGAGGTTCACCGCATCCCCCAGCACCGAGTACTCGAAGCGCTGGTCTGAGCCCAGGTTCCCCACGCAGCAGTCTCCGGTGTTGATCCCGATGCCGATGTGGACCGGGTAGAACGTCTTGCCGGCCGCCTCGAACTCCTTGCGCAACTCTTGATTCCATTGGATGAGGTAGTTGCGCATGTCGAGCGCGGCCTGGCAGGCGTGGCGCGGGTGGTCCGCATCATCGAGCGGGGCGTTCCAGAACGCCATGATGCAGTCGCCCATGTACTTGTCGATCGTCCCGCTGCGCTTCATGATCAGGTCGGTCATCGGCGTCAGAAAGCGGTTGATGAAGTGGGTCAGCTCCTGGGGGTTGAACTGCTCGGAGATGGTGGTGAAGCCGCGGATGTCGGCGAAGAGGAGCGTGAGGTTGCGCAGCTCCCCGCCCAACGCGAGGTGCTTGGAGCTCTCGGCGAGGCGCTGGACGAGAACCGGGGAGAGGTAGCGGCCAAACGCCTGGCGCACCTGGCGCCGCTCGGCCTCGGTGTGGAGGAAGCTCATGAGCGAGGCCACCAGGTAGATGACGAGGGTCACGACTGAGGGGAAGACCGGATCGATCAGCCAGTGGAGGGCGATGAAGGCGTACCAGGAGCATCCGCACACGATGACGAGCGCGATGCTCCCGAAGAGGGCGCACCACGCCGGCCCCAAGCGCGGCAAGGCCACGATGAGGATGATGCCCAGCAGGAACACGTAGAGCAGTTCAGCCCCGTCTGCCCAATCGGGTCGCTGCAGGAACTGCTGGAGGAGAATCTGCTCGACGAGCTGGGTGTGAACCTCCACACCTGCGACGGCCGCGTTGAGCGGAGTGGCGCGGATGTCTTTGAGCCCGGCGGCGCTGGTCCCCACGAACACGATGTGTCCCGCGACGTCGGGCGGATTGTCATCGCTGAGGATGCGCCAGGCGGGGAGGAACCGCGCGGACACGTAGCCGGTGTCGTAAAGCCACAGCCGCCCCTGGGGGTCCGTGGGGATGACGAACTGGCCCACCTTGACATGCGTGATCCCGGTGTGCGCGCCGAAGCCGAGCTCGCCGCTGGCGCCGGACGATTTCACCACGTAGGCCGACGCCCCTTGAGCGACCCGGAGCGCTTCGGCGACCAATGAGGGATAGATGGTGTCGTGGAGGCGAAACACCAAGGGGATGCGTCGGATGATCCCATCGCGATCAGGAAGGATGGTGAAGCTCCCGTTGCCCGCCGCCGCCGCCTCGAGCAGCTCGAGATTGGTGACGGCTCCCGGGTAGATGGGAAGGAATCCACGGGGGTCATCCCCGCCGTACGAAAATCCAGCCTTGCGGAGCGGTTCGCGACTGCTGGGTTGGTGGGTGAGGGTGAACGCCGTCACGACGTTCGCGTCAGTGATCGCTTGAGCGAGCAGGCGGTCGTGGTCCGGCAGGGCATCGACATCTGCGCGCAGCGCCTCGATGGCAGGAGTGGAGGGCCATAGGGGTAGCACGTGGGACGGCGAGGTCCGATCCGGCTCCGCGAAGACGACGTCGAAGACGCTGACCGACGCGCCAAGATCGGAGAGCCGCTTGACGAGTTGGGCGATCAGCGTGCGCGGCCACGGCCATTGCCCGAGGCGGGAGAGGCTCTCGTCGTCGATATCCACGATGCGCACCGGGGCCTGCTGGAAGGTCCGCGGGTGCCAGCGTTGGAAGGCGTCGAAGACCCGGAGCTGCGATTCCTCCAGGAGCGGGCTGTTGGCGATGCGCAGCCCCACGGCGAGGACGAGGATGACGGACGGGACGATGAAGGTCCACCAGTCTCGCTTCACGCGGGTGGCCACCATCGTCTTGGACGCCATTATTAGAGCACCTCTCAACACGACCGCTGTTCATGGTTCAAGGTTGAAGGTTCAAGGGAACTGCCGTGCCTCGAACCTTGAACCTCGAACCTTGAACGAGCGCCCGTCGGTCTTTCTGTTAGGCGCTCTTATTCTACCTTGCCGTTCTCATTTGGACAACGCCGTGCTACAATCTGCGTACGATGCCCAAGGTCGCGGTGATTGTGCTCCATCACGCCGATTACGCCGAGCGCTACCTGGAGCCCTGCTACCGCAGCCTCCAGCGCCAAACCTACCCGGCGGAGGATTTCCAGGTCTTTTTGGTGAGCAACGGTGTGGACGAATCGGCGCGCCGCCTCGTCGCCCGCGTGGCCCCGGAGGCTCGGACCGTCGAGCATCCGTCCAACTTGGGATGGCCGGGGGGGAGCAACTCGGCGATCCGGATCGCCTTGGCGGAAGGGTTTCAGTACGTGGTCATGCTGAACCCCGACACCGTGGTGGAGGAGACCTGGCTGGCGGCGCTGGTGGACGCCGCCCAGGCCCATCCGGATGCGCACATCTTTCAATCCAAGATCCTCTTGCACGGGACGGACACGATCCAGTCGCTCGGCAACCGGCTCCACTACTTGGGCTACGCCTACTGCAATGGGTACGGCCATGCGCGCTCCCGGCCGCCGCCACGCGGCGTGATGGATGTTGCGAGCGGGGCCGCCATGCTCGTGAAGCGGGAGGTCTTCGAGGCCATCGGGCTCCTGCGACAGGACTACTTTCTCTACTACGACGACACGGAGTTCTCGTGGCGCGCGCGGCTCGCCGGGTTCAACATCGGGTTCGTGGAAGCCTCGGTGTGCTACCACAAGTATCACTTCCAGAGCCGGCTGAGCAGCTGGCTCTACTATTTCCAGCGCAACCGCCTCCTGAACTTGCTGACGCTGCAGCGGCTCGGCACGATCGCCCTGACCGCCCCGTCCCTCATCGTGAGCGAGCTGGTCCTCGCGAGCTATTTCATCGCCAAGGGCTGGGGCAAGACGGTGTGGCAGCTCGCGCGGTATTTCCTGCGGCGAGACACGTGGGTGGCGATCCGCGCGCGCCGGCGTGAGATCGGGCGACTGCGCAAGCGTCCAGATGCCGAGATCGTCAAGCAGTTCGCGGGGACCATCGTCTTTCCGGAGGTTGAGGGTCCCGTGATGCGCTACGTCGTGAACCCGCTCTTGGCCCTCTACTGGGCGGTGGCCCGGCCGTTCATCGTGTGGTGAGGCGGTTGCCCCTCAAATCCCTCGCGCTCCCGGCGGCGATCCTCGCCGCTGGCGTCGGGGCTTACCTGAACAGCTTCTCCGGCGTGTTCCTCTTTGACGATCAGGTCCAGATCGTCCAGAATCCGACAATCCGTCATCTCTGGCCGCTGTGGCCAACGCTCATTGGAAGAACCCGCCCCGTCGTGCACTGGTCGTTCGTCCTCAACTACGCGTGCGGTGGCTTGAACGTCTGGAGCTACCATCTCGTCAACGTGACGATCCATCTGCTTGCGGCACTGACCCTCTACGGCGTGATTCGTCGGACGCTGCTGACGGCCCGCCTGCGAGCGAGGTACGCAGCCTCGGCCTCGTCCATCGCGTTCGCGGTCGCACTGCTCTGGATCGTCCATCCGCTCCAGACGCAGAGCGTGACGTATATCGTGCAGCGGGCCGAATCGCTGGCCGGTTTGTGGTACCTCGTGACGCTCTACGGGTGTATTCGTGGGGCGGCTTCGCCGCACCCGGATCGGTGGTATGTCGGGGCGATCCTCGCCTGCGCGCTCGGGATGGGGACCAAACCGGTGGTGGTGACGGCGCCCCTCATGGTGCTGCTCTATGATCGGATCTTCTTGGCCGGATCCGTGCGGGCGGCTCTTCGCGAGCGGTGGGCGCTCTATCGCGGCTTGATGGCGACGTGGGCGCTGCTCGTGGCCCTCCAAGCGACCGAATTCAACCTCAAGGAACCCAGCGCGGGTTTCCGGTACAAGGATGTCACGTGGCTCGGCTACGCGCTCACCCAGCCCGGGGTCCTGCTGCACTACCTCCGGTTGTCGCTCTGGCCTCACCCGCTCATGTTCGACTATCTCTGGCCGGTCGCCCGGATACATGAGCTCCTCGGACCGTGGCTGTTCTTTGGCCTCCTCGTCTGGATCACGGTCTGGGCATGGCAGCATCACCCCCCGTTGGGTTTTCTCCTGGTTGCGTTCTTCCTCCTCTTAGCCCCGAGCTCGAGCGTCATCCCGATTGCCGATTTGGCGGCGGAGCATCGGATGTACCTGCCGCTGGCTGCGGTCATGACGCTGCTCGTGTTCGCCGGACATCGGATGCTCCAGCGGGTCTTCGGGATGCACGCGCGCCTTCGGCGCGCGGTCTCGATGGGCGCGGGGGTGACGCTCGCGGCCGTGTTCATGGCGCTGACAGTCCGTCGCAACCGGGACTACGGCAGCGAGGCGGCGATGTGGAGCGATGTGTTGGTCAAGCGGCCGAACCACTTCCGCGCGCTCAGCAGCCTCGGAGATCTCATGCGGCGGCAGGGCCGGCTCAACGACTCGGTCCTCATCTTCGCCGAGGCGCTGCGCGTCGCGCCGGAGAACGCCGAATCGCATTACAATCTGGGATTCGCGCTGGTGCGCGTCGGGCGGCTCGACGAGGCCCTCACGCAGTACGACGAAGCGCTCCGGCTCAATCCGGACCACGCGGAGGCGCACAACAATTTGGGAATCGTCTTGAAACAGCAGGGCAAGCTCGACGAGGCGATCGCCCACTACGCCGACGCGATCCGGCTCGACCCGGACTACGCGGACGCGCACTACAACCTGGCTAACGCGTTCCTTCGGCAAGGGAGATTGGACGAGGCCCTCGTCCACTACACCACGACACTCCGCTTGCAACCCGACGACGCCGAGTACGCGCAAGCCCACGCCAGCCTCGGCAACATCTTCCTGAAGCGGGGCGAGCTCGAGCGCGCGTCGGTCCACTACCAGCGAGCGCTGGCGCTCGAGCCGACCCTGGCCGAGGCGCACAACAACTTGGGCGCCGTCCTGGCGCAGCAGGGCAAGCTGGAGGAAGCCGTCAGCCACTACGCCGAAGCGTTCCGGCTCACCCCCAGCGACGCCATCGCCTACAACCTCGCCAAGGCGCGGCAGCAGCAAAGGCGCGCGGAGCAGGTGCAGCCATGACCACGCGCCGGATGAGCCCTCAGCCGCGCGAGGAGACCGCGTGGTTGCCGCTGCTGGTAATCATGGCGGGCATGACGGTGTACCTCAACAGTTTCTCCGGCGTCTTTCTCTTTGACGATACGCGCAACATCCTCGAGAACCCCACGTTGCACACCTTGTGGCCGCTGACGCGCATTCTGACAGGATCCGTGCGCTTGCGACCGGTGACCGATTTCTCGTTTGCGCTCAACTATGTCCTCGGCGGTCCACGGCCCTCCGGCTTCCATGCGACGAATGTGGCAATTCACCTCCTCGCCGCGCTGACGCTCTATGGCCTGATCCGGCGCACCCTCGCCGGGGGACGCCTCGGCACGCGGTCTGGCGCGGCCGCTCCGTGGCTGGCGCTCGCCGTCGCGCTCCTGTGGGTCATCCATCCGCTTCAGACGGCGAGCGTGACCTACATCGTCCAGCGAGCCGAGTCGCTGATGGGGCTGTGGTACCTGCTGATGCTCTACAGCGTCAGCCGCGGGGCCGCCTCGCCCCGCCCTCGTCGATGGTCCGTCATCGCGGTCACGGCGTGTGCGCTCGGGATGGCGAGCAAGTCGGTGATGGTGACGGCTCCGATCGCGGCGCTGCTCTTTGATCGGGCGTGCATCGCCGGCTCGTTCCGAGCAGCCTGGCGCCTGCGGCGGGGATTGCATCTGGGCCTGGCGACCACGTGGGTCATCCCAGTCGCCCTCGCAGCGTTGGTCCCGCCCGAGACGCGGCAGACGTACGGCTTCGGCATAACAGACGTCACCCCGCTGGCGTACGCGCTGACCCAGCCCGCCGTCATCCTCCAGTACCTCAAGCTTGCCGTCTGGCCGCACCCGCTGGTGCTCGACTACGCCTGGCCGCTGGTGAAGGATGCGGGGCAGGCTCTGCCGGCGCTGCTCGTGGTGGGCGGGCTTGGGCTGGCGACGCTCTGGGCGTGGCGCCGCGCTCCGGTGCTCGGCTTCCTCGGGGCGGCGTTCTTCCTCATCCTCGCGCCCAGCTCCAGCATCTTTCCGCTGGTCGACATCGCCTTCGAGCACCGCATGTACGTGCCGCTCGCCTGCGTCATCACGCTCCTGGTGTTCGGGGCCTGGCGCCTCGGGCATTGGCTCATCCCGTCGGCCCAGGCCCGGTGCGGCCTGGCGGCGGCGCTGCTCATGGCCGTCGTTGCGACGCTTGGTGCGCTCACGGTGCGTCGCAACGCGGATTACCGCAGCGAAATGGGGATGTGGCGGGACGTCATCGCGAAGCGTCCGACGAACCCACGTGCGCGCGCGCACATCGGCGATCTGCTCGCCCGCGAGGGCAAGCTCGGCGAGGCCGTGGCGGCGTACCGCGCGGCCATCCGGCTCAAGCCTGACTATGCCGAGGTGTACAACAACCTCGGGCTCGCGCTCGAGCGGCAGGGCCAGATTGCTGACGCGGCAATCGCGTATGCGGAAGGCATCCGGCTGCGGCCGACGTATCCGCAGATGCACGCGAACCTCGCGCGCGTGCTCGACCAACAGGGGAAGCCGGCGGAGGCCATCGCGGCGTATCTGGAGGCCTTACGACTGGCTCCCAACCACGCGGAGGCTCACGCGGGCGTGGGAGCCTTGTTGGCCGAGCAGGGCAAGTTGAGCGAGGCGGCGTCCCATCTTGCCGAGGCCATTCGGCTCAATCCATCCGACGGACAGGCGCACCACAATCTCGGCGTGGTATTGACGCGGCAGGGTCGGATGTCGGAGGCGACGGCGCAGTTCGAAGCGGCGCTGCGGATGCGTCCGGATGATGCCGAGGCCCGTCGCCATCTCGAGGCGGTTCGCTCGAAGCCGCGCGTTCCCTAGTGCCGTTCCAACTTGATGAGCCTAATACGGTACGTATGAGGATCCCTGTACGCTCGTCGCATCACCGCATGGTAGACATAGGCGCGAATAGTTGGAACGGCACTAGCCGCGCTCAGTGCGAGGAGGAGAGGCTCTCTCGTCGAGCGATGAGTTGGTGGTAGTTCGCTCGACGCCCGGCCGGGATGAGCACAATCCGCAGGCCGATCGTCCAGAATCCTTGTGTTCGGAGCACCTGGAAGCCGGCCTCGCGCAGTAGCATCGTCCAGTCGCTCAGCGGACGGTAGTGGTGGGACTGGTCCCGATCGATCCACGCGCTGCGCGTGGGCAGCTCGAGCACCAGTAGCCCGCCTGGCCGCAGGGCCTCGGCGAGCCGCGCGAGTGCTCCGGCGGGGTCCGCGAGGTGCTCTGCGACGTCAAAGGCCGTGATGAGGTCAAACGGTTTCGGAAACGGCACGCCCGCGGTGACATCTCCCTGCTGGAAGCGCTCCGGGCTCGGCAGAATGCGGCGCGCCTGCGCGATGGCGTAGTCGGAGATGTCGAGGCCGTACGCCTCGTACGCCCCGTCGAGGAGTGCGAGGAAGAACCCGAAGGCGCAGCCCACGTCGAGCAGTCGCCCGTGCGGCAGGAGCGTCCGCACGAGCTGCACGCGGCGTCGCCAGAACCATCGGGCGCGCAGCCGGTGGTAGCCGAAGAGATAGTTGGACCCGCGTCCGTGAAAGTAGGGCCTCTCGAACGTCAGGGCGTCGTCTCGCGGCGGCGCCGTCGCGGCTCGCGTGAGCGCCTCGCGGGGTGAGGGCGGCATCGGATGTGTGTGGTATAGTACCACATCGATGGGGACTTCGAGGAATGACCCGTGCCCGTGCGGCAGCGGCAAAAAGTACAAGCGCTGCTGCCTCGCCGCGGCCTCCGCGTCGACCACGGTCGCCGCGCGCGCCGCCGAGGGCCCGCGGACGCCCTGGAGCCCCTACCTGCCGCTCCTCATCCTCCTCGCGGGGTTGTGGGCCTACCAGAACAGCTTCGTCGCACCCTTCGTCCTCGATGATCGGCGCACCATTGTCGAGAACCTCCGCATCCAGGACCTGGGCAAGCCCTGGCAGATCATCCGCGGGACCGTGCGCCCCGTCACGAACCTCACGCTGGCCTTCAACTACGCGCTCGGCGGCCTGAACGTCTGGGGCTACCACCTCGTCAACTGGCTCATCCACGTCTGCGGCGCCCTGATGCTGTTCGGGATCATCCGGCGCACCCTCCTCACCGATCGGCTGCGGGATCGCTATGGCGACGCCGCCTCGTCGCTGGCGCTCGCCGTCTCACTCCTGTGGGTCGTCCATCCGCTGCAGACTCAGGCCGTGACCTACATCATCCAGCGGGCCGAGTCGCTGATGGCGCTGTGGTACTTCCTGACACTCTACGGCGTCGTCCGCGGGGCCGGCTCGACGCGATGGTCGCGCTGGCATACGATCGCGGTGGTCTCGTGCGCCCTGGGGATGGCGACCAAGCCGATCATGGCGACCGCCCCGCTCCTCGTGTTCCTGTATGGCGGGATGTTCCTCGCCTCCTCCTGGAGGGACGAATGGCGCCGGCGCTGGCGTCTCCACGGTGCGCTGGCCTCGACGTGGGGGATTCTGGCGGCGTTGCTGTTGAGCGCTCCGCAGACGTACGCGTTTGGCGCTGGATTCACCTACACGGCGGTGAGCCCGCTCGAGTACGCCCGCACCCAACCCGGGGTGATCCTGCACTACCTGCGGTTGGCCGGCTGGCCGCACCCGTTGGTGCTGGATTACCTCTGGCCCGTGGCGCGCACACCGCAGGCCGTCGTCCTCCCGCTCATCGCCATCGGCCTGCTCCTCGTGGCGACCGCTCTCGCGTTGAGTCGGCGGCATCCGTTTGGATTCCTCGGGGCGTGGTTCTTCGTGATCTTGGCGCCCACCTCCAGCATCATCCCGATCGCCGACCTGGCGGTGGAGCACCGCGTCTACCTGCCGCTGGCGGCCATCGCGGCGCTGGCGGTCTTCGCGGGCTGGGCCGCCCTGTGTCGCGCCAAGATGCCCACCGTGCTGCGGGACACCGTCGCCACCAGCGTCCTGACCATCCTCGTCGTGTCGCTCGGGGCGGTGACGATGCGGCGCAATGACGACTACCGCGACGGCGTGACCCTCTGGGCGGCCACCGTGGCGCAGCGCCCCGAGAACCCGCGGGCGCGCTGCAACCTCGCACTCGTCCTGGGCCGGCAGGGCAAGCTCGATGAGGCGAAGGTTCAGGCGAAGGAGGCGCTGAGGCTGAAGTCCGACTACGCGCAGGCGCACGATCTGCTCGGGACGATTTTAGACCAGCAGGGCCAGCCTGACGAGGCGCTTGCCGCCTTCAACGAGGCGCTGCGCCTGCAGCCGGACTATGTTGAGGGGCACGGGGATCTGGGAGCCTTGCTGGCCGAGCAGGGCAAGCTCGAGGAGGCGATCACCCATCTGACCGAGGCGCTGCGCCTCGCCCCGACCAACGAGCGGGCGCACAACAACCTGGGCATCGTGCTCGCCCAGCAGGGCAAACTCAATGACGCCATCGCCCACTTCATCGCAGTCCTGCGTGTCGATCCGGACAACGCCGACGCGCGCCGGAATCTAGATCGGGTCCGCGCCCAGCAACACCAGGAGCGCAGCCCCTCCGCTCCCTGACCGCTCCGGTTTACTACGTCGGGTTCATCTGCTCTCGCTGGGTCAAAACCCGAGTGTGCTTCGCAGATGCCGGTGAACCTGCTGCAAATCCGGCTTAGCAAGAACACCCAATTGGCGCGCGATCAGGCTGGCCTTGATGGTCCGGATGATGCCTGTGACGACAGAAGGAAACAGCAGCCCCGCGACTTTCCACTGCTCGAGTTTTGTATCTCCGAACAGCAGACGCCGCACGTTGCTCGTGATGGCCGCCACGATCACTTCCTCTCGACTGGCATGGTACGGCGGGCTGCTGACGATCAGCGCCGGTCGTTTCTTCGACCCGTGTCCCTCGGAAAATCCAAACTCAACCAAGACGATCTCTCCTCGGTTATAGCCGGTCATAGGCAGCGTCCCGCTCGTTCTCCCAGATGGCCTTGAGCACTGGATCGGTGTCAAGGTGCTTCGTGAGCGCGGACACCTCCCGCAATTCCTGCTCTCGGTGCATGCGGGCCCGGACGCTTTCCAGAACAAACTCCCGGATCGTCTGGCCGCTCAGCGTGGCAAACAGCTTGATCTGCCGGTGCTCCTCCGGGCGAACATCGATGCTGACCCGTTCCCGTGCCGTGTCAATCTTGGCCATGTCTGCCGCCCCCTTTTGACCCCAGTTTACCATATTTGAACAAATGTGTCAATGTGACAACTGGGCGTCATACCCACAACTGCCGATCCAAGCTGCGATACTGGATGGCTTCCGCGATGTGGTCAGGGAGAATTTCGTCTGAACCAGCGAGGTCGCTGATTGTACGTGAAATCTTCACGATCTTGTCGTAGGAGCGGGCGGAGAGCGCAAACCCCTGCATCGCGGATTTCAGGAGGGCCGCCGCCGAGTCAGTCATCGGGCAGATGGTTCGCAGGTCCCGGTGGCGCAGTCGCGCGTTGCAGGACACGCCCAGCCGTGTGAGCCGCTTGCGCTGGCGACGCCTGGCGCGCATGACCCGCGCCTTGATGTCCGCAGAGCGCTCGCCGGTTCCCGGCTGCGTGAGCAGATCGATCGGCACCGCGGGGATCTCGACGTGCAGGTCGATCCGGTCCAGGAGCGGCCCGGAGATTTTCGCAAGGTACTTGGCCACCCTGGTCGAGGGACAGCGGCAGCGCCGGCGCGGGTCGGTCAGGTAGCCGCAGGGGCACGGGTTCATCGCGGCGGCCAGCAGGAACCGGGCGGGAAACGTGACGGACTGCTTCGCCCGGCCGATGTGTACGCGGCCCTCTTCGAGCGGCTGGCGCAAACTCTCCAGGACATCTCGATGGAACTCCGGCAGCTCATCGAGGAACAGCACCCCGTGGTGGGCCAGGGAAATCTCTCCGGGCTTCGGGATGACGTCCCCCCCGATGAGCGAAGCGGCCGAGCTCGTATGGTGAGGAGCTCGAAACGGACGCTGGGTCACCAACGGATGGCCGTTGAGCAGCCCGGCGACACTGTGGAGAGCGGTCGTCTCGAGCGCTTCCTCGATAGAGAGATCCGGCTGGATCGTGGGGATGCGCTGCGCGAGCATGGTCTTGCCTGCGCCGGGTGGGCCGATCAAGAGGAGGTGGTGGCCGCCTGCGACCGCGACTTCGAGCGCCCGCTTGGCGTGCGCCTGGCCTTTGACATCCGCGAAATCCACGTCGTAGCGATTGACGGATCGCATCAGCCGCCGGCAGGAGACGCGGTACGGCGCAATGGCCGTCGTGCCTGCGAGCCACGCGGCCGCTTCGCTCAGCGACGCGACGGGAATGACCTCCAGCCCCTCGACGAGGGCGGCTTCCGTGGCGTTGGGAGCGGGGACGACCAGCCGCCGTCGGCTGTTGCGCACCGCCAGGGCGATCGGCAAGACCCCGGGGACCGCGCGCACGCTCCCATCGAGCGCGAGCTCCCCGAGGACGACGACCGAAGCGAGCATCGCTGGATCGAGTTGTTGAGAGACTGCGAGGAGTCCGAGGGCGATCCCCAGGTCAAACATCCCGCCGGCCTTTTTGACATCGGCCGGAGCGAGGTTGACGAGGAACTTCGAGGAGGGAAGCTGGTACTGGCTGTTGAGGATGGCCGATCGGACCCGTTCGCGCGCTTCTCGCACGGCTTGGTCCGGCAGGCCGACGATCGTGAGGGCCGGCAGGCCCCGGGTGGCGTCGACTTCCACCTCTACCGGGACGGCGGTAAGCCCGAGAGTCGTATACGCCGTGGTTCGGGCAAGCATGATGAGCTCCGTGCAGGGACGTTTGGGAGTGCAGGAAGGAACGCGAGGCGACCGATCTGCGACACGGGCAGCGCACTCGGCAGGCTCAAAAAGCCCTTGTCTTTTCAGACGGCCCGTGTATACTAGACCCTAACACAACCACCCCTCCGTGGTCAAGGAGATTCCCAACGATGGCCACTCGTCGAACCCAATTCCTCCTCGTCGGCCTGGCGGCGCTGGCGGCGATCAGCCTCTGGCGGACCGTGTCCGTGGAAGGCGAGCGCGTGCGCCTCGCCAAGGCGCATGCGCAGCTCAAGCAGACGGTCCAGCAGCTCGAAGCGGAGCAGACCATGCTCAACCAAGAGCTGGGAGAAGCCCGTCTGACCATCGACGCGCAGAACGGTGATCTCACCGGGCTGCGGCAGGAGCTGCAGACGGCTCAGGCCGATCTCGACCGGACCATCACGCGACTGGCCTCCATCAAGCGCGACTTCCAGGATGTGCAGGACCAGAACAGCGTCCTCACCGATCAGCTTGGAGCCATCATGACAGAGAAAGAACAGCTGGAAGCGAAGCTCTCCTCCATCAAGGAGTTGAAACTCGCCCTCAATGAGGCCAGTCGCAAGGTCTGGCAGCAGCGGTGGGCGGTGTGGCGCGCACGCCTCCAGGCGCATCGACACGCGGATGAGGATCGGCTGGCCTCGGGCAATCGAGGCTACGTCGTCCATGAGGGGGTCCCCACCCTGGGCGCGAGCCCTCGGATGCTTGTGCATGTGTTGGAGCCTCAGACGCAATAGCGGATGGCGTCGGTGTGGAGCGCCTGGTGGGCCAACCCGGCGCTCAGGACATGGCTCATCGCCTGTCTCGCGTCCCAGGTCATCAAGATCACGCTGGGCGCGATTCGCCTTCGGCGATTTGACTTTCGATGGCTCATTGGAACCGGTGGCATGCCCAGTACCCACGCCGCGGGTGTCACCGCCCTCAGCTTAAGTGTCGGATTCCAGACCGGGTTTGACTCCCCCTTGTTTGCCATCGCCATCGCGTTCACCGTCATCACCCTCTTCGATGCCCAAGGCGTGCGCCGCTGGAGCGGTCGGCAGGGCCAAGTCCTCAACAAGATGATGGAAGACATCTATTTTAAGCGTCGGATTCAAGAACAGCGGCTCAAGGAGCTCTTGGGGCATTCCCCCATGGAAGTGCTGGCCGGGATGGGGGTGGGGATAGTCACGGCCCTTGCGCTCCGCTAAGGAGGGGGGAAGCGATTGATGCGTCAGCGAATCATCATGGGAATCGCCATCGGGACGGCGGCGGTCGTCGTCATCGGGGGCGTGATTTTTGCAAGTCAGCGGGGACTCTTCGGCGGCAAGGCCCACCGACTCCTCGGCCTCGCGGCGCACGCCAAGGAGCAGGGAAACCTCCCGGAGGCCCAGGCGCGGCTGGAGGAGCTGGTCTCGACATTCCCCGACTCCCCGTGGGCGGACGATGCGCTCTTGGCGCTGGGCGAGGTCTATGAAGCTCAGCAGCAGTGGATGGAAGCGCGGGCGATGTACCAAACACTCCTTGAGCGATTTCCGGAGTCGCCGTTGCTCTCCAATACGCAGGCCCGGCTCGGGCAGGTGAACATCGCGCTGCTCTTCTCGCCCGTCGTCACGGAGCTGGACACGCTCCAAGAAGTCCAGCCCGGAGACACCCTTGGTAAGATCGCCGCAGCCAACAGCACGACCGTGGAGTTTTTGAAGAAGGCAAACGGCCTGAAGAGCGACGTCATCCAGCCGAGGCAGAAGCTGAAGATTCCGAAGGGTCGATTCAGCATCGTGGTCGACAAGTCGCAGAACCAACTCTTGTTAACCGAGGACAACCGTTTCATCAAGAGCTACACGGTGGCGACGGGCAAAGAGAACTCCACCCCGGTCGGAACGTTCAAGATTGTCACCAAGATTCCCAATCCGGTGTGGTACAAGCAGGACGCGGTGGTCCCGCCCGAGAGCCCCGAGAATATCCTCGGCAGCCGCTGGATGGGGATTGACAAAAAAGGGTATGGGATTCACGGTTCCACGGATCCGACGTCGCTCGGGCAGCACGCGACCGCGGGGTGTGTCCGGATGGCCAACGGCGACGTCGAAGAGCTCTTCAGCATCATCCCGATCGGGACCGAAGTCACGATCGTGGATTAGCGGCGATCCCATGGAGCGGGTGGCGGGGGCGATCTCCACGGTTTCCATGAACGGCTACCGGTACGAGTTTGAGAAGCCGATCGCCGAACTGGAACATCGACTCCAGGAGGCCCAGCGATCGGCCGACCGCCACCGGCATCCTGACACGCTCAAGTCGCTCGAGGTTGCGCTCGAGCAGCTCAAGCGCAAGGTCTACGGCACGCTCACGCCCTGGCAGCGCGTCCAACTCGCCCGACACCCCCAGCGCCCCTACACCCTCGACTACGTCTCCCTCCTCTTGAGCGAGTTTTTCCAGCTTCACGGGGATCGCCTCTTCGGCGATGATCGGGCGCTCGTCGGCGGGATCGGGAGACTCGAGGGGCGCGCCTGCCTCGTGCTCGGCCACCAGAAAGGACGGGACACGAAAGAGAACCTCATGCGCAATTTCGGCTCCGCCCACCCCGAGGGCTACCGGAAGGCCTTACGCTTGATGCGGATGGCGGAGAAGTTCCACTTCCCGGTCCTCATCTTCATCGACACGCCCGGGGCCTATCCGGGAATCGGCGCCGAAGAGCGCGGGCAAGCGCACTCCATCGCGCACAACATGCGGGAGATGGCGCGCCTGAAGACGCCGATCTACATCTGCGTGATCGGCGAGGGAGGCTCCGGCGGGGCCTTGGGGGTCGGGCTGGGGGACTGGATCGTGATGCTGGAACACGCCTACTACTCGGTGATTTCACCAGAAGGGTGCGCGGCCATTCTCTGGCGGGATCGGGCTCGCGCTCCTGATGCCGCGGCAGCACTCAAGCTGACCTCGGCCGATCTGTTGCAAACTGGCATTGTGGATGAAGTGATTGAAGAACCGCTCGGCGGGGCCCACCGGGACGCTGAGTTCGTCGCGCAGCGCCTCAAAGCGTCGATCCTGCGCTTCTTGAAACTGACAGAGCCTCTGCCCATCGAGACGCTGCTCGAGCGACGCTACGAGCGCTTCCGCCGGATCGGCGTCTTCTCCTCGCAACAGCTCTCCTCCCTTACCCCGTAAGAGCAATATCAGATACGTAAGAGGCCTTACGTATCTGATATTGTTTGAAGTGCCGGGGGAGAGGGTCGAACTCTCATGACCTTGCGGCCACGGGTTTTTGAGACCCGCGCGTCTGCCAGTTCCGCCACCCCGGCCCGCAAAGACAGTGATTAAGTGATTGAGGGATTGAGTGATTGAGGGAAAGATAGAACGTATTTTAGCATTTTCTCAATCACTTAATCACTTACTCACTCAATCACTTCTTTTCGAGGAAGGGCTTGATGAGGTCGATGGGGATGGGGAAGATGATGGTGGAGTTTTTCTCGGTCGCGATCTCGGCCAGCGTCTGCAGGTAGCGCATCTGCAGCGACATCGGCTGCTCGCTCATCAAGCGGGCCGCATCGACGAGTTTTTGCGCGGCTTGAAACTCCGCATCGGCCCCGATGATCTTCGCGCGACGCACCCGCTCTGCTTCCGCCTGACGCGCCATCGCTCGACGGATCTCTTCTGGTAAGTCGACCTGCTTGGTCTCGACCGCCGACACCTTCACGCCCCACGGGTCCGTGTGCCTGTCGATGAGCGTCTGGAGCTGCTGGTTGAGCTTCTCCCGCTGGGCCAAGAGCTCATCCAGCTCCACCTGACCGAGCACGCTGCGCAGCGTCGTCTGCGCCATCTGGGAGGTGGCGAAGAGGTAGTCCTCCACTTCCACGACCGCCTTGTTCGGGTCGATCACCCGGAAGTAGATCACCGCGTTCACCTTGATCGAGACGTTGTCCTTCGTGATGACGTCCTGCGGCGGGACATCGAGCGTAATCGTCCGCAGGCTGATGCGGATGAGCCGGTCGATGGGAAACAGGATGAGCTGCAGGCCCGGGCCGAGCGGTTGGGGCAGTATGCGTCCGAGCCGAAAGACCACTCCCCGCTCGTACTCGTTCAAGATCCTGATGCACCTGCTCAGCCACAGGACCACCAGGATCACCGGGAAGGGCAACCAACTGAAGATGAATGGCATCGCGACCTCCTCGTTTATATGAAACCACCTATGCACTTTAACATTTCCGAGGTGGTTTCATATTCAACTTTACGTCCCCCCTTGGCTCAACCTCCAGCGACGTGAGATAGGCTGATGGTTCGACCCATGGCTTTTGCTAAATTCGCCCTCGCTCGATTGTTAACAAGCATTCTTGGGCGAATTTAGAGCTTCTCGACCAACAGGTGCAATCCGTCCACTCGGATCACGCGGACCTTCTCCCCCTGCTGAATGGGGCGCACGCTGCTCGCGTTCCACAGCTCCCCATGCACGAAGACCTTGCCCTCTGAGTTCAGATCCGTTGACGCCACACCCACTTCCCCCAGCAGTCCTTGCACGCCGGTCGTCACCGGATGGGCCTGCGCGCGCAGCGCCCGTTGGACGACAAACAGGATGATGGCGGCGAGGGTGGCGACGGCCGGCAGAATGACGCTCAAGGAGACCCGGAGATTCGGTTCCGGGGATTCGAAGAGCATGAGGCTGCCCAGGGTGAGGGCGATGACCCCGCCGATGGCTAACATGCCGTGGCTGGCGATCTTGATCTCAGCGATTAGCAAGCCCATGCCGAGCACGATCAGGGCGACCGCCGCGTAGCTGACCGGCAGCGTCTGGAACGCGTAGAGCGCCAGCAACAGACAGATCAGCCCCGCGATTCCCGGGAAGCCGATGCCGGGATGGGTGAACTCGAAGATCAACCCAAGAGTTCCCAGGAGCATGAGGAGGTAGGCGACGTTCGGATTCGTGATGATCGTGAGGAACTCTTGCCGTTTCGACATCGGCACGGTCACGAGCTGAGCGTTGGCGGTGTGCAGCTCAACGGGGACACCAGCCAGCTCCACCCGTCGCCCCTCGATCTTCGTCAAGAGGTCGGGGATGTCCGTGGCGATGACATCGACGATGTCCTCCTTCAGCGCGTCGGTCTCCGTCACGGAGACGCTCTCGGTGACCGCCTTCGCCGCCCAGGCCTCGTTGCGCCCACGCGCCCTGGCGATCGTCGTCACCCAGGCCACGGTGTCATTGATGATCTTCTCAGACATGGGATCGCTGGACGTTTCCTCCACGACCTCCTCGTCGGCCTTCTCGTGGCCATGCTCGCCGCTCTTCTTGGGTTTGCTCGGCTTCAACTCCTCCTCGGCCCGCTTGATTCGCCGGATGAGTTTGCGCACCGGCCCCCCGCCGCCTTCCCCGACGACAACCGGATGGGCCGCGCCGATGTTCGTGGAGGGCGCCATCGCGGCGACATGGGCCGCCAGCGTGATGAAGACCCCGGCCGAGCCGGCGCGCGAGCCCGACGGAGCCACGTAGACCGCAATCGGGACCTTCGCGTTCATCATCCGTTTGACGATGGCGCGGGTCGATTCCAAGAGGCCCCCGGGGGTATCAAGGGTAATGACGAGGCAGACTGCGCCGTCCGTTTCGGAGCGATCGATCGCGTCCACGATGTACTGCTGGGTCACCGGGCTGATGATCTCGTTGTCCAGTTCGATGACGTTGACATGCGCCGCCTGCGCCGGTGGGAGGAAGGCCGCGCTCCCGAGTGCGAGGCTGATGGGTAACGCGAGGCCAAGTCGTTTCATGTCGGCTGTATCCTACGCTGAGCGTGTAACAACGTCAAGCGTCTCCTTGACTTACGACGGTGGCTCCCGTACGATAATTTGACTATGCGCGGCGTGTCCTATCCAGCGGCCTTGCGAGCTCAAGCTGTGGCGCTTCGGCAAGCTGGCTATTCGCTGAACGAGATTCGCAAGGCGCTCGGCACCCCGACGCTGATCTCCAAGGCTACTGTGGCTGGGTGGGTAAGACACGTGCAGCTGACAGATGCCCAACGGCGGCGGATCCAGGTGATGGCGGGGGAGCTCGCCGCCCGCGGTAGAGCCAACGCGACTCTGGCCTGGCAGCGGAAGATTCAACTGTGGAAGGACTCGATTTGGCAGCGGGTTGATCATCTTCACCCACTACCGTTTCAACACTCGGATGTCGGCAAGCTCGCTTGCGGGCTGCTCTATGTCTGCGAGGGTAGTAAATACCCATCATCGAGAATGCTGACATTTGGGAATGCGGATCCTGCAATGATTCATTTATTTCTTGATCTTTTGCGACGGTACTTTCACATTGATGAGGCAAAATTTCGTGTCCGAATCATGCACCGGTGGGATCAAGATGGGGGGCAGCTCATCAGATTTTGGTCCAAAGTCACCCAGATTCCAGGACGGCAGTTTTATCCGGCGTATCGGGATCAAAGGACCAAAGGACAACGAACTCGGCGAAGTGATTACCGTGGAGTCTGTGCCGTGCACTATTTCGATACGACACTCCAGTATACATTGCAGTCAATAGGCGAGGGTGTGATGGGATATGCAGTCAATCGGTCAAACATGTCTTATGTGCAAGCGGATCGCGTCGGTGAGGCGTCGCCTCCACCCTATCGGACCGAACCAACGTTGGTTGTTCCGAGTATCAATTGATCAAAGAATGTGGTGGAGCAGCGGGGGATCGAACCCCGGGCCTCGACACTGCCAGCGTCGCGCTCTCCCAACTGAGCTACTGCCCCACGAGTGAGCCAACTATAACATCGGATTGTCAGAGATGTCAATGAAACGACACTATCGACCATGCGGCTAGGCGTCCATGTTTCGATCGCGGGTGGGGTGCTGGAGGCGGTGGCACGGGCGACACGGTTGGGGTGCACCACGATGCAAATCTTCAGCCGCAGCCCCCGCGGCGGGCCCGCGTCCACGCTCACCGTCGAGCAGGCCGATCGGTTTGACGAGGCACGCCGACGCGCCGGGATCGAGCCGCTCGCGATCCACAGCCCCTATATTATTAATCTGGGATCCCCGGACCCTCGGATGTGGAAGCAGTCGGCGGCGCTCTACCGCGACGAGTACGCCCGGGCGTCCACGCTCCGCGCAGAGTACCTCGTGACCCATGTCGGCAGTCATCGGGGCGAAGGCGAGGCGGCCGGCATGCAGCGAGTCTCGGAGGCGCTTGCGCAGACTCTCGATGGAACCAGGGCGTCGGTCGTGATCCTCCTCGAGAACACGGCAGGGTCCGGCCAAGGTCTCGGCTACGACTTTGACCAGCTGGCGATCATGCGCAACGGGGTGAGGGCGAAGGACCGCGTGGGCATCTGCCTGGATACCGCGCACCTGTTCGCGGCCGGCTACCCCATCCATACCGAGGAGGGGCTCGACGAGATGGTGGCCTCCTTTGACCGAATCATCGGGCTCCAACATCTTAAACTCATTCACCTGAACGATTCGAAAGTGCCGTTCCAGTCGCGCGTGGACCGCCACTGGCACATCGGCGAGGGCCACATCGGACTGGAGGCGTTCCGTCGGCTCGTCACCCACCCGGAACTGCGCGACATCCCGTTCATCCTCGAGACGCCCAAGACGACCGCCCGCCCCGGCCTGCGGCCTGAGCGGGCCGGGGACGCCGACGACCGGCGCAATCTGGCGACCGTCAGACGTCTTGCGGCTGCCCGACACGCATCCAGACGTCCGCGAACGACCGCCGCATGAACGCGATCGAGACACGACCTTGGGATCAGGTGCCGGCTTGCCTGACCGCGCTCGCGTCAGGGATCGAAGCCTCTCAGCCGGATCCGACGATCATGGCGCTGCTCGAGCACGCGCGTGCGTCGTGCCACGATGCCGTCGAGACGACGCGTGCCGACGCGCTTAAGCAGATCCTCGCGCAGGTGGCAACCGCGACCCAGACGTGGCAACAGGTGTGGCCGCGGTTGGGCGGGGACCGAGAGTTTCGTCTCGCGGTGGCCCGGGAGGCTCGACTTTGGGCGAAGCGGCTCGCTGAGTCTGTCGCGGGATGACCCGCACCGGCTCCTTCGCCCTGTGGGGTCTGGATCACCTGACGGTGTTGGGGCTGACGATCGGCGGGATCACGGCGCTGCCGCTGCAAAGGGCGCATGCCTGAGCCGCTCGAGATCACCGTCCAGGGCACACCCAATCCCAACGCGGCCAAGTTCATGCTCAACCGCATCGTGGCCGCGCAGGGGAAGACCTATCGAGTGAGGGATAGTGCTGAGACCGAGTGGGCCAAACAGCTCCTCGGGATTGCCGGCGTGACGCAGGTGTTCGCGCTCAATAATTTCATCTCGGTCAACAAAGCGCCGGAGGGGGACTGGAACACCATCGGTCCACAAGTCGAGCAGGTCTTGCGGAAGGCGTTTGCCTAAGAGAGAAGAGCGATATCAGATATCGAAATTCGATATCTGATATCTAAGGGGGAGGACGCCATGGCGGTTGGGATCGGACGGTCCATCAGGGAGGGGTTTCGCGCGGCGAACAAGAGCTGGGTCGGAATGAGCGTGGTGATCGGGGTATGGATCGTCCTGGCGATCATCGGTCTGGTGGGGATCGGCTTGACGAATCCTCCAGCCGGGTTGGGGGAGCAGGTCGGGAGACCGGTTGAGAACGTCACCCCGCCGCCAGCCACGACGACCGCTGTGACCCCTGCGCCGGATGAAAAGACCAATCTGTTCAAAGATATGGAGACGGTGAAGGAAGCGGCCCCTGCTCCGCCAGCGACGACAGCCGCACCACAGACGGTAGCGCCACCCACTGCCGAAACGGCAGCCAACGCTACGCAGCATCGAGAGGAGCAAATCCGCGCCGTGCGGGAGTGGGTCGGACGCGCCTGGCCGATCCTGCTGATCGGTGTGCTCCTCTACGTGGCGGTTGCGACCTGGCTCCTCGGGGGTCAGATCGGCTACCTGGCCAAGCGTGTCATCGCCCAACAGTTCAGTCTCTCAGAGTTTTGGGCGGCCGGCGCTCGGGCGTTCTGGCCGCTCCTCGGGGCCTCACTCCTCATGCTCGTGGCGTTTGGAGGGCTTGCGCTCATTGTGGTAGGGGGCGCCGCCCTCAGTACCGCCATACCTGGCTGGCTCCTGGCCATCCTCTTGGTGATTCTCTGGATTGCGCTGGTGTGGGTGGCGATCCGCCTCGCGTTTTGGTTCATTGCGATCGTGGTGGATCGCACGGGTCCGATCGGTGGGTTCCGAGCCAGCGTGCGAGCGACGCGAGGACGCTGGTGGCGACTCTTTGGACTGATGCTGCTCTTGATCCTCATCAGTTTCGGTGTGCAGCTTCCTTTGGGATTGCTGGAAGGGTTGGGGCGTCTTGCTGGTGGAGCCGCGGCGCTTGTGACTCAGGTGGTCGGTGCGGTGGGGGGAGGGATCGCGAACGTCTACCTCGGCTTCGTGTTCACGGCCGCCTTCATCCGGTTCTACGAAGATGTGAAGGGTGAGACGTTGAACACGAGTGGGTCGGTGTAGGGGAGCCAGGCGAACAAGAGGCTCATCGATGTCACGTCCGCATCATCTCGCCGTGCGGTGCGGGATCGCGCTGGTCCTGGCAGGGTGCGGCGGGCCGAAGACGTACGTGCGACCAGACTTTCTGGATGATCCGCCGCGGCGCGTGGCGGTGTTGCCGTTTGAGATCACGTACACCTACGACCTGAAAGCCGGCGAATCGATTCCCTTGGAGCACACGGCCAGGCGCGACGTGTTCCGGAAAACGTTCTACTACGCGTTCACCCCCCTGGGCTACGAGGATATGAAGCTCTCGGACGTCGATGCGAAGCTCGAGGCCACCTGGGGATCGATGACGCAGGGACGCTGGCGCTTGGCCAGCCCGCAGGAGCTGGGGAACGCGCTGGGCGTCGATGCGCTGATCTATGGCGAGATCAGCCGACTGTCCCACTTCGTCAGCCCGCTCTATACCGACACGAGACTGGATGCGTCGCTGCGCATGGTGGACGCGACGACCGGCGAGGTCCTCTGGCGCAAGAGCGTGATTGCCGCCGAGCGAGGGGGAGCGGCGTTCCAGCAGGGCCAGGTGGTCGATTTCCTCAAGGATCAGGTCCGCAGCTTTCAGCACGGGGTGAAATTCCGTCGAGTGGCCGAGGCCGCCGCGCGGCAGTTCGTGAGCGATATGCCCAACCCGCCGATGAGTGCGACGGCCTCGTCCGCGTCGCAGGCCAGCCGTCAGGAATTGGGCGCGGTTCGCCTGGCGATCCTGCCGTTTCAGGCGAAGCGCGCGGATTGGGAGAAAGGAGCCGAGGCGCTCCGCGCGGATCTCGTGGTGAGTCTCCAGGAGAGCCCGTTTGACACCGTGGAGCTCCACCAGATCGACGCCGCGCTGCGGCAGCACGGCTGGAGCGAGGGGCAGCCGCTCCCAGCGAACCTCTCGCTTGCCACACTGGCTCACGACCTTGGCGCCGATCTCTTGCTGCGCGGCACCGTGACGAATTGGGGCCGGGGGTATGCGGTGCTCGAGTCATGGGTCAAAGCGGAGCTGCAGTTGGAACTTATGGATCCGCAGAGCGGTGAGGTCCTCTGGTCCGAAAAGAAGAAGAACACGCGGCAAGCGGGCATCTTCAAGGTCCCCGCAGGCTACCAGGCTATTGTGACCGCGCCGATCGCCGGCATGCGGACGAGCCATCTCGAGCGGGTCGCCAGCCATCTTGGCCGCGCCATGGTCCAGGATCTCTCCACATCTCCGGCGGTGATGGCGTACCTGAGCGAGCGGAAGAAGGAGTCAGAGTGAAGCCCATGGACGAAGAGCGCCGAGGAGCTGAGCGCGCAAAGGCACGTCTGACGACGATGTTGAAGAACCTCGACACCGGCAGGATCCTCCGTGTCCTGACGAGGGACCTCAGCACGAAAGGGATGTGCGTGGTCACCGAGGGGCTGTTGAGTGTCGGCACACGGCTCGAGGTCGAGTTGAAGATGCCTGATCGAGAAACCCCGCTGACGGTTCAGGCCGAAGTGGCCTGGAGTCGGGTGATCGACGAGCCTCGCAAGAGCTACGAAAGCCCCACCGCGGAGACCGGGATTGCCTTCACGAACCTCAGCCCACACGCGCTCGCCCTCATCAAGCACTGCGCCGCATTTTATGGCCTGTCCTGATTCACGCCGGCGATACCCCTTCCAGATCATCGAGCCAAAATGGCAGGCGTATTGGGAGGCGCGGAAGGCCTTCCGCGCCATCGACGGCGACCGACGACCGAAGTACTATATCTTGGATATGTTCCCCTATCCATCAGGGGCCGGACTCCATGTCGGCCACCCCGAGGGGTACACCGCGACGGATATCGTCGCCCGATTCAAGCGGATGCGCGGCTACAATGTCCTCCATCCGATGGGCTGGGACGCCTTTGGACTTCCCGCCGAGCAGTACGCGATCGAGACCGGCACCCACCCGGCCGTGACGACGCGCAAGAACATCGAGACGTTCAAGCGTCAGATCACGCGGCTCGGCTTCTCCTACGACTGGGACCGGGAGATCGACACGACCGACCCGGCCTACGTGAAGTGGACGCAGTGGATCTTCTTGAAGCTCTACGAGCGGGGCCTCGCCTACATGGCCGAGGCTCCGGTGTGGTGGTGCGACTTCTGTGGGACGGTCCTCGCGAACGAGGAGGTCCTCGACGGCCGATGCGAGCGCAAGGGTCACCCGGTCCAGCGGCGACCGATGCGCCAATGGATGCTGAAGATCACCGCGTACGCCAACCGGCTGCTCGCCGACCTCGACGCGCTGGACTGGCCGGACCACATCAAGGAGCAGCAGCGCTACTGGATCGGCAAGAGCGAGGGGGCGGAGGTCTGGTTTGGCGTGGAAGCCAGCGTGGGCTCGATGCCGGAACCGCTCGTGGATGGGGTTCGTGTGCGCCGTCGTGACGGCACGATCGAGTTGAAGATCTATACGACGCGGCCCGATACGCTCTTTGGTGCGACCTATCTCGTCCTGGCCCCTGAACACCCGCTCGTCCCTCATGTGACCACCTCGCATCATCGCGAGGCGGTGGAGCGGTATGGCGCCGAGGCGGCGAGGAAGAATGAACTGGAACGGTCGGATCTGTCGAAGGAAAAAACCGGCGTGTGGACTGGGGCCTACGCGACCAATCCAATCAACGGTGAGCGGATTCCCATCTGGATTGCCGATTACGTCCTCGCCAGCTACGGGACCGGTGCGATCATGGCGGTGCCGGCGCACGACCAGCGAGATCTTGAATTCGCGCTGACGTTCGGCTTAGACGTCCGCCTGGTCATCATGCCAGAGGATACACCCCTGGAACTCGCCGGTCTCATCGAGGCCTACACCGAACCGGGACGGATGCATGATTCCGGGCCGTTTACCGGTTTGCGCAGCGAGGACGCCAAGAACAAGATCGTCGAATGGCTCGCCAGTCGCGGCATGGGACAGGCCGCCACGAATTACAAACTCCGCGACTGGCTCTTTTCACGGCAGCGCTACTGGGGTGAGCCGATTCCAATCGTCCATTGTGCACGATGCGGCACAGTCCCGCTGCCTGAGTCGGCCTTGCCACTCACATTGCCGCCGATGGACGATTTTAAACCCACTGGCAGCGCCGAGCCGCCGCTCGCGAAAGCCAAAGATTGGGTGAAAACGATCTGCCCCACATGCCGCGGCCCAGCCCAGCGGGAAACCAACACGATGCCGCAGTGGGCGGGCTCCTGTTGGTACTACCTGCGCTACCTTGATCCGCGCAACGATGCGCGCGCGTGGGATCCGGCAAAGGAACGGTACTGGATGCCGGTCGATCTCTACGTTGGCGGGGCCGAACACGCGGTGCTCCACCTGCTCTACGCGCGGTTCTGGCATAAGGTGCTCTATGACGTGAAGCTCGTCTCCACCCCGGAGCCGTTCACCAGGCTCGTGAATCAAGGGCTCATCCTGGGCGAGGACAACGAGAAGATGTCGAAGTCTAGGGGCAACGTCGTGAACCCGGATGACGTCATCGACGCGCACGGGACCGACGCCTTCCGGCTCTACGAGATGTTCATGGGCCCGCTCGAAGCGGTCAAGCCGTGGAGCACCCGCAGCATCGAAGGCGTGGATCGTTTTTTGCACCGGATCTGGCGACTCGGTGAACTGGTTCAGGGTTCAGGGTTCAGGGTTCAGGGCCATACCAATACACTCGAGCGAAAACTGCACGAAACGATCAAGCGCGTGACCGACGATATCGAACACTTGCGGTTGAACACCGCCATTTCTGCCATGATGGAACTCGTCAACGTCATGTACGACTCCCTCGATTCATCCCATCCCCCAACCCCGCACCCCAAACCCCGAATCCCTGTTCGGGATCCCTTTGAGACGTTAGTCCTCCTGCTGTCTCCGTTCGCCCCGCATCTTGCCGAGGAGCTGTGGCAGCGCCTCGGGCATGCGCAGAGTCTTGCGGAGGAGCCGTGGCCATCCTATGATCCGGCCGTGCTGGTCCAAACCGAGGTCCTCTGGGTCGTGCAGGTGAACGGCAAGGTCCGCGCTCGGATCACCCTGCCCGCCGAGGCCACCGAGGAGCGGCTGCGGCAGGTGGTCCTGGCGGATGACCGGATCAAGAAGTTCGTCAACGGCCAGGCCATCAAGCAATTCATCGTTGTCCCCAAGCGCCTCGTGAACATCGTCGTGTAACCTGATTATGTACAAGAAACCGTCGCGGGAGACTAAGGTCACGGCTGCCGAGTTTGATCGCGCATGTGACCAGGGGAAGGGGTTCGAGGCGTTTGACCTGGAGACGGCGACCGTCCGGGCCCCGATGCAGCGGATCAATACGGAGCGCGTAACCTTGGCGGTCCTCGGGGCATTCGCGCTGGTGGGGCTGGGTCTCCTCGCATGGCTCCAACAGCGACCGCCCCTGACGATCGGGGGATCGCCGTCACCCGCGCACGCGGCTCGGTGGGACGAGACACTGCAACGCGCGAAGCGAGTTGACGTCAATGCCGCCACCGTTGCAGAATTGGAGCGTCTCCCCCAGGTGGGGCCGGCACTCGCCCGCCGCATCGTGGCCTATCGGCAGCGGCACGGTCGATTCCGGACACCCGAGGAGCTGGGGCAGGTCGAGGGGATCGGCCCCAAGACCTCCGGAGCGCTGGCGGACTACGTGACCACCGACTGAACAATGGGAAACCTGGGCCTCTCAGAACTCCTGCTGATCTTCATCGTGGCCTTGCTCGTCATTGGTCCCAAGCGATTGCCGGAGGTGGCGCGCGGGATTGGCCAGGCGGTCAAAGCGTTCCAGGATGCGCTCAAGGGTTCGTCGAAGGACGACCGTCGAACATAGATGTTGGGCGACGTCTATTGCGGATTTCGGATTGTCGATTTCGGATTGTTGCTTTTTCAATCCGCAATCCGCATTCCGCAATCCGCAATGTTGTTGAC